>Ga0209992_10003957_pt1 | contig 12037 bp, 6 predicted proteins | sample 2SBtaG_2_FD_182564 | JGI IMG/M metagenome (GOLD analysis project Ga0209992, IMG submission 182564) | Deep subsurface microbial communities from Kolumbo volcano to uncover new lineages of life (NeLLi) - 2SBTROV12_ACTIVE470 metaG (SPAdes)... | ecosystem: Environmental > Aquatic > Marine > Volcanic... | reverse complement strand
TTTGAGTGATCATAGATTCTGTGTTAAGATTATCAGTTACTGAGATGTTGTCCTCTAGGGTTTGAGTTACTACTGCAGAATTATCATTGTTGTCAGTTACTGTAATGTTGTCCTCTAGGGTTTGAGTGATAGACTTTGTTGTGTTGAGGTTGTCAGTTACTGTAATGTTGTCCTCTAGGGTGATGGTTTGTGCTGCTTGAGTATTGATAGAATCAGTTACTGTAATGTTGTCCTCTAGGGTTTGAGTGATCATAGATTCTGTGTTAAGATTATCAGTTACTGAGATGTTGTCCTCTAGGGTTTGAGTTACTACTGCAGAATTATCATTGTTGTCAGTTACTGTAATGTTGTCCTCTAGGGTTTGAGTTACTACTGCAGAAGTGTTAATGTTGTCAGTTACTGTAATGTTGTCCTCTAGGGTTTGAGTGATAGACTTTGTTGTGTTGAGGTTGTCAGTTACTGTAATGTTGTCCTCTAGGGTTTGAGTGATAGACTTGATTGTTGTAATGTTGTCAGATATTGCAATGGTGTCAGTGAAAGATTGAGTTAGAGACTTTGTAATGGTGTCAGATATTGAGATGTTGTCCTCTAGGGTTTGAGTGATAGATGCAGTAGTATCTAGATTATCGATGACTGAGATGTTGTCCTCTAGGGTTTGAGTTAGAGACTTGATTGTATTGATGGAGTCAGTTACTGAGATGTTGTCAGTTAGAGATTGGTTGATGAGTTTGGATGTATCTAGATTATCACTAATTGAGATGTTGTCAGATAAGGTTTGAGTGATAGACTTTGTAATGGTGTCAGATATTGAGATGTTGTCCTCTAGGGTTTGAGTGATAGATGCAGTAGTATCTAGATTATCGATGACTGAGATGTTGTCCTCTAGGGTTTGAGTGATAGATGCAGTAGTATCTAGATTATCACTAATTGAGATGTTGTCAGTTAGAGATTGGTTGATGAGTTTGGATGTATCTAGATTATCACTAATTGAGATGTTGTCAGATAAGGTTTGAGTGATAGACTTTGAGAGATTATCAGTTACTGAGATGTTGTCAGATAAGGTTTGAGTGATAGATGCTTCAGTAGCAACATTATCATTAATAGAGATTAGATCATTGAGAGATTTTGTAATTAACTTTACAATTGAATCTGAAATGGAAATACTATCGTTAAAAATAGTATCTACAGATTTAGAAATTAGATCAGAGATACTAATTGTATCAAATAAGTTACTAGTAATACTCTTTGAGATAGAATCAGAGATACTAATTGTATCAACATTATCTTTTGTTATAGTCTTTGAAACACTATCAAATATGTTTAGAGAATCATCTAACATTGATGTAACTATCTTATTGATTGAATCTGATGTGTCAATATCATCTTGTTTATCTAATGTTACCAACTTTTGTGGAATAAAGTCAGAAAGATCTATAGTATCAACAGTTTCTTTTATGATAATTTTATCTATTGAGTCAAATGAAAGGATAGTATCTTGTTTATCTAATGTTACCAACTTTGAAATTGAATCAGATGTGTCAATAGTATCTTGTTTATCTAATGTTACCAACTTTTGTGGAATAAAGTCAGAAAGATCTATAGAATCATCTTTTTGAATAGATACTATTCTGTTATGTCTTGTAGTTGTAATTCCAAGTGAATCAGTCAAAAAGACTCTTTGGAAAGCCCAATTACCTACAAGATCCCATTGAACATTTTCAACTGCAGTTGCCCACAAAAAGTGCTCAGATTGTTGAGTAACTTGAACTCCAGTCCAATCTCTGTTGGTTCCCGTGATAAATTGTGTTTCAGCATTAGAACTCCATGTTACACCTTGATCAGATGATTTCTTTACTACCATATCTAAAGATGTGAGAGATGTTCCTCCCAAGAAAACTGCATAAATTTCTCCAGTATGAGTATCAATGCCTAATGCAACATCTTTCTCATCTGTAGTAGCACCAGCAGAAGTTTCGATGTCTGTTTCCTGACTCCATGTACCATCATAATGATAAAAGTCAATAGCATCACCACCATCAAAATCTACACATGCAACATAGATATCATTTGTAGCAGGATCATTAATTGCAGAATATTGTAAACGCCATGAAGTGTTGTCATCACAATCAGCAGCACCTCCTGGAAGACGTGTAAATCCAGACCATGAGTTTCCATCCCATGTATTATAATCAATATCATGCTGTGATTGATCATATGCTACTAACATTACATCATCAGTAGAATCATCTAGAGGTAACAGCTGTGTACCGTCATTTCCATCAGCATTTGATGGCCATGGAACAGAACTACTACCCATTGCTTCCCAATCAGCAATGTTATCACATGGAAGGTTTGCTGCTTGACATTGTCTAAAGTCAGTAACTCCAGTTTTTACAGCAGCACCATCAGTAGTTCCAACATAAACAGAACCATCACCTGCAACAGTAACTGCAACATCATTTTGATTTCCTAATGTGCCAATACAATCAGCAGAACAAGAACCATCATCATTATCAATTGTATCTACAAAAGTTACTGAACTTTGAGGCGGAGCAAGAGAATCAAATTGATAATAAAATACTGTGTCTTTTACATTATCAATAGCTGCCAAGTGAATTGAATCGCCAGTATTTCCTGGTGTCCATCTATCATACCAAACATCCAATTTCATATATGTTCCAGCATTCAACTCGACATAATGATCTGGCGTACCACCATTTGTCCAAGTTTGTCCCCTGTCAGTAGACAATCTATATGCGATATCACTTCCTGAATCAATAAAGAACTGATACACGTGAGTAGAGTTTAGAACTACAGATCCTTGGCCTGCACCATTATGTCTACCTACATTGGTGTGAACAGTAGTATCAATATCAATTTCAGGATCTACTGCAATGAACCAGTTTCTGCCTTCAGTAAATAGAGGAACGCCTTCCTGTTGTACCTCTATCTTTCCTATTGGATATAATTGAGGAGTAATCAAAGGCACAGAATAGGAATAACTTACACCTGCAATGTTTTCTTCATTAGGCAACACAGTCCATGTAATTGCTTTTTTGTCTCCAACAAGTGTTATCTCTGGTTCTCCATCAGGGATAATATCAAAGAATTCTGGAACATATTCCGTAATGGTGAGTAGATTTGTTCCAACAAATGATTCAACCTCAATGTCGACATCAAATTGATTTGTGTAGGTGAATGGATCAATCTTTGTATCAGTATACCTTACAATGTCATAATCAATGATATCAGAAACAATAAAGTAAGTTGCAAAATCAACAATACCTGTATTTGTTTCAGCAGTTACATCAACAGTATAATTTCCAATTATACTAGTTTCATACCATGAATGGTACAATCCACATGATGAACGATTAATTTCATTTTCAGATGTTTGTGTAATTGTTGTTAATTCTGGATCAGTAATTCTCATAGATATAGTTGAATCACAAACAGGATTACCAGTACTATTTAATACTGCAATTTCTAATTGTACACTTTCTTCTAATGGATAAATTGAACGTTCGGTATTTACAGTTACAAGACCCCAAGCAAATTGGTTTTCAGAAACAAATTCTTTTCCATCAATAATTAATGTTGTCTTCATATTGTATAATCCAGGTTTCATCATATCATTAGCTAATAATTTTATGTCATAGAGACCTGTTCTTGATTTTATAATTTCAGAATCAATTGATGTAACATTTCCATTAACATTAAATAATTCCGTTTTGATTTCTGTTTGCAAACCTTTCCACGTATTTTTTTGTGTTGCATTAACTGCAATGTCACTGAATTGTTCTACAATAGATAACTCACTGTCTAGTTTATCAGCCTGGGATTTTTTATCCATCTTTTTCATTTGTTTTGCAATCTTTTTGATTTCTTTGAGTTCTTTCTTGAGCTCTTTCTTGATTTCTTTGAGTTCTTTCTTTAGCTCTTTCTTTAGTTTTTTGTTTTCTTTGAGTTCCTTTTTGTTTTCTTTGTTATCATCTTTGTCTAGTTTAGAATTCTTTTTAAGATCTGTAATCTTTGATTTAATTTCTGAAATTTTTGATTTTGCAGTTGACAAATCAAATTCTAATTGTTCAACGGAGTTCATTTTTGCAGCATCTGCAAATTGAACTAATTCCAAACCAAACAATATTCCAACAAAATTAGAAATTGGATTGGTAGAGTTGGTCTCGACTGGTGCGATCTTGACTGTAGTAGAGTTGATCTCGACTGAGGAAATTTGAGTTTCTCCTGTCAAAACTGAGGCTGTGTACTCTAATTCTGCCAAATCAACCAATAATGCATCATTTTCATCATAGAACTGGAACTCAAAAATGGCATCTTGATTGATCATGTAACTTGTGCCTGAGCCTGAAATGTTAGGAGAAACAAGCAAATCCTCACCTAAAATGCTAGGCAATAATGCCTCTTGGAATACGGTGAAATCAATTTCATCAGAAATTGAGACTGGACTGGAAATAGAGGTTGTATTTCCAATGGTAACTACTGTAGAAGTTAAAATTATGCCTGTAGGCACTGAAACAATCTCTCCATTGATAAATAACAAAATTTTATCAGAAATTGAGGCTGAATCAGTTAGAAGAGGCTCATAACTCGTAGAATTGTTGTATTCATCAGTAATTTCCTTGATAATTTCATCCAAATCAAGGTTATCGCTAGGCACAGAATTGTAATGGTCGTAATTTTCCTGGAAGATTAATGAGATTTGTTCTTCAGTTAATTGCTCATCAAAGATTGAAATATTGTCTATTTGGCCTGAAAATTCGTTTGAGACAGTACCATTACCTGTTCTAGAGGACAAATAGCCTCCAATTAGTATGTCAGATTCTGATGAAATCGACTCAATAGAGATAGCAGTTAGTGAGCCATTAACAAGGGCAATCTGCTCAGGAAGTACTTCTGAGCCTGAGAGAGTACCATTGATGAATATCTTAATTTGTGTTCCATTGAAAGTTGCAGCCATGTGAGTCCATTGTTCCTCAATTTGGATTGAAGATTCTACATAATTCCAGGTGATGCCATCAAATACTGAGAATTTACCAATATGCTCAGGTGTAATTATATTATTAATCGATAAAGCAAATTGATTTTCTTTACTGATTACAGTGAATTCTTGTGAGCCTTGTGAGTAATCAGGCTTGATCCAGCCTGAAACTGTTAGTTCTGAAACTGAATCAGTGACAGTGGAATTTGAAATTACAATGTAATCATCCTCACCATCTAGGCTAACTGATGTTTTATTCTCATTTGTTGAAAGTAAGGATACATCAGGTTCAGGAACAGTGTTTGTAACTATTACATTGATAGAATCACTAATGGATGTCAAATCATTATGTACAGGCTCGAAATTATTTGTAGGAATAATTGTAGGCTCAATCTCTTGAGGGATAAATGATGTACCATTTGTTATGAGAACAATGTAATCACCTATTGAGAATGATGATGATGAGAGGGAAGAAATTCTTGATGCATTAGTAATGATTACAATAGAATCACCCATTCCTAGTAAATCTGTGTGAACAGGTTCAGTAGGTTCTAAGGAAAAAATGAAAAATTCAATTTCATCATTTATTCCAAACAAATCATTAGAAATAGAACTTTGATTCAAGAATGCATCAGGCTCAACAGTTTCAATTGTTACAAATGATTCATCAGAAATAATTTCAGTTAATGTTAATGTTTGATTATCAATAGATTGTGATGTTATGTTTAATATTTCAAATGATGATGTATCATTTAATTCAAAAGATATCTCATCAGGTTGAATAATTGTTTCAGTTTGATTTGAAATTATTATTAGTTCATTTTCAGTTGAATTAGAAATTTCTGCAAAAGCTAATTGAGGTCCCCAATAATTATCCGAAATTGAAAGTGGTATGCTAACAGCTGAAAATAAAATAAGAAAAGCTAAAGCAGATGATTGTGTTTGTCTAGAAATTTTTAATTTAAAAATATTTTTTTCAGAGAAAATTAATACGACTCCAGAAAGAGGAGCCAACAACAAAATTGTTGCAGGGTTGTTAGGATCAGAAATATCAGAAACTATTTCTAAAATTGGGGGAGTTTGGATTGATTTGGTATTTTCAAAAAGTAAAGTAATTTGATCATTTGATTGATCAATAAATTGATCTAAATTAACATCATCAAAGAATTTATTTTGAGCAGAATTTAGATCAACTTTAAATTTTTCAACTGAAAATATTTCTAGTGAACTTATAGAAATTGGATCGTTAGAACTTTTTTCAACAATAAAATTATCAATAAAATTAATTAATTTTGAATTTGTTTTAAATTTCTCTGAATTGTAAATCCTTTCTTTAGTTGTGTGTTTGTCAGATTCATGTTTAATGTTAAGGATAGTTGGATAATCATAATCATTAGAAGATACGGAAATTTTTTCAGAGAGTTTTAAAACTCCAATTTTTTCTGGTGTAGAATTTTGTTGATCATAATTTTTTTTGTCTAGTGCAACATTAATTGTTTCACTTAATTTCAAAATGTGTAATACTTCTGTTTTTGAATTTTGACTTGTTTCAAAAGAAATGTTTTGTTCAGCTAAAAATATTTCTTGATCAAAATCAGAAGCATATGATGTAGGAATTGAAAATGTGATTCCTAAAATTATTAAAAATGTTAGAATATTTCCAATTTTGTTTTTCTCTTTCAATACAAAATTTAGTTACTGAAATGATAATAGAAGGAAGGAAATGTGGAGACAAAAGAGATTCCATAGTGGGAAATAGGAATTGATCGCAGGACCTTTTTGGAATTGAATAATAATGGAAAAAATTATGGATAATTTGAAAAAATCAATTCCAAGTCTTTTCTTTGAAAGTTAATTTTTTGTTTAAAATAAAATTTCCAAAAGCTGCAGATAAAACTCCAATCAATAATGCAATTGGATATCCAATTTCATAATGTTCAATTAATAAAAATACGATTCCTATTTGTAATAATGCACCAAGAGAACTAAATCCAATAAATTTTAAAAATTGTACAAATGTTTTCTTTGGTTTAAAGTCTCTATCTTCAAATGTCCAAAATTTATTTAAGAAAAAGTTTGTTGTCATTGATGCTGCAATTCCATAAATGTTTGCATGAACAAACCAAAGTTCAGGAATATTTCCTGCAAGAAGTAATGATGTTAAATAATTAATTAGAAAACCTGATGCACCAACAGTGTAGAACCTTGCAGCTTTTGACATGAAACGAATTGATTTTCTAGGTTCATGTGATTCAACATTTTTTCCATATCGATATAATTTAAAAACAGACTTTACATAATCAATAATAGTATCAGAACCTAGTTTGCTTGCACCAAATTTTCTATTTGTAAAAGTATATGGAACTTCGGTGATCTTTGCTCCTTTAGTTTTTACAAGTATTTCTAAAAGTAATTTGTAACCAATGCCATCAAATTTTAAATCATGTAATAGATTTTTTTTAAATAAAAAGAATCCAGACATAGGATCTTTTGCTGAAACATCTAAACTTAATTTTGCAATTTTTGTTGCAACTTTACTCATTAACTTTCTTTTTAGAGTCCAATGTTCAATTCCACCACCACTAACATAACGTGAAGCAATTACAATATCACTATGATATTTTTTTAATGACTCTAGCATTTTAGGAATAATTTGTGGCGGATGTGAAAAATCACTATCCATCACTACAATTACATCACCTGTAGCTTGTTGTATTCCTTTTAAAATTGCAGATGCAAGTCCACTCTTTGTAGTTCGATGAACAATATCAATGGTATTGTTGGCAATTTTTTTTAAATTTAGATATTCATCTACAATTTTACCAGTACCGTCTGGAGAATTATCATCAACAACAATTGTTTCAGTTTGCAAATGTTTAGGAATGTTTTCTTCAATTGATTCTAAAATTTGTATTATATTTTGAGATTCATTGTAAGTAGGTAAAATTATTGAAACTTTACTCTTGTTTTCAATCGAATTATACAATCTGATTCCACCAAATTTACTGAATATTAATTCTTAAGCGTCCATAATTGAGTTTTCTTGACATAATTATCATTGTAAATAGTATTATGACAAATAAAATTGCTGGATAAGGAAATTCAGGAAGGGATTTGTCAATTGAGATTAATTCACCCCAATAATTTGGTGATGGGACATACAGTGGATTTTTTTTAATTATATTTTGTGGCCATGTCATTGATGTTCCTGAATTTGCATCAAACACTTCAACATAAAATCCATAATGATTTGATGGTGAAATTAATTCTACTGGAATCTTGAATTCATAGCTTGGATGTGGGGATTTTAGATATCTGTCATTTTCATCTGATATTCCACCTATTGCAATAAAATCTGGATGATTGGGGATGGTATTAAAATAATTTTTTGATGGCAGTGGAGAATTACCTTGTAAAGTAAATCCAACATCACGATCTAAAACAGCAATAAAACAAAAGTTGTTCTCATTTGGAATTACAGATTTGTTATTGTCTGGATCAAAACAAATTATAGCTCTATCAGATCCCTTATTTAGAGTTGAATCATATAATGCATCTACAAAAATATAAACAAAGTTCTCATAGTGTGCAGAACGAATTTTTACTGATTCTCCTATAGAATTCAAGCTAGATTCTTTCCATTCAGAAAAAAAAGACCATTTACCATCAAACTCTATCTGATTCATTTTATTTGAAAGTGTGATGAATACTGGTTCAGTTTCTGCATACGAACCTGGAAAATTAAAAAGTAGAAGAGATAATGATAGTAAAGTAAACAGTATTGAAAAATTATTAGGCAATTATCAAATAATATGTTGTTAGTATCCTTAAATCCTTTAGTGTTCCAAAATTGACAGTATTGAACAGTAAAGTCTTGATTGGAATTGCAATAGGGGTAATTATTGTTATTGGTATAGGTGCTGTGATTGGCAGTTCGTCTGATTCAAATCAAGATGCTCCTACAGCTATTCAAGAAGAATCGCCGGAGATTCCCAGTACAGAAGGTAAACAGTATACTGTGGAACTATCGGATGTTGTTACAGCCACAGGACCATAATTCCACATATGATCCATTTTGGAATCATATTTGGTTCATTTAGGCCATAATCTTAAAATAATTTCCATCTTAGTGATATTTAATGAAACTACAATTCGCTATTGTAATTGGAGCTATCCTGATAGGTAGTCTAGCTACTGTGAATATGGCCTTCGTATCTGATGATACATCTGCAAATACTTTAAAAAGTAGTGCAGGGATGTTGGGTCACATCACTTTAACTGCTATGGATGAGGATGGTAATGTCATTGCTTACAGACAAACAGACAATGTTGTAATCAATTCAGGTGATGATTGTCTCTTAGAGAATGCTTTTGGTGCAACTACTAATTGTAATTTGCCAACAACAGCATTTGACTTTGTTCATATTGGAACAGATTCAACAGGTTCATTTTCTGAGACAAGTACAGACATTGGAACTTATGCAAGACAGACAGCTGGTACATTGTTGTCACAGACAACTGCATCAGCAGGTTCAGGAGCATCAGCAACTATTCAAGCAGCATTCTTTGATGTTAATGCAAACATTGCAGAAGCAGGATTAAGAAATGCTGCATTAAGTGCAAGTGGTGATACATTAGCACTTCAAAAGTTTACCCCAATCTCATTGGGTGCAACTGATGACCTAACAATCGAATGGACTGTCACTATCGACGGAAGTTAGATAGTACAATTCTTTTCTTTTTACTAAATAAGATATTAATGTCTAATTTCAAGAATGTTTGGAAATTATGCAATTAGAACCACTAGTTTCAAAATTAGCTTTTAGTTTTTGTTTAATAATTTCTGTGATCAGTTTCACATCTTTAATTTTTCCAAGAATATTAGTTGAAATAACAAATGAAAACTTAGATAATTCTATAAATTATTTTGAATTTGGTGGTTGGGCATTTCCAATAATTATTGTAAACATTTTATTTTTCATATTATATTTTTTCTACAAAAAGAAAAAACTTCCTTTGTTTATCAGAGAGAAAATTCAATTTTTAAATAGAAATGATATTTCAAAAAATGTAGCTTTTGTTCTGTTACTAGTGCTATTTTCTACTTATATCATTTTTACATTAGATGAATTTGGTAGAGAAGAATTTGAATTGGGGGATTATTCAAGCTCTGCAGAAGCTGCAAAGAATTTTGAATTTAATGAGAAAGTTTTTGGAAATCATTTTAGATATTTAATTTTGCACATTTCATATCTGTTATTTGATAATTTACGAATTCTGCCTTTCATAGCGAGCATGTCGTTGTTGTTGTTAACATATTTTATTACATTAGAAATTACAAAGAAACGAATTGCAGGGATAGTTGCATTTTTGGTTTTAATGCAAAGTAATTTGTTCCTAATATTTGATACCACATCAACTTATGAAAATTTTTGGACTGCATTTTATTTTTTATCATTGTATCTAATCTTTAAGAAACCAGTAATTTCTCCAATTCTTTCATCAATTTCTTTTGTAAGTAGTATTATTTCTAAAGCACTTTCATTAACTTTCATGCCAATCAATTTCATTGCTATTGTTGCAAGTGATGTTTCAAAAAGAAATAAAATAATGCTTGTAATTTGTTATTCGGCTCTAGTAACATTGATTGTTATAGCTTTTCTAACAAATAATCTTGCTCATACTCAAAAAATTGAATTTAATGAAATTAATTTTATTTCAAGTCTAAATGAATTTGGAAATTCATTAAGATTTGATGGAATAATTTTGTTATTATTTTTCCCAACTTTAATAATTCTCAGAACTAAAACAGGATTAATTAGAAACAAAGTAAATTTTATTTTTGCCGCTATTCCAATAGCAATCTTAAGTCAACCGCTAATGTATTTTGTTATTGGTATGACACTTCAACCTTACAGATTTATTCCATTAATTGTTTTTGTTGCAATAAGTATTGGGATGATTTTTTCAAAATCTAAAGAGTTGGATCAATAATTGTTACAGTATAACTAATTTTATCTTCTGGTGTTGCAATTAATCCATTCAAAACTAATTCAATTACCTTTGAATTAAAACCTCCCAGCTGATAATGTAAATCAGCTCTTCCAACATATTGAGTGAATTCTAAAGGAATACTTTTGGTATAAGTAACAACTTTGACTTTTTCACCTTCAATCTCAATCTCATGCCAATCTCCAAAATCTTCTAGAAAAATATATCCAAACGGTGGATGTATGTTTACTTTATCAATTTTTGAGTATGAGATAATATTATCATTTTTGTCTCTAACAGTTACAGCACCATATGCATTAGCAGTTTCATCAATCCAATAAAGATCATTCATTACATCTTTTGTATTTTGAATTGTATTTTGATTATAAGGATCAGTTAACAAAGATTTATGAAAACTCCTGAGAGATTGAATATACAATTCTTGATGATATAATGCAATGCCTTTATTGTTTAATGCAGTAGTATTATTCCCATTAATTGTTAATACTAAATCAAAGTTATTAACCGCATCTGAATAATTCCCTATGCTAATTAACACTCCACCTTTATTGTTTAATGCATCTATGTTATTTGGATCAGTTTCTAATATTTTATCTAAATAATATAATGATTCTTCAAATTTTGAATCATTTAGTAATTCTTCCACATGACTTTCTAAATCTAAAATATTTTTTTCTTCTCCATAAGATTGGAAATTATTTATTGAAAATGATATCAATATAACAAAAATAATTATTAAATGATATTTCATCAAGTATTTTATTTTCTAATCATACATAAAATTTTGTAAAAATTAAAACAAAAAGAAGAACTATTCGTCCTAACCAGTCTACTCAAAGGTAGAAGTAGAGGATTGTGACGAAAGTCCGGTTGAAGATGGTACAGATGGGAATTTATCTCCTATCTGTTGCTCAGCTACTGCGGATGCTTCTTGAAGAATCTTTTCGGTTTCTTCACTTGAAACATCAGACTCCATACTAAATGAGTCTCCTGCAAGTGAATCCATCATCAGTCCATTAAGTGTCT
>Ga0209992_10003955_pt1 | contig 12040 bp, 10 predicted proteins | sample 2SBtaG_2_FD_182564 | JGI IMG/M metagenome (GOLD analysis project Ga0209992, IMG submission 182564) | Deep subsurface microbial communities from Kolumbo volcano to uncover new lineages of life (NeLLi) - 2SBTROV12_ACTIVE470 metaG (SPAdes)... | ecosystem: Environmental > Aquatic > Marine >... | reverse complement strand
CTGACCATCAATCTTGGAACCGGATTTGCGCAGATCGAAGGACGGGTAAAAACCATATTCAACACAGGATCATCCGATTGAGCACTGCGCCCGATATTACCCTTGCGGCCAGCAGCGGCGGGCTGGTTGTTGACAGCCTTGGCAAAAGCTACCGCAAACGGCGGGTTATTCAGGATGTTTCACTGCATCTCAACCGTGGAGAGGTCGTTGCCTTGCTGGGTCCCAACGGCGCCGGGAAAACCACCAGTTTTTACGCCATCGCCGGTTTGGTAACGCCCGAAGTTGGCACTGTTACGGTTGACGGGCGGGATGTCACCTTGCTGCCAATGTACCGCCGCGCCCGGCTGGGAATTGGCTATCTGCCACAGGAAGCATCCATTTTTCGTGGTATGAGTGTAGAGGATAATATCAACTCTGTACTGGAAATGTGGGTTAAAGACCGAACCAAGCGGCACGAACGTCTGGAAGAATTGCTTGGCGAATTTTCAATCGGCCACCTGCGCCGGGCGCCGGCGCTTTCGCTTTCAGGCGGGGAGCGGCGCCGGGTGGAAATCGCCCGCTGTCTGGCCAGCGATCCATCCTATGTTTTGCTGGATGAACCTTTTGCCGGGATTGATCCAATCGCGCTTGGCGATATCCGCTCGCTTGTGGCCCATCTGAAAGACCGGGGTGTTGGTGTTTTGATCACTGACCACAACGTGCGCGAAACGCTTGGAATCGTTGACCGCGCCTATATTTTACACGAGGGCCGGGTTCTAAAAAGCGGCACAGCGCAAGAGGTTGTTGCCGACGAAGACGTAAGGCGCGTTTACCTGGGGCAGAATTTCCGCATTTCCTAGGGGCGCAAAACTGCGGCACGCGAAAGCAGACCAATGGAAGTATCGCCGGGACTCCGACTAAAGCAACTGCAAAAGCTTGCGCTGACGCCGGGTTTGCGCCAGTCGATTTCGATCCTGCAAATGTCAGCCGTCGAACTTGAGGACTGTATTCAGGAAGAGGTCACCAAAAACCCCGTTCTGACGGCGGAACCGCCGCAAAGCCGGGATTTCGGCGCGGACCTATACCAATATGCCATAGACACCGTTGCCCAGCCGATTTCGCTTGGCGAGCATTTGCAGGCTCAGATCCGGCAAATGACGGCACCCGTCCAGGTTAAATCCACGGCCCTGTTTTTGGCCGGAAATTTGAACGAAAACGGCTATCTGGCGGAACCCTTGCAAAGCATGAGCGCTGCGCTGAAAGTTTCAAACTCGACCGCGCTGCAGGCGCTGAAATTGCTGCAAAAATGCGATCCTGTCGGCATCGGCGCAAGGGACCTGCGCGATTGTCTTGGCCTGCAACTTTCAGCAATGGGCCTGTCAGCGGACCATGCAGCGGCGATCTTGGATCATCTGAAAATGCCGGATAATTTGGGCAGTGACAGGTCAAGAAACGCGGCGTTGCTGACGAAACAACAAATTGCCGATATTCCGAAAATCATCGCCAATCTTGATCCAAAACCGGCAGCGGCATTTCAGCAAAGCAACGCGCAGCCGCTGATACCGGATTTGATTATTCAACAGGACGGCGCGGGGTTGAAGGTAGAGCTGATCCGATCAAACGCGCCTTCGTTACACATTAACACCAGCTTTATTAAGCGCGTGGCAAATCAGGATCCCGCGTCGAGCGACTACATTTTTCAACAAAGAAACCGCGCATTGCAATTGATTCGCGCGATCGAGGCGCGGTCTAAAACCCTGCTTCGTGTTGCGCGGGCACTGGTGACACACCAACACCATTTTTTCACTGATGGCCCGTCGCGGCTGGTTCCGATGACGCTTGGTGATCTAAGTCTGGCATTGAATTTGCACCCTTCAACCGTCAGCCGCGCAATGGCTGGAAAGTCCCTATCCTGCGCTATGGGGCTGTTTCCGCTGAAATATTTTCTGGCAGGCCCGGTTCCGCTAAAGAACAGCACCGCAGTGTTGTCTGACGTTGCCGTGCGTCAAAATATTCTGTCGCTGATAAGCGCGGAACCCCCGCAACAGCCGCTTACAGACGCAACGATTACCAGAATTTTACAGGACAACGGTGTTGACATCGCACGCCGTACTGTAGCCAAATACAGACAATGTTTGAAAATACCGACTTCTCGATCAAGGCGCAGATCAAGGGCAGTACTTTGAAATCGCCAAAGTCGAACCTAAATACAAAACCATCCACAAGACAAAATTATCGCGGCACCGTCCGGATAATTCCTGTTCGTTCACCCCACCCGAAAATTTTGCAAAGGAGGCATAATGCGATATCAGGTCAGCGGCATTCATATCGATATTGGACAGTCACTTAGAAATCACGTCGAGGGTGAACTGGATGGTGTGGTTTCCAAATATGCCGGCCGGCCGACCAGCGCGTCGGTGACATTTTCCAAAAACGCGCAAGAATTTGTCTGCGAGGTCACCGTTCACCTTTCAACCGGCCTGACCACCCAGTCAAAGGCGCATGCTTTTGATATTTATGACTGTTTCGAAAAGAGCTGCGAGAAGATAGAGACCCAGCTCCGGCGTTACAAACGGCGGCTGAAAGACCACCACAAGGACCGGACTTCGCCTGTTGAATCTTTGGCGGGCTCCGCGTATATCCTTGCCGGATCAGATCAGGAGACGAATGAATCAGAGCCTGAAACGCTGCAACCGGTAATCGTTGCAGAGACGAAAACAAGCATAAAGTCGTTGTCAGTCGGCGAGGCGGTTATGCAGATGGAATTGGATAATGTACCGCTTTTGGTGTTTCGCAATGAACGCAGCAGCGGCGTGAATGTGGTCTATCGCCGGGACGACGGTAACATAGGCTGGATTGATCCCGGCAGCGCTGGCTAAACGCCCGCAGTCGGGAAAATGGCGCAAACCCAGACGGGTATTGGCGGCCAAGTTAAAGGTGAATGTAAATGGAACTTTCGGACATCCTCAAACCAGAGGCGGTGAAGACGGTATCGTCAGTTGCCGGAAAAAAGCGTATTCTTCAGGAGATTTCGGAACTGGCCGCCTCTGTCTATGACGTCAGCGGCATAGAGGTTTTTGATGCCCTGCAGGAACGCGAAACGCTTGGGTCCACGGGCGTTGGCAAGGGCGTTGCGATTCCCCATGCCAGATTGGAAAATTTGTCCAGTGTTATTGGATTGTTCGTTCGTCTTGAAAAACCGGTTGATTTTGACGCCTCCGACCGCCAGCCGGTTGATCTGCTGTTCGCACTGCTTGCCCCGGCAAATTCCGGTGTGGAACACCTTAAAGCGCTGGCGCTTGTTTCGCGGTCATTGCGCAACGGGACAGTGCAAAGCAAATTGCGAAACAACAATGGCGAGGGCACGTTGCACGCCATTTTGACCGAATCCACACCGTCAAAGGCCGCTTAAGGCGCTATCCGGGTTCGCACCAATCGCCATATCCAAAGTGCAGATAATCCCGCTGGTACAGTTTGCGGGATTTTTCTTCCAGTTCAGCGTCATAAATTTCCGCCAGCGAAAATTTTGGCGGGCCCGGGGTTGGCCCGCCTATCGCCCGATGCGCCAGGCCAAGTGTCTCTTCGATATACCGCAGCGACGGCTCAAGCCGGTCCTCCCGGAAAATATGTCCGATCGGCGCAACTGTGTTAATACCCTGAATAATCGCGCTTTGACTGGCCCATGCCGCGTCTACCTTTATGCGCGTCTGTCCGGCAAGGTTCCCCTCAAGAAACGCCAGAAAACTCAGAAACAGCGATTTATGGGCCCCAGCATCATAACCGGCGGTATCGTTGCCGTGCTCTGGAATATTCAGACCATAATTTTCCTTTAATACAGATTGCATGTCTTCATACCCATCGGCCTGCCGATTTACGATACAATCACAAAAGGTCTGATAAATCCGGGCCATCGGGTGACGCACGACGGTCAGGCTTTGATATCCATCGTGCCTGCGTCGCCATTGCCGCAGGGTTTTCTGGTTAAAGTCCTGCATCAAACCGTCCGGCTTTACACCATCGTGTTCCGCAATCCAGTTTTTCACCCGTCCAACCGGCGCGCCGTCAAGCGGCATAAACAACAGCGGTACGGTGTTACCGGCGAAATATCCGGGCACGGCGGCTCCGCGACGGGGCTCAAACGTTGGCGTTCTGGACAGGTTAAGAAAATCAATCTGCGAGAGTGCCGATTTCATTTCCGCAAAATTTTCAACTTTAGAGTCCAGCGGCGCGGGATTTTGTTTTTTCAGCTTTGATTTCAGTGATTTAGCTTCTTCCGCCGCGCCCAGAAACCTGGCCAGTCCGTTCAGAATATCGACAGAATTGATGTCCTCATAGTTGATATAAAAGGCCGTCTGGCCAGACGTTTGCAAAGCATCCAGCAGCAGCAGTTGAAAATCCTGTACTGCGCCAAGATGCTTGTTGAATTCCGGCGCACGAAATCTGATCTGCGCGGAACGCTTGTCTTTCAGATCGGTCAGCTTCCACTGCCCTGTTTTTGCAGCGATTTTCAGCGATACAAAGCTTTCCAACGGATTGCGCGTCAGAATAACCTTGCCGCAGTTTTCATCTTTCAGGCAGGCGGTCAGAACCCGCGGATCATGGTCATTAAAGAACCGAAACCCGGGTATAACTGCATCGTCCTTATGTCTAATTTTAGTGATCAGATCCAGAGGGGATTTTTCGCGCCCCATAAGGGAAACGCCCAAATACTCTTTGGTATTGGCGCTGCCGATAAAATGCGGATTAAACAGCTCGCCGTGACAATGCAGATCGGCAAATTGGTTGATGCTTTGCTCCAGAAAATTGGACCCGGTTCGCATTTCCGCAAATATCACAAAATGGGTAAACCGCCGGTTTGCCATCACCGAACCACATAGGGTTTTCGCGGAATATTGCGCGGCACCGGCTCTTCAATGACCGGAAAATCGCCCAATGAATGCGGGTTCATGCCTTGATTGCGCAGGTTTTGCACAAACTGTCCAAATCCGGTCAGATCGGCCATGCGCGGCACTTCGGTCAGGCGCCGTCTGGACCCCAAATCCAATGCGTCAATTATGGATTGCAGGATTGGCATCGGGTCTTCAACAAATTCTGCAAGCGTCCAGATCCGCACATTTGCCCGCACCGTGTGTTTGCGCAGGTTGGCCACCTGCTGTGCCTCTGTGTGCTGAAACCGGGCGGCGATTTTGCGGATGCGAGAGAAGTTCATGTTTGAATGAAACAGCGGGACAGCCCAAGCGCCGGTGACAACAGAGATGGTGGCGTTTGGATCACTGGCCAATGTCCAGCAAATGTCCTGCGTATCAGCCGGTCCAAACTGAAAACTTTGTTGCTCGCCCTGGGTTGCCCAGATCAGATTGGACAGGAATGCATTGCAATTGTAATCACGCATTTTTGCGCTGTTTGACAAACACCCGTTGTAAATCTCTGCCCCGCCGGAATATCGAACCTCTTTCTTGTCAAACAAATGCCCGTGCACCCGGGTACCGGTGCGTTTTTCAAGCCAGACTTCGAAATTTGAAAACAGATCGCTGAAGCCCTGATAAACACTATACGGCGCACAGGTCCGTTTCAGACCCCACATTTTCTGGCTTGGAAAGCGGCTTTGCATGATCAGGCCATCCCGACCCTTGGTCCTTTGATCAATGGCCCGGGCGAATATCCTGTCCAGCTTGCGCGGATTGGGTTCCACCCGGGCAAGCTCTGACATTTCATCGCTCAAAAAGCGACGGTACAGCATATCGGCGCGGGTCCAGATTTTGCGGGCGATAAACGCTTCTGACCGCCGCAACATCTGCAGATGATCGTCATAGAAAATATGCGGCTTGCCCTGATAGTCAAACTTGGACAGCGTAAGTGACCGGCTTTCGATCCGGGATGAAAAATTGCGCACCAACGATTGAAAATATGCTTCATCCGGAATCCAAACCTTACGGAAATAGGCGTCAATTTCGGGGCGCTTTGGGTCCTCCAGGATCGCCGAAAGCGTTTGCCGGGTCAGGCACCACCACTGGGAACCAAGATGCGGCTCTATATTGCCCGGTATTTTGCGTGAAAATCCGATACGCCGTTGTAAATCAACGTATTTATCAAACAGCCAGCGCCGTTTCTTCCAGGAAAACGGAAACCGCAGCGTGAATCTTTCCAGATCCAGCCCGCCGACGGTCCATGTGACTTCTTCGGTGGTCACCGACTCAATAAAATCGGTTTTTTTATGGGCTGCCAAAAACTCCTGCAGTTCGGCAATCGGGCGGATGGGCAGGCAGCTTCCGCTGGCCAAAAACACGTGGCTGACACCGGGATAGTTCTGCAGCAGCTGCGCCGCCGCGGACTGGGTTGCTTCGACAATCGAGAACTGGCCCCAATCACAGGCACGCCGGTCTGAAAGTTGAATTTTTCGGCTGGATTCCAATCGCGCGCGCAGTGCCTCAAACTCTACAAGCGGCGCTCGGGAATCCACATGGATGACCACCGGACAGCCGCTTTTCGCCCAATGCGATGCAACCTGCGCCGCCCGATCCAGGTCCTGATGCACCAGCATGACAAAGCCAACACCCATACCGCCCTCAGACCCAATTGCCTTTGGACATCAGCCCAAGAATTTCAAGTTGCCGCCAGTTGATGTATTTTTCCGACCACTGGCACCACAGTCCCGCCGCGTTTTTTATCCCTTTGTGGTACGCGCGGTATTCCATGCTGTTCAAATAATGCTCGCGGCGCTTTTGCTCTTCCAGGGATTTCTGCTGAAACATGTGCAGGAACTTGGCGTGCAGCAAACACCCAGAGGCTTTCTCGCCGCCCCACTCGTCATAAACCAGATTAAGCCCGCGCGGCAGCAACGTGTGGGTAGAGCTGATGTAGACGTTGCTTTTGTTCCACTTAACCAGCGGAATTTTGTTAAGCGCCGGTGATTTAGCCGGTTCGTTTTTGAAAAACACCCGGGCGCGCGGACCGCCCTGTATCCACAGATTGCCGTATTTTGCGTTGCGCGAAATCATATAGTTTCCGGCATCAAAATACTCTGCAACCTCAAGCGGGTTTTGTCCTTCGCTATACGTCGTTTGTTCAAGCGGCGCCTTGGGATACATATCAACCAGCATCGCACCGAAAGACTTTATCGATGACGCGTCCAACCAGTCCGTCAGCGCGCGCAATGGGCGGGAGTCACAAAACGGATAAACAAAAAATTCATCCACATCGACAACAAGGTTCCATTTTCCGTCGCCGAATTTTGATTGCAGCGCGTTCAGCCAATCCACGCCAAACTTTGAGCGCTTGTAACTTTGATCGGTGGTCCACAGTGACACGTCCGGCTGATCCGCCAAGTATTCACGCGATCCATCGTCAGAGTTGTTGTCGACGATCAAAAAATGATTGGCCCCCAGATTGCGGTAATATTCTAGGAAATAAGGCAGTCGAATCCGTTCGTTCCGCAGGGTGCTGAACACCAGAATATCATCTGACCGGATGTCCGTGGTGCGATTTGAAACAATCCGCAACTCGCGACGCTTGCGAAGCGACCGCACGCGCTTGCGCTTTCGTTCAAGTCTAAGTTGATAAGATGCCAGCGCGCTCAAAACCAGTTCCGTCCGTCAAGGGCTTATGACCCCTCCCGGACAGTCTTTCAGACGAATCTGAAGATCTGGTCAAAGTGCTCCTGCCAGTCTGGTATTTTCACAGACTTTGCCCGCACCTGCCGCTCAGCTTCTGATTCTCGTTTACGACCTGCCCGCTCGAGAATTCCTTTGGACCAAGCGTAGGAGTTATCCACATTTAAGTAAAGTGGGTAATCTCCTAATAACTCACGATAAATGGCATTTTCGCCACAGATTATGGGCACGCCCAGCTGCGCCGCTTCCAGCAGCGGCAAACCAAAGCCTTCAGCGTGGCTTGGAAACAGCATGGCCGTGCAATTGGCCAACCGGCGCTGTGCGTCCGCGTCGTTCAGATTATTGTACTCAAAAACAGATACGCCAACCATAGGATCGCTGTCTAAAATGTTGAAAACACTCTCGTTATTCCAGCCACGCTGGCCAACTATGTGCAGATGGGGAATGTCAGCCGGCGGTACCGTTTTTTGAAACGTCTGCCAGATATTGAGCAAAAGCAGGTGATTTTTTCGCGGTTCTATGGTTCCCAGTATGACGAAGATCGGCTCTTCTTCTTCAATAACAACGGGTTGTGTGGCTTTACTGATGTGCCCTTGAATGCCAAGATGTGCCACCAATGACTGCGGCACCCGGCCACATTCGGCAAAATACGCCTCGGCTTTCGCCTTTGTGCTGGCGGAATTATATATGATGACGTCCGCCATGCTGCTGACGCGCATCATATCCTGAATAAACCTCTGCACCACTTCTGTCCGGCTGAACTGAGGATAAGTTATTGGTATAATATCATGAATTAAAACGATTATCTTAGAACTTGGTTGCGCTTTTACGGCAGCCAGCACCTTCTGCCGCAAATTGCTGTGTCCAACGTTAAAATAGTCCACGCCCTCCGGGGTAATTTTTTTCAAGGTGCGCCCAAGGCCATTTGGCAAGCAGCGGCATAAGGAATAACGGCGCAGATCAGACAGGCACTGCTGGAAAACCGGTGTTTTGTTTCGTGACAATCTGCTTAGGAAGTCACGCGAACCCCACGGGGTAACGCCTTTGATTCTATTCAATATTTCTTTTGCACCGGTGACGTCCAAAAAGACATACCGCCCGGGAATTCTGCACAGGCAAAGCATCTTTCGCCGCCGTCTGACAAACTCTTCAAAGTACGCCAGCTCAACCCGGTCAACGCCGGTCATGGGTCCTTTTCCGACCCGCGAAATCAGCCTTGAAATATCAAGCAACCGCGCCCGCATCTATGCCTCGTAATGACCAGTCTTCTGCCAGCGCCAGGCATCCTTGATCATTTGGTGCATTGTGGATCGCTTTGGCGTCCAGCCCAGTTCTGTCTCGGCACGAACACTGCCGCTGACCAATTTGGTACAGTCGCCCGCCCGACGCGGGCCCTCGGCAACCGGAACAGATTTGTTGGTAACGGCGCGGCTTTCGTTTACCACCTCGCGCACTGAAAACCCGGTTCCGGTTCCAAGATTAAAAACCCGGCTGCCCCGGCCCTGCATCAACCAGTCAAGCCCGGCAAGATGAGCATCCACCAGATCGCTAACATGAACATAATCGCGGATGCAGGTTCCATCGGGCGTATCATAATCCGTGCCGTTGATGGTTAATGCCCCCCGCTTACCCTCGATGGCGTCCAGCATCAGCGGAACCAAATGGGTTTCCGGCCGGTGAAACTCGCCCACGTCACCGTCAGGATCGGCCCCGGCCACGTTGAAATAACGGAAAATAACGCTGTTAACTCCAGCACTTACGCCAAAATTTTCCAACATGTGCTCTATGGCAAGCTTTGACGCACCATAAGCATTGATGGGATGTTGTGCACAGCTTTCGTCCAGCAAAACACCATCGTGATCCCCATAGGTCGCGCAGGTTGACGAAAATACCATCTTGTCACAGCCACCGGCAACCATCGCCTGCAACAGGGAAAGCGATCCGGCAACGTTGTTGTGCCAGTAAATGCCCGGGTCTTGCATTGATTGCCCCACGTCAGACAAGGCGCCAAAATGCATAACGGCAGTCGGCTGATATTTTGCAAACACTTCGGACAATCGCGATGGGTCTGTTAAATCACCTTCTTCAAACGGCCCAAACTTTACCGCATCCGCCCAGCCGGTGCTTAGATTATCATATGTAACCGGTGTAAAACCGGCCAACATCAAGGCCTTACAGGCATGCGAACCAATATAGCCCGCGCCGCCAGTCACTAAAATATTTGACAATATGCCCTCGTCTGCCCGTCTTTTTTGCAGAGCTTACTGCGCGGCGTGGCGGGACGCCATCATTTCGTCCAGAAATGCCGAAAATTCATCGCGCAGGTCTTCCCGCGCCAAACCAAATGCCACGGTTGCCTGCAAAAATCCGGCCTTAGAGCCGCAATCAAACCGTTTCCCCTTAAACCGCAACCCGTAAACATTGTCTGAGCTGGCAATTTCTGCTGCTATGGCATCTGTAAGCTGAATTTCCCCGCCCTTTCCCGCATCGATATTGCTGAGATTTCGCAAAATCCGCGGCGTCAGGATATATCGCCCGATAACCGCCAGATTTGACGGTGCGCTGCCCTCTGCTGGTTTTTCCACCATACCCTTGACCGAAACCAAAGAACCCATGTCGTCTTTCACGTCCAAAACCCCATACGCAGAGGCCTTTTCAGCCGGAACCTCCATCGCCGCCACCATGTTGCCGCCGGTTTCGGCATAGGCTTCGACCATCTGTTGCAAACAGGGTTTTTCTGCCGCGATCACATCGTCCGGCAATATGACTGCGAATGGTTCATTGGCAATCAGCCGCCGCGCACACCATACCGCATGGCCCAGCCCCAGCGCGTCCCGTTGTCGGATATAGGCAATCTCGCCGCTGTCCATTGTTGACGATTTTAACAGGCGCAGTAAGTCCCGTTTATTTTTCCGTCGCAGGGCCGCTTCGATTTGCGGGGCACCGTCAAAGTAGTCCTCCAGCGCGCCCTTGCCGCGCGAAGTGACAAAAATGAATTCCTGAATTCCGGCGGCGCGTGCCTCGTCAATGGCATATTGAATAAGCGGTCTGTCCACCAGCGACATGATCTCTTTTGGGATGGATTTTGTGGCGGGCAGGAACCGAGTGCCAAGTCCGGCAACCGGAAAAATTGCTTTTGATACTTTGCGCTTCATCTGGCTGCCTTGAATTAAACTGTCTGCTCTGCCGCAATTCAAAGTCCGGCTTTTGCAATATTAATAACCGCATAGCCCTGATATTTGCAAATTATTTGACAACCCCTAAATCTTGGTAGGTTCTCAATCAATTGGCGTCGTTTAACGCGGTTTTTATAAAGGTAAACTTACTCTTTGCCCGGATAGCAAACCAATCGTGCCGCCGGGCGAATTTTGGCCAGCTTTGCCAGCTCGCGCCTGGCCCTTTTGCCCACGGTGCTTAGGCTAAATATTTTGTCACCCCGGTCTGCGCGGCCAAAAAGACCGCCCTCGTGCTGCCAGTATCCCGGTGCCTTAAACCCCACCCGGTGGTAGGCAGAGGTAAGCGAAAACCGGAAGACCGTAACACAAGACCCTGTTTTAGAACGTTTTTCCGCAAACACTCGCATCCGCCGCCAATACAATGGCCGTCCGGCCAACGCCAGAGTTTCTGCGGTTTTTCCATCATTGTCATACTTCAGAAACGCCGGGCGTTCAGATGATGAAAGCACGGGGTTGTCCTTTGGCTGACGGATCAGCCCGTGCCGTAAACCAGATGAATAGCTGCGCATCAACCGCCCAATATCGCGCGGCTCCAGCGTGCCCTTCACCATAAACTCTATCAACCGGTCGTTTTGTTTTTTGTAAAACACGGCGGATAAATCACTGACATCCGAAATATTGCCGTGAATTTTGCAAAAATACGCCGTGCTTGCTCCGATTTCAAAAAGATCTTTGGGGGCCCGGTTGGCCGTCCGGATCGGGCTGCGGGCAAATCCGTGGTGCACCTGCGCCAACGGCACAATCGCTGTTTTCAAACCAGCAAGCCCCAGTCGATAATTCACATCCGTCTCGTCAAGAAAATAGACAAAATTTTCGTCAAATCCCCCAAGACTTGCCAGCGCATCCCGGCGAAATGCGCAGTTTGTACCTTCTGTCTTGATGCCGCGCTGCGCGTCACCCGCAAAAACTTGCGGTTCAGTACCGGCCATATCCAGATCGTGGTGATTTCCCAGCCGGTCAAACGACCGGCCCCGCCATTGAAACGAAATTCCGTTCCGGCCCCTGACAAACCCACCGGCGGCGGCGACTTTCAAATCGGCAAACGGTACGACCAAATGGGTCAGCCACGTGGGCTCCGGTACGGCGTCGTCGTCACAAAACGCAATTATCTCACCAGCGGCGGCAACAATTCCGGCATTTCTGGCCGCAGAGATGTTTGGTTCATCAAAATGCACATGTTTGACGCTCGATATTCCGTGCAGATCAGGAAAATCC
>Ga0209992_10003953_pt1 | contig 12043 bp, 12 predicted proteins | sample 2SBtaG_2_FD_182564 | JGI IMG/M metagenome (GOLD analysis project Ga0209992, IMG submission 182564) | Deep subsurface microbial communities from Kolumbo volcano to uncover new lineages of life (NeLLi) - 2SBTROV12_ACTIVE470 metaG (SPAdes)... | ecosystem: Environmental > Aquatic > Marine >... | reverse complement strand
TACATTTGCAATCAGCACTACATATGCAATGACCTTGCATTGCACAGTCACATGAGTAATCAGGATCGCCGCTGTCAGCTTCGCATCCACATGCTTGATCTACCATGTTAAACCAATAATTGTACTTATTTTAAAAGGTTAGTACAATAATCTAGAACTTAGGCTGAGAAATAATTTCAATCATATCATTACATGATTTTTGGATTAAATTGGCTTGTCGTAATATTAGATTAGAATCAGCCTCAACATCAAAGGCTATTTTTAAAATATGAAATAAATCAGTATTTCTATTCAAAGTATCTTTAATTTGTATAAAAATTTCTTTGTTAATATATCCCAGATAAAAATAACAATCAGAAAGCATTGAATTTTTTATAAAGAAATCATGTTTTTGTTTAATTATTTCAGAATGATTATTTTTTTCAACAAGATCAGAAAACCCAACAGTTGATTTCAATATTCTTTCAAGTAATACAGGAGTTGCCCTCTCAATTCCAACTGTTTGGGTAACAATTGAAATATGTTCATTGATTGGGTTTTTTTCAAGTTTTCGATGCGAATCAAGCATATGGGATGGACTAGAACGTTGATGGTTCATTGAAGATATAGCATCAGCTAAATGAAATGAAGCACATTTCTGCCAACATGATGCAAATACATCAGAATTTTGAATTGCCTCTTTAGTTTTTTGACAACAAAACAATGACTCTATCAAAGCATTTTTTGCATTATCTGAAAAAAGTGAAGGGAGTTTTTGATTAATTTTTGAAAGAAACATCCTCAATTCCCATGATTCATCCTGTATAATCTGTAAATTATCAAATTGAATCAATTTTTTAGATAATGTTTCAGAAAAAGAAGCATGATGAATAATTGCAAATTCATTTTCAATTTTTATGATATTATCTAATTCAGATTTTCCATCAAAAACAAAAATATCAAACCCACATGAATCAAAAGAAGAGTTAGAATTTCTACAACCACCCAATCCTATAGGGAAATCAGATAATCCTTGATCTTTGATAATTTTTTTTACATCCATAAAATGTAATTAGAATGAATTTTCTATAAAGGAAGAAACTAGTAAAAATTTACAATATCATGTAAAGTCAAAACATTTCCTTTAAATTGAGATTGAATTAATTTTTCAGCAAGCTCCTATAGTGTAGTCCGGTTAAGCATTTTGGCTTCTCAAGCCAAAGACTCGGGTTCAAATCCCGATGGGAGCATTTTCTAAATTAAGAATTGTTTCTTTAAATATCAAAATCATAAAGTGTTGTCATTGGGCCTAAGAGAAATTAAACTCAAAGAAGAATATCGTTCAGACAGAGATGACATTGTTGCAGAATTTTTCTTTCCATGTCTTGGACACTGTATTGAATATGATAGATGTGTAGATTTGTTATCAATTCAAACATTGGTAACAATATCTATGGCATTTGAAAATTTTGCAGGTGGTAAAGCAAAACTTCGCATGATTACAGGTCACAGATTTAAAACTACAGACTTGAATTTATTTACAAAATTATTTTCAGAAAAATACACTAAAAAGTTTGATGGTAAATTTATCAAAGATACAAAAATTCAGAAACTTCAAAGTATTGTAAATAATGGACAAATTGAATTAAAAATTGCAATTCCCAGTTCAGAGCTTGTAGCAAACTCATTTTCAGAAAGAATTGGGATATTTAGAGATGAGGAGGAACAAGCAGTGGCATTTACTGGAACATCAAAAGAATCATTTTCTACACAAACACGTGATTTTGAATCTGTTGATGTGTTTACTTCATGGAATGATAAATCAAGAGTGCAAAGAAAGATGCAAGATTTTGAAGAACTATGGAAAAATGAAACAAAGTATATCGAAGTTTGTGATTTTATGTTTGCAGAAGAAAATAATCTTTTAAAATATTCATCAGATTGGATTTCACAAGATTAAATATCAAATGATTCATCTATTTTAGATTTGTTTTCAAAGAAATTCATTTTATTAATTTTATAATAAATAATTTCACCACGACGTTCAATTACTGCAATTATTGGTTCTTTTCCCATTTGAGTAATTTCTTGAATTTTTTTTTGTAGATGTCCCATCTTTTCTTGTTGTCCTTCATTTAGACCAAAAATTAAAAATTTTGCACCTTTTTCACCATAATGTCCTCGCTCATAAACTCTAAAATCAGAACCAAACCCAAACCCATCTTTTACAACATATCCTCGAGTTCGTAGATCTCGATAAATCAAAAATTTTGTTAAAATTTCAAAGTTAGTTTTTTGACACAGACTCATAAAAGAGTCAAAATCAAATTGTTTTTTTCCTTTTTTGAGAATCAATTTTTTTGTATATAACAAATACAGTGTTTCAAATTCTTGAAGAAATAATTTTTTATTTTCAATTTCTCCATATCCTTTTTGTTCTAATTCATGAATCATCGTTTTATCAGAAATACATGTTTGATCTGATATCAATTGCCCATTTACTAAAGGAGTCTCATCCATGATGAAAAGAAAATCAAGTGATTTCCATATAAGCATTGGATAGCAAAAATAATCATCTTCTAACCGTTAAAATATGGGCATTTTTGTTTGAGATATCATGCATGGTGCAAATTATCGAGATGGAAGAGGACAAGTATTCACAAGAAAAGAATACATCAAAGGTAAACCTCAGATAAAAATTGCAAAATTTCAAGGTGGAAAAAGAGGCACATACCAATATTGTGTCCAATTACTAATGAATGAAAAAATTCAGATTAGACATATGGCTATAGAATCAACTAGATTAGCAGCAAACAAAACACTTGAAAAAACAACAGGTGAAACAGGTTATTATTCAAGACTTAGAATTTATCCACATAATTTACTTCGAGAAAACAAACAGATTGCAACAGCAGGTGCAGATAGAATTTCAGAAGGGATGAGAAGAGCATGGGGTAAAGCTACCAGTTTAGGTGCTAGAGTAAAACAAGGTCAATGTATTATGGAATTATACGTAAACGGTGATGACCATTTAACTGCAGCAAAAAAAGCACTACATGGTTCATGTGTAAAATTACCAGGAACTCCAACAATCAAAGTGATTGATTGGAATAAAGCATCACCATAAATTTTCTAAATCAGATTTCTTTTTTTGAATAAATTCTAAAAATTCTTTGAATTCATCTTTTGTTGGTTCACGGTTTAGGATTCTTTTTGATTGATAGTAAAATGAATTATAAATTCTGCCAACTGTAATTCCTAAAGCAAATGATTTTGAATCATCAATTGATGAAAGTGATTTTATCAATTCTTTAAGGTCATCTTTGTTTGAAATAGTTTCTTGAATTTTTTGTTCTAATTTCTTTAGTAGATTTTTATCCATACTATACCATCTTTCAAATAGTTAAAAACAGTTTAATATCCAAATTCAACTTGAAGGATTGTTGCAGTTATAGTACAGTCTGGTTAGTACTCGTGCTTGCCAAGTACGTGACCCGGGTTCAAATCCCGGTAACTGCACCATTTATTCTTGATTTTTAGGAACTAGTGCATTTTTGATAATATCTAATGCGTCCTGAGCTTTTTCAGGACGTGGTAATTGTATCATGAAAACATTATCTTTCCCATAATTTGATTTTGGTGATGAAAGTGCCAGCATAGACGTTTTAGCAAGAGATTCAAAAAATGCAAGATCAGTTTTGGCATTAATAATAAATTTTTCAACAATATCTTCTTTTGAAAAAGTCAAAACCACTTCAACAAAGACATTACCTAATCCATCTTGTAAAATATTCAAATCAGTATTAATAGACAAAGACTGACCAGCAATTTTTGATAAAGTTTCATCATACTTTTTCTCTTCAATAACAATGCACGGAGTTTCTTTACCATCAAAATCAAAAGTAGTAATTCCATCGTGAACTTGGTCTAACAAATTTTTTAATTCATCAGACATTATCTTTATCCTCCAAGGCAGGAATGATTTTGTCCCCAGTTTTTACCAAAAATGGAGAGATAAACGCAGTAATTATAGAAATGATACCAACTAGAGGGAATAAAAATGAACTAACGGCACCAATATCAACTCCAGCCTTTACAATAACAATTGAGAATTCACCTCTTGGAGCAGCAAGGGTAAATGCTGAACGAAGTGCTTTCCCTCGTTTTTGTCTAAATATTGCATTACCAATCAAATTACCACCAAACTTCATACCAATTGTAACTGCAATCAAAGCAATTGCAATAAAAATATAATTTTCAAGTTCAGATACATCCATCAAGGCCCCAACTGAAATAAAGAAGATGGCCACAAACATGTCTTTAATCGGACTAGAAAGAAGTTTTGCAACTTCAGCTGATTTTGATTCAGCAACTAAAACTCCAGCAAGAAATGCCCCAATTGCGACTGATAATCCTACAATGTTTGCAAGAAGTGCATATCCAAAACAAAGGCCAAGAACGCTAAGTAATAAAATTTCACGATTTTCTGCAGCAGCTACCCTATCAATTAATGGTGGAATTACACGGGTTCCAACAGTAAATGTTCCAACAATCAAACCAGTTGCCACTATTACCACTACTGCAATTGATTCGATTGATACAGTACCAACTAAGGCAATAGATTGTAATGATGAGATCAAAATTACTGCTATGATATCCTCAACAATTAAAATACCAAGAACTAGAATAGAAGATTCTTTTTTTATTCTTCCCATCTCCTCTAAAATTTTAACAATTATTGCAGTACTAGATACTGAAAGGGCAGCTGCAATAAACAATGCATCCATAAATTGCAATCCAAGCGCACTAGCTGTATAAAATAACACACCTAATGTTGAAAACAATCCTATAGTTCCAACTCCAATTGCAACACGTCCAATACTTTTGATTTTTGCATATGGGAATTCAATTCCAATTACAAAAAGAAGTAAGATTACACCAATTTCAGCAAAAAGATTTAATGCATTAATATCAGATAAAATACCCACACCTTCAAACACATCTACAGACTGTACACCTTTAGGTAAAATCCAGGACCATATTGGAGAAAGAGGACCAATTAACATTCCAGCAAAAAGATATCCAATGATTAGGGGTTGTTTAATTTTAAAAAATGCTAGTGTAATTATTGCACCAATAATCATGATAAAAGCTAAATCAGTTACAAAACTTGTATGAGGAAGTTCAGGAGTAATTTGTTCAATCAAAGTATTGACAGTATGATCTAAAGAATCTTGAATTCCTCCAGTGTCTAACTGAAGTAAAATATTTTGCATGTATTGAGTTATCAAATTTGTTTAAAAATAGTTGTGAATCAATATTTTAGAAATTAAATTTTTGAAAATAATTTTTTGAAAGCAGGCTCAAATAATTTTTAAAATCTTTAACCTCTTTATTCCCAGTGAAGATAATTCCAGTGCAGAGTGATGATTAGGTCAACTGAATAAAATGAAGAGATATGACCTGGGGTATCTGACTGCACAATAGGTTACATAGCAATTACCTAATTATTAATAGTACGGTACTATACCGTACTATATGATTCAATGCGAATTTTGTACAAGAGGGTTTATCGAAACAGCAAATGGTTTGGCTGAAAAAACCTTTCATGAGTTACTTCACGAACCAACTGTTGTAAACAAGTAACTCTTTACATTTTTTATTTCATACCCAACTTTTTTATCATTAAATTATTAATCAAATTCACATGGCTACAAAAGTGACCAAAAAGAAAATAACAAAAAAAACTGTAAAAAGAGAACCTAGTACATCGGCATTATTAAAAAAAGTTGGTTCAGTTTCAGACTCTAACAAAGCATTACAAAAAGAGATCAAAGTAATGACCAAAGTATTTGGTGAAAATCAAAAAGTCCTAGTATCTATGAAAGGTATGATCGATACATTATCATCAACATTAGAACATATTCAAAAACAATCAAAGCAAATTAACAATATAGAAGACGACACACAAAAACTGTATGCAGGATTAAATCAAGTCAGATCACAATCAAGTCTAGTTGATAAAATTAAGAGTCAAACTACCAAATTACAAGATGAAATCAGTAAAATTTCATCACTACAAAATGATTCAAAATCTCAAGGCATTGCTCAACAAGTAGAAGATAGTGCAAATTCAATTAAAAATAATTCTCAGATGATTATCAAAATTGCACAAAGAATTGATGAGGTAAGAGATGATCTTAGAAAAGTTTCTGGAAAAGCAGATTCATTTGTTGAAATTGGTTCTGAAATGGACAAATTAAAAAATAGTATAGAGGAGATTTCAGGAAAAACTGATCAATTAGACACTGGAAATCAAATTATTGAAAGTCTCAAACAAGAATTAGGAAAAATCACTGAGGGAGTATCTGATTCATCAAATCTTGGTTCAGAACTTGATGCAATCAAAGTAACAATTGATGCCATCTCATCTAAAGCATCAAAAATCGATTCATTGGGAGGAGTTATTGATGGGCTCAAACAACAATTTGAAACTATTTCCTCAAAGGCTAGTTCAGATGATAATTTGAGCCTAGAATCTATTAATGATATTTCAGGAAAAATAGACAAAATTGAGACTGAAATTGGTGCATTATCACAAAGAGCAGATTCTACTGCATTTGTTGGAGAAGGGCTAAAATCAGTTCAAGAAGAAGTTTCTAGTTTCAAACAAAATGTATTTGATAAAACAAACAGCATAGAGCAAAAAATTTCTTCTGTATCAGATATTCTAAAAAGACAAGATGCGTCAGTAATTGAATTTCATAAAAAATCAGATAAATTATTTGATGAAATGCAATCAGTCAAAAATGTCACAAACAAAGCATCAAGTGATTCATCAAAAGAGATGATGGCATTACTAAAGTTATCTGAATATCAATCAAACATTAGAATGAATTCAGAATCAAAATACGGAGATGTAAAAGATCTTGAAAAAATGGGGACAATGACTGCAGATATTGTTAATTTGTTTGATAAAGTTTCAATTGAATCAGGAGAAAAGATTCCGCTACCACATGAAGTTAGACTATGGGCAGTTGGTAAAATTTTAGATTGTGCAGATAAATGGGAAATTAGATTTAGTGACGTTTATTCAATTTTATCAAATGCAATTGGACGAGACATGTTAAAAGAATCAATTAGAATTCAACAAATTCGAGATATTTATGGAATAAGAGCAGTTGATGAAATTAGAAATGATCTAAATATTTCCTAGATTCCAATATCATCTACATTCTGTAGTTGTTCTCTCTTTCTTTTCAATATAGCAAAGATTCCAATTATTGCTGCAATCCAGATTACACTCATCATCATATTTGCAGGACTGACATACATGTATGGGGTTGCATCCATTACATTGGTTTTCAACAATGCTGCTCTATCATTGATATCAAGCATTCCTGTATGATATGCAGAATTATCTTTTGAAACAGATGAAATTTCATTAACACTTGTAACCATGGAATCTATGTTATTTTGAATTCTTAAGAAATTAGTGGATTCTGTACTAAATATCCAAACGGGGTTTTTGGCAATCAGTTTACCGTTTGCATCTATAGTATCAGGGATATGAGTCATTACAACATCCAAATCAGTTTGAATTGCTACTAAATGATCACGGATCACTGTGGGATCAGAAGAAGAAACAATTCCATCTAGGTTTCCTCGAATTCTATCAAGAGGGTAAATGTCAGTGTTGTAGCCAGAAATTGCCATATAACCACCAAATACAATTATCGCAAAAATTCCAAGCATTGCAAGTTTGTAGAAATTATTAGACATTGTTGGTTTACCACCATCATTCATAGGTACATTATTTGAATTTAATCTAGATTTTGCAGTTACTACTATAACACCCACTATTGCTACAGCCAACACTACCATAACTAGAGAATCAAATTCAGGCATCAGTACAATTATTCATGGAGACACATAAAAATTCACTGTAATTTACAGCGATAGACTATTTTGTTTCTAAAGTAATATCATTTGTCAAATCAGATTTTTTGAGTTGTGTTCTCTTTCTTTTCAACACAGTAAAGATTCCAATTATTGCTGCAATCCAAATTACACTCATTATCATGTTTGCAGGACTGATGTACATGTATTGTGTTGCATCCATAATATTGATTTTTAATGATATTGCTCTACTGTTAACATCCAACATTGCTGTATGATATGCAGGATTATCTTTTGAAACAGATGAAATTTCATTAACACTTGTAACCATGGAATCTATGTTATTTTGAATTCTTAAGAAATTAGTGGATTCTGTACTAAATAACCAAACAGGGTTTTTGGCAATCAGTTTACCGTTTGCATCTATAGTATCAGGAAGATTCACCATCACAATATCCAAATCAGTTTGAATTGCTACTAAATGATCACGAATCACAGCAGGATCAGAAGAACCAATAACGCCATCTAGGTTTCCTCGAATTCTATCAAGAGGGTAAATGTCAGTGTTGTAGCCAGAAACTGCAGTATAACCTCCAAATACAATTATCGCAAGAATTCCAAGCATTGCAAGTTTGTAAACATTGTTTGCAGTTTTCTCTTTTTTTGTGAGAGTCTTATTATTTTTAGATTTATTTTTTTTAAATCTGGTATGAGATAAACTCAGATAAGCAATAAAGAAAAAGCCAATAGTTTGTAATGCAATAATTGGTACAAAGATAGGATTGTTTGTAAATATAGCAATGAAAATTCCCATAATTCCATATACACCAAAAAAGATCTCAAGTAGTGTAGTTTGGGTAAATGGTAAATTATACGCCTTGTCTTTCCAATCATCCTCTTTTGAAACTATGCCATATTTTGGAGTACGTAAAAATTCATTTTTCTTTCCTAAAACTGCATCAAAGACTGCAACAGTATTATTTACAGACATTCCAGCATTGTAAATTAATAATGCAGGCATTATCTTGATTTTTGATTTCCACGACTTTCCATACATGCTTTGCATAATCAGCATGTATGCACCAGGTCCCATTGCAAGATATGTTGCCAAAGTAATTACAGGAAGAAAACTAACTACGTAGAGATTTACTTGTCCTGCTAATAAAATAGGCAATGTCAAAAACTGTATCAGTATTAATGGAAAAACAATATGACGAGTTAGTTGAATGAATGCCTGAATTTTTGCTTCAAGTGCAACTTTACGTTTTACAGCAATGTCAAAAAGTAGTTTTGTTGCACATTGAATAGAACCTTTTGCCCAACGAAATTGTTGTCTTTTAGCAGCATTCATCTGAGCAGGAAGTTCTGCATCAACTACAACATCAGGCAAGAAAACACATTTCCACCCTTTCATTTGTGCTCTATAGCTCAAATCAAGATCTTCTACCAATGTTGCAGTATGCCAACCACCAGCATCTTCAATACAATCTCGCCTCCAAATACCAGCAGTGCCATTAAAATTCATAAAGAGATGAGAGTTACTTTTGGCTTTTTGCTCAATTAGAAAATGAAAATCAAGACTGAGTGCTTGAACTTGAGTAATGGTAGAATAGTTTTCATTTACATGACCCCAACGACATTGAATTAAACCAATCTTGGATTTTGCAAAATGTGGCATTGCTCGTTTGAGAAACCATTCAGGGGGAATAAAATCAGCATCAAAAATTGCAACATATTCTGAATCAGTTATTTGCATTGCATATTTGAGAGCACCTGCCTTGTACCCTTTTCTTGTACCTCTACGAATATGCTCAATTGTAAATCCTTGTTTTTTATAATCATTGACTACGTTTTCAAGTAATTGTACAGTGTCATCATCAGAATCATCTAGTACCATAATGTTTAGTTGTTCTTTTGGATAATCCAAATGACAAACTGCATCAACTAGTCTCTTTGCAACATATTTTTCATTATAAATTGGGAGTTGAATAGTGACTGACGGAGTATCAATTTTAACAGTGGATAAGACTTCTTTTCTTCTTCTAGAAAGAAATGCCAAATAGTAAAAATTAACAGTGTAAGCTGAAATGATTATAGCTGAAATTATGAACAGATCAAAAACTAACTGAGTGAACGGATTTGCAGACATATCCTATTACATCTGAATCAATAATTGCTATTTATACATGTAAGAAATTTAAATTATTTTTGTTCATAAATTTTGATTGCTTGTGGGGGACAAACTCCTTCACATGCAAGACAAAAGATACAATCAGGTTCCTTAGACATTAATGGTTTCCTTTCAGATGCAGGATTTCCTGGAGAATCAAACCACTCGTAAACACCAACAGGGCATGCTTCAAGGCAACCACCATCAGCTATACAAATATCATAATCTACTGACACAAATTCTCCCCAAACACCCATTATGCCATTTGAAGTACCTTTTCTACCCCAAGTTTTGATTGTATGTTCAGGTGCATCATAAGAACTAGATTTTTTCAATTTTGATTTGTAATCAACATCAATTGGTCCAGGTTTTGCACCATCAGGAATTTCAAAGTCACCTTCATCTTCTTCTGCATCGTCTTCTGTTGCATCAATTGCTTTTGGTTTTGCACCAAGAACGATTTTTGCCAAAGGAGTGAGTTCTTCTAATTTTTGAATAGCTGCAACTTCTGAAATTTTTTCAGATTTTACAAGATGTGAAACCATCTTATCTGCCAAAATAGTATTTCGTAAAATTGTATCAATAACCATTTTTGCAAAATGATCTGCTTTCTTTCTATAATCAATAACCCAATTTGGATCTCCAAATTTTTCAATTGGGAAAATTTGATAAATAATATCTACTACTTCACCTGAAACAATTTCTACAGTAACTGATAGTTCTACTTCTTGATACCCTTTAGCGTCAGGATTTTTCATGTTTTGTTCCATCCAACGGTATGTTGCAAAAATTCTATCAGCATACATGTCCATCTCAAATGTTTTTTTGAGACCATCATGAACAGATTTTAGTTCAGGTAATTCTTCTAATTTTATTGGTAATCTGTACAATCCAAGTTTGTAACCATGTAATGGGTAAACGCCACGTTTAGCAGTTTTATCTTCCATTGACCAAACTCGATCTTTTAGAAGTAAGGACATCTGTATTTTTTAGTTCAAATTAAGTTAAAAACGTTTGTCAGTCATCATCATCAGGACATGTGAGTTCACGTAGCTTTGTGTATTTTTCCTCCATGGCTTCTGCATGAATTACCACTTTAGATAATTCAAAGGAATCTTTTGCAAAATACCAACGAATTGGAACCCAATGTCCGATGCCATCCATGTCATGGATCATTCCCTTGTCTGCTTTGACATTTAATTTTTCATCAACTGATGTCTCTTTAATCTCAAGACCCCGTTTAGTATTGTCTTCTAAAATTAAATCAGTCTTGCCATCTTTGATAAAATAATATGAGCCTTTTTTTAGAACTGGTAAGTCTAAAAGCAATTTATTTTTCCACAGGATTACCTATCATATTTCCCCATTCAGTCCAAGAACCATCATAGTTTCGAACCTTTGGGTATCCCAGTAAATATTTCAAAACAAACCAACTATGAGATGATCTCTCTCCAATCCTACAATAACAAATTACATCTTTATCAGGAGTAACACCTTTTGGTTCATAATTTTGTTTTAATTCATCAACTGCTTTGAAAGTACCATCAGCATCATTTACTGCAGTAGCCCATGGGATATTATTTGCATCAGGAATATGTCCTCCTCTTTGTGCATGCTCCATTGGATACTCTGGAGGTGCTGTAATCTGACCAGTAAATTCTGCAGGAGATCTTACATCAACCATAACAGTGTCTTCTTTTCCTAAAGCTCTACTCACATCAAACAAGTAAGCTCGTAATCCCTCATCTGGTGGTTGTGCAATATAATTTACAGATGAAAATTGTGGTTCATCAGTTGTATAATCTCTACTTTCTAATTCCCATTTTTTTCTTCCACCATTCATTATCTTTAGATTTTCATGTCCATAGATTTTGAAAACCCAAAAAACAAATGCTGCAAACCAATTGTTAAAGTCACCATAAAGAATTACTTCAGTATCTGCAGTAATTCCATTTTTAATCATTAATGCTTCAAATTCTTTTTTTGAAATAATAT
>Ga0209992_10003951_pt1 | contig 12044 bp, 19 predicted proteins | sample 2SBtaG_2_FD_182564 | JGI IMG/M metagenome (GOLD analysis project Ga0209992, IMG submission 182564) | Deep subsurface microbial communities from Kolumbo volcano to uncover new lineages of life (NeLLi) - 2SBTROV12_ACTIVE470 metaG (SPAdes)... | ecosystem: Environmental > Aquatic > Marine >... | reverse complement strand
AATCATTATTGGAAATAATCATTATAATATAATATGGGAAATTCTCTAAAAACATTTGAAAATGGTTAGTCAGGGCATCCTAATTTGGATTGCAGTTGGAGTATTTTTTGCAGGTGTAGGAATAGGCTATGCTGTTTTGCAATCAACAACTCCTACAATGCCAATGATGATGAATCAACAACAGATGCAACAAATGATGAATGACCCACAACAGATGAATCAATGGATGAATACTATGATGAATGACCCACAAGTAATACAACAAATGCATGATTCAATGATGAATAATCCTCAACACATGAATCAGATGATGGGGCTTATGATGAATACAATCATGAATGATCCTGACATGCAACAACAGATGATGAATATGATGATGCAGAATCCAGACATGATGAACTCTATGATGATGCAGAATCCAGACATGATGAACTCTATGATGAACAATCAACAAATGATGGATATGATGAACTCTGGAATGATGGGTGACATGATGAATAATCAAGATATGATGAACATGATGGTTAACAATATGATGATGGATTCAGGTATGATGGAACGGGGTAATATGGCTATGGGTTTTGACCAAACTAAGATAATGCATTTTTTTGATGAAACACCTACAGGAGGAGAAGTTGGAATAATAGCATTAGACAAAAATGATGTTAAAACCATAAGTAAGATAAGATCTCATGTGGAGGATATTCAGTATGAATTTTCCCAAGGCAATTTCTCTAAACCCTTTTTCATACATGCTCAAGTTGTTCCAGGCACTGAAATCATGAATGAAAACAAAGATTTGATACAGTATTCTACACAACAAATTGAAGGTGGGGCGATTTTGGTTTTAACTACAAATGACTCTGAAACTTTAGATGCAATTGCACAATTTTTAGAATTTCAGTCAAGCCAACATATGGGTCATTGAAATGATGGAATACTAGAATAATTTGATAAGGATCTTTAATGACTCAATTCCCACATTTTTTGTTAATCAATAAAAATTACTTTACAACCAATACAGGACACAAAGAATGATGGACTACCCCATATGCAACACTACCCAAAACAAGCTTTCTAAAAAAAGTCCTCCCATGTGAACCCATTACAATAAGATCAATTTTATGGGATTTTGCATATTCCAATATTCCTTTTTCTACGGATGAATTAATTATCAAAATGGATGTAAATTTGACATCATTTTTTTTAGCTGCATTCTTTAGTTTTGAAAGAACTTTATCTGCAAATGTTTTTTCTTTGTTCTTTGATTTCTGATTTAATTGAATACTAGGACCCATACTAAAATGATATTTTCCAGCCATTATAGTTGCAACAATAATCTCAGCTTTTTGTTGACGGGCAATCTCTAGTGATTTTTTAAATGCCCTGTTAGAATAACCAGAGTCATCAAATGGAACAAGGATTTTTTTGATTGTCAATTATTTTACCACCAACACTGGAATTTTGGAATGAGATAGAACATAATTAGATGTACTTCCTAGTAAAACTTGTTTTACTGGATTCATACCCCTAGCTCCAATTATGATCATGTCATATTTTCCTTTTTTGGAGAAATTTACAATGTCAAATCCCGAATCACTCCCATGAATTAATTTTCCAACAAAGTTTATTCCTGATTTTTCACATATTTTTTTTGCGTCTCCAAAATATTTCTTGGAATTTTTTACTAAATTATCTTTAAATTTTATTTTATGATTTCCTAAAAGAATTCCGGGAGGAGTATAAATCACATGTAATCCAACAATTGTATAGTTTTCGGGTTTTGCTAACTCTATGGATTTTTTTAACCCTCTTTGAGAATTTTTAGAGCCATCAAGTGGAACTAGAAAGGATTTCATTACTAGAATTATACAAATTGTGTAATATATTCTAAAGATTAAATTGGTGATACTCATAATTCATTAAATTGAAATCAAATTACATTATTATTGGAATTGTAATTGGAGTATTTTTTGCAGGCATGGCTTTAAGTTATATTGTTTTTGGACAAATCTCTATTGAACCCTATTCAGATCTTAGGCAACTAGAAATTGACAATATTTTGCAAAATGAAGACTTTCAAAAAGATCTAATCTCAAAAATGATTAATCATGATGAAATTCGTGATAAGATAATTCAAGAATTTTACCAGAGTGAAGAATATCTAAAAGAATTCAAAGACAAGATCAATTTTGAAAATTAATCTCACAGATAATAAAAATAGGATGAAGACAAGATAGAATAGATAAACAAACACATCGTTTTTTAGATAATCTGTAAATTGTATGTTAAATTATAGTTAATTTAACAGCATTTCCATTACTATCCCATGCAAAAATATCTTTATCTTCATATGGAAATCCTACGATTAGAGATATCAACTCAAAAAAATTATTCAAATCAGTCACAGATGGATGTGCATTACCACTTGGATGAGAATGAACGGTACCAACATAACTCATATCTCCAGGAAGCATATAGTGTGGAAATCCAGATGAAGAATGGGCACTAAAAGCAAATGGAGGGATAACTAATCCATCAATTAAGACATTTCCTTTTTTTGATTTGCCACGTAAAATAAGAATTCCTTCGTTTGGGTGATTCATCTGACAATAAGATAATATGCTATCTAAAACATCTTTTTTTAATTTAATTTCACGTTCAGATTTTACAATTAAATCAACATGTTCCAGTTTTTTTGTTTTAAAAAATATCCTTTTCACCTTCTGATATTAGTTTCTCATTCATGTATACGGTATGTAAATCAAAGTAATAATATTAGATTAACATAGTTAACTAATCCTTATTACAAATATTGTGCATTAATTAACATGAGTAAAAAAGAATCCAAAGAAGATGAAAATTTAGCAACAAAAAGAGATGATGATTGGTGGCGATTAGAAAAATCTCAATTTGGCAGAAGAAAACTTGCTTAAATCATTCCTAAATTATTTTAAATTGGACATTTAAATAACAATGATTATTTCATCTAAAAATTCTACATGATACTACATTCGCTATTGCAGAGACAGTTGTTCCTGAAGAACTATCTAAAAAAAAACACTGTTCCCTCTTTGGGAGATAAAAATATCCAAAAGTACATAATAAAAAAAACTAGAAAAAATTCATACAAATTAAATACTTTCAAAAATATTAAAAATGAAATCAAATGCAGGAAAGTTTTTTGGCATTACTGCCTCAAATGTTTATGGCAATATTTGTTCTTATGAATCCCTTTTCACTTTTAGGAATATATATTGACATCACAAAAAAATACTCGACTAATTTTAAGAAAAAATTACTAATCACAATGACTATTGCAGTTAATGTAATTTTATTCTCGTTTCTTTTTGGAGGAAATATTATTTTGCAATTCTTTGGTATTGATTTGCCAGGATTTACAGTAGCTGGAGGTATACTCATTTTACTTATGGGTATATCGATGGTAAAGGCGCAAAACCATGAATCACAACATAAATTCGAAGAAGGAGAAGATGCAAAAGCATCATTGAATCCATCTTCAATTGGTGTTGTTCCATTGGCACTTCCAATATTGGCAGGTCCAGGAACAATTTCTGTGATAATTAATAATGCTGATGCATATAATGATTTTAACGGATACCTTGCAATATCCATTGGAATAATCACAGTATCTATCATAGTTTATGTTGTTTTCAGATTTGCAGATGTTATTTCAAAAAAAATTGGACAAACTGGATTAAACATCATAACAAGAGTAATGGGATTAATTCTAATGGCAATTTCTATAGATATGATTTCAGAAGGTCTAAAACAATTATTTCCCACATTACTTTAATTTCTATTGGTTTGATAGAATCATTTCCAATTTTGAAAAAAGAGTATTAGATATATTTTAGAAAAATATAATCCTATAACATGTTACCATTATTTCAACTAAGTACACGAAGCTATGATGATGAAATTATTTTGGTAAAAAATGCAATGATACAGCTTGAAAAAAAGTGTGATGTTAAAGATGGTTTTTCTCTCAGTAAACCATTGACCAAATTAGGATGGAGTACTTTTAATTTACAAATAACTGCAGAGATGGAGACAATTATTGAAAAATCAGGAATGATGGAAGGAGCTTTGGGTCACAAAATTGGAGAACAACTAAAAAATTTCTTAGGACATTTTTTAGAATCACACGGAAGTCAGGTAAGAATAAAAGAAATTCCGTATTGACAAGATTTTATCAATATTTTTTATTCTTGTTTACTGAAAAATTTTTTTAATGAACGACCTGTAATTTTTTTTATATAACTTCAGAAACAAAAGAAACTACACTTTATAGAGCAACAAGAGTTAATTATTCAATTGCACAATCCGGTGAACTTCCAAAACAACTTAAAAAAATATTAGGAATAGACCAATAGAAGGTTTGATAATTACAACTGCAGTTACACTAATTGTTGCAAATCTTTTGGATTTAACTAGTATTGCCACAATGGGTACTGGGTTTTTGATAATTTTTACTGCAGTAAATTGGTCTAATTTCAAACTATACAGAGAAACATCAAGTAAAGGATATCTTTCTCTTGCTGGTGTAATTGGGTGTATTGTTGCATTAGGGGTATTAATTTGATATACTATAACAAACTCTCCAAATGACATATGGATATTAATAATTATGATAGAGCATTGATGGCAGAACTAGTTGAAAGCATTGCAGATATTGCAATTATTATAAATCCAGTATGCCACAAAAAGTTTGATCTGCAATTGAGTTTTAAGAAGAAAATAAATTTTAAAATCCTTGAAACTCAGACCATTGTTTCCCTAACTTGTCAATTATCTTCCAACCCAGCCTATCGATATTAACATGGGGTTCAGCAATAACTAGTATAATGTATCTTCCAATAGGAAAACTCATCATGACTACCTTTTCTCGTCTTGATGAAGAATACTTTACTCTACCCAAATTCGCATCAAATCCCTCTCTATTTGCAACCCTATGAGCTAATTCTTGAAACATCTGTCTTCTTCGAGCATCATTTTCAAGAAGAACTATCCCACTCTTAATGTCACCTACAATTAATTCACCAGAACTATTAATCAAACCACAAAATCTAATTTCAGGTTCTAACAAAATATCTTTTATTTTATTTTTAATATCCTCTATCGGAAATTCCTTGTCAGACATAGTTAGAATGTACCTTCATTATATTTAATGAGAATCAGTATATCAAAACAAAAGCATTGTCCATGGTAATAATACAGACACATCAAATTTCATCCTTGTGGTTAGTGCATAACTGAACTAAAATCATATAATCACTGACATGGAATATTCTGTGTGGTCTCAAGTATACAGTTGATGGAAAAAGTACTGTTTAAAGTAGCAAAGCAGTGGATTGCAGGAAATACAATAGATGATGCACTAGAATCAGCAAAGAATGCGTACCAGTCAGGACGATATGCCATTGTCAACAAACTTGGTGAATATCATACTTCAAAAAAACAGATAACGTCAACAGTGGATGAATACCAAAGAATTGTAAACTCGTTTAGAAAATGGAAAATTCGCGGGGCGATATCTGTAAAGCCCACACAGATTGGTCTTTCAATTAGCCAGAAAGAATGTTACCGTAATTTTGAAAAAATAATAAGAAAGGCTCGTAATGCACATGTCTTTGTTTGGCTGGATATGGAATCTGCAGATCACACAGATGAAACAATAGAGATTTACAATACATTCTTTTCAAAATATGAGAGGCTTGGAATCGCACTGCAGGCAAATCTCAAGAGAACCGAAGACGATGTGAATGATTTGCTACGAATCGGTGCCAAGATACGTCTGGTAAAAGGAGCATACAGAGAAAAAGCAAGCATCTCTTTCAAATCAAAAGAAGATGTGGATAAAAATTACCTAAAACTGATGAAGATGTTATTCAAGAAAGGTAATGAGTTTGCAATAGCATCTCATGATGGCAAAATAATACAAAAGGCCGTAAACCTATCAAAAAAGTACCCTAAAAAATTCGAGTTTCAGATGCTAAAGGGAATAAGGGATGAACTAAAACTAAAACTAATCAAAAAGAAATTCGTTGTTTCAGACTATATTCCATATGGTGTAAATTGGTTGCCATATTCGTTTAGGCGAATCAAAGAAAGAAAGAGAAATATTCTGTTGCTTGGAAGCTCTTTGATTCAGTCGCAACGGGTTTGAGTTTGGCTGTGCATGAATTGTTGCAAATAATTCTCTCCCCCTGCACCCTTTCCCGTAGAACCTGAATATTTCCATCCTACAAATGGTTGACTAGAAACCAATGCAGCCGTGGTTGCACTTGCAAAACGATTGGCATATACCACACCTGCCTCAATCTTTGAAAAGAACTTTTCTAATTGTTTATCATCATCACTAAAAATTCCTGCAGTCAATCCATATTCTGTTTGATTTGCAAGTTTGATTGCGTCATCAAAGGAGTCATATCTTTGTATGCACAAAAATGGCAGAAACAATTCTTCTTTGACCAGTTTGTGATCATTTGGTAATTTTGTAACTATTGTAGGTTCTACAAAATAGCCCTTGTCAAGTCCTGATGATGTTAGTACTGTTCCACCTGCAATGATCTTACCGTCTTGTTTTGCCATATTCACTGCATCCTCAAATTTTGTTTTGGCATTCTCGTTGATCACAGGACCCAAAAATGTGTCCTTCTTCCAAGGTATTCCGATTTGTAATTTTTTTGTTTTCTCTACAATCTTTGTGATGAACTGATCAGCGATATCGTTTTGAACATATACTCTTGAACATGCACTGCATTTCTGTCCTCCAAATCCAAAGGCGGCATTCATTACTCCGTCAGATGCCTTGTCTAAATCAGCATGTCTTGTCACGATTACAGGGTTTTTTCCTCCCATTTCTGCAATGAAAGGTTTTGTAGTTGTTTTTGTAAATTCCTGAAATCCTTTCATTCCAACCTCACGGGATCCTGTAAATGCAATGCCATCAACATCTGGACTCTCAATGAGTGTTTTGCCCACTATTCTTCCAGAGCCTGTTACAAAGTTGATTGAACCGTCTGGAATTAGAGGGTACAAAAATTTTGCAAACTGAAATGAAGACAATGGTGCATCACTTGCAGGTTTTAGAATTGCTGTATTTCCTGTGATCAGTACACCTGTAGTCATTCCTATTGCAATTGCAGAAGGAAAATTAAATGGAGCAATTATTCCCCATGTGCCATAAGGTTTCATAACTGTCTGTGTCTTTTCATGAATATTGGGATGAATTGTCTGCTTGCAGTATCCCTTGTTTTCTTCTAGCTGTAGTGCATAAAATCGTATAAAGTCAATCGTCTCATCAACATCTCCCATTGCTTCAATGCGGTTTTTTCCATTCTCAAATGTCATCAAAGCTGCCAAAAAGAACTTTTGTTTAGAGAAAACATCTACACATTCTCTGAATATTTCTACTCTTTTCTGATATGGTGTATTACTCCATTTTTCAAATGATTTTTTTGCACCAAATATTGCATCTTTGGTATTTTCTGTAGATGCTTTTGGAAATTTACCGACAATAATCCTGGTGTCTGAAGGAGATCTTACTTCGAAACAATCATCGGAGTATATTTCTTCACCATTAATTATTATTGGATATTTTTTGCCTAGTTCATCTTTGACTTTATCAACTGCTTTGTCAAAATTTGCTTGAAACTTTTCAGTAGAGTTGTTGGCAACAGCATTCCCCCATGTGTATTCGTTTTGAAATTCAGACAAGATGAGATTCCCCTGATGAATAAAGCACTTCAGATATTATTCTTGATGCCAGATGGGATGTCCTGTCTTTGACATCAAAGCTAGGACATACTTCCATGATATCCATTCCGATTATTCCTTTTCTTGCAATTTTTTGCAACAGGTATATTGCATCTGTACTGTTCAGACCTGCAGGTACTGGAACAGAAACCCCGGGTGCATATGCCGGATCAATACAGTCCATGTCAAATGAGATGTACACTTTATCCCCCAATTTGTTTGATATTGTATTTGCAATTTGTTTTATTCCGTGATCTGTAATGTCCGATGGAGTGATCACTTGTAGATTATATTTTTTGATGTTATTCAACTCTTCTTGTTCAGGAGTTCTAATTCCTATTTGAACACTGGATTTGATTTCAATCTCTGAAAGAATGTCAGTTATTACTGAGCCATAATAATTAGTAGATGAACTTACAAAGTCTGGATGGGCATCAAAATATACTAGAGAAATTTTTTCATGTTTTGGTGCTATTGTATTGATTATTTGTCGAGTAATGGAATGATCACCTCCTATTGAAATTGGAATTTTTGAGGATGCAGAAATTTTATCAAAAGTATTTTCAATTTGCTCTCTACTAATGTTCCCCATATCATGAACTTTTTTTTCAGAACCTTGAGTAGGACGTCCAAGAGTTATTTTTCCATCTCTCTTAAAAGAATCACGAAGATTAGAAATTTGACGAATTTTGTTTGGTGCCTTTTCTGTTCCTTTTCGTAATGCATGAGATTGTGATTCATCAGGAATACCGATAACCACAAATTCAGATTCTTCAAAATCATCTGTATTTGCCCAACAAATTTTTTCCATGATATTATAATTAATGGTTAATCAGCGTATTTAGTTTTTAAAAGACGTTCTATCTTCTCTTTTAATTTTTTTTCAGAAAGTTTTGGATATTTTGCATGAAGTAATTCATGAATAATGGTATCTTCAAGTTCTTCTTTTGTAACATTCTTTTTTAAATTAATGAAGATAATATTTTGAGGAGTATGAATTGAACCCCAAGTTTGTTTTGAACTAAATCCAATTTTTACCCCTCCTAGTTGTTTCCACATTTTAAAATCACTAGTCCAAAATACTGGTTTTTTGATAAACAAACGCATCTTCCATTTTCTAATAGTTTTATCAACAAACTTGACATTCATGAAAATTATCTCTAGTGTTTTTCTTAGTTTTTGATTGTTTTAATTATTTTCATATCTATTTTTGTTTCATCTTATCCCCAAACCTGTGACTGACTTCCCGTGAGTTGAATCTTCAAAACTCTTAAGGAGAATTGCTTGATTGGTTCAATACTTTGATTTACAATATAAATAAGCCTGCTGGGGTATAGACAAGGAGCCGCCGTTTGACCTTTTTAGAAAGATGATGAAAAACTCTTAATTTCTAGTAATTCAAAAAATTATTCATTGGAATATGAAATTATGAAAAATCCTATGGGATTAATTGAATTTGTATTGAACAAAGATGAGAAAATTGTTGCAGAATCTGCAGCCATGGTATACATGCGAGGCAACATTAGAACTGAAACTAGAATGAGAAAGGGAGGATTTCTCAAATCATTAAAAGCTGCAGCACTTGGCGGAGAATCATTTTTTGTAAATGAATTCATTGCAGATGAAGATGATTGCAAGTTAGGATTAACTGGAAACATGCTTGGAGACATTGAGGCAATTGATGTAAATGAGGAATTCATTGTTCAATCAGGTGCATTTGTAGGTTCTACTACTGATTTAACATTAGATACTAAATGGCAGGGATTTACAAAAGGAATTTTTGGCAGTAATTTATTCATGTTAAAAACAGTTGGAACAGGAAAAATGTTTGTCAATGCGTGGGGAGGAATTCTCAAAAAAGAATTAGCATCAGGTGAGAAAATGATTCTAGATAACTATCAACTAGTTGCACTAAGTTCAACTGCAGATTATAGAGTTACAAAACATGGTAGTCTAAAGACCACTCTGTTTGGTGGAGATGCATTAGTAATTGAAATTATAGGTCCTGGAACTGTATACATTCAAACCAAAAATATAATGGAATTTACAAGAGCACTAATTCCATTTTTACCAAAAAGACATTAAAATGAAATCTGTAATAATTATTGCAATAACAATATCCTTTGGTTTTACTCTGGCATTTACACCGATATTATCTGATGCACATCAAAGTGGTTGTCATCAAATTTTCCTTCACTGTAAATTGTAGGTACTCCAACATAATGAATTAATAATATTCCAATTGCCAATGATATGGCCCATACAATAGCTAATTTGGGACGTGAACCACCTTTTCTTTTATTATAATTTCGATTATTGTAACGATTGTTCCGTTTTCTCTTAAATCCCAATGTTCTTTGGATTTTTGTATGAACTTAAGATTTTCTAAAAAAATCGATACGATTTTTCTCTCGATTTTTTACCGATTTTTTCAAAAAATCTATAATTGATTCTCTGATTTTCTTTAGATTTTTTCTGATTTTATTATAAAACACAATTTTTCCATCGATTTTTCTCTTCGATTTTTATCGATTTTTGTTAGATTTTTTCTGATTTTTCTCGATTTTTTTACTTTAACTAAGAGTAAAAAGCATGAATGAATAACTTATACAGGAATTTCTTAACAAATTGATAAATTTTATAATATTTCCTGGGTAATTAGCCTTATTTTTGGTGTATATATTTACCCAGGAATATTTTATAATAATAGTAATTTTTATATAATTTCCTGGGTAAGTTAATTTATGGTAACTGTGGTAAATAGACCTAAAGGGAATCAAGATTACTATTATCTGTACCATGATTCAAAAAAAGGAAAACGAAAACAACGAGAAGAATACTTGGGAAAATCCGTCCCTGCAGATATTGAGGACAGAAAAAAGAATTTTGCATTGGATATAGAACGAGAAGATTGGAAACCCCAACTAGAAAAAATTTATCAAAATTATAAAAAAGAACAACAAAAAATTCCTCCATCCATACAAGAAAAGAACCTAAAGAATTTTTCTGTTAAATTTACATACAATACACAAAGAATAGAAGGTTCTACTTTAACTCTAAAAGACACAACTCTTCTTTTAGAAGATGGACTAACTCCCTCAAACAGGCCTAGTAGAGATATTAAAGAAACTGAGATCCATCAAAAATTGTTTTTAGATGTAATGAAACAAAAAGATGATTTATCTTTGAATGTGGTTAAAAAATGGCACAAAAAATTATTTTCACAAACAAAACCTGACATTGCAGGATTACTTAGAGATTATAATGTAGGGATAGGCGGAAGTAAATTCAATCCTCCGCCACATACTACTGTGGTACTTTTGGTAAATGGATTCTTCAAATGGTATACTACAAGTAAAAAGAAATTAAATCCAGTAGAACTTGCAGCTTTGGTTCATTTGAAATTTGTAACCATACATCCATTTGGTGATGGTAATGGACGAACTACTAGATTGATGATGAATCATGTTCTAAATAAATTTGATTATCCGTTATTGGACATTGATTATGGCGATAGACGCTCATACTATAATGCACTTGAAAAATCACAAACTAAAGATGATGATTTACCATTTTTACAATGGTTTATGAAACGATATTTCAAAACTTACAAAAACTATCTCTGATTAATTTTAAGACTGGGCTCAACTTTAAGATATAATTCTAATTTCTCCAAATCATCTTTTTTGTCATACATGTCCAGATAAGTGGTATGCCCAATCATTGCATGTGCAATGTCTGTATCGTGTACACGTCTTGCACGTGTGAAAAAATATGATCTAAAGGAATGTAGTGAAATATGGTGTCTGTTAGTTGATTCATATTTTTCAATCAAACCTGCTCTTTTTCTATATCTTGTAAATGCTTCAATCTCAGTCATTGCAGCATGATATGGAGTAAAATTTGTCGCAAAAACTAATTCATTGTCATTTAATAAATCTAAATGTGGTTTAAGATATTTTTCTGCTTCTTTTGAAACAAATGTGGTGTGTGCAGTTCTAGTTTTTGTAAATTGAGCTGGAATTTCTATTTTTATTCCAATGAATAATTTTTTGAATTACTAGAAATTAAGAGTTTTTCATCATCTTTCTAAAAAGGTCAAACGGCGGCTCCTTGTCTTTACCCCGAAATAAGCCTGCTCCCATCGGGATTTGAACCCGAGTCTTTGGCTTGAGAAGCCAAAATGCTTAACCGGACTACACTATAGGAGCTTGATAAAAAATTAATTCAATCTCAATTTAAAGGGAATGTTTTGACTTTAC
>Ga0209992_10003950_pt1 | contig 12046 bp, 11 predicted proteins | sample 2SBtaG_2_FD_182564 | JGI IMG/M metagenome (GOLD analysis project Ga0209992, IMG submission 182564) | Deep subsurface microbial communities from Kolumbo volcano to uncover new lineages of life (NeLLi) - 2SBTROV12_ACTIVE470 metaG (SPAdes)... | ecosystem: Environmental > Aquatic > Marine >... | reverse complement strand
GTACCGCCAAGCTGGTTGGTTTATCAGTTTCCCTGCGAATCACCTTCCGTAATCTGTTGAAGTGTATCGTCAGGTCATGTGTTGCCAGAGCATCCATCAACAGTGAGCGTTCATAAACAAGCCGCTGTGCTGCCAGCTCGGGGTGTGGCTTTAATACCGACTGAATTCGAGGGTAGGATTTGAGCGTTGCCGCCAATTCGAGAATTTGCTCATTCCGAAAAATTCGTAGTTGTATTTTTTCTCCGGGGGGCTTTTTGTATATCGCGGTACGGAATTCATGTAATGCTAATTTGCCTTCTCCTGCAACAGGCACCCCATCAAGACTGACAATCAAATCACCTACTTGGAGACCAGCGGCCTCCGCTGCCGAATAAGGTATGACGCCTGAGACTTCAATAGACGCTTCAATCGCTTGCTGGGTGCTTTCGGTGTCCGGGGCGGATGGTAGCCGCTCTGGAACACGCATGCCAATACCCAGCCAGCCGGTTTTGCTTGCTTCATCATCATCTGCGATTTGTATATCCGCGTCTGTGCCGAACAGCCGATAGAGCCGGGTAAGGTCTGAATTCACTTCATAACCATGCCCCTCCGTAGGCTCAGACCTTGTATGACTTGATGCCCCGATAGTAAGCGACACTACTAACACCCGGATAAGCATGCCGGGCAGTGATAGCCTACCGTGCCTGTTCTTTAACGACATCATTCTTCGTAGTCATCACAGGCGAAACACGCAGTCACATTTAGTGGTAGTGCTTGCGAGCGCCATGTTTAGATGTATTAAGCGGCTTGATCTCTACACTCGCTTTGACCTTGATCGATTGCTTACCAGCTTTGATCGTCAAGGTTAACGGAAACTTTTCTCCTGCCTTGAGAGGATTGTTAAGTCCGATCAGCATCACATGCAGCCCGTTAGTACCCAGCTCGAATGATTCACCCGATGGCAGATTGATTTCCTTGATCTCGCGCATTTTCATCATGCCATCGTCGTCCGTTTTCATACTATGCAGCTCGACAAACTTGGCGACCGGGCTGGAAGCACCTACCAGTGCCGACCCATCAATGCCATTTACGGTAATGGTGAAATCTGCCATCCCGGTACCCTGTCCCGGTGCCGAGGCACGTGACCACGCACCTTCAACCTTGATATCGGATTCTTTAAGCTCCGCAGCACTGAGTACGCCTGAAACGACACTGGAGCTCAATATCAAGGCCACAATAAAAGTGCCCAGCCCATATGGTTTTTTCATTGCAGTTATCTGGTATTGAATTCGGAACTTTAGATTATACGCATCTGCCACACCTTATCTACCGCCGGAAAATCCTCTATGCAGCTATCAACCAAACATCAGATAGCGGCATAAGATACTGGTTAGCAGCTCGGCTGGGTCACGACTATAATGGTGGCCTCTCTAACATTGAACTTGCCATGAAATTTATTTTATCCCTGCTGATTCTTTCATTACCTACCATCTGGGTGGGCAATGTGCATTCGGCACCTTTGCCTGAGTCGCCTAAGTTGGCAGCAAAATCTTGGTTGCTATATGACTTCACCGGTGACCGGGTGTTGGTGAATCAAGACGGTGATAAGCGCCTGGAACCCGCATCGCTGACCAAATTGATGACGGCCTATCTGACCTTTGATGCGATCAAGCGTGGCGAGTTGAAGTTGGATCAGAAGTTGGAGGTTCCCGCTGGCGCAATACGACGTAACCGGAATGAATCACGCATGCTGCTTAAAGCAGGACAGGAGGTCACCGTAGACGAGCTATTACATGGCCTGATCGTCCAATCCGGCAACGATGCCGCCATTGCGCTGGCGATCAGCGTCGCTGGTGACGTAGACGATTTCGTCAAATTGATGAATGACGATGCCAAACGACTTGGCATGAAGAACACACATTTCGCCAACCCGACCGGCTTGCCGGATGATGAACATTACAGTACCGCCAGTGATATTGCGCTACTGGCCTCGGCCATCCTCCGTGACTTTCCTCAGCATTACCCAATTTTCGGACTGCGCAACTTCACCTTTAATAACATCACTCAGGCCAATCGTAATCGACTATTGTGGCTGGATCCTTTTGCCGATGGTATGAAGACAGGGCACACCAAAACAGCGGGATATTGTCTGGTCGGCTCTGCCAAGCGCGGCGACCACCGCCTGATATCGGTGGTAATGGGCGCAAAATCCAACCGGCGGCGAGCAACAGAAAGTCAAAAATTGCTAAATTACGGATTCCAAAATTTTGATGCCATACGTCTGTATACAAAAAATAAACCTGTCACTACACTGCGTATCTGGAAAGGCATGGAAAGCCAGATTGCACTGGGATTCAGAAACGACCTATTCCTGACGATACCTAAGGGTTCATATTCGAAACTCAAAGCCACTATTAAAACTTCACAGCCCCTTATGGCGCCCGTAAGCGGCGGACAGCAACTGGGGCTGCTCAGCCTGACGTTAGCAGGTAAGCCATTTGCGGAGTACCCGCTGGTTGCGCTGGAAAAAGTGTCGCGGGCCAATGTGTTCTCGCGTGGCTGGGACAGTTTGCAGTTGATGTTTGAATAGGGGAGAACCATGACGATATTTTTAAATGGTGATTTCATGCCCATCGAGGAAGCGATGATTCCCGTGATGGATCGCGGCTTCATCTTTGGTGATGGTGTCTATGAAGTCATACCCGTCTATTCAAAGCGCGCCTTCAGACTGAAGGAGCACTTGCACCGCCTGCAACATAGTCTGGACGGAATTCGGCTGGATAATCCTTACAGCATTGATGAGTGGACTGCCATCATCAACAAACTCGTTGAGGCGCATCAGGACGAAGACCAGTATCTCTACCTGCACATCACTCGCGGCACAGCAAAGCGTGACCACGCCTTCCCCAACCCTCCGGTCAGCCCTACTGTATTCATGATGAGCAGCCCACTGCTCTCACCACCCGCATCCCTGCTGCAAAGTGGTGTATGCGCAGTCACTGCCCAAGATAATCGTTGGTTACGCTGCGACATCAAATCCATCGCGTTACTGCCCAATGTCTTACTGCGGCAAACCGCAGTCGATGCCGGATGCGCGGAAACCATATTGATACGTCAAGGAACAGATGGTGAAGGCGAGTTCATGACCGAAGGGTCGGCGAGCAATATCTTCGTGGTAAAGGACGGTACGTTGATCGCACCCCCTAAGGACAACCTGATGCTACCCGGCATCACTTATGATGTGATACTTGAGCTTGCCGCCGCGAATGACATCCCCACCCTTGTTCGCAAGGTCGGCGTTGCCGAGGTGTTTTCTGCTGACGAACTGCTGATGACTTCTTCCACCAAAGAGGTGATGTCCATTACTAAGCTGGATGGCAAGCCCGTCGGCTCCGGCAAACCCGGTGTCATGTTCGCTAAATTACACCCCCTCTATCAGACCTTCAAGCGCGATGTAATGCGTGCTTCCTGATAGAAACAATTAAAGAATTAGCTATGAGTGAACAACCCAAAAAAGAACTGACCACCAGCCTGCTCGAATTTCCCTGCGAATTCCCGCTGAAGATATTCGGTCTGAAACAGGAAGGCTTTGCGCAAGCAGTATTAGCGGTAGTCACCAAGCACGATCCGGGATTTACTGCCGCCAGTATGGGGATGCGCGCCAGCAAAAATGCCCGCTACCTCAGCCTGACGTGTACGATACAGGCCGTCTCACAAGGTCAACTCGATGCGCTGTATCAGGAGTTGTGTGATCATCCCTCCATCGTGATGGTGCTATGACCGAGGTTCAAAAAGACTCAGCGATAGACGGCAGGCATACTCCGCCGCCAGTCATCCATGCCCTTGGATTGGTCGATTACCAACCCACCTGGGATGCGATGAAGCACTTTACCGCCGTCAGAAATAGCGATACCCGCGATGAAATCTGGCTGGTGCAACACCCGCCTACCTACACGCAGGGGTTGGCGGGCAAGCCTGAACACTTATTGCACCACACCAAGATACCCGTTATTAAAATCGATCGCGGCGGGCAGATCACCTATCACGGCCCCGGTCAGATCGTTGCCTACTTGCTGCTCGACATGCGCAGGTGGAAGATTAATGTACGTCAGCTGGTACGTCTAATGGAACAGGCAGTGATCGATCTACTCGGAGAATACGGCGTAGCCGCAAAAAGTCGCGAGGATGCCCCCGGTGTGTACGTCGATGATGCCAAGATCGCAGCACTCGGGCTTAAGATCAAGAATGGCTACTGTTATCACGGCCTGTCATTCAATGTTGATATGGATTTGTCCCCTTTTGCCAACATCAACCCATGCGGCTATGAGGGACTCAAAGTTACGCAATGCTGCGAACTCGGTATCATGGTGCCCATCAATGAACTGCAAGCCGAACTCGCACAGAATCTGATTCACCGATTACAGCATCACCAAGAAAGAAAACAACGCCAATGAGCAACTCTGAACACAAGCAGACCAAACCACAAAAACAAACCGGAAAAGACAAAACTGCGCGCAACCCGATCAAGATCGTGCCGTTACAGGAGCGGCTGCGCAAGCCGGAATGGATACGCGTCAAGTCCGGCAGCGGGCAGGGCTATCACGATGTAAAGCGTATGCTGCGCGAGCACAATCTCCATACCGTATGCGAAGAGGCATCATGCCCGAACATCGGTGAATGCTTTGGCAAGGGTACGGCAACCTTCATGATCCTCGGCGATGTATGCACCCGTCGCTGCCCTTTTTGCGACGTAGCACACGGCAAACCTTTAGCGCCGGATGCAAACGAACCTGCCAGTCTTGCCAGCTCCATCGGATTGCTAAAACTTAAATATGTCGTCATCACCAGCGTAGACAGAGACGATCTGCGCGACGGCGGTGCGAAACACTTTGCCGACTGCCTGAGTGCAATACGTGCCAGCTCACCCGCTACGCGACTTGAGATTCTAGTACCGGATTTTCGCGGTCGTCTTGAGGATGCATTAGACGGGCTTGCGGTCAGCCTGCCGGACGTGTTGAACCATAATTTGGAAACAGTGCCACGATTATACAAACTGGCTCGCCCCGGTGCAGACTATGCACATTCACTGAAACTACTCAAAGATTTCAAGGCACGCTTCCCTGACGTCCCGACCAAGTCAGGACTCATGCTGGGGTTGGGTGAGACAGACGAAGAAGTGCTGGAAGTCATGCGTGACCTGCGCGCCAACGATGTGAACATGCTCACCATCGGACAATATCTTCAGCCCTCTGACGGACACCTGCCAGTGCTGCGCTATGCGCCGCTGGAATCATTCACCATGTTTGAGCAAGCTGCCAAAGAAATGGGCTTTGACCACGCGGCCTGCGGCCCGATGGTACGCAGCAGTTACTTTGCCGATGAGCAAGCTGAGCAAGCCGGAGTCACGGCTCTTTAAATGGCTGATCATAAACATCTCTCGCGCTGAAAGGCTATTAGCCAATATTGATTTAGGGCCATGCCTAAGACCAAACCTTCTGTGAGCGATGCAGACCTGAAACCATTGTGGAATGGATGCTTTCACACAAGTGACCCCGGAGCAATACCCATTAAAAAAGGCCAGCAATCCTGTTGGCCTTTTTTATTGGAAGGAGTCAGGCTTTAATAACGACCGCGTCTTGCACTTCGTAGCGCAGCCTCTAGTTCTGCACGCGATACTTTGTTGTCTTTGCTGGTATCGATTTCATAAAAGCCATGTTTTAATCTCGGCACGCTCGCGACTTCTTCACGGTCCAGCATGCCATCTTTGTTGACATCCGCCTTATCAAAAGGACTTAACCTTCTTTTCTTCCTAGCCTTTTTATGACCTGCGCGCATTTCCTCGTGTGTCAGCTTGTCGTCATTGTTAACGTCCATCTCAGCAAAATGCTTGTCATGAGCAATATCGAATTCGGCTTTTGAGACAACACCGTCTTTATTGGTATCCATTTCTTTGAAATGCTCACCCATGCGTCCCTTTTCCTTTTTCCATGATTCTTTGTCTGTATCGGCATGGAGTGATCCACTGTAAAGAACGAATAGTATGGTGGTTACCGCAACTTTGATGATGCTTTTCATGATTCTCTCCTCATTATGCCTTTACAATAAAGGGCTTGCAGGTTGGACAGCAATCTATTAGCTGGTATGTGTTGATGCGAGTCTAACACTCCTAAATCAATGCCCCAAGATAGAGTTGCCCGGCAGCAGCAGGGTATAATTCACCCCACTTTTTTTGCTGTATCCCCAATGAATATTTTTTTCGAAGAAGGCGGCGGTTTCAAAGTCGGCAGTATCATGGCTGACAATACCACTTCCCTGCAGGTTGAGAGTCTTTCCGGCAAACGCAGTAAAATCAAAGCGGCCAATGTGATGGTTCGTTTCACACAGCCGCCCTTACCGGAATTCATACCGCAGGCTGAGTCGCTTGCCGAAGATATTGAGGTCGAGTTCCTTTGGGAATGCTGCCCACCGGAAGAGTTCGGTTTCGAGCAGATCGCGACGGAGTATTACGGTCATACGCCGAGTGCACTTGAGGCTGCGGCCGTCCAGATGCGTTTGCATGGTGCGCCTATCTATTTTCACAAAAAAGGCAAAGGACGTTACCGTGCAGCACCCCCTGACATTCTGAAAGCCGCCCTTGCCGGTGCCGAGAAGAAGCGTCAGCAACTGGCTTTGCAAGCTCGTATGGCAGAACAACTCATAGCATCCAAGCTGCCGGCTGAATTTACCCCGCACCTTGAGCGGCTACTCTATAAACCTGACCGCAATGCGATTGAGTCAAAAGCACTGGAGGCTGCTTGCGCTGCGACACATCTTTCGGTGGCTCATTTACTGGAACGTTGCGGCGCGATTCCTTCGACACATGACTACCATTTGCACAAGTTTCTGTTTGAGAATTTCCCGAAAGGGACTGACTTTCCGCCTATAACGCTTTGCGAGTGGGATGAGTTGCCTTTGGCAACTGCCAATGCCTTTAGCATCGATGATGCCACTACAACTGAAATTGATGATGCCTTTTCGGTCGAACAGCTAACTAACGGCAACTGGCGTATCGGTGTACATATCGCAGCGCCTGCGCTGGGTCTTCCGCGTGATTCCGAAGGCGATACTGTGGCCGCCCAGCGGCTTTCAACGGTTTATATGCCGGGCAATAAGATCACCATGCTCCCCGATACCGTAGTTCAGGCATTTACGCTTTGTGCGGATCGGGTATGCCCGACCTTGTCGATGTATAACGAAATAGATGGAGACACGCTTGAGGTGCTTTCTCACGAAAGCCGCGTCGAACGCATCCATATCTCAGCTAACCTACGCCATGACACGCTGGAACCGCTATTCAACGAAGAAACCATCGCGGCGGGCAAGCTCGATTACCCGTATGCCAATGAATTGACGCTATTGTGGAACCTGACTTTGAAGCTGGAAGCCGCACGCGGCAAACCCTCTGACAACAACACCCAACAGATAGACTTCAATTTCAATGTCGAAAATGATCGCGTCAGCATCACGCAAAGACGACGTGGCTCACCCATCGACAAAGTGGTTTCAGAACTGATGATTCTGGTGAACAGCGAATGGGGCAAACATCTTGAGGAGCATGGCTTTGTCGGCATCTACCGCACCCAGCAAAACGGCAAGGTCAGGATGAGCACCACCGCAGCACCTCATCAAGGATTGGGCGTTGCGCAATACATGTGGTCGAGTTCTCCGTTGCGTCGTTATATAGATCTGGTGAATCAGCGACAGATCATCTCCATGTTGCAAAATGAAGAGCCTGCCTACCCTAAGAACGATGAGGCCTTGCGCACCACGATGCGGGATTTCGACACCATGTATGGCATCTACAACGAATTCCAGAGAGGCATGGAGCGATATTGGTGTCTACGCTGGTTGCAGCAGGAAGATGTAAAGCAAGCAGAAGCCACCGTGCTACGCGAAAATCTGGTGAAGTTAACTGACATCCCTTTGGTTTTCAAAGTGCATTCACTGCCTGAGATTCCTGCCAATACCCGCGTACAATTGGATATTGTCTCGATCAATTTGCTGGATCTGGAGATTACGACACGCTTTGTTGCCAAGCTGGAGGATACTGCTTGAAGGCTGTACCAAAAACCGGGACCGCTATAGTCATGCAATTTCTGATGTCATCGATTTCCTTTTCGATGGCCTTCTCTGTCGCGTTTCATGCTTTTGCGATGTTCGGCATTGCGCTGGTCTTGCCTGACCCACGTATCAACCTAGATTCCAATCAAGCGTTACAAGTCGTGCTGGTCAACAGCAAATCTGAATCCGCCCCGGTCGATGCGGATGCACTTGCCCAAGCCAATCTTGATGGCGGCGGAAACACGGAACAGGATCTCCGAGCTAAGACACCCCTGCCCACCATCCGCGATGATGAAAACTTCACACCCGAGCAAAATGCCAAAACTGTTGTACAGCTTGAGAAAGAGACTAAGCAGATGCTGGCTAAGTTGAAGAGCGATTACAAAATCGCTCAGCCTGAACTAATAATGCAAAAAAGCATTACTACGCTTTCGGGAGATGAACTCGTTCAAAAATCACTGGAAATCGCCCGACTTGAAGCACAAATTGAGCAGAACATCAGCATTTACCAAAAATTACCTCGCCGCAAGTTTATCGGCGCACGAACCAAGGAGTATCGGTTTGCACAGTTTATTGAAGACTGGCGCGTCAAGGTAGAGCGAATCGGCAACCTGAATTATCCCGAACAGGCACGCCGCGAAAAAATATACGGCAAATTACAACTCAGTGTTTCAATTCTAAAGGATGGCAGTTTAGAAGCGATTGAGGTCAGCAAATCTTCCGGGAAAAGAATTCTGGACGCAGCAGCAGTACGTATCGTCAGACTGGGGGCGCCCTATTCGCCTTTACCCCCCAGCATTACCAGAGACACTGATATCCTGACAATCACCCGTACCTGGACGTTCACCTCAAACGATCGGCTGGAAAGCGAATAATCATGACTGATAAATATGCCGTCATCGGCAATCCCATTGCTCACAGCAAGTCGCCGCAAATACATATGATGTTCGCAGAACAGACCGGGCAGGACATCAGCTATGAAGCGATACTTGCGCCACTGGATGGCTTTACAGCAACAATTGAGCGTCTTCGTAACGCTGGCTACAAAGGTTGTAGTGTAACCGTGCCTTTTAAATTTGAAGCGTTCGAACTTGCTAGCAAACTCAGCATACGCGCCCAATCAGCAAAGGCCGTCAACACGCTCTCATTTGAGGACGATAGTAACTTAGGTGACAACACTGACGGCGCAGGCTTAGTACGGGATATTGAGCAGAATCTCGGTATATCGTTAACAGACAAACGGGTTCTGTTGGTGGGTGCAGGTGGAGCAGCATTTGGTGTGGCTCAGCCTATTTTCAAATCCGGTTCACGTCTTTCCATCACAAATCGAACCATAGAAAAAGCACAGCGCATGGTCGAATCTTTTGACCAGAAAAGTGAGATTTCCATAATCGAATATTCCTCATTAGAGAATGAATCATATGATGTTGTCATCAATGCGACCTCTACCGGCCTTTCCAATGAGATGCCCCCATTACCGCCAACTGTCTTCGCATCTGGCGCATTGGCCTATGACATGATGTACGGTCGCGAAACACCCTTCATGAAGTTTGCCCGCGAGCAAGATGCTCAAGTTGCGGATGGCCTCGGTATGCTGATCGAGCAGGCCGCTGAAGCGTTCAGCATCTGGCGTGGGGTACGCCCGAATTCAGCGCCAGTATTTTCTGCGTTGCGCTCTAAATAATCAAATCTGTGCTACGCGGATATGGATTGCGCTTGATCCATCTTACTTGAAATATGTGACAGTAATAGAAATTACCTGACATCCTGTCGTTGTTTTCTTTACAATAGCCCGCGATTCAAGAGGTAAGCGCGATGACGAATGTCAATCAAGAACACCACTACACCGAAAATGTACAGGACCACCTAACACAGGTCGAGTCACTGTTGAACCGGCATGCCTTGCTTGAGGAGGTGGTGCATCGTCAGGAACTTCCGCGTGAAGATCGTCATGACTTGGTCGACACGCTGGTACACAAACAGCACCTAGCAGAACTTCAAGACAAGCTGGATGGATTGCATTCCGCAGACATCGCTTTCATCCTAGAAGCCTTACCACTGGAACAACGTCGATTGGTCTGGGACCTCGTCAAAGCAGAACGCGATGGCGACATCCTGATCGAAGTTTCAGATGCGGTGCGTGAATCACTGATCGCAACCATGAGTCGCGAGGAACTGCGTGAGGCCGCCGAACAGCTCGACACGGACGAGCTGGCAGATTTAGCACCCGACTTACCACAACATGTGATGCGCGATGTATTCCGCTCGCTCTCTATAGATGAGCGTGAGCGTCTCCGCGAAGCGATGTCTTACTCGGAGGACTCGGTTGGCGCGCTGATGGACTTCAGCATGATTCAGGTTCGCGAAGATGTCACGCTGGAAGTCGTTTCACGCTACCTGCGTCGTTTCGATGAGCTGCCTGACCACACCGACCAAGTTTATGTTGTAGATAGAAAAGATCATTTCAAAGGCGTTCTCCCGATCAATCTAATCGTTATCAATGAACCCGAGGTGATCGTTGGCAGCCTGATGTTAGCCGATACCATTCAACTGCACCCCGATGACAAAGCGGATCAAGCTGCACAAGCATTTGAGCGATATGATCTAGTTTCCGCCCCCGTCATTGAAGAAGACCAAAAGCTAGTGGGGCGAGTGACCGTCAATGTAGTACTGGATTTCATTCGAGAAGAATCTGAAAACGACTTGCTCAATCAGGCCGGACTGCGCGAGGAGGAGGACATTTTCGCTTCCGTCTGGAAATCGACAAGAAATCGCTGGATGTGGTTGGCTCTGAATCTATGCACAGCATTTTTTGCTTCTCGGGTTATCAGCAACTTCGAAGGCACCATTGAAAAAATCGTCGCTCTGGCAACGCTTATGCCTATCGTCGCAGGCATTGCAGGTAACTCAGCGAACCAGACGACAGCAATCATCGTGCGCTCACTTGCACTAGGACAAGTCACTCAAGGCAATGCGCGTAGATTATTGATTAAGGAATTAGCGATCAGCGGATTAAATGGCGTTGTGTGGGGAGGAGTCGCAGGATACTTTGCCTACTTCCTTTACGACAGCGTATCACTGGGTATCGTAATGACGAGTGCGATGTTACTCAATCTGGTTGTCGGAGCAGTTGCTGGATTGGCCATACCACTCGCCATGCAAAAGCTTGGGCGCGATCCCGCGATAGGTTCAAGCGTACTAATCACCGCTCTGACGGACAGCGGCGGATTTTTTATCTTTTTGGGATTGGCGACGATATTCTTGCTATAGCAATGCTTCTCATTAAGCCAGAAAACCTAGCGATATTGAGAGGGTCAAACACCCTTCCTGACGAAGTCAGGATTTAACAGTGCCGGTATAAAGAAACGTATTGGAATTAGTAAGGGCGGGGGCTTAAATCCCCACGCCCTTCAAGGGAGAAATTACGCGCCCAGAATTCCTCTACCTTTTTTCTTAGCAGCTGGCTTTTTCTTAGCAGCTGGCTTTTTCTTAGCAGCTGGCTTTTTCTTAGCAGCTGGCTTTTTCTTAGCAGCTGGCTTCTTCTTAGCAGCTGGCTTCTTCTTAGCAGCTGGCTTCTTCTTAGCAGCTGGCTTCTTCTTAGCAGCTGGCTTCTTCTTAGCAGCTGGCTTCTTTTTAGCAGCTGGCTTCTTTTTAGCAGCGGCTTTTTTCTTAGCGGCTGGCTTCTTTTTAGCAGCGGCTTTTTTCTTAGCGGCTGGCTTCTTTTTAGCAGCGGCTTTTTTCTTAGCGGCTGGCTTCTTTTTAGCAGCGGCTTTTTTCTTAGCGGCTGGCTTCTTTTTAGCAGCGGCTTTTTTCTTAGCGGCTGGCTTCTTTTTAGCAGCGGCTTTTTTCTTAGCGGCTGGCTTCTTTTTAGCAGCAGCTTTTTTCTTAGCGGCTGGCTTCTTTTTAGCAGCAGCTTTTTTCTTAGCGGCTGGCTTCTTTTTAGCAGCAGCTTTTTTCTTAGCGGCTG
>Ga0209992_10003948_pt1 | contig 12047 bp, 11 predicted proteins | sample 2SBtaG_2_FD_182564 | JGI IMG/M metagenome (GOLD analysis project Ga0209992, IMG submission 182564) | Deep subsurface microbial communities from Kolumbo volcano to uncover new lineages of life (NeLLi) - 2SBTROV12_ACTIVE470 metaG (SPAdes)... | ecosystem: Environmental > Aquatic > Marine >... | reverse complement strand
AAAAGTAGCAATCCTTTTTTTGAAACCCTTGATAAGCAGTACATGCTTTCAATGTTTGTTTTGGCAGTAACTGCTACATATCTAAATCAAGTCGATAGATTTTTCTTTGTGAGTGAATTTGACACAGCCCTGGTAGGTAATTATGTGAATATTTTAATGCTTTCTCAAATAAGTACAGTGCTGTGTGTTCCGATAATGCTTGGTTTGTATGCAAGAATGTTAAAGTTAGGAGTTGAGAGTAATCCTAGTTTTTTTAAAAAACATGTTGAAAATACCCAAGTTTAATAATGAAAAATAAAGGCTATTCAAATATATTCAAATCAACATTTTTATTTGGTTTTGTGCAAGTATTTAATATATTAATAAAGATAGTGTTAAACAAAGTTGCTGCAATCTATTTGGGCGCTGGCGGTATTGGAATGATTGGCTTGTTTCAATCTGCAATTGCAATTATTAAGACATTTAGCGGGATGGGAATTCATCAAAGTGCAGTAAAAACAGTGGCAGAAGCAAAAGGCGTGGATGTTGAGGTTAATGCTGTAAGGGCTATTACCATTGTTAGAAGAATAGTTTTTTGGACTGGCCTTATAGGGGGTGTAGTTGCTTTTATTTTAGCCCCTGTTTTAAGCCAATTGGCATTCGAAAGTGGGGATTACACCACCCCCTTTATGTGGCTATCTTTAGTTGTAGTATTTAATGTCTTAACAGATGGATATTTATCCATATTAAAAGGCTTGAGGCGTTTGAATGACTTGGCAAAGGCATCAATGCTTGGAGCGTTGGGCGGTGTAATTGCAGGCGTACCACTTTATATTTTTTTAGGAGAGAGGGGCATTGTTCCGGCGTTGATAGCTGCATCATTTTTTACGCTTTTATTTGCAATATATTACCTAAAAAAAATAAACATAAAAAGGATGGAGATTTCTTTTAAGGCGACAATTACAGAAAGTTCAGATATGGTAAGGATGGGGTTTACGCTAATGATCGCCTCTTTTGCGGCTCTTTTGACAGAATTTGTGATTAGGAGTTACATTTCAAATGTAGCAGGTTTGGAGCAAGTAGGTTTTTTTCATGCAGGGCATGTAATATTAACTGCATATTTCGGGATTATAATAACCGCTTTAGTTACGGACTACTATCCAAGAATCTCTTCGATAAACACTCAAAATGAGTTGGTGCAAGAAGAACTAAATAAGCAGATTAAAGTTGGATTTTTATTGATAGGACCTCTAGTTATCTTATTTATTCTCTTCCTAAATTTAAGCTTGGAATTGTTATATTCGAATGAATTTTTAAGATCTTCTGAATATATTGTTTTTGCAGTATTTGGCACTTTGGTGACTATTGCGTCTAATCCATTAGATTTGGTTCTTATTGCAAAGTCTGAAGCTAAATTATTTTTAATAATTTCATTAATTTATAGAGTTATTGAGGTGGGATTATTGATCTTTGGGTATCAATTGGGTGGATTGTCAGGGTTAGGAGTAGCCACAACACTTGTAGCGCTGCTGCACTTTATTATAATGTTCTCAGTCAATAAATGGAGATATGAAATTAATATTGAATGGAGCACTTGGAAGATTATTTTAAATATTATCTTATTGACCTTTTTATCAGTTATAACTTATAGAATTGAGTCATTAGCTTTGTATGCTTCTGGTAGTGTCATCTTGCTTATAACTAGTATTATGTATTCATTGTCAGTAATGAAGAAAGAAATGCAAATAGATGTAATAAAGCTTGGAATGGATAGGTTGAAAAATGGAAATACTTAAGTTCAAACCTTTAGAGTTTTCCAAAGAAAGGCTTAATATTAAAGATTTAAATATAAGAACTGGCAAAGAGTGGAGATATGCCTCTTCTGGAAAGGCGGCCTTGTATCATTGTTTAAAATCGTTGGGTGTTGAGGGGGTGGTATTGATACCAGCATATGTTTGCAAATCTATCCTTAAGCCTATTGAGCAATTAAACCTTAAGTGTATTTATTATGATGTTAACAGTAATAATTTAAACGTCAGTATCGATGATTTAGAATATAAATTAAATAATAATAAAGTCGACTGTGTGATTATAGCAAGTATGTATGGAAATCCAGCTGATATGGTAAAAGCGGAGTTATTATGCAAGGAGCATAATATATTATTGGTCGATGATGCAGCCCAAAGCTTTGAAGCAAAAATCAATGATAGGTATATTGGCACATTTGGTGACGCTGGTTTTTTCTCTCTATCTCCTGGAAAGGCTACATCAGGACACTTAGGTGCTTTTTTCTGGACATCTAATAAAGAATATACAATTAAAAGGACTAATCATTTTTTTATACATTTCGTTATTTATTTGGATTTTTTATTTAACAGATACCATATTTATAGGTTTAAAAAAATTAAGATTTTTGTGCTTCTGACTTATTTCAAAATACTTTTATTAAAGATGTTTGACTTAAATAATGATAAGATCAATTTTTTTGAAAAAAATATCATTGGCGGTATCCTAAAAGCGAATAAAGATCAGACATTTAGAAAAAGACTTCTAAAAAAATTAGATAGAGACTTGAAAGTTAAAGATTCAATAGTTTTGATAACATCAGGCAATAAGGGTGCAAACAATCACAAAATTGTAATTGTTTGTAATAGCCAAAGTCTATCTATGGAACTGATGTTGATATTTAATCAAGAAGGTGTTTATGCCACAAATGGCTATGAATTATTGAATAACGGAAAGGCATGTCCTAATGCAAAAAATCTTGTTTCAAGAATTATAGAAATACCACTGGAAGATAGCGTGGAAAAGCTACTATACATAAAGAAAATTTTAATTAAAAACACTTAAATAAACAATGAAAATAGCTGCAATTACAATTACATACAATGATGATTATAAATTTGATGAATGGTGTCAGCACTATTCTGAATATAAAGATGAGCTATCTAAACATATAATAGTGGACAATGGATCAAACAAAGCTTATCTAGACAAGGTTCGAGGTTTTTTTAAAGATTCAATTATAATTGAAAGGCAAAATAATGGAGGTTGTACGGGTGCTTATAATGATGGAATTTCATTGGCCTTAGAAGATGAAAATGTTGACGCTATTATGTTGATAGGGAACGACATTAAGTGGAAAAATGGAGCAATCAAATTGTTGTATAAATACCTGTATTCGAATGAAAAACTTGGCATGGCTGCGCCAGTTATGTTGAAAAAAGATTCAAATAAAATTGAAAGTTATGGCGTGACTTTTAACTTAATAGGAATACCAAAAATACAGGATAGAAACCAAACCGTTTCAAATGTAGATAAATCAAAAAAAGTTTCATACGTTCAGGGTGGGGCTAATATGGCCAAAAGAACTTTTTATGAGAAGGTGGGGCTCCAAGATCCAAAATTATTTATGTATAACGATGAGATGGATATGTATTTTAGAATGAAAAAATGCGGCTTTATTGAAGGCGTTACCAAGGAATCAGTAGCATGGCATCAACACATAAATTATCCTAACTCTAAGGATATGTCGGCCGATATGGCATATTTAAATGGCAGAAATAGAGTGTATATTATTAAACGTCATATGGGTGTTATTGGGTTAGTAATGTTTGTGTATATGCTAACTCTTGAAACTGCAGTTTTTATTAGAGATATTTCTAGTAAAAGAAGTAGGAAGGCGTATTTTCACAAGTGGAAAGGTTTTATGGCAGGGTTAAAGGGTAATATGGATAACTCATTTTTAGATTAATCGAGTATTTCAGTTCTTGTTAATAGGCCGTCCAATGGATAAATTTGTCAATGATAAAATAGATCGTAAACTAAGTTTTTACGTGATATTTTTTTTTATAGTCCAGGCATTAAATGGCACAATAAAAAACATACTCCCTTTTTTAACCGATAATTTGCAGTCGAAAATTAGCATAATTTTCGGAATTCTACTTCTTATTTTAATGGGTAGAGGTTTTAAATACATTATTACACGCTCTGGTTCAATGCTCTTGATTTCTTACGGTGCATTTATTGCACTGTACACAATTGGCATTTTGCAAAGTTTAATACGAGCCGATCCTGTTGATCTTCTTATTGGTTATTCAGCTCTTTGGACTTTTGTTTGGTGGATTCCTATGGGTTTATTTGTATACTCAATTCGAGATATATCTATTCTGTATAAGACTCTATTAAAAGGCTCATATTTACTAGCTGGTATATTATTATTGAACATTCTCCCTATTTTATTCGGCATAGACAGATTGTTTGGCGATGGAAAAGAATACAATATGTTTTTATCATATATGTTGGTTTTTCCATTGTTGCTTCATTTAAATGAATACCTTTATAAGAATAGCACTTTGCTATTAATGATTATCTCTGTTGAATTGTTAGTAATTGTGCTATATGGATCACGTGGCACTTTACTATGTCTTTTTTCTTTTATCGGCCTAAAAATTCTATTTAGTTGTAAGAACCCAGTCAAAACCTTTCTAATGCTCTTGCTAGGCTTGTTTCTTTCATTAGTGTTTCTTTCATTTTCTAGTCATTTAGTGCAATTTTTAGCAGAGTATGGAATAGAAAGTAGAACCCTGGCAAAACTTAGTGCTGGTGAGGCTTTTTTACAAGGGCGTAGTAATATTTGGACTGCGGCGATAAATTTAATAGAGCAGCGTCCATTTTTTGGATATGGGTTAGGGGGTGAATTTTATCAAATGACTTATGAAGCATATGCATTATCTGGTGGGTATTATGATGAAGTGCAAGATCTAACTCCTCACCAAGGATTTCTCCAGTTGATGTTGAATTTTGGAGTAATTATCGGATCTATTGTTGGAGTGTATTTATTGGGCTCAATTTTGAAGTTGAAATATTCAGTAAATTATCAAACAGAAGGTCTAATTATGGTTATTTACTCTGTCTTTGTAATTCCAGCTATGACGATTAGTGACGGAATTTTTACAAAACCAGGTATAGCAATTTATTTATATTTAATAATCAATTATAGGAAGCGTTGTTTATATGAAAAAAATTAAAGAGTTTTTGAAAAAAATACAGTTTATTCTTTTTTTATACGATAAGTATAAATATCAAAAACATAAATTATTGTTTAGTATTGATCCGAAACTAGCCGCAGAAGATGATTATAAAAATGATTTTAAAAAAAAGCTTAATTGGGAAAATCCTAAAAATATAGTTGAAAAAAATTTTTGGATGCAGTTTAATACAGATACGGAAATATGGACACAATGCACCGATAAATACTTGGTTAGAGAGTATGTTAAGAGCAAAGGGTGTCATGATATATTGAATAAGTTATATGGAAAATGGGATAGGGCTGATGATATAGATTTCTCTTCCCTTCCAGAGAAGTTTGTATTGAAAACGAATCACGGGTGTGGAACGGTATTGGTGGTAAGCGATAAGAGTGAAATAAATTTTGAAAGAGCTGTTGTAAAGCTTAACAAATGGTTAGATCAGAAATATGGTATCGCTGCAGGACAGTTGCATTATCTGAAAATTCACCCATGTTTAATTGCAGAAAGGTATTTAGAAGACATGCCTTCTTCTGGAACTTTAATTGATTACAAGTTGTTTTGCTTTGACGGAGAGGTAGAATCAATTTGCATTCATTCGCAGAGAAATTTAAAGACGCATGATTTTAAAGTGGACGTATTCGATCAAGATTGGAATAAGGTTGATGTAAGCCTAAGAAATAGTGGTAATGATTTCAATAGACCACAATCATTAGGCAAAATGATTGAATCATGTAAAAAATTAGGAAAAGGTATTCCGTTTGTAAGAATTGATTTTTATGAGGTTAACGATAAAGCAATTTTTGGAGAAATGACATTTACACCTGGGAGTGGATTTCTTACTGAAGAATACTATGATTATTTAGGCACAAAACTTGATATTATCCCGAATAGGGGATGATTGTGTCACTCAAGGTTTATTTAAATTATAAAAAATAATGGTTTAATGTAGGGAAGTCATGATAAAAATTATATCCTCAGAAGAGGAGGTTGGCTTTCTGCTACCTGTTACAGCTCAAGAAAATTATCTTAAATCTATTACAAATTACAAATATGGATGGTTCGTTTCTAGTGACTTTATTCTTCCATTTATCGTGGAAAGAAAGCTTTTCTTTAAACGGTTAATTTTTACATGTGAGGTTGTTAAAAAAATCGAGTTTAATGATTTCAATTTTTCGAAAGAAAGATTGTTTTTCGAAGAGGTAATCAATAAAGTCAAAGAGACTTCTGCGCATTTTATTCATCAGCCAAATACGAATGTTGTATTTAATACTTTTCCAATTGGTAGTATAGAGGCAAAATTTGGATCTTATCAGGTTGACCTATTGAAAACTGAAGAAGATTTGTTTTTAAGCCTACATCAAAAACATAGAAATGTAATAAGAAAATCTAAAAGAGATGGAGTAATTGTGAAGACAGGATATACACTTTTTTCTGATTTTTTTAAAGTGTATCAAGATACAATGGTTAGACAGAATCTAAATTATTCCTCAGAATCTGATTTGAAGAAAATGTCGCTTGATTTAGGAGATAACGTATTGATCAGCGTAGCATTTAAAGATGAAAAGCCACAAGGGTGTTCAATGTTATTATTTAAAAAAGGCTTTGGGTCTTATTATTTTTATGGAGGAAGTATCTCTAGTCCGTATACGGGTGCAATCAATTTAATGCATTGGGAAAATATGATGACAATGAAAGAGAAGGGTGTTATTTTCTATGATTTTGTTGGGGCAAGGATAAGACCTATAAAAGGTGGTAAGACAGAAGGGTTGCAAAGGTTTAAAAAACGATTTGGTAGTGAGATGAAAGAGGGTTATTTGTGGAAACATGCAACCAATAAAATAATGTATAGGTTGTTTTGCATGTTGGCCTATATCAACGCTAGAATTCATCGAAGAATTTATACTGGCGATATTATAGATCAAGAAAGAGAGTTAAATGAAAAATGACATAATATTAACTTTTGATTATGAACTATATTTAGGCAAAAATAGCGGATCATTATTAGAGTGCTTAGAAGAAGTTACGACAGAAATATTAGATATTTTTAAGCGACACAACTCTACTGGCTTGTTTTTTATAGATTCTTCGTGTTTACTTTTTCTTAAAGAAAACGGTAAGAATGAGTATGAGGTGTATTGCAATTTAATTAAAAAAATAATACTGAATGGTCATGATATTGGCCTGCATCTACACCCTCATTGGCTTGATGCTAAAAAAACAAATGACGGTAATTGGGATTTGTCAAATTATTCTAGGTACAGATTACACAACCTGGAACCAGGGTTTTTGGAAAATTACTTTAACAAGTGTTTGACGTCTCTTCAACACATTGTTGATAAAGAGAGGGGTGATTATAAAATAAAATCCTTTAGAGCCGGCGGATGGAGCATCACACCGTTTGATAACTTAAAAAAAATATTTATTAATAATGATATAGATATGGACTTTAGCGTTCTACCAGGTGATTTCCAAGATCAAAGGCCAAAGCATTATTATGATTTCAGGAGTGCCAGTCTAGAAAAATGGTTTTGGAGATTTGAAGATAATCCAAGTGAAGAGTGTATCAATGGTCAGTTTTACGAGATACCAGTAACAAGGTATAAAATTAATCCGTTATTATTTTTATTAAACAAGTATTTACATAATAAAACTAGAAAAAGTCAGAGTGGCGGCATTAGCGCGTCACACACTAGTTTTTATAATAAACTTTTAAAATTATTTAGATCAATAAAGTACGCCTCATTGGATGACATTGCTATACAACTTGAGGGTGTCATGCTGAAAAGAATGGGCGATAGATCGGTATTGTGCTTTGTTGGACACCCAAAAGGCTTTTCTAGGGCCAATGTAAGGCTATTGGACAAACTACTATCAGATCATCACAGCATGTCTATTAACGAAATTAGAGCAAGGATGAAAAACGCCAGCAAGTGAAAAATAAAAAAATAATTTTTTTATTGACCAATCGAAAACATTCTGGCGTCCTGAAGAGGGTAGAGAGTTTTATCGATACGAATTATGAAATAGAGATTTATGGTTTTGATAGAGGATTTGGCAAAGATGTTAGGTCATTAAAAGGGATACCTGTAAACGATTTAGGTATTGTTGAAAATGGAAAATCTTATTTTTCAAAAATAATAAACGCGCACTCTATATTTAAAAATATTTTCAAAGAAAACTCTAAAAATACTATTTATTATGTATTTTCCTTTGATTTTGCATTTATATGTCTACTGAACAGGAAAAAATATGTATATGAAATAAGAGATCTTGTGTATGGGTATTTTTCATCAAATTTTATAGTAAATATTTTTAAATTTTTCGATAAGATCCTTATACATTTTTCATTGTTAACAGTTGTTCTTTCTGAAGGGTTCGTTGATTTTTTGTATAAAACAAACAGTAATTCTAATTTAATTGTACAGCCTAATAAACTGCATTATTTTTTCAAAGATAAGTCGAGAGCGCGTCCTAATTTTGATTCAAAAACTAAGATAACGTTCGGCTTTATAGGGATATTTAGATTTCCTAATACTATATTGAGGTTTGCAAGAATTGTTGGTGAGAATTTCCCTAATTATGAATTTTTATTTTTTGGAGATGGTGATCCATCTCAAAAAGATAAGATTGTCGATATTGCAAATAAGTATAAAAATATTAGCTATAAGGGGAGCTTTAAAAACCCTCATGATTTAAAAGATATTTATAAAGAAATTGACGTTTCTTTGTCTTGTTATGATAATGATTTTATTAATGTGCGCTATGCTGAGCCCAATAAATTGTATGAATCGATTTATTTTTTCGTGCCAATAATAGCAAGCGAAAATACATTTTTAGGGCAAAAAGTTTCTAAATCTAAAGTTGGCTTTGTTATTAATTCATCATCTGATAAGGAAATTATGTATTTTATAAATGAATTAACATTTTGTAAGATTAACCAAATAAAGAGAAATATGATCAAATATTTACCAGATGACATGATTGATGACAGGGCGTTTGCGATCAAGGAGTGTATTAGTAATAATGGATAGCTTAGTATCAGTAATAACACCTTCTTACAGGTCGGATCAGTTTATAGGCAAGGCAATACAGTCTGTGTTAGATCAAACTTATCAAAATTGGGAGATGCTAATAGTTGACGATGCATCACCTGATAATTCAAACAATATTATAGAAGAGTGCATACAACAAGATGACCGGATTAAACTTATAAAACTAGAAAAGAATGTTGGTGCTGCAGAAGCTAGAAACAAAGCACTAGAAATTTCTAGTGGTAGATATATTGCCTTTTTGGATAGTGATGATATTTGGCTACCTAGCAAATTAGAAGTGCAATTGAATTTTATGCAACACAAAGGTTATGCGTTTACCTTTAGTGATTACACGCCATTTTCAGAGGATGGAAAAATTTTTTATCACACTATAAGAGTGCCGAAAGAGATTGATTATATTGGGTATTGTAAAAACACCATTATAGGATGCTTGACAGTTGTAATTGACAAGGAGCAAGTGGGTGAATTTAGAATGCCGAACATTAGATCTAGTCACGATATGGCGTTGTGGCTTTTGATAATGAAAAGGGGTTTTAAAGCTTACGGGATGAATGAGATATTGGCACAGTATAGAGTGGTATCAAGTTCAAATACTGCAAGTAAACATAAAGCAGCACTTGAGGTTTGGGATGTGTATAGAAAAGTTGAAAGATTGTCTTTTTCTAAGAGTGCGTGGTATTTCGTTCATTATTTATATCATGCTATTAAAAAAAGGCTATAAATGAGCGTTATTTATAAAAACATAAAATGGAAATATTACCATGGTGCCCTTATCCCTGATGTCGCTCCACATGTAAAAATTAACTTATCAAGAAAAGATGAGAAATATTTGATAAAGAAAAGTGGTGCATATTTTTTGAGGTATATATCAAATTGGGATGCAGATTGTAATACCGATTTTTGGTATGTTGTTAAAGATAAAGAAGAGAGTATAGGGCAATACAACAAGAAAAGAAGGTACGAGATAAAAAAGGGGCTAAAAAATTGCATTGTAAAAAAAGTTAATAATATTGAAATTGCAACCAATGGATTTGAGGTATATAAAAAAGCATTAAGAAGTTACGGTTTAGAGTCGGCCGCTATATCGAAAGAAAATTTTTATAAAAGTACATTGAAGAAAGTGGGGTGTGAGTATTTTGCTGTATATGAAAGACTAGAGTCGGAAGTAGAAAATGAAGAAAGGGGGGGGATGATCGCATATGGGCAAAATAAAATGGAAGATGGAAGTGTGAATTATGTAACCATAAAATTCCATCCTGAGTTCATGAGGCTTTATTCAAGTTATGCATTGTTATATACAATGAATGAATATTACTTGAATGAGAAAAAATATCTATATATAAATGATGGGGCAAGAAGTATTTCTCATGACACAAACATTCAAAATTTTTTAATTCAAAAATTTAATTTTAGAAAGGCTTACTGTAAATTAAATGTTATTTATAGGTGGGATATCAAAATAATAGTAAACACACTATTTTCATTTAGAAAAATATTCAGCATTGTTGATAATAAGGCTTTTGATAAAATATCTGTTTTAATGAAGCAGGAAGAAATAAGAAGAAGTTGTGAGTGATTCTATAAAACGTGTATTTGATATATTGTTGTCTTTTTTTGGCTTATTGGTTTGCTGGTGGATTATTTTATTAGCCTGGATGGTTGCTACTATTGAAACCAAATCAAATGGTTTTTTTGCACAAGAAAGGGTGGGGAAAGATGGGAAGCTTTTCAATATATATAAAATAAAAACCATGAAAAAAGTAGATGGTATCGATACTGCAGTTACATCTTCTATTGATGTCAGGATAACCAAGAGCGGCGCCCTCTTCAGAGCAACAAAGATCGATGAATTGCCACAGTTGTGGAATGTTCTTTTAGGTGAAATGAGTTTTGTTGGCCCAAGACCTGATGTTCCTGGGTATGCGGATAGACTACAAGGTGAAGACAGGATTATTTTATCTATAAGGCCGGGTATAACTGGCCCCGCTCAACTTGCTTATAAAAATGAGGAAGAGGTTTTAGCCAATCAGGATAATGCGGTTAAATATAATGACGAGATAATATGGCCTGACAAAGTAAGAATAAATCGAAAGTATATTGAAGATTATTCTTTTTTTAAAGATTTTTATTACATATGGAAAACTATAGTGGGTGGTAATGTTAAATACTAAATTTTCATCATGGCCTATGTTTGATGATGTGGAGGCCGATGCAGTTTGTAATGTCCTTTTGTCTAACAAAGTTAATTACTGGACTGGAAATGAATGTAAGAAATTTGAAAGAGAATTTTCAGAATTTTCTGGTTCGAAATACGCAGTTGCGTTGGGAAATGGTACATTGGCTCTGGATGCTGCGTTTAAAGCTTTAAATGTGGGTAAGGGTGACGAGGTGATTGTTACTTCTCGTACTTTTATCGCCACAATCTCCTCTATTGTAAATGCTGGGGCAGTGCCAATATTTGCAGATGTGGATCTCTCATCCCAAAATATTACATCTGCAACGGTTCGCTCTGTTATCACCGATAAAACTAAAGCAATCGTCTGTGTACATCTGGCTGGACGGCCGTGTGATATGGATGAAATAATGGCTACTGCTAATGAACATGATTTGTATGTAATTGAGGATTGCGCTCAAGCGCATGGGGCAAAATACAGAGGTAAGCCTGTTGGCTCAATTGGACATATCGGTTGTTGGAGTTTTTGTCAAGATAAAATAATGACCACAGGTGGTGAGGGCGGTATGGTAACTACCAATAATGAGTCTCTATGGCGAAGGATGTGGGCATACAAAGACCATGGTAAGAGCTATGAAGCTGTTTATGAACGAGAGCATCCTGAAGGATTTAGATGGCTGCACGAATCATTTGGCACCAACTGGCGTATGACCGAGATGCAAGCTGCAATTGGTAGGATTCAGTTAAAAAGAATGCCAGATTGGCATAAAAAGCGTTTGAATAATGCCAACAGTATTTGGAGTGCTGCTA
>Ga0209992_10003947_pt1 | contig 12054 bp, 1 predicted proteins | sample 2SBtaG_2_FD_182564 | JGI IMG/M metagenome (GOLD analysis project Ga0209992, IMG submission 182564) | Deep subsurface microbial communities from Kolumbo volcano to uncover new lineages of life (NeLLi) - 2SBTROV12_ACTIVE470 metaG (SPAdes)... | ecosystem: Environmental > Aquatic > Marine > Volcanic... | reverse complement strand
TGTCGCGGTGCCTTTGACCGTGCCGCCGTTGTCGTAGTTCTTGCCGTTGTTGAAGTTGAGCGAGCACTTGCCCGACTTGAACGCCGGCGGGTTGGGGGTGCCGTCGATGCCCCAGCCGACCTCGCCCGCCTTGATGACCGGCTCGATCGACCAGCCCTTGACGCCGCAGTTGAACGCTTCGGTGGTCGACGCGCCCGCCTTGCACATCGCGGTGCCGGTGCAGACGCCCTTGGCGCACTTGTCGTCGGCCGTGCACTTGTCGCCGTCGTCGCAGGCGTCGCCGTCCGCGATCGGGGTGTATTTGCAGGCGCCGGTTTTCTTGTCGCAGCTGTCGGCGGTGCAGGCCTTTCCGTCGTCGCACTTGGACGCCGCGCCCACGCACTTACCGGCCTTGCAGGCGTCGCTCTTGGTGCAGATATCGCCGTCGGAGCACAGCGCGCCCTCGTTTTTCGGCTTGGTCACGCAGCCGCCGGTCTTCGGGTCGCAGGAATCGGCCGTGCACGTGTTCTTGTCGTCGCACGTCTTGAGCTCGCCGGCGCATTTGCCCTTCTTGCAGGTGTCCTTCGCGGTGCACTTGTTGCCGTCGTCGCAGCCGCCAACGGCGTCGCTGTGCTGACAACCCTTGAGCTTGTCGCAGGAATCCCAGGTGCACGCTTCGCCGTCGTCGCACTCGGCGTCGGATTTGGCGGTCGAGTTGACGCAGTTGCCGTCCTTGTCGCACGTGTCGATCGTGCACTTGTTGCCGTCGTTGCAGTTGCCGTCGTTCTTGCAGTTCTTCGGTTTGACCGCGCCGAACTCGATGGCGACGTCGTCGACGAACCAGCCCTTGCCGTTGTTGACCTTGTTGTCGGCCGAATCGAAGGCGAAGCGGACGGCGATTTTGCGGCCCAGCCAGCCGTCGAGATCCCACACGCGCTCGGCCCATTTGCCGTGGTCGCGGTTGTTGTCGAGCTTCCACACCTGCACGCGCTTGTTGAAGCCGTCGTCGGACACCTCGACGGTGCGATGGTCGTACGCGTTGTTCTTCTCGACGCCGTTGTAGGTCCACAGGCGCAAACGGGCGTGGCCGACCGCGGGGATGGTGACGCTACCGGTTGTCGCGGTTCCCTTGACGATGGCGGCCTTGGCGGGCTGGAAGTCCTTGCCGTCGTTGAAATTGAGCGAGCACGACTTCGACTTGAATCCCGGCGGGTTGGGCGTGCCGTCGATCGCCCAGCCGACCTCGCCGGCCTTGGGCTTGGGCGCGATGGTCACGCCGCTGTCCTTGCCGCAGGGGAAGTCCCACACCATCGGTTTGGTGTAGTTGCAGATGTCTTTGCCCTCGCAGGCGCCCTTTTGGCAGGTGTCGTTGGCGCTGCAGAAGTTGCCGTCCTCGCAGGCGGTGCCGTCCTTGAGCACGGTGTTGAGGCACTTGCCGGTCTTCTTGTCGCAGGCGTCGGACGTGCACTGGTTGCCGTCGTCGCAGTTCTTCTGCTTGCCGTCGCACTTGCCGGCGTTGCACTTGGCGCCGATGAAACACGCGTCGCCGGTGCTGCAAGCTGAGCCGTTCGGTCGGTTGACGTATTTGCAGGCGCCTGTCTTGGCGTCGCAGGTATCGGTCGTGCAGGGCTTGCCGTCGTCGCACTTGTTGCCAAACCCGGTGCACGTGCCGTTGTTGCAGAAATCCTGCTTGGTGCACGGCTTGCCGTCGTCGCAGGACGCGCTGTTGGACGGGAACACGCAGCCCTTGAGCGGGTCGCAGCTGTCGAACGTGCAGGGGTTGCCGTCAGCGCAGGTCTGCTTGGTGCCCGCGCAGCTGCCCTTGGCGCAGGTGTCCTTGAGCGTGCAGGCGTTGCCGTCGTTGCAGCTGGTGCCATCCTTGGCGGCGGCGCTCGAGCAGGCGCCGGTGGCCTTGTTGCAGGTGTCGGCGGTGCAGGCGTTGCCGTCGTTGCAGTCGCTGTCGGCTTTGCAGCCTGTGCAGACCGTCTTGTAGTCCTTGCAGCAGGTGCCGAGCGTGGCGCACTTGGCGTCGCACTGGCACTTGGCGCCGGCCTTGAACGTGCCGCAGCGCCCGACGCAGGACGTGGCCTCTTCGATGGTGCCGGCCTCGACCAACAGGTCGTCGAGGTACCAGCCCGCGCGGGTGTTGAACTTCTCGTCGGCGGAGTCGAAGTCAAAGCGCACCTGGACCTTCTTGCCCAGCCAGTGCGTCAGCGAGATCTCGATCTTCGCCCACTTGTTGTAGTTCTTGCTGTTGTCGAGCTTGACCGACTGCACCGACGTCTTGAAGCCGTCGTCGCTGATGATCACCCGGCGATGGTCGTAGCCGTTGTGGTCCTCGACCGCGTGGTAGCTCCACACCGACAGGCGCGCGTGACCCTTGGCGGGCAGGGTGATGACGGGGCTTGTCGCGTGTCCCTTGGCGGGCTGCTTGCCGTTGCTGAAGTCCTTGCCGTTGTTGAAGTTGAGCGAGCACTTCGCCGACTTGAAGCCGGGCGGGTTGGCGGTCGCGTCGACGTGCCAGCCGGTCTCGGGCTCCTTGTTGCTGGGCACCATCGACCAGCCCTTGGTCTTGTCGCAGTCGAAGGTCTCGCCGAGCAGGGCGACGAACGTGCAGATCTCCTTGCCGACGCACTTGGCGGCCTTGCAAGCCGTGCCCGTGGTGCACTGGTTGCCGTCGTCGCAGGGCGTGCCGTCCTTGATGGGCGTGTACTTGCAGGCGCCGGTCTTGGCGTCGCAGGCGTCGGTCGTGCACGCGTTGCCGTCGGCGCACTTGGGCTGTCCGGCGATGCACTTGCCGGCGCTGCAGGTGTCGAAGCTGGTGCACTTGTTGCCGTCTTCGCACGCGGCGCCGTCGGCCAGGTTGGTGTTGGTGCACTTGCCGGTCTTGGCGTCGCAGGCGTCCTTGGTGCAGGAGTTGCCGTCGTCGCAGGTGGCCGGCCCCGACACGCACTTGCCGCTCTTGCAGGTGTCCTTGGTGGTGCACTTGTCGCCGTCCTCGCAGGCGCCCGACGACTGGTTGTTCTGGCAGCCCTTGAGCTTGTCGCAGAAGTCGTAGGTGCACGGCTCGTTGTCGCTGCAGTTGGCGGTCTTGCCGGTGCACTGGCCGTTGAGGCAGGCGTCTTTTTCGGTGCACGAGTCACCGTCATTGCACGCCGCGCTGTTGGCGACCGGGACGCTGGTGCACATGCCCTTGGCCTTGTCGCAGCTGTCCTTGGTGCAGGGGTTGCCGTCGTTGCACACAGCGTCGTTTTGGCAGCCCGTGCACAGCGCCTTGTAGTCGGTGCAGCAGTTGCCGGCCTTGGCGCAGTTGGTGTCGCACTGGCACGAAGCGTTGGCGTCGAGCTTGCCGCAGCGTCCGGCGCAGGTGCCGGGTTTGCTGCCGGTTTCGATGACCATGTCGTCGAGGAACCAGCCCTTGCCCGTGTTGAACTTCTCGTCGGCGGTGTCAATGCGCGCGCGGACCTGGATGGTGCGGCCGATCCAGCCGTCCATGGGCAGCGTCATCTCGATCCACTTGTTCTTGTGCGAGGAGCTGTTGTTGACCTGCACCGACTGGACCTGCTGCTTGAAGCCGTCCGAGCTGATTTCGATGTAGCGCTTGTCGTACAGGTTGGACGTCTCGACGTCGTGGAACGTCCAGATTCGCATCCGCGCGTGGTCAACGGCGGGGATCTTGACGGTTTTGCTGGTCGCGGACGCGTTGATGCGCTTGCCGTTGTCGTAGTTCTTGCCGTTGTTGAGGTTGAGCGTGCAGTCGCCGGTCTTCGGCTTGACGGCCGCCGGGGTCTTGTCGACGTGCCAGCCAACGTCGGGCTCTTTGGTCGCGGGCGTCGCGGTCCAGTTGCCGGCGTCCTTGCACGCCATGTTGTCGGTGAACAGCGGCTTGAACGAGCACACGTTCTTGCCCTTGCCGCACTTGCCGGCCGCGCAGGTTTCGCCGGCTGTGCACGCGTTGCCGTCGTTGCACGTCGCGCCGTCTTTGAGCTTGTCGTTCTTGCACAACCCGGTGGCTGCGTTGCAGCTGTCGGTGGTGCAGGGCTCGCCGTCGTTGCAGTTCTTGGCGGTGCCGACGCACTTGCCGGTCACGCACCGGTCGGGCGTGGTGCACTTGTCGCCGTCGTTGCAGCTGGCGCCGTCCTTGATGGGCGTGGCCGAGCAGGCGCCGGTCTGCGGGTTGCAGCTGTCGTTGGTGCAGGGGTTGCCGTCGTCGCAGAGCTTGGTGCCGACACACTTGCCGCCGGTACAGGCGTCTTTGCTGGTGCACGCATCGCCGTCGTCGCACGCGCTACCGCTCGCCGCGCTGACGTGGCTGCACTTGCCGGATGTGCCGCTGCAGCCGTCCTTGGTGCACGGGTTGCCGTCGTCGCAGCCCTTGGGTTTGCCTTCGCATTTGCCCTTTACGCAGACGGCGCTGACCGTGCACTTGTCGCCGTCGTCACAGGAAGAGCCCTCGGTGGCGGGCGCGTGGCTGCACTTCTTGGTCTTGGCGTCGCAGGTGTCGACGGTGCACGGCTTCTTGTCGTCGCAGTCCTGGCCGACACCCTTGCACTTGCCGCCGTTGCAGACGTCCTTTTCGGTGCAGGGGTTGCCGTCGTCGCAGGTGCCTCCGTTGTTGCTGGTGCTGTGGTCGCACGAGCCTGTTTTGCCGTCGCAGAGGTCGGCGGTGCACGCGTTGCCGTCGTCGCAGCTCTTCTTGCTGCCCGCGCATTTGCCCGACGTGCAGGCGTCCTTGTCGGTGCACTTGTTGGCGTCGTCGCAGGGTGTCCCGTCGCCGACGGCCTGGTTGGTGCATTTGGCGCTCTTGGCGTCGCAGAGGTCGTCGGTGCACGCGTCGCCGTCGTCGCAGTTCTTCTTGACGCCGGTGCAGACGCCGCCCTTGCACGCATCGGTCGTGGTGCAGGCGTTGCCGTCGTCGCACTGACCTTCGGCGGGCTTGTGAATGCAGCCGGCGGCCTTGTCGCAGCTGTCCTTGGTGCACGCGTTGCTGTCGTCGCACGTCTTGGGCTTGCCGCCCTGGCATTTGCCGTCCTTGCAGGTCTTGCCGTCGAGGCACTTGTCGCCGTCGGTGCACGGCCCGGTGTTGGGTTTGTGCAGGCAGCCCGCTTTCGGATCACAGCTATCGGTGGTGCAGGCGTCGTTGTCGCTGCAGGGTTTGGGGGCGCCGCCGCATTTGCCGGCCTTGCAGCCATCGTCGACCGTGCACGGGTTCTTGTCGTCGCACGCTTCGGTGTTCGCCGGGTTTTCGCACTTGCCCGCGATACATCCGTCGGTCGTGCACGGGTTGCCGTCTTCGCAGTCGGCCTTGGTCTTGCAGTCCTTCGCCGGCTTCTTGCAGAGCTCCTCGTAGTCCTTGCAGCAGTCCTTGTAGTTTTTGCAGCCGCTGTCGCACTGGCACTTTTCGCCGGCCACGTACTTGCCGCAGCGGTCCTTGCACGTCCCGGGGGGAGCCGATTGACCGTCGGCACTCGACGTCGCGTCACCGCCAGACGAGCTGCTTGTGCCCGCGTCCGTTCCGCCGCTGGAGCTTGTCGCCGTGTCCGTCCCGCCGCCGCTGCCACTGCCGCTGCTGCTGCTGGAACTTGTGCTCACATCGTGGCCGCCGCTGCTCGAAGCGCCCGACGTGCCGGCGTCCGTACCACCGCTGCTCGAAGTCGTGCCGCTGGTTCCGCCGGCGTCGGTGACCCCGCTGCTGCTGCTTGTCGCCGCGTCGGTGCCGCCACTGGACGACGTGGACGCATCCGAACCACCGCTGGACGATGCTGTGCCATCCCCGAATCCGACCTTGCCGTCGCCGGCTTCGGCATCGGTGCTCGTGATGTTGCTCTTCGGTGCCTGCTGCGGGTCATCGCTGCAACCGGACGTCGCGGCGATGACGACGACAAGGCCGATGACCAGGGGCGACGAATTGGCGAAAATGCGATTCGTTACAGGCGCTTTCATGTCTTATTCCAGCGGCCGGAAGAGGCCGAATTTGGGATCGGGCGCGGAGGGTGCCGATACCGATGCCGAAAGGCAAGACGTTTTGAAAACGCTCGGTTTTGCGCCGATGCAGCGCAGATTTGCAGCGTGTCGTGGACAGCATCGTCAGGCACCTCAACCGGCAGCCCACGGAGGATCGCAGCCAGAGGCACAGCTGAAAGACTTGCCTTGCACGTTCCCCGGTGCCTCACGCCCCCGACTCAAACGATCCGCGCGCCGGTGGTTTGACTCGGTTGTAACAAATTCGCGTTCGTCAATTGAACTTCGCGCCGTGCTGGATAATATTCGCTCACTCGTCCCACTCTCTCCGAGTTTCTCGTTCGTTACGAACCTGCGGCTCAAACGCAGCTCTCGCTGGAGTAATCATGCCTCAAGCAGCTTTGGCGCCCTTGCGCGTCCCGATGGCCCTTCTCGCTGCCTCGATTCTCATCGCTGGCGGCTGCGCGAGCGAGGTGGCTGAGTTGCCCGATCCCGTGGATACGGGCACAGCCGACACGGTGCCGGGCGATACCGGCGGCGTCTCGGACTCCAGCGGGCTCACGGACGCGGGCAACGCGACCGGCGACAGCGGCAGCACCATCAAGGACGGCGGCAGCGCGACGTCCGATGCGGGATCCACGGGCGAAGATGCCGGCGGCGCCAGCGAAGACATCGGCAGCGGCGACAAGGACGCAGGGACTACCACGGCGGACGCGGGCGAACCTGCGGAATGCAAAGTGGATGACGACTGTGCGGCCATTGTGGGTGCGCTCGGGGACTGCCAGAAGGCGCTTTGCGAGTCCGGCTCGTGCGCGGTGGGCAACAAGGCCAATGACACGGTCTGCGAAGACGGCGATGGATGCACCAGCGGCGACGTCTGTCTCGACGGTCAGTGCACCTCGGGTAGCCCGGTCGATTGCGACGACCAGAACCCGTGCACCGACGACAAATGCGATCCCGGCAGCGGCACCTGCGCCAACGTCGACGTGACCGACGGCACCGCCTGCGGGTCGGGCCAGATCTGCAGCAAGGGCCAGTGCGTATCGGCCGACGCGTGTTCGACCGAAGCGGACGGCGCCAAATGCGAGGACGGCGATCCGTGCACGGTCGATGACACCTGCAAGACAGGCAAGTGCACCGCCGGCAGCACAAAGGCGTGCGACGACGGCAACGCGTGCACGACCGACACCTGCAAGTCGGGCAGCGGCTGCTTCAGCGAGCCCGTGGCCGACGGCGGCAAATGCGACGACGGTGACAGCTGCACCACCAAAGATGAGTGCCTCAAAGGCCAGTGTGTCGGCTCAGGCTGCAGCAAGAACGCCTGCGGCGACGGCAAGTGCAGCGCGGCGGACGGCGAGAACTGCGGCAGCTGCCCGCAGGATTGCAAGAAATGCGTCAAGTGCGGCGACGGCACCTGCAACGCGGCGGACGGCGAAGATTGCCAGACCTGCGGCCAGGATTGCGGCGCGTGCAAAGCCACGTGCGGCGATAACAAGTGCGACAAGGACGGCCAGGAAGACTGCAGCTCGTGCCCGCTCGACTGCGGTAAGTGCGTCAAGCTCTGCGGCAACGGCGTATGCGACGCGGACAAGGGCGAGACCTGCGCCCTGTGTGCGGCGGACTGCAAAAGCGGCTGCCAGGCGGTTTGCGGCAACGGCAAGTGCGAGACGGGCGAGAGCAGCCAGAGCTGCCCGAAGGATTGCGGCCAGTGCGACAAGGGCGCTTGCTGCGACGTGGCCACCAAGACGCTGAAGCCGAAGTTCGCCAAGTGTGGGACCAAGGCGCTGAAGGTCGAGTTCAAGTGCGCGGCGGCGTCGCTGCTCAAACGCACCGCATACGCCGGTTGCGTGGGAACGTCAGCGACCGAGTGCAAAGCGCAGCCTACGACCTATTCGTGGACCAAGTGGACCGTCAACAAGAAGTGCTCGTCGGGCGAGGTCTGCGACCCCAACAAGAAGGCGTGCGTGAAGGTCTCGCAGGGCGAGTGCTCGGCCGGCGCGTGCTGTGACGTGGCCAACAAGAAGCTGCGGCCCAAGCGCTACAAGTGCGGCACGACGACGGTGAAGACGACGCACAAGTGCAGCAGCAATACCCTGCTGTCAGTGCCCTACTACGCGGGCTGCACCGGCAAATCGGCGACGGCGTGCAGCTCGTCGGTGTTCTACCTCTCGCTGGGCAAGCCCAAGGTGGTCAAGAAGTGCACCTCGACCGAGAAGTGCAACGCGCTCAAGAAGACCTGCGACGCGTCCAACCCCAAGGCCTGTTCGGCCGGCGTGTGCTGCGACCTCGGCAAAGGCGAGTTCAAGGCGAAGTACTCCAAGTGCGGCACCACGGTCGAAAAGACGATCTACGCCTGCAAGGACAACAACGTCTGGGTGCGTGATTCGTATGCGGGTTGCAGCGGCACCTCGGCGACGAGCTGCAGCAAGACCTACCCGGCGTTCGATGCGCCGAAGCTCAAGACCAAGTGCGCGGCGGGCACCGCTTGCAATGCCAAGACCGGCGCTTGCGACAAGGTGACGACGCCGCAGTGCAAAACCGGCACCTGCTGTGACCTCACAACCAAGCAGTACAAGCCCTCTGGCACGCAATGCAGCAAGCTCATCGCCAAGACCGAGTACAAATGCGACGGCCTGAAGCTGCAGCGCCGTACCGCGTCGCCGGGATGCAGCGGTTCCAGCCAGCTGTGCTCGTACAGCAGCAAGAACTACGCGTGGACGTCATGGGCGACGACCACGACTTGCAAATCCGGCCAGAAATGCGACGCGGTCGCCAAGAAGTGCACGACCGGCACCGTCGCGCAATGCGTAGCTGGCAAGTGCTGCAACACGTCCACCAAGAAGTACAAAGCGGCGGGCACCAAGTGCGGCACGTTCCCGGTCAAGTACGAGTACAAGTGCGAGGGCCAGCTGCTCAAGCGTCGCTACGGATACGCGGGTTGCAGCGGGACATCGGCGCTGTCGTGCAGCAAGGATCCCAAACACTACTCGTTCTCGAAGTGGCTGACCTACCGCACGTGCGCCAAAGGCCAGGTGTGCAACGCGAGCAAGAAGACGTGTGCGACGGTCGCGGCGTGCAAAGCAGGCACCTGCTGTGACGTGAAGACCGGCAAATACAAGCCGAAGACCACCAAGTGCAGCTCGATCCCGGCGACCACGCAGTACCAGTGCCTTGGCCTGACGCTGCGCAAACGGACCGCTTACCACGGCTGTTCGGGCACATCGGCGCTCTGCACGAGCACGCCCAGCAACTACACGTACAGCTCTTGGTCGACCGTGAAGACCTGCAGCAAGGGTCAGGTCTGTGACGCCAAGCTGAAGACCTGCAAGACCCAAGTGGGCTGCACATCCAGCCTGCAGTGCAAGCCGATCGTTGAGGTCTGCAAAGCCGGCAAGTGCGTGCCGTCGACCACTGGCTGCAAGACCGGCGTGTGCTGCAATACGGTGACCGGACAGCCCAAGCCGAAAGGCACCAAGTGCAGCTCAACCATCCAGGCCTGGGACTACGATTGCTCGGGGCAGCTGCTCCGCAAGCGGCCGGTGTACCGCGGCTGCAATGGCAGCAGTGTGCTGATCTGCAGCAGCTATTCGTCCAACTATTCGTATGGCGGGTGGTCGTCGGTGAAGTCGTGCCTCAAGGGCTACAAGTGCAACGACGTCCAGAAGACCTGCGACAAGCTGGCGCAGTGCACCATCAATTCGCAGTGCTCGCCCAATGAGATCTGCAGCAAGGGACAGTGCATCAAGAACCCGGCCTACCAGTGCAGCGCAGGCAGCTGCTGCGATTGGAAGACCAAGAAGTACCGCCCCAAGAACTACAAGTGCAGCACGTCGAAGGCGAAGACCGAATACCGCTGCGTCGGACTCGCCCTGCAGCGGCGCCACGCCTACCGTGGTTGCAGCGGCAACAGCGCGTCGTGTTCGTACAGCTCCAGCAACTACGCGTGGGGCTCTTGGTCGACGACCAAGGTCTGCACGCTGGGCAAGGTCTGCGACGACGACCCGGCCGGCTGCTTTACGCCCAAGCCGAAGTGCTCGGCGGGCACGTGCTGCGACCCGGCGAAGGGCTACAAGCCCAAAGGGACCAAGTGCAACATCGTGCCGATGACCAGCGAGGCCAAGTGCTTTGGCAACGCCTCCAAGACGCGCCTGGCGTACATGGGCTGTTCGGGCAGCTCGTCGCTGTGTTCAACCAGCTCGAGCAACTACGTGTGGAGCTCCTGGAGCAGCGGCAAAAGCTGCACGTATGGCTGCGATACCTCCAACGGCCTGTGCAAAACCGGCAAATGCTCCTCGGGCACCTGTTGCAGCACGATCACCAAGACCTTCTGGCCCAAAGGATTCAAGTGCGGCAAGACGATCAAGAAGACCGAGTACGCGTGCATCGGCGGCCACCGTCACCGGCGCTACGCCTACAAGGGCTGCAACGGCAAATCGTCGTCGTGCTCAAGCCTGAGCAGCAACTACTGGTATAGCTCGTGGGCAAAGATCCAGACATGCACGCTCGGCTGCGACAGCGCCACCAAAAAATGCAAGGGCGGCGCCTGCTCGTCGGGTTCTTGCTGCAATACGCTGATCAAGCTCTACAGCCCCAAGGGATGGAAGTGCGCAAGCAGCATCGGGACCCTCACGCGCAAGCGGTGCACCACGTCCAGCAAAGGCACGGACTACCTGGTCACCGAGAAGGGCACCTACCTGTGCGACGGCAAGAAGTCGACCTGCCCCAAAGACAAGACGCAGGTCAGCTGGGCGCAGTCTGCACCGCCGCTGGCATGCCCGTACGGCTGCGATTCGACGAAGCTGACGTGCAAAGCGGCCGCCTGCCCGCCGGGTGGTGCCAACGTCTGCTGCAACTCCGACGGCACCTACAGGAAGAAGGGCACCAAGTGTCCGACGTCGCTGTTCCCGGTGAAGACCGAGTTCAAATGCAGCACGACCAGCGGCAAGTCGTACGCTCAGTCGCGCGTTGCCTACCTGGGCTGCAGCGGCTCGGGCAAGACCTGCTCCGGCCTGTCAAGCAACTACGTGTGGACGTCGTGGTCCAGCAAGAAGGCTTGCGCGTTCGGCTGCTCGACCAGCGGCGGCTGCAAGTCCAGCCAGTGCACCAGCGGCACCTGCTGCAACACCTTTATCAAGGCCTACATGCCCAAAGGCACCAAGTGCGGCTCCACGAGCAAGGGGTCGTATTACAAGTGCACTACGGTCGGCAGCTTCAAATACTCGCAGAAGTACACCAAGTACCCGGGCTGCAGCGGCACCTCGTCGTCGTGTTCGACGTCTTCGTCCAACTACGCGCACGTCAAGAGCACGCTCATCCCCTGCGCTGGCGGCTGCAACACGTCGACCGGCCAATGCATCGCCAAGAAGTGCACGTCGGGCTCTTGTTGCACGACCTCGGGTCAATACTTCCCGAAGAACGCCAAGTGCGGCGGTACGGCGGCGTTGACGCCGGTGTCGACCCAGTACAAGTGCTACAAGTCGAGCAACGGCAGCTACTACCAGCAGATTCGCTACGCCTACAAAGGCTGCAGCGGCTCGTCGGCGTCGTGCCAGTCGAGCTCGACCTACTACAACTGGACCAGCTGGAGCGGCACCAAGAAGTGCGCCTGGGGCTGCAGCGGCACCAAGTGCAAGGCGACCCAGTGCACCTCCGGGACGTGCTGTCACTCGCTCTACAAGACCTACCTGCCCAAAGGCACCAAGTGCAGTTCGACGGTGCGGGCCACGACGTACAGCTGCTCGTGCTCGATCGCCGGCTGCTGGTCGCAGAAGAAGGTCCGGTATTCGGCGTGCAGCGGCAGCTCGACGGCGTGCTACGCGGGCAGCTCGACCACCGGCTACACCAACTCCGGCTCGCCGACGTTCTGTCCGTTGGGCTGTGGCACCGGCGGAAAGTGCAAGTAACAGCCTCCCTGCATTCTTTGCCGCCACCAGCGCTGTTGCCTGCTCCGAACGCCCCACCACCCCGTCAAGGACGCGCGATTTCCGTGGAATCGCCTCCGTCATGACGAGATTCTCCGCGCCTCCTTGACCGGGCATGCCGTTCGGAGTGTCGACAGAGAGGCTTTTGGTGGCGAATGTAGTCATTGACGTAGATGCATTCAATGAATACGTT
>Ga0209992_10003944_pt1 | contig 12064 bp, 11 predicted proteins | sample 2SBtaG_2_FD_182564 | JGI IMG/M metagenome (GOLD analysis project Ga0209992, IMG submission 182564) | Deep subsurface microbial communities from Kolumbo volcano to uncover new lineages of life (NeLLi) - 2SBTROV12_ACTIVE470 metaG (SPAdes)... | ecosystem: Environmental > Aquatic > Marine >... | reverse complement strand
ATGTATTGAGAGATTTCTTCTCGCTTTGATGGTGGGCTTGCCCATGCTAGGAACAGGAATACGAATCCTGCAACTATTGGTCCAAGAGTCAGCAGTGTCAAAGGATTACCAAACATCATCAAATCCATTCAAATCACCCCCCAAAGCAATATTAGGATGCTAAACATTCCAATCACAGCAACTAGAATGTAATCCGATGCGCTGCCAGATGTAGCCTTACGAACATCCCTACTTATCTTCTGACTACCAGATTCAATACCCTTGATTGCACCATCAATGACTTTTGTATCAAACCAGGTTAAAGCCTGTGAAAGAGGAATTACAGTCCTTGCAATCGCCCACTCATAGATTTCATCAAAGTAAAGGCGACGATGTAATGCATCTGCCAAACCCGAGTTTGCCAATTCATCAACATTAGCGCGGCCGAATTTAGATGAAAGCAGTGGAATCCAAGAAATTAGTTGTGGTGCTCTATCCCCATCCTTCAATTTACCACCGTGAATGCGCATTGCCATTGCTGGCCCAACAATTAGTGAAATTGTAATAGTAATCCAAGTCACCATGAATAAGAATGGATCAGTAGGCAAGAAAGCGTGCACAAGTGTTTCAAGAATTGCCAAAACAATTCCATGCTCATGAACAAGAGTTCCTAATGCCTTCGCTTCACCAAGCCAATATGTTGCTCCAAGAATTGCTAATACAAATCCTCCGACAAGGGTAATGACACTCAAGGTTACCAGTGGGGTTGGAATCCAATGTGTCTGTTCCTCAACATGGTCAGCAAACTCTGTCTTTGGCTTGCCAGCAAAAGTCATCATCCACATTCGTGTCATGTAAAATCCGGTCATGCCTGCAGTAAGCAAAATCAAAAATGCTGGAATCAGTAATTCAGTTCCACCATGTATTGCAGCAGCATTCCAAGTTTCAGCAACAATTCCTTCCTTTGACCAGAATCCACCAATCAACGGCAAGCCGATAATGGAGGCTGAACCAATTGCCATTGCTGTAGCAGTAATCGGCATTTTCCCGGCTAAACCACCCATGTTTCGCATATCTTGTGGGTCGAAGTCGTCGTGACCTCCCTCGTCATGAGAATCGTCGCCATCTTCTCCATCCCCATGAGCCAAATGGTGGTGCGCGTGGTGCATCTCGTGTATCACCGAGCCAGATGCCATGAACAGCATACCTTTCGCCATCGCGTGGTTAAACAAATGGAACATTGAAGCGCCAAAAGCAATCACTGCGGCGTGATGTTCGCCGTGGTTGTAAAACCAGAGTGCAACACCAAGTCCAGTGAAAATATACGCTAATTGACTCATAGTTGAGTATGCTAATACCTTCTTGATATCGTTTTGAACAAAGGCAATCAAGGCGGCCATGAAGGCTGTAATCCCACCAATCCAGGCGATTAATACCGCGACATCTGACAATCCCTCAACACCGTGTCCGTGAGATGTAACATCAAAGAATGGCACAAATCTAGCAACTAGATAGAGACCGGCGTTAACCATTGTTGCCGCGTGAATAAGAGCGGAAACAGGCGTTGGTCCTTCCATAGCATCAGGAAGCCACACGTGTAGTGGGAACTGAGCGCTTTTACCGACTGCACCGATAAAGAGCATGACTAGTGACCAGCGTAGCATACTAACATCAACAGAACCACCCATTGATGGGTCAGCAAAGATAACTGCAAACTCTAGAGAGCCATAGATATCGTACATCATTAGCAAACCGATGAGAAGGAATATATCTCCAACTCTTGTTGTCAAGAATGCTTTCTTAGCGGCGTACGCGGCACTTGGTCTCTCGTAGTAGAAACCAATCAGTAAGTATGAACAAAGCCCCATTATCTCCCAGAAGATAAACAACCAAAGGAATGAATCTGCTAGAACCATTCCTAGCATACCAGCAGTGAAAAGAACAAACTCAGCATAGAAGCGATGGTTACGGTCTTTGTTTACTGGGTCAGTATTCATGTATCCAATTGAGAACCAACAAATTAGGAAACAAAGGAATGATGCTACAAACAGCAACATCATCGAGACATTGTCAATCCAAATTCCAACACCAATTGAGTTGCTAACTTGTATGTGTACCCAATCTCCAGCGGCATTTTGGCCAATGGTATCAAAGGTGAACCAATTGAATAATCCCCACTCAAGGGGTTCATGGAAACTCGCGCCCTTTGTGAAGAACTCGATGGCTAACCAGATTGTCAAGGAAAGTGAAATTGCTAGTGTACAAAGGGCAATTATCCCGCCTTCTTTGAACTGGTCTCTCCACCATCCTTCTCCGTTGGATAATTGTCCAACAATTGCAATCACTGGGAACACAGCAATTGGCAATAGTGGAATCAAGAAGGCTGAATCTAGTGCAGTGAATGGAGTGCCCGTCATATATTCTCCAAGGAATATACGTAAGAACGGGTATAGCAAGAATATCCCAATAATTGGGAGGAAACGCATTTCTGAGGTTTTTGTATCCGACATTGAAATCCCTCCTCAGTGCTTTAACAGCGTCACCTCATCCAAATCGATGGTTTCTCTACTTGAGAAAACCGCCAAGAATATAGCGAGACCAACTGCCACTTCAGCAGCCGCAATTGCGATCGCAATTCCAGTGTAAACCCAACCGGTTACGTCACCATAATGCAAAGCACCAGCGACAAAATTGAGATTGACTGCATTGAGCATAATCTCAATACACATCAGAACAATGATTCCATTCTTGCTTGTGAACACACCCATCAAGCCAATGCAGAATAGAATTGCTCCTAGGCTTGCAAGATACATTGGTGGAATCATTGTTCACCCTCCTGTTCCCAGAGTAAATTTTCAATTCTCTCATCTCTAACTAAGTAAGATGCACCAATCATTGCCATTGAAAGCAGAATTCCCAAAACAATTACTGGAAGCGCCCAATCGGTCAACATTGCTCTAGAGAATTCAAAGGTATTCAGACCAATTGTGCTTGAACTTGTGTCCCACATTGAATGATACACAACCATCGGTAGAAGTAGAGCAAGTATTCCAGCCACCATTAGACGAGCAACATGGTCAATCAAACGCATTAAGCATCACCTTCCTGAATTGTTCTGCGGGCTAACATTATTCCAAAAGCAAATACCAACATTACACTACCAAGATAGACTAAAATCTGAATTGCCGCAAGCAATTCAGCACCTGCAAGAATGAAAACACCAGCAATAGCCATGAAACAAACAATCAGCCAAAACATCGAGTGAGCTATTCGCTTGGCATAAATTGTTCCAAGAGAACCAATAATTGACAAGAAAGCAAAAATTGCGAATGCAACATGCTCAAGTAAATCTGGCATCATCTTCCTCAAGCCTCCGCTCTAGCCTTTGCCCTTTCTCGCTTTTTCAGTTCTTTTTCGGCACGCTTTACTAGTTCAGCGTCTACTCTCTCTTGGTGAACAGATGGGAGAACTCTTGTCCTATCTGCTTCGTACCACAAATCTTCACGGGAATATCCTGACATCCCATCGTATTCATTAGTCATGAAAAATGATTCAAACGGACAGGCTTCCATGCAAAGTCCACAGAACATACATCGTCCAATATCAATGCGACCTGACATGATATCAACTTCTGCTGGCGCCAAATCAGCCGCTGGAACTTCTTCCATTCCGCCGCCATCCCAGCGTACTGTTGCAGTCTCCCCAGTGATATCGATAACGGAACCAAAATCGTATTCTTGTGGCACTGCACTATGGTCCAGAATTAAATTATGGTCGGAATTGTCAACCTCGTTGCGACGAGCAGCCATGCCACCAACTTCTAACTCGGTTCCCATGCCATGCCACTCATCACCCTCTTCGGTGGTATCTAGAACATTGACACGAGTTTCTGTTTCCATATGCAAACAACTGTTTGGACAGGCTTTCACACACGCCTTACAGGCGGTACAGGTCTCCCAAATCACACCGATTCTACCGTTGTAATTACCCGGCACGAAAAGCCATGGCTCAAGGTCTTCAAGTCTCTCGTAAGGATACATTACAGTAACTGGGCGCTCAAGATATGGAACCAGTGAAGATGTTTCCCGGTCCACGGCGTATCTCTTCCCAACACTTGGGTGGTCCTCTCCAATTCGCGCTGCAGTCCCCTCATCAATCATCTGGGCTTCTTGCGCGTGGTAAGGTGCGGAGGTACCGTGAGCGGCGAGAAGTTTGTGACTTCCAACATAAGGGATTGTTCTCAATGCCGCCTTCAGAGCCATCCACATTGGTCTAATGACCATATTACGGAAATTCGGTTGTGCGTGGGGGTGAAATGGCATACTTACTTCCTCCTATTACCTATCATGGCTCCTTGGTGAGGCTGGACCTTTTGATTTGGTGTAAACCGAATACGGTCTTGTCCTGCCTTCCATTGCTGATTTATCTTCATCCATTCCTAGAATGATGAAGAGTATTAATGCGATAGCGGTAATTAATCCTGGAATTAGTAATGGCCACTCGCCACCTTGCCAAATTGAAAGACGGAGCCAAAATGCGATTGCCAAGTTAACTAGTGACAGCGGCAATAACCAGCGCCATCCAAATTCAAGAATTTGGTCTGACCTAATTCGATGCAATGATGCTCGAATCCAAACGAATATTGCAAACATGAACCATGCTTTGAACAGTAGCCAAGCAGTTGGTGGAATCACTGAAATAAATACCAATGGCACTGGAGCGAGTAGTACAGGGAATTCACTTCGTAGCCCAATCGCTAAACCAATTAGGCCTACACCGATTGCACCAAGAATTAGATCTTGGTTAGGGATAATTCCTGTAATTGTGTCACCAAAGGGCATTTCCCATGCCCCAAGGAAGAAGATTGCAAAGAGCAAACACGCAGCATAACATCGGAGATATTCGCTTGCAAACATCAATCCCCAGCGCATTCCACCATATTCAGTCCACCAGCCTTCAACAAGTTCTGCTTCGGCCTCTGGCATATCAAACGGAATTCGTTCAACTTCAGCAACCATTGTAATCAAGAATAATGCCGCCCCAAGAGGTAGTAGGAAAATATTCCATACACCCGAAGTAATTTGGAATTCGGCAATTTCAATGATATTCAATGAGCCCGATATAACTGCCAAAGAAAGTATTGTTACTAACAAAGGAATTTCATATGCTGTCAGTTGTGCCGCTGAGCGGATACCACCAAGAAGAGTATACTTGTTGTTTGATGACCAGCCAGCAAAGAAAACTCCAAACGGAGCGATACCAAAAATTGCCATCATAAACAATAAAGACAATTCAGGATTTGCTGAATAAATATTGGAACTCAGAGGTATGAATGCAAAAATCATCACTGTAGATGTGATGATGATGAATGGTGCAACCTCAAAAATGAATTTGTCAGCCTTTGCTGGAACCATCCATTCCTTAGTCATGAACTTCATGCCATCTGCAACATTTTGAATCATTCCTGGCAACAACCACCAAACACCGTGATATCCTCTATCCTTAGTTCTGTGAACTGTTTCATAATCAGAAGCGTTTCCAGCTTTTTCGTTTAGAAGATTGTTTAACCATCGAATTGGTTTTCCTGTACCAAATGGTAAGTCATCATACCAGTCAGCGTGTTGACCACCCTCTCCAACCCATAGTGAACGAAGGGCCATTGTTGCTCCCCGACGGTCCATTATACGAGCGAAAAATTTTCTCTCAATCCATAAAAGGGCAAGGATTGTGCCCATGATTGTAGCAAAAACTGTGACCGCCATGATGCTTTCAGTCATGACAGAAGCGACACCATCTGAATATTCGTGAAATCGTGTTTGACCAACTGTGGCCTCAGCAATCATTTGAGTTAAATCGCCAACCCATGTACGAAAAACTACCCAATCTTCCATGATGCCACCTCACCTATCAGTCTCCCCAATACAAGGGTCGAAAGAACCCATGATGGCTGGAATATCAGCCACTTTGTGACCAATCATGCATCTTGCAGCATAAGGAATTGTAATGAACATAGGTGAACGGATTGAAATCCTGTATGGATGCTTGCCACGCTGTTCCCCACCGCCTGCAAGATAGAACATCGATTCACCCCGGCTATCCTCAAAGTGGTGGAATCCAGTCTTGCCTTCTTCAGCGCGCTCCCGCGCTTTTGTTAGAATCATTGGGTCGCCCTCAGAGTAGTGAGTTTCAGCACCACCAGGCATCTTGTCAAGAGCGTCTAGACACATGCGTGCGCTTTGACGCATTTCGTCTACCCGCACGCGATAGCGGTCGTAGCAATCTGCTCCCTTGATTGATGGACGCTCGACTGAAACATCCCAATCGAGTTCATCATATACAGAATATGGGTGTGCCCAGCGAATATCGTAATTGACTCCACCAGCACGAACATTTGGCCCGGTTACCCCGTGATTGACCATCTCTTCGGGTTTTGCATATCCCACTCCTTGAGTACGGACTAGGAAGACTGTGCTCTCGTCAAGCATTTGTTCTGTTTCCTGAATTCGGTCAAGGAATAGATTGAGTTTAGCGCGCGCTCGCATTGCGAATCCAATTGGAAGGTCTCTCTTGACACCACCAATTCTTGGGAAATTGTAGTGCAATCTTGAACCGCCGAGTTCTTGCAGTAAATCCATCATCATTTCTCGCTCTCTCAAGCACCAAACGAAGGCAGTCAAGTTTCCAATATCAGGGCAGAACGCGCCAAGCCACATCAAATGGCTAGCAATCCTTTGCAATTCAACTGCAATGACTCTGATGTGTTCAGCCCGGGCTGGAACTTCAACTTCCAACAAATCTTCAGCTGCATAAATATACGAATGTGCCCAAGTGTTTGCGCTTGCATAACAAAGGCGGTCACAGTAAGTTGTAATCTTGGTGAAATCTCTTGATTCACAAATCTTCTCTACGCCTCTGTGAATGTAACCTAAATCTGGAACAGTGTCAACAACTGTTTCACCATCAACCTTTACTTTGAGGGTCCAAAGACCGTGAGTCATTGGGTGTTGAGGGCCCATTGATATCCACATTTCTGCCATAATTTTCACCTCACTTTACCTTGCCATCATCGGCCGGTTTACGTCCGAATCCTTGTGGATCATCATACATGATTTCAGAATCATGGTAGCGAATCTTGTGTTCCTTTTGTAGGGGGTGGAATCCAACCGGTGTATCATGAGGCTGCAAAACTCTACGCATACCCTGATGGCCTTCGAACTCGATTCCAACTAAGTCCCAAGTTTCCTTTTCATTCCAATCAGCACCCATCCATACCTCTTGCACAGACTGAACAGTTGGGTTTCGAGTATCAGGGATTGAAATACTGATTTCAAATTCCATCGGAACATCATTATCTTGTAAAATTGAAGGGTCGCGAATTACTTGTTCGGTCCATCCACCACGCTCTGGTGGATTGATGACATTCATTCGCATCAAGTGGACAACAACTTCCCATTTCTTCTCATCTGAGCCTTCTGGCCAATGAGTTCCTGTAATCATTGAACAATGGTCAGCGCCCATCTCAAAGCGAAGCCACTTTGCAACCGCTCGCCAGTGATTTTTGGGGCAATTAATGAACACATATGGGCGCTTCATTCCACTCTTGTGGTGGCGGACTTCAGCATCCAAGCCTGCACCACCCCATCGAGTGGATGCTGCATCAACAACCTGCTGCGCAGATTCTTCCGCATATTCTTCTAAAATCTTCATCCCCACCCTAGACCCCTCCTTATTCACTGGTCTCCAACAATAATTGGCGCGTCGTCATCTCTAACGGTGCTAGGTGTTGTACCAATCCTCATGATTTTCTTACGAAGGTGTTGGAATCCATCAATCAAAGCCTCAGGACGAGGTGGGCAACCTGGGATGTAAACATCAACAGGAATTATTGTATCTACGCCTTCAAGAATGTTGTATGATTGGTAGTATGGACCCCCTGAAATAGCACATTCACCCATTGCAATGCACCACTTTGGTTCCGGCATTTGCTCCCACAAACGGACAATCGGGTCAGCGAATTTCTTAGAGATGGGCCCGTTAACAAGCATAACGTCGCACTGACGTGGCGAAGAACGGAAAAACACGCCAAATCGTTCTGCGTCAAATCTTGAACCACCAGCAGCAGCCATTTCTAATGCACAACATTTGATTCCTAGGTGGAGCGGGAACAATGATTTTCTTTGTCCCCAGTTGAAGAAACGCCCTCCTAGAACGCTGATGAATTTCTTTAGGCGGCTTGCCTCTAATCCGGCACTAGCACTATCGCCAACTGTATCAATTAGCGCTTGGCTATTGAATACTGCATAATTTTGTGTTTCATCCGACATCTAATCACCTCAAATGTAAATTCTGCCCCGCTTACGAAACGCATACCAAACTCCAAGCGACATCAGCGCTAGGAATACTCCAACAGTGACTAATCCACCAACTGCCAATTCAATTGTATCAGGGGAATTTGGCTGTGCATTCATTGAGAGTAAACCGCCAAATGCTAGGAACATAAAGGCAATATCAAACACTAAGAAAATGATTGCATACCAATAATACTGGAAGTGGAAATCAATCATAGCATCCCCTAGTGGATTAGAACCACACTCGTAAGTAGAGTCACCTCGAGAATACAGTGAATGGTCCGATTCAAGCCCATCCAAAAGAATTGAACTTAGTTTAGTTGGATTATTTGGGTCAGGAGTTGGGCGAAGAAATCTTGAAGTCAAAAACGCCCCAAATGGAAAGCCAAAACCGACCACTGTCATTATCGCGAGTCCGAGGTAAGCAGAGGGGACACTTTCTACTACCAACCTGTCCACACACCCTCGAACCGCAGTTCGTTGTTTTCCTCGACTTGCATGGACCCCATAAGCATAACCAAAGTCCGGATAGCCCCGTAGGGGCTTCAGCCAAGTATATTCAATGAAACTGGCAGGCTTTAATAATTCATTATTACTAGCAAGTCACATCTTCGACTAAAGGCTAAAATGAGCATTTATTCCAATGAATTATGCATTTCTTCGAGCGCGAATTGATGACACAATTGCGCCGAAAACAAGGAGCGTGAGGAAAGTTAGTCCAATCACTTGCAAGTTGCCACCACTACCGAATAATCCAGTCGGCGGAGTGGCTGAAACAGATAGGTCAATTGGTTGCGCTGAGACCGGAGAAGATGCCGGTTCTGCAGTCAATGTAAACTCGAAGGTATCGGGTTGCATCAGATTTGTTGGAGGCTTAACAATCACTTCTACAGCCCTAGTTTCTCCTGGTTCAAGCAAGACCTCTTCTTCAGTGATTTCAATCGCCCATCCACGCACAGGATTGCTACTCAACAAGCGGATAGTTTCCTCTATGTTTCCACTGTTCGTGATGTTAACCGATATTCTAGCAATCTCACCATAAACTATTGATGAATCAACATCTCCATCAACCTCAAAGTCAATCTCATGATTTGTCCTAATGGAAAGTGAAATTTTCACGGTTGACAACTCTGCTGCATTGCGACTTGAAGCCGCTGAAACTTTTATCAAGCCAGATACACCATTTGGTACACCTTCTTCAATATTGATTACAAGCCTTAAAACGATAGACTCATCCTTTTCCAACTCGATTTTGCCTTCTACAATGGTCCCGTTTTCATAATACACATCAACCATAGTTTCAGCTTCCATCCCGGATACTGAAATAATCGCTTCTTCGGTGTATGAAGATGAGCCTACATTAGTGACGATAACCCTAACTTCTACCTCACCCATGGGGGGTAACTCTAGTTCCTGCATGTCAGGGATTTCACCTGGTGACTGTAACGCCATACCCATGCGATAAACGTGGTTGGAGACAATTACCCTCAAGTCGAATCTCTCTTGGACTGTTCCGTCATTTACGTTTTTGATACGGACTTGGAAGTTTTCTGATTCGAACTCATCCTCTCCTTCAACAGTAATTTCTGCGTAGACAGTGACTGATGCCCCAGCAGCAAGTGAAACACTAGTGATTTCTGAACCTAGTGAATCTGAAAATCGACCTGGCCAATTAGGTGAATCACAAAGATTTGGATTTGATGATGGTGGTTGGTCACACAAACTGAGAGTGAATGAGTCTTGAATATTTCCTGTGTTAGTAAAAGTGACCGGGAATCGAGAAGTTTCTCCCGTCTTACCAAACTGTTCAGTTGCTTGCATATCTGCACTCATTGAACGGTGCGCAGCGACAGTTACTGTGAGCGTGTCAGAACCATATGGTGTACCATCGGCTGCAAATATTGTGACATCAAATGTCAGTTCATCTGTTGCTAATGCGTCTTCTGGCGCAGTAATATCAAGCAGAATCGCTCCGTTTGAACCAGAAGATGAGTGACGCCCTTCTAAAGCGATTGAACTTGAATCAAGTTGTGAAACCCATCCCGCTTGGCTACTAACTCCAATGGAGAATGTCTCTTGGCCATTGCCATAGTTGTACGCAGTAATCACTACAGAACGAGTTGTCCCGGGTTCAATATTATCAATTCTTGAGGACTCTAACTGCACATTTCCAGCACGTGATTGCCCTAATTCAACTTGGAACAATGCGCTACATTTCTGAGATGAACCATCTAGCCCCATGATGTTGAAATCAACAATGCTCCCGGCTGGAAGCGAATCATCCGGAGTGATATCAAACTGGAAATTTGTTTGCCCGTTACCGCCATTGTAAGGCAGTAATTGGGTTGAACCTCCATCTACACTCAGCCACGTCTTCTGACTGTTTACGGAGAATCCTATTGTCCAATCAGTATTTCCATCATTGTGGAAAGTGATTGAATAACTCTTAGTTTCATCTGGATCAATTAAAGCACTTGAAACTGATAGCGAAGCGCTACATTCCTTCATTTCGGGAACCTCGAGGAATAATTTGATGAAATCAGAAGACTGCTCAGGAGTTGTAGGCGTGGTAACAACTCCTTTGAGATAGAAACAATGGCTGCCAGCCTCGGTTCCTTCTGGAACTGTGACTTCAACGGTTACAACCTCGCTTTCACCGCTGTCAACTGTTACCACTGAGGGGTCGACCGACGCAGAGAGAGATGATTCACATGTTGCGTTGCTCTCAAAAGACAATTGGATTGACTCATTTGTTTGACCAGTGTTTTCCACATTAACTGTCCATGTTACAGGGTTGGCGCCATTGAATGTCCGGTCGGGATTTGATGAAGTTAAGTCAACTCCAGTTATCGCCCCACCTGAACCTTCGCCAGCGGTTGTAGTCACAATCACATCTCCAGTCTCTGGAGCATTTAGTGGTGCAGTTGCTGTTGCAGTAACAGTGGTTTCGCAACTGCCTTCAGCATTTTGTGCAAGCGCTACCGTAAGAGTGGTGGTTTCGGAACCACCACCTGAAATCTGCCCTGGAATCTGTTCAATCGTTGAAGTGTATCCAGTGCAATCTTGGGCTTGAGAGGTAGTTAGTGAAACAGTCATGTCTTCGTCGCCGGTATTTGTCACGGTAATAGTGTAAGAACCATTTTCCCCGGGATTTACCGTAAGGGCCATCGGGCTAGATGAAACAGACACACCAATACTCGCCGAAACCGTTGGAACAAAGGACAGAACCAACAGAGAAGTGAACAAAAACGCCGCATAGCGAGAGGTGCTCCGGCTCGTACGCATGGTGGGCGAAGCCCACCCCTCCTTGATGAATATGCGGCTACTCTGAATTTCAGGTGCATCGTGTTTCATTTGTATTCACACCTTCACAAAATCGGATATTTTTCCTTCACAATTCCGGCAATTTGATAGTTTGGAAATCCCACATTCAGAATCGCTTAAATGATAGCGTGCTCCACATTTTGGACACGCTTGCCAACCCTTAGTTGGAAGAATATCAAGGCAAACCCAACACTTGTGATTTGGGTCGGCTTCATCGCTCTGTTCGGGCTTTGATTCCTCTTGTTGTGGAATTGCCGCCATTTCGGCCGTTGTAGCCACTTCTGTCTCCTCTGCCGGTTGGACCACTTCAGCCACCTCGGCAACTTCGGCAGTTTCAGCCACTTCAGCCGGGTCAGCCGGGTCAGCCACTTCCACTTCTTCGGCAACCTGAGTCGTTTCAGCCACCTCAGCCG
>Ga0209992_10003943_pt1 | contig 12064 bp, 10 predicted proteins | sample 2SBtaG_2_FD_182564 | JGI IMG/M metagenome (GOLD analysis project Ga0209992, IMG submission 182564) | Deep subsurface microbial communities from Kolumbo volcano to uncover new lineages of life (NeLLi) - 2SBTROV12_ACTIVE470 metaG (SPAdes)... | ecosystem: Environmental > Aquatic > Marine >... | reverse complement strand
ATGTCTATCGCATTAGAAAAGCCAGAACTTATTAGTAAGGTCGTTTCAGTAGATAGCCTACCCTATATTGGCCCGATATTTACCGGCACAAATCAAACGACACCTGCTTCACTTAGCAACCAAGCTGAACGTGTACTTTTAATGCACAAATCAATGACTCAAACACAACTAGCTGAGCAAACTAAGCGCGGTATATATATACATGCGACTCAGGCTATGCATCAAAAACACATCATTGATATGGCTGAACGCTCTGATCCGGTTACCGTTGGCAAAGCTATACACTATTTAATGAACAATGATTTAAGACCATCATTGACTGAAATAAAAGCGGATTTGCTTATTCTGGGTGCATCAGGTGGATTTAACGATAACTCTCGCAAACAAGCCGTTGAACAACTTTATAAAGGGCAAGTGGCAAATTTACCTAACGCTGTAGTCAAAATGAATACAACCTCTCGCCATTTTATTATGTATGATGATCCTAAATGGCTAAACGACCAAATTACAGCATTCATTAAGGATAAATCATGAATACATTAGCGTATAAACTAGACATGAAAGACAGTACCAGTATTGCTTTATATGTGTCGCATGCACGAAAAGGTGATGTAAATGCCTTTGAAGCACTTCACAAAGCATGTCGACAACTCATTTGCAGTATTGCGCTCGCTATCACGAAGGACGTGCATGCGAGTGAAGATGTAGCGCAACAAGTATTTATCAATGCATGGCAAAACCTCGATAAGTTAAAAAACGATCACAGCTTTTTACCTTGGCTTCGCCAAACTGCTCGTTATAAAGCTTTAAACGTATTGCGAGAAAAGTCGAATTTAGTATCTGACAATGATGAGTCACTCGAGCAATCACTTGAGCAGTTGCTTGCTCACCATGATTGTCCTGATAGTGATTTATTAAAAGATGAACAAGTCATGTTGATGAATCAACTTGTTTCAGCTTTACCAGAAGAGAGTCGTGAGATTTTAATCTTATACTATCGAGAAGAGCAATCGAGCAAGCAAGTCGCTGCATTATTAGATGTCTCTGAGGAAAAAGTACGTCAGCAGTTATCAAGAAGCCGAAAGAAGCTTAAGTCTCAATATTTAAATCGCTTTGGTACATTGGCAATTTCGACGATTTCCCCAGCTGTTGCTTTAGGCTTGGTCGCCCCAAGTGCACCCGTTGCTGCGGCAACACTGGTCAGCAATACAACGTATAGCTCACCGATTTTAAAACTTTTTGCAGTGCTTGGCGGTGCTTTTATCGGCGCATTCGCAGCTATGCTCGTGGTTTTTTACAGCATGAAATTTCCGATTAAGTATGCAAAGACTGAGCAGACAAAAGCAATACTTAAAGTTATGAGAACCAGAATGTTAATCACCACGTTTGTATTTGGGGTGCTATTCGTTATGAGTTACTCATTTAGCGCGGGGTGGATTATGCCAGCGCTCGCTTATACAGCATTTGCATTGATACTTGGCTTACAGATTTTCCAAGCTCAAAATATCATTAACAAAGACCTGCAACACATGACTGAAAGTGAAGTGGCAGCAAAACCATTTCTATGTCGCCCTAAATGGCAAAAGCTTTTTGGCCGAATTGGTCTGGTGCTTGGGTTTGCCAGCGGCGGCTTTGGTTTAGTGATGGGATTAATTGGCTCGGGCAGATTGGTTTTATGAGTTTAATTAGTGAATGAAGTTTTAAAAGTTGCGCGACATAAAGTCGCGTCTACAAGTTAAGGTTCGTTGTGGACTTTGGCTTGCACTTACTAAAGCAGCACAGATATGAAACAAAAACGCGACATTAAGTCGCGTTTTAATAAATCAGCTTCAATTTAATAATCGAACTTTACGAATTCTCTTTATACACCTGCAATGCTTGCTCTAAATCTGCGATCAGGTCTTCAACATCTTCTAGGCCTATGTGCAGGCGAATAATCGGGCCATGCTCCCACCCTGTTGTTGAACGAAGCTTCGCCATGGTTTTATTGGCAGTGACTAGGCTTTCGTAGCCTCCCCATGAAAAGCCCATTTTAAAATGATGCAATGCATCTAAAAATGCATTGATTGATTTTAGGTTGCCCTCTTTCATAACAAACGAAAATAAACCGTTACTGCCATCAAAATCGCGTTTAAAGAATTCATGCCCAGGGCATGTTTCAAATGCAGGGTGGCGAACATGATCAACCAATTCGTGTTCAGACAACCACTGCGCCACTTGTAAGGCCGCTTTTTCGTGTTGGGCCAAACGCACAGGCATAGTACGAAGACCACGTAATGCTAAGTAAGCATCATCGGCTGACGTACATTGACCTAACAAGTAAGAATGCTCTCGCAATATCGGCCAATAGGCTTCATTCGCTACCGCAACGCCCATCATCACATCTGAGTGACCAACAATGTACTTGGTTGCCGCTTGAATGCTTATATCTACGCCAAAATCAAGCGGTCTAAAATGCCAGCCATTTCCATAGGTATTGTCTAGCATTGTGATGATGTTATGTTTTTTCGCAACCTCAACAAGTGCAGGCACATCTTGAATTTCCATGGTGATTGAACCCGGCGATTCCAAGAAAATCACTTTGGTATTTTCTTGTATATGGGCTTCGATGCCAGCACCAATTGTCGGGTCATAATACGTTGTGGTGATCCCTAGGCCGGCTAAAATCTTATCGCATAGATCACGTGTCGGCTCGTAGGCGTTATCAACCATTAATAAGTGGTCGCCTGACTTTAAAAAAGACAATAAAGATTGACTGATGGCCGCGGCGCCAGATGGATAAAGTGCACACCCTGCACCATTTTCAAGTTCGGTAATGGCATCTTGCAGCGCATAGTGTGTGTTTGTACCACGGCGACCATAAAATAAAGTGCGATCAGCACGCTCTTTGATGGCAGTTTGCATTTCTTCTACGGTATCAAATACGACCGTTGAGGCACGTTGAACAACTGGGTTTACGACCCCTTGGGTATATTGTTTTTTTCTGCCAGCACTGACAATCTTAGTGTTCTTTTTCATTGTTAAACCTTGGTATTTCTAACTTAATTTATTCGCCAAGTGCGCGCCAATATTCGACCAAATAGCGTGAAATTGAATCTCTTCGGGTAAGTTTGAACCCAGGCGTATCATCGCCCCACTCAGCAAATGTATTTAATTCTGCTCTTGAGAACCACTTAGCATCTTGTAATTCATCTTGTTCCACTGAGATCTCTGTGGTTTTCGCTTTAGCAATAAAGCCCAGCATTAATGACGACGGAAAAGGCCATGGCTGCGATGCAATATATTGGGCATCATCTGCGATAATACCCGACTCTTCTTCTACTTCACGCAGTACCGCTTGCTCCAGTGATTCCCCCGGGTCGACAAAACCTGCAAGCGTTGAATACACGCCTTCTGGCCAGCTTTCTTGACGACCCATTAAACAACGCTCAATGCCATCGGCAAAAGTATGGGTTACTAACATGATCACCGCCGGATCAGTGCGCGGGAATGTAATATGACGACATTCACTATTTTGACAACGACGCGCATGACCGCCTTCATAGGGCTTATTTGCTGTACCACACCGGCCACAAAAAACATGAGTTTTATGCCAATAACACATGCCCCTTGCGAGTACACCAATAGATGCTTCAAAGTCATTCAGTTTTGGCCCGACTTTACGCATATCCTCAAATGTGCCACCGGCAGACAAATCATTCACTTCATCTGGATCTATATTTGACACATCTAACACAAAGTAATGTATTTCGTCTTGATGACCAATATACACGGCATCATCGGTATTTAAGTGTGCGACTGAAGACCAGAGTAATAGCTGAAGCTTTTGTAAATCAGCGCTAAATAAGTTTTTATCTTGGTGAATTAAAAGCCATCGGCTGTTGGTCGTTTTTTGCGTGTTTAGCCAGTTGCTATCTTTGCGTTGCTGCGACGCTCTGTCTAAACTCATCTGCGTGTAATGAAGCATATTCACTCCTTTGCGTGATTTGAGCCTAAGCTAACACACAGACACTCTAAGCTAAATAAATAAGCCGTAAAATTTGCAAAAAAAAGCCCTAACGGGCTTTTAAAACATGTAGTTGCGTAAAGGGCCTGTTACTCTTTGCTGTTCGAGTTTTACTCTTTCTGAGCGAGCTTTTATCACGGCACTCAGTTTTATACCTAGTGGGCTAAGTAAAAATTGAGTAACAATGAGAAAAGTTCGCTCAGAAGAACCAATTTGGCAGCGCTTGATTGGCATTTCTACTGTGTTATCGCCTGACTTACATGGAAAAACCATGCTACGCAGGCTCTGCCGTGTATAAATACCAATCAAACTGCTGTAAAAACGAACTTGAAAGATCAACAGGCCCTTAGGACAAAGAGGCTAAATAGGCCTGAAGCTTTTGGTTTTCAGCTTCGATGTGCTGATAAAACTCAATGTCTTTTAACTTGCTTGCTGCAGCTTTATCAATCACGATAACCGCATCACGGTGCATTTGTAGTGCAGATGCTGGGCAAGCTGCCGTTAACGGGCCTTCAATCATTGCATGAACCGCTTCAGCTTTGTTCTCACCCGTCGCGAGTAACACCACTTTTTTGGCGTCAAGAATAGTACCGATACCCATAGTGATTGATAAATGCGGTTGGTATTCGTCTTCTTTGAAGAAACGCGCATTATCATCTATGGTTGCTTTGGTTAATGTTTTAACACGTGTACGTGACGTTAAGCCTGAAGACGGCTCGTTAAAACCAATGTGACCGTTACGGCCAATGCCCAATAGTTGAACATCAATACCACCTGCCGCAACAATGTGACCTTCGTATTCCTGACACGCAGTGATTGGGTTTTTCGCATCACCAGGTGGTACATGGGTTTTATCTTTGTCGATGTCTACATGGTTGAACAACTGCTCGTTCATAAAATAACGGTAGCTTTGCGGGTGTGAACCATCTAGACCTAAGTATTCGTCTAAATTGAATGTTGTCGCATCTTTAAAGCTAATTTCACCTGCTTCGTTACGACGAATTAGTTCTTGGTAAAGCGCTACTGGTGTTGAACCGGTCGCTAAACCTAACACAGACTCTGCTTTCTTTTGTAGTTGTTTTGTAAAGATATCTGCGCCATAAGCTGCAACTTCATTGGCGTCGTTTAAGATTACTATTTGCATGGTTTTGGCTCGTTGTAGAAGAAAAGAAAAAATGGGATCTGGGCTTACTTCGCGTGCAATCAAAATAAGCGCCAGATCAAAACCTAATCGGGATAATCTTATTAGGCTGTACCATTATGACAACGCTGTCATTATTATCATTAATTGAGCGCTTGTAAAGTAAAAGTGAAAAAAAACTTGTGTTTTTTTATAACAAAAAGGCTCATTAATATGAGCCTTTTGCATAAGTAAATAATCAAGGTTTGAAATTAAACGCTGACAAAGATCTTACGACGATACATCCAGTGCAGCACTAGCATTTGCACCGCCATCAACGCAGTGACCGCCAACACCGGCTGCCATTCACTTGGGGCTGCGTTCACCACACCACCGAACACACTTCGGCTAATGTATTCCCAATCAACTAAAGATGACGCTAGGTAGATAATGATTGAGTTCGCACCAATAATTACAAACGGGTAAGCCAGCTTTTGACCATTTAAAATGTCTACTACTGCGTAGAAAACAGCAAGTAAAATCGCACTCCACCCTACTGTTACCAATACAAATGAGCTGGTCCAGAGCTCTTTATTAACTGGGAAGTGTAAGTCCCATGTCCAACCAAGCACTAAACTTACAATACCTGCACCGAATAAAATTCCACAGGTTTTCCATTCACCGCGCTCATTAGCTTTAGCAATCAGTTGACCTGCAAATACACCTGCAATTGCATTCACAATCGCAGGTAAACTCGACAAAATACCTTCAGGGTCAACTACACGGTTTTGATATGAAATGCCAGGTAAAAGGTGTTTATCGAACCATGCATTCCAACTACCTGCCGCAGATAAGTCACCTGCGACACCACCCGGCACAGGTATAAAGCAAAGTAGTACCCAGTAGAATATTAGAATACCAACCCCAGAATAAGCTAAAACACGTAAGCTAAAATGCCAAACTAATAAAGCACAGAAGAACCAAGCAATAGCGATTCGCCCTAGCACACTGGCATAACGTACTTCTTCAAATGCAAATGGTGCACCTGTACCCCAGCCATGGTTATACAAAACACCAAATGCCATAAGTAAAAACAATCGCTTGAGTGCTTTGTTGTATAACGGGCGTCTTTCGTTAAAAGGAAGGTGATCAATACGCTTTGGGGCCAGGCCCATGGCAACACCAGATAAAAAGATAAATAAGGGGAATATTAAATCGTAAAAAGTAAAGCCATGCCATGGGCTATGCACTGTGTGTGCTTCAAATGCTTTCCATCCCTGCCAGCCAGTTAAAACAAATAAAGCGGCAAATATACCTTGGCCGCCTAAAATCCAAAACATATCCATGCCTCGGAGTGCATCTAAAGATGCTAATCGTTTTTTTTGTGTTTTTGTTGTCATATTTTATTCCAGTACAAATAAAAAAAGCCCCGCTATACTGCAGCGGGGTTTTTTCCTCAGGGAAAATTAATTCTTTATTCCTGCGATATATGTAGCTTGAGCAACCAATTTATCATCTAATACGACAAAATCAGCATCAGCTCCTTCTCTTAAGTGGCCTTTATTTTTAAGCCCTAGATATTGTGCAGGGTATAGAGAAGCCATGCGAACAGCTTCTGGTAAACTTACATCTAACCAATCAACTGTATTGCGAACAGCACTCGCCATATCTAATACACTGCCTGCGAGTTCACCCGTAGTTGAATTTAAGCGATCGCCAGTACGAATAACTTTACGGCCATCGAAAAAAGCAAACTCATTATCGTCTGTACCTACAGGCGGCATCGCATCTGTCACTAGCATGATTTTGCCACGCTGTTTGGAGCGGATCGCTAATTTAGCAGACGTGTTATGAACATGATGACCATCGACAATTAAACCGCACCAGCTGTTATCGTCCCATAACGCTGCGCCAACAACGCCAGGCTCACGTGAAGTAAACGCAGACATAGCATTGAATAAATGGGTAAAGCCATCTGCACCGGCTTTAAGCGCAGTGTTAGCTGTTTCAAAATCTGCATTTGAATGACCAATACTCACTTTAACACCTAAACTAATTAAGCGTTCGATATCAGCTAGAGGCACTGTCTCAGGTGCTAAAGTGACCATTTTTATGCCCAAGTCTTGACGCGCATAAATCTCGAATTCTTGTTCAGTGATAGGTCGAATAAACTGCTCGCTGTGCGTGCCTTTTTTCGGGTGAGACAAGTGTGGGCCTTCAAAATGGATCCCCACAACACCAGATTGATTGCTTTCAATGGCAGCTGCCATCGCATCAGCTGCCGCTTGCATCACTTCAATTTTATCTGTGATCAAAGTTGGCATAAGCGCAGTCGAACCAAATTGTGCATGCGCCGACACCATTTTCTCAAGGCAGGCTGTCGTTTGTTCAGCATTATAAAACGCCCCACCACCACCGTTCACTTGAACGTCGATATAGCCAGGCACGACTAGTCCATCAAGATTGATTACTTCAGCGTTTTCAGCCGAAACGTTATAACTAATTTTGCCGTCATCTACTGAGAAAACAACATCATGATGAAAATGTTCACCATCAAAAAGCTTTTTTGCTTTGTAAATATACTGGCTCATTAGTTCACCTTTCTTATTTCATGCTGAGTGCTTTCCATCGCAAAATAAATAGCACCAATTTCTGGCGGCTGTTTTGGTTGCTGAACAAGTTTAGCAATATCAGCATCTAACCATTTATTTAACGGCTCAGCTAAACCACCGATCATAGATAAGCGCGGTGGGTTAATTTCTAATAACCTTTTCGCAAGGTTGCTAATATATTCAGCACCTTGTTTAACAATTTGCAATGCAACTTCATCGTTCTGCTCTGCAGCTGAAAATACGTGTCGTGCTAGCTTTGCATAACCGCTTGAAGGTTGACCTGCCATTTGCTCGGCGACTCCCATTGCATCTGTGACATGAAAATGTTGCTTTAACGTGTCTGATAACACGGTTTTTGGCCCGAGACCATCAAGATCTACAAGCACAGCTTTAACAGCCTCAAGACCCATCCATGCACCACTGCCCATATCACCTTGAGCAAAACCATGACCGCCGTAATTGACTGTTTCACTGTTTACAATAGCGAAACCGCATGAGCCTGTGCCCGTAATAATCACTGCGCCGTCATCACCGTCATGTGCACCAATACACGCTGTGTGCAAATCGGTTGTGAGATACATTTCTTTAAAAGGATGGTCCCATTGCATAATTTTATCGTACAAGCCTGGGATATTCACACCCGCTAAACCTAGGCCAGCAACGATGTCATGCACTTTTTCAACACGAAGACCCGCATCTTGTAAAGCTAACTGGGTGGATACCATGATTGACTCTAATGTGCGCTCAAGACCATGTAATGGATTGGCAGGACCACCTAATCCAGTACCTAACACCCCCTGTGTAGCAGAGTAGATAGTTGCACGACATTTTGTACCACCACCATCTATTCCAATAAATAACTGGTCTTGTTCAACCTGTTTAGCCATCATTTAGCGACCCCTGATCTGTAACGTATTGCTCAAATAGTTTGTGATTATTTGGCAGAGCATTTTTTTCATGTTGATTTAATGTTACACACAAAATGACAGCGTTGTCATTAAATTTTTGAGAAAAATATCCGAAATTGATAATTTCTAATATTGCACAAAAGAATCTTTTTGTCACCGAAACCAAAGTCAAACAACAGACAGAATTATGTTTTTAAATATAAAACATTAATAATTATAGGGATATTTAACTGGTATGAGGTCTTTTATATTATTAGCGATGGCGTAAAAAACAATAGCAAGCTACCCCTGATGTCGTTAAAACTTTTATGATAAGCCTCTAAGAACAAAATAAACTGGGTCTTTTAGATGTAATCTTTGCTTTTTAAATGACTCAATATATTCGTCTGATCTGTTTTCTATCCCTTCTTCAATACAGATCACTTCATGATCTAACCTTTGTACTCATCAAAAAAGATCGAAAAATGTCAATAGTTCACTTTAAGTTCGTGTATTTTGTCGCTGAATTCAGGAACTCTTTAGTTAAGTTGTGGCGATCAATATTCAAGGTATAATACTGTTTAAGCTGTTATGTTTGCACACAAAACTAATGCTTGGCTGACTATCATCGAACGACTGAAACGATGGCGATTATTGATATTACACATGTGTTTGGTAGACATTGATGAGACGGTTTTAATGTGCAGTTAAAACAAAATTTTAATTTGTGTTGCAAGTTTCGAAATGAGTCTAAAAGAAAAAAGCCTAACAGCGAACCGCTAGACTTGGGCAAGTAAAGAAATTGAAAAAGGTTTATAGCTTTGCTGTTGATTCTCTTACGATTAGTTTAGCTTCTAGGGTAGTCTGCGTCTTTTCTACATCAGGGTCACTTATCTGAAGTATCAACTGCTCAACAGCTTGTCGCGTCATTTCTTCCACAGGCTGTGCAATTGTTGTTAATCCTGGCCAAATATGACGTGCTATTGGGGCATTATCAAAACCGGCTATCGAAATATCTTCAGGCACATTCAGTCTTGATTGTGTCGCCAATTTTAATACCGCTGCAGCCATGTAATCATTCGATGCAAACACAGCACTCGGTCTAGGTTGTAAATCTAGGATTTCTTTTGCACTATCAGCACCTGAGTGATAACTGAAATTACCTTCAGCCACCAGCTCTGCATCATATGCAATATTATGTTCTGCAAGCGCTTTCTGGTATCCCGAGAAACGCTGCTCTGTGGCACTGTGATCAGGGTGGCCTTTGATAAATGCGATCCGACTATGACCCATAGAAATCAAATGCTCTGTAATCTCGAAAGCACCTTGCTCATCGTTACTTCTGACTGATATAGACGTGTCATCTTCAATTGCTGAGGCAACACGCGCATAGTTTATGTTTTTCTTTTTTAAAAATTCAATTAATTCTTTTGAATCAGAAAATGGCGGTGTAAGTACTAGGCCGTCAAGGCGAGACGTTGTTAGTAGGTGTTCTATATTTTCAATGAGCGCTTCACCACGCAGTTCACATGGGTGTATGAGCAAGTTGTAATTGTGTTTATGACATGCCTCTAAAGCACCACTCTGCACACGTGTGATATAACTTTTACTGGGGTTATCATATAAACAGCCGATGATAAAGCTACGGTTACGCGCAAGGCCTCTGGCGATAGGATTTGGAGTATAATCAAGTTCTTTGAAAACTTTTAATACTTTTTCACGTGTTGCGGGACTAACATTGGGCTCATTATTCAATACGCGTGAAACGGTTTTTTTCGATACACCGGCGTATTCTGCAACACTGTTTATTGTTACTTTCTTCATCTGGTTTCCCGCTCTACATTCGAGGGAGTAAGCACTTCAACCTCTACTGCAATTCATCCTGAACGAAAGAAATATCAATCGAGAATTCTTTGATTAATTGGTTATCATTTATTTTAAAAAAATGCTGCCCATATACATGGGCAGCCAACACGTTTTGACAACAAAATGATAAAACGCCGACATTATGACACCGGTGTCAGACTTGCGCAATAAAATTTTTCAATTGACTATTGCCCGCAGCCTATTTCACGTCCTAATTTTCCTATAAACTCTATCATAAACAACACTCTAGCTTCTGCTTCTTGTTTTCCTGCATATGTATGCATAACTTCAGGTAATTTAAAAAGTTTGTTATAGAAATGGTCAACTGTATACGAATAATCGTCTGGTTTTCTATTTTCACAGAATGGGTCGTCAACCTTGTAAACACTACGATGCATCGCTCCACCAACGGTAAAACAACGTGCAATACCAATAGCTCCTAAGCTATCAAGCCTATCGGCATCTTGGACAATTTTAGCTTCAAGCGTTTCAGCTTTAACATTAGCACTATAGCTGTGTGCAACTATAGCGTGATGCACAGCAGACAACTTTTCAATTGGAAAATCGATACTTGTCAAATATTCAACGGCTTTGTCAGCTGCTAGTTTTGAAGCTTGACTCCTTAGCGGACTATTTTTAGCGACTGCCACACAATCATGTAGCCATGCTGCCGCAACCACCACTTGCAAATCTGCCTGCTCTTTTTCAGCCAATAGCTTGGCAGCTTTGACCACTCTTTGCACATGCGCTAGGTCATGTCCTGCATCGGCTATGGGTAATGCTTGTACAAATTCGTGACAATTTAGTTCTAAAGACACCAATTTATCAGTATTCAATGCCCTACTCTCCGGATAATTCGCTGATCAACATTGTATGTTTGTAAACGCTTAACTAAAATGCCCAGCATACAATTAAGTTAGGAAAAATTCATGTCTTGTGCAGTGTACTTGCAGCCTGGTAGAGAAAAATCGTTAAAACGTAAACACCCTTGGATATTCTCCAAAGCCATCAAAAAAGTAAAAGGTAAACCTGCCCTGGGTGATACCGTTAAAATTTACTCTAACGAAGGTAAGTTTCTTGCCACTGCTGCATACAGCCCTGATTCTCAAATTAGAGCACGTATATGGAGCTTTGATGAATATGAAAGCATTGATAAAGATTTTTTCTTACGTCGTCTTACACGGGCTTTTGATGCACGCAGCCAAGTCATAGAGGAAGGTGGCTTAACGGGCTTTCGCTTAAGTGCTGCTGAATCAGATGGCTTACCGGGTATCACCATTGACAAATTCGACAATTATATTGTTTGTCAGTTATTGAGTGCGGGTGCAGAGCGTCATAAAGGCGATATCGTTCAAGCACTTCGTGAACTTTTCCCTGATTGCCACATCTATGAACGCTCTGACGTAGACGTGCGAAAAAAAGAAGGTCTTGAAAAAACCACTGGTGCACTTTGGGGCGATGCGCCGACTGAGCCTGTTGTAATTACAGAAAATGGTTTAAAGCTTGAAGTTGATATTTTAAACGGTCACAAAACTGGTTTTTATCTCGACCAGCGTGACAGCCGTGCAGCACT
>Ga0209992_10003942_pt1 | contig 12066 bp, 11 predicted proteins | sample 2SBtaG_2_FD_182564 | JGI IMG/M metagenome (GOLD analysis project Ga0209992, IMG submission 182564) | Deep subsurface microbial communities from Kolumbo volcano to uncover new lineages of life (NeLLi) - 2SBTROV12_ACTIVE470 metaG (SPAdes)... | ecosystem: Environmental > Aquatic > Marine >... | reverse complement strand
AAATATGAAACTAACCTTACATAAGATTTGTCACGAGGGCTCTGCGGTAGTAACTGTTTTGGTCACCCGAAGCAGTTGTACCGTCAAGGTCAAAAGTACCATCGCCATCAGTTGTAGCGAATGGATTTTGAACCATTCCGTAACGTGTTTTAAATCCGATTTTAGGTTGGAAACTATCTTCGCCAACAGCACGAACCATTTGTAACGGAACGTATGGGCAATAGAATATACCTGCATCAAATGGTGATGCGCCTCTGTAACCAACAACATAGAACTGACCAGCAGTTACGTTATTGATATAAGGGTCAACGTACACTTTAAATCTACCATTCAAAACACCTGCGAAAGTAGTTGTTGTGTCGTCTGCATTTACACCTTGAAGTGCTTGGTTGTAATCTAATTGTCCTGCCATCGCAAGAGCGGAAGCAACATCAGAAGAACAAATGATGATGTTACCTTTTCCTCTACGAGTTTGTTGACCAACTGCGTTTGCATCACGTTCTATGGACATGATGAGACCTTTAAACTTCTCAACACTCCAACGACCGTTTGAATCTGTATCTAGATCGAATGTTCCTGCAGTTGTTGTATTAATTTGTGCGCCTGCTTTTGCTTGTAAGTAAATAGTTCTGATAACTTCTCTGTTAATTTCTGCAAGAACTTCTGAACTAAGAATGTTCGCAAGTTCGGTTTCAGCGTCAAGACCGTGAACTGCCTTTAAGTCTTGTGCCAATTCCATTGTGTACTCTGCTTTTAAAGCACGAGTTTTTGCAGTAACAGTTACTTTATCAATACTAAATGCCATTTCAGCAAATTCGTCTGTACCATCACCGAGAGTCTCACCCTCAGCAGTAGTCATACCAGTACCAGTTAAGAAGTTCGCAGAACTACCAGTATCAGATGCGATTGCAGTTCCTGTGTGTGCAGTTGCAGAACCTGTATTAGAGGCTGCATCTTCACCAGAGAAATCTGAATCTGCTTCGTCAAACAATGCCTCTGTACCAGTTTGTGATGCGTAACGTGCTTTCATGGCAAAGATAAGTCCTGTAGGACCTGTCATTGGTTGAACGCCTGCCACATCATAAGCGATCAGTTGAGGTACTGCTCTACGAATGAGTGAAATTAGGATTGGATCGTAGTTGTCTACGTTTCCACCCGTTTTGTTTTCTGGTGCCGCTTCATAAAGACCCTGTTTTTCCTCTTGCATGGCTTTTTGTTGATTCTCAAGAACCATTGCAGTAACGCCACGTCTGTATGCGTCTTTGATTTCTGGAAGGTCAGGGTGTTCTAGAATCGGCTTCCATTTCTTTTGAAGTTGTTCCGATAAAAACATTTGTTAAATCTCCCTATGTTAATAGAATATAGTCTATACTTGTGTATTAAACCTGTTAATTGCCTTGTAATACGTTGCCATTGGACCGTTTAGTTCATCTTCTGGTGATTCTTCCACTTCAACTACTTCTTCTTCTGCAACTCTCGTTTTAGGGAAATAGTTTTCACGAAGTGTAGAAATAGCCTCTCGATAAGAATCTTCATCTTCAAACTCGATTCCTTCTCCAAGACTTTTCATTTTCTCAATTTCAGTATCAGCAAGTCCGTCTACTACATCATTAAAAACTTCTGATGCAGAAACACTATCTTTCTCTTTTTTGAGTTCGATATTCCTGTTGATTTCATTATTTACTTGTTCTTTTAAATCTTCATTTTCTTTCGTGAGGTCAGATAATACATCTACTTTGTCCTCAGGAATGTCTATATAATGTTCTTCAAATAGTCGTTTCAAACCAGAGATAAATTCTTCGGTCACCTCTGAACGTATTCCACTCTCTATAGCAACTTCGTTGTCTTTTAACCATTCTTCAACAACATAGTCGAGATAACTGTCTATCTTTTCTACGAGATCATCACGAACTTCGTTGATTTCTTCTGCGACCGATTGTTCATATTCTTTTTCTAAACGGTCAACTTCAGTTTCAACTTTTTCACGAACTGCTGCTTCAAAGATTGTGGTAGTTTTTTTCTTAAATTCTTCACTAATATCTTCTTCGCCGTTAAGAAGTGCTTCAACGTCATCTTCTACATTGACTTTGATACTTTCTTTAACTTTGACTGCACGAGCACTTTCTTGTTTCTTAGATGCTTTTGCGGATTCAACAGTAGTAAGAATATTTTTGTGTGCTGTTCTAATTTGTTCTTTTGTTAATTTGTTCATACCTTTAACAAGAAGTTCGATCATGGCTTTCTTAGTTGTAGGTAATGTATCTTCATAACCTGCTTCTAAATCTTCGTCATCATCTTCATCTTCGTCATCATCTTTTTCTTCTTCGTCATCTTCATCATCTTCATGTTCAGCTTCTATTACTATATCTTCATCTTCTTCTATTTCTTCATCTTCAGCCACGACATCTAAATCTTCATCTTCTTCTTCATCTTCTTTCACAGCGCCCATAGCATCTGCTTTTACTTTTTTATCTGCTTTTCTTCCTTTGTCTTTCTTCACTTTATCATCAGCCTTTGCTGCTGGTGATGCGCCTTCTGGATCAACATTTGCTGGTCCTAAATCTTCGGCATCATTTTTTAAACCACTAGACTCTCCGCCACTTTTATCAGCTTTGCGAGGAGCCTCCATAATTTCCTCTTCAGGCGCTTCGTTTTCTTCAGCGACCATCTGACGATATGCTTGTTCAAGTTTACTCATTGAAGTTTCTCCCGATTGATAATGGATTTTTCTCGAAATCTCTTTATATTTATATCTATTTATTATTTTACTAACTTTGAAAGTAAGTTATAAAACCCTTCTAACTTGACTTTTTCACGTTCTTTTCGATTTGCATCTTCTATTTCTTTCTTATAATTCTCAACATCTACAGAAAGAAAGGTCCCACTTTCATAAATCCACTCTTTATTCTCCATAACACCTTGCACAAATGCACTTGGTGCAGATGGATCTGCAACAATATCGGCTGCAGTAGCGAGATAAAAATCGGATTTTACATAGTTTGCACCATTCTTTGATTCTAATGTACCCATACCCCTTGAAGAAACACCGAGTTTTGCACCTTCACTTAGAAGATTTTTAACGATATTCCCGTAAGGTGTGTCCATAATCTTTGCTTTTCCTATAAAATTTCTACCATCTTCTTTAAGTTCTTTAATCATATGTGAAACTCTCTCAAGATTGATGGTTGGTCCATCTGGATGTCCTAATTCTCCGTATGCACGATTCTTATTGATGTATTCTTTATTATACCTTGCAACTTCTTTTTGCAAAGTTTCAAAAGGATAAACTCGACCATTACGATTTTTTACATCAGATTGAAGAAAGATACCCTCTATGAAGTATTCCTTCTTACTAGAACCTTTACCTTCTACAAGGACATTGATTTCTTCATTTACTTCTGTAATTAGTTTCATTTAATTATCCTTTTTTCTAAGTCTTTCTAATTCTTTTTTACGAACAACCTTTATAAGTTTTCTAGCCATGCGATCAATCATAGCACCTTTTTTCTCTAATCTTTTTTCAAGGGCCATCTTTTCTGCATTTGTTAAAGCTGCGATTGATTTTTTCGCATACTTTTGTTTTAACATTTTAATAGCAAGTTTTCTTGCTCTTTGTTTTAACTTTTCAGGTGATGCCTTCTTAAACTTTGCACGTTTTATAGCAATTTTTCTCTTGGCTGCACTTTTTCTAAATGCGGCTTTCTTTTTCATTCTTTGTGCAGGAGTAAGAACTTCCTCCAAGTAATCTTTAAAACTTAACATGGTCTACCTAAATAATTTACGTTGCCAGTATTTTACAATCCTTGGTTGTGGAAGATTCCACCCTATTAACAAGCCTATAATTAAAGACAACCAACAAAACATTATAGTGGGTGTCCCATAACTATTTCTTCAACAAAAATCGCACCATCACTACCAGCAGTTTGGTTAATCGCAGAAATACTATAATTAGAACGAAGTGTTCCAAATGTAAATGCACCTGTTGATGTCGAGTTTGGTGCAATCGTGATAGTAGTATCAGAAATAGCACTTACGTTTACATTTGTTATTAATGTATTCCATGCAGATACACTACAATCTGTCATAGCAACTTGATCACCAACTGCAAATTGATGACCTGCCTGATCAACTGTAAGAACGGCTGGGTTTGCATTTGTTGCAGATATTATTTTTATAGACTTTGGTCTTTCTTCTGGTATAATTTCTATTGATGTATTTGCTCTTAAATAGATACCATTTGATACATCAGATGAATTAGTAACAGCCGTGCCTTCATTGGATAGTTTGACAAACAAATCTTGTCCACCATACTCACTTACTCGTATAGAACTATTTGATCCTATAGGTCCAAGACTAACTGTATGTTGTGCATCATCAGCAGTATCACTTGCTAGTATGACTCCTAATCTTCCTATAAATTTAAATGCCATAGTTGACTCCTAAAGTCCTTTATTGAAATTGAGAAACAAATTCAAGAACCTTATCGTATTCTTTATCATCATTTAACATAAAGTCTATTCGTTCTTGATTATCTTCGTTTAATTTATTGTAAATCTCTTTATATTTATCATCAAATTCCATAATTGCTGTCTGATAATGATCATAAAGTGTTTTTGCGATTTCTTCTTTATCTTGTTTTGATGGTTTTACTACATCAAATGTTTGTGAATATTTTTTAATACCATCTGTAACAGCATACGAGAACGCCTTGATTGCAAGTTTCTTATCAAACTTTCCACTTGCAACTTTTCTTTTCATATTTTTGATGACAGGTAAAATTCTTCTTTTGTATATGTGTGCATCATTCAATATGAACATAGAAAGTTCTGTTACAAGTTCTTTATCAAGTGCCTCTTTAATTTCTTTATCTTCTGGTTCTTTTTTACCAACTGTTGCATATTTCATTTTGAAATATTTTTTCTTGTCGGTGTCTGTCATTCTTTCAATATCACCAATATCATCTACATTTTTCATTTTCTTTCTAAGACTTGAAAGAACCTCTCCTTTACTGGAACCGTCTATAACAACTTTTCCAATTCCTTCCAAATCAACTAACCAATTTAGTTCAGAAAGATTATTTGCAGCTTTTTTCACTAAATCTTCAAATCTTACTTTTTCATTTTTCATTTTCTTAATTTGAGAAACAGACATATTGTGTTTATACATAAGTGCTGTGTGTGCAGATTGTGAAATAAATGGAATATCTGCTTTTACTAATTGAATAAGTTCATCTTTACCAAACTTCTCTATCATGCTACTCATTTTTTTTAGATTATCAAGACTAACTTTTTTATCTCGTAAAGGTTCATATTGTTTTTTGAGTTTCTTAATAAGAGAAGAAGATAATGCTTCATCAAGTTCAACTTCTTCTTTGATACCAAGTTGTTTTGCTACATTTTTTGCATCTTTTGAATCCGAAGGTTTACTAAATTCTTTACTTGCGAAATTTTTTAACCATTTTTGGACAACGACTCTTGCATCACCTTTAGGGTTCTTTTTACCTGCAGCAACCAAGGCATCATGTAAATCATCATCACCAAATATATTATATAATGCTGAAGAAGCATCATCACCATTTTTACCTAATGCAAAAGGTTTCTTCATAAAGTCTTTTGCCTTTTTTATCTCTCTTGAGTTTGATGGAAAAGCCCAAGTACCTTCACCAAGTTCTTCTTCTTTTATACCAGCCTTTTTCTTGCCATGACTCATAACCTTCTTACCGAAAGGTGTAAGATTACCTTTCTTATCATACATCTGATTAACAAGTTTCTTTTCGGCTGATGTTAATTCGAGAAGTTTTTCTTCTGTCATAACTCTGAGTTTGCCAGCAACATAAAGAGGGTGATTTTTTAACGCCTTTTGAGCATCTTTCTCATCATCAGTAGTAATTGTAACTACAAACTTATTACCTTGTTTTGAAACTTTATTATTGATTCTTACTTTACTAAGTATTTTTTTAACATCTTTTTCGACAGTTTTTAAGTTTGCTTCATCAAGTTCAACTTCTTCTGTAAACTTAACTGGTACAAGTGATGTACCTTTTTTAGTAAGAACCATCATTGTTGGATTTTTCTTTTGGTCAATGGTACCTTTAGCATCTTTGCGTACTTTTGCGAAGTTCTTTTTAGAGATTTTTACAACACCTTCTTTTTCATCATATTCATAATCTCTACCTCTAAGTGCCTCATCAAGTTCATCTTTGTCTGCGATTCGTTTACCACTTTTTGTTACTAGTTTATGATAGGCTGCTGGGTCATCTTCTTTAGGAGTATGATCTTCAAAATCTTTCATAGTGCGTCTTTGTAATTCTTCTTCACTCATTTCTTTTTTGGCCATGTTCATAGCAGTAGCGTGCATTACCTTATCTGCATCTTCGCCATAACGATCTTCAAACTCTTTTCGTTTCTTTTTGAGTTCTACATATAGTTCTTCTTTTCGTTTTAGAACTGCATCAGAAACTTCTTTTTTAAGTTTTTTCGATTCTTCTAATATCGATTTAATCGTTTTCATTAGGTTCCTCTACCTCAATATCTTCTTCGGGTTGATTTTCTGGAAACATAGCCTTTCCCATTTCCATCTTCTTTGCAGTTAATGCATCACCTACTTTATCCATGACTGCCTTTTCAAAAGCATCTTTAAACGCAGTAGGATTTTCTTGATTCGCACTACTAATCATTGATTGTATTGATTCAACTAAATCAAATTGAGCCATAATCTACTCCTTATTTTTCGACTTTTTCTCAGTTTTTTTAGATTTTGATGTTGTAGTTTTCTTAGATACTGGTTTTTCTTCTTCTACTATTTCTGTAGGATATACTGCTGCTGGTGCTCTAGTAGGGTCTGGCATAGGTCTGCCACCTGCACCTACTCTAACTTGTCCTTTTTCCCATGTCATTTTTTCAATCTCCCCATGTATCTCTACAAATATCTATGTTTATTTATAAAATATTAGAACTCATCTTCATCTTCGGATTCTTGTTCTTTTTCTTGATTGATTTGTTTGTTCATCATTTCTATATCATCATCATTTTGTTGAAGAATGTTTCTTCTTACCCATTCGTTTGAGTAATATTTTCCAACATATGATTCTGCATTTTGCAAAGTTTCTAATCTATCTCTTAGAACTTCTGAATCTTTGAGTTCTGTGAAATGTGAATCTCTTACATAATCAAAATTAATTTGATCTTTCATCATTTCCCAATCGTTCAAAGTAACAACACCTTTTAAAAGAAGTTGTGTTTTGAGTACGTCAAGAAATAATAAATTAAAACGAACTCGTAATCTACTTACAAATTTTGAAAACTTGAGTTCATCACGATTAATTTCTGCGGCTCTTCCAAGTTGAAACCCGCCCGGTTCTTGTTCTAGTCGTGATGGTGGTACATGAAGCGATTGATACAATTTTCTTTGGAAATACTTGATATCTTCAAGTTCTCCAAGATTTTGTCCGCCGGGAAGTGTTGTAATTTCTGTTCCACGTCCACCCTCACGTCTTGGTAACCAATAATCTTCTAACATAGCCTGATGTCTGCGGTCATCTCGTATTGTACCATCAGAAGTATCGTAAACTAATTTGTTTCGATATCTTGTCATAATACCTTTAAGATATTGTTCTGCTTTCATCTTTGGAAGATTACCTACATCAATATAAAATATTCTTCTCTCTGGTGCTCTTGATATACGATAGATAACAATTGCATCTTCAATCATACGCAACTGATTCATCGGTTTTAATGCTTTATGTAAGTAACTAAGTACTTTACCTTTTTGATCTGCGATACCAGAAGTTACGTTTGCGATAGAATCTTTTGCAATCTTCACACCATCACCAGTGGAACCTATTCCTGCGGAGGTATCATTGAACAAATAATATTCTGTTATAGATTTAATAACTTCAACACCACTATTTTGATCTTTGTCTTTATTGACTTTTCTCATTTTCTTAATGAAACGAGGATCAATAGGTCGAAGTTCTTGAATGCCTTTTTTTGGATTTTTGTCGTCTATTACTTTGTGATAGAATAATCTACCATCAACATACCATTTACGAAATACATCATGGCCTCTACTATTGAAACCCATCATACGACATACTTCCATAAATTCTTCGTTTATTTTGTCTCGAATTGTATCGGGTTGTTTCAAATTATCTAAATTGATTGATACAGGAGGTTTGACTTCATCACTTACGATTGCCTCATTTACAATATCATCTATTGCCTGATCAACTTCAAAATTTAATGATGCTTCACGATATTTATTGATTAGGTCGTTCTCACTTCTTGCAGAACCTTCTAAATCAAGATAGTGTCCAAAGACACCATAACCACTATCAATTATCGCACCATCTGCTTCTTCTTCAGCAGGGACTACAAACGACTTGTTCGGTTGTTCTTCGTCCCCACCGTTATCTCTACCAATTGAAAACCCAAATAATCTAATAGCCATACATTATTACCTCACGATTGGGGTTGTATTATGTTGTAACGCCAGTTGGCGATTCTACCTCAAAATACTGATATGCAAGAGTTACATCAAACTCTTGAATTGTATCAGTTGTATCATAACTCAACGGGATTGCAGCCACAGTAGTCGGGAACATATCACGAATTACATATGTGCGAATTACAGAACCATCTTTTGCAAGTTGATCTACTCGACCATCTTTCATGTATGTTCTTGTATCGCCTGCTGTGATATTTTCTACCATACCGTTTATAGCATTTGACCATCTTTCAAATGCGTTACGAATCAGATAATCTTCATCATTAAGTACTGTTACTGACCAATCTGCAAAAGTTCTATCTCCTGCGAGTTTGATAATTCTTCCTCTATAGTTTATTGGAATAGTTCCAATTGTAAATTCTGGAAGAGCAGTAGCCTTGATGAGAAATTCTGCTTCTTGAGCTGCAGCCGCTTCTCCTAACTGTTCTGGAAAGACCATTCTTACTCTGAACAGATTTGGTCGAGCACCGCTGAACTCTAATCTACTCTTAAATTCGTTAATATTCATTGAGAAATTCTCCTAGTGAATGATTCTTATATATTTATACGTTATCCACCCACTTCATCAAAACTGATACCAGTTCTTGTTGCGATAAAGTTTAGTGTAATGAAGTTAATAGAACGTGCAGGTTTAATGAATATATCTGCAACAAATTCATTTCTGTCGATTACCTCTCCAGTATTGTTTGATGTATCACAAACAACTTTAAAGTCGGTAATACCTCTACGCCCTTGTACATCTCTCAAGAATGGTTCAACTAGATTTACAAATTGTGATCTTGTAAATTCATCATTGAACTCGAATAATGAGAACTTAGCGGCTGTTGCAATTGCTTTTTCGAGAACGATAAACAATCTTCGTACATTGATTCTATCAAATGCACTTGGTCTATTTAACATAGTTTTATCACCAAACAATACTACACCTTGTCCGGGAAACTGAACTACAGGGTTGACACCAGCACGATACATTTCATCTCTTTGAGCTCTTGTAGGGTTGAATAGAAGTTTAGTTAAATTCTTAATACTTCCTCTATTGAAACCAGCAGGTGAGAACCAAGGTTCTGCAATCAAATCAGTTCTTGCAGTTAATCCTGCAACATCACCAGCGAGAGCAATATTTCTAAACACATCATTGTATTTGTCGTATTGATATTTGTAACTACCATCAAGAACTGCGTATGAACTACGAGTTGTTGTCGTAGTATTTGCATATGTTACAAGAGTGTCAGCTTCTTTTCCGGGATATGAGGCATTGTTTACTGTATGATCTTCTGGTGCTGAAATAAATACAACACAATCTTTTCTTACTTCTGCAATATTCTCAATAAGATAATTATTGATAGTTCCGTCTGCGGATTCAGCAGGAGGACCAATAATCAAACTTACATCTATAGAGTCTGCATCAGCAAAGTTGTTATATGCGATTTGCATTTCGCCATCTGTTGGTGAGTTATCATCTGTTCCACCAGAAAGACTAGAATATGCAGTACCTTGAGCATCAAATGCGTTTGATGCAGCTTGTCTTGTTGTTGTTGAAGTTCCCCAATCTGCTCCTGCAGTTGGGTGATCTGTCCACCAAACATATGCAGATTGATTGTTTAATACATCAACGTAATAGTTAGAAGAACCATTTGAGTTTTTTGCATCAGATGCTTTAGATAAAAATTCAAATTTTTCTAGAACTGCACCTTTTGTTCCTGTCCATTCACCATCTTCATCTACGATAATGAAATGAATTTCATCAAGAAGTGCTGTACTACCAGAGTTATTTGCGTAATCAGAAGTTCCGGGTGTTGCATCAAAATGATCATAATATGCCCATTTACGAATAGTAGAACTTTGACTAGAAACAGCTGCAAGAGCACCTTTTTCTGTACCTGTTCCTTCTAGAATACTTGTAATTGTTGCAGAAGTATCACTCGCAATAGCAGTAACTTTTATATATTGATATGAATATGGTGCAGAGTGTCTTAATTCTACAACATCACCTACTTTTAGTTCTCCATCAAAATCTGTACTAGAACCTGTCATAGTTGTTGCACCAGCAGCTACACTTACTGTTCCACTTAATGTGGAAGAATATGCGGCCGCAGTATCACAAGATGATATTCTAAGTGAGTTACCTTTAGTACCCGGATATTTTGCAGTAATAGGCACGGAACTTGATTGGCCAGCAGAAAAACTTGCATTATAATGATCTTCGTTTTTGATTAATTGACCAGCAGAACCGTTTGTTGCATTTACGTTACCAGTTATTGCACGGACAACTCTTAGATTGTTACTGTAAGCAAGATAGTTTGCAGCTTGAAAAAAGTATTTGAATGTATTTGCGTCAGGTTCTCCAAATGTTCTTACCAGTTCATCTTCGTTAGAAAGTAGAACAGGAGTGTCCACTGGACCCCATTGAAACACACCAGCAAAGGCTGCGTTTGTTGTTGCAACGGCAGGAATGATTGTGGTTAAATCCTTTTCAACAACCGTTACGCTTGGACTTAATGCGAAAGGCATTGTTTTATCTCCTAAAAAAAGTTTATTCAGAATTAGATCGTATTAGATCGAGTTAGATTTCTCTATTTCTAAATATATTTATTAAATTTTGATTTTTGGTCTAACCCCAATAAAGAGGTGAAGATGGGTTTTCGTAGCCTCTGTTGTTCATTTCAACAGTAGTCCAACGATTTCCTTTTGAGTCAACGAAAGAATCATCATTCATACCATCATCTATAATGCCGAACGGAGTTAAATCTGCTTCAATGTCATTCATTTGTTGTCCATAAATCTCTTTACGAATATTTATGTCCGTTAATTCTTTAAAATATTCTTGTGTAGTTAACCATGAAAAAAGAACAAGTGTCATTACTAAATCATCATGATGTCCTTCATCTGCTTCGTAAGAACTACCTTTTGAACAGAATGTAGTCATTTCTGATATGATATCAAAATCTTCTATAATAAGTTTATCTTCTTCTACGATTGTTTTTAAATTAGAACAACCTATTCTTTTAACTTGTTGTGTAGTTTTTACACCTAATGCAGAACTTCTGCCAAATCCACCTGTTACTCTTTGACCTGAACGACCTCTCATTGATGTAGATAACATATATTCATATTCAATATCATAATGCAATATACTTGCAACTTGAAAACCAACATCATTATTTTCTATTAATATACTTGCATTATCATATTCACGAGCAGCCTGAGCGATTACGTTTGGATATAATAGAGGTGATATTTCATTGTCTCTATATTTTGCGACAATTCTGTATGGCATTTCTGTATGATCTATAATCGTAAATGCAGAATAATCTAGACCTGCACCTCTTGCAACATCTGCGATTAATGTGTATGCACGATTCTTTTCTGGTTTATGAAATACATCAAGACCATTTTTAGAATATATTGGTGGTTTGTATGCAAGTGAACGTAGTTTGTGTCCACCTATGAGAGTCTTTGATGAACCAACGAACTCAGTTTCAAACTCTTTACGAAACTGATCTTCACTTGTATTTGCAATCGTTTCTTCTTTCCACTTTTGATCACGGCCGGGAACTTGAG
>Ga0209992_10003940_pt1 | contig 12072 bp, 27 predicted proteins | sample 2SBtaG_2_FD_182564 | JGI IMG/M metagenome (GOLD analysis project Ga0209992, IMG submission 182564) | Deep subsurface microbial communities from Kolumbo volcano to uncover new lineages of life (NeLLi) - 2SBTROV12_ACTIVE470 metaG (SPAdes)... | ecosystem: Environmental > Aquatic > Marine >... | reverse complement strand
CAATGTTTTCGCTGGCTGTAAATTGTCTCGTTTCTAATTTCCTGAATACGATGGTTTAGGTAGCGTTCTGCGTCTTCCCTTTCGCTTTCGCCAGTGCTTTCTCGAACTCTGATGCCGCAAATGGTTTTTGCGATGTGCCAGGCTTCGCCCCTTTTGAATAAACCGGGTGTTTTTTTCGACATTTGTTTTCTCCTGGTTGTCTGCCCGGTCGGCCTACACGGGCTTTATATTCTTCCCAATAAGCATCAAGATCAAGCCGATCATAACCAATACCGATGCTTCCGATTGGCACCTCAATTAAATGTGGGCGTATCTCTTCATTGAATCGGTGCTCATTCGTACCGAGATAAGCGGGTGCATCTCTGTGGCGGATTACGCGGGGCTGGGTCATTTAGTCATCATTAAGCGTTACATCCAAAATATCTTCCAGGTCTCCCCCCCCATCTCGGCAATCTTCGCAATAGCCATACAATATTTCGCTGTCTAATAACTCTTCTTTACAGATGCAGCATTTCTGATTGTGGGGGTTTTGGTAGGGTAATGGCATTTATTTAAACAAGTCATTTTTAATCACATCAAGGATTTTATGCGCTTCCTCGCATTCGGCGCGAATTCTGTCTGGGCCTTCGATCAATAATTGCATCAAACTAATGCACTCGGGAGATTCCGGTATTTTCTCCTTCACTGTAGGTTCTCGGTCATGTATTTTGTCTAGCAATCGCTCACAATGTTCTGTGACTTTGCGAATACTGACAATGGCAAGATTCAGATTAACGTGCTTTTCATGATGGATGGACTCAGGTTTGCCGGATGACATATCATAAGCCGGTTTAGTATTTGATTTTCTGATCTCTTCGTTTTGATATCCTTGCATGATTTACCTCATAGGTTAAGTGATTAAAGTCCGGCCACCCCACCCACCAGTACAGGTATTCCGGCTCACGTCAATAGGCTACTGCGTCCAGTACTGGTGGGCGCTCTCGAGTTATTCAGTGCCGGTTACGCTTCCGGCGTGGATTCGCCCTCATGCAATCCAATAATATTATCGATCCGCTCTACCAAGCCTTTTGCGGTAAAGTCTGTGGGGGTGGGTAGGTTTAGGGTTTTGGCTGCATCCTTTATTGTCCACTCGAAGCTTGTTATGTAAACCGTTTCGTCGTTTGATAGGTCACATTCTTTGAATAGTTTATAGACCCATCCAATTTCCCCGGATATTCTCCGTATATGCCCCACAAAACAGAAACAAAAGTGGTTTTGGTTATATTCACCAGGCTTCAACGTATCGGCCAAATGCTGGGCCAGATCTCGGTACTCTTTTAGGGCGATTATGTTCATATTTCACCTTTTAATTTAAAGAATTTAACTTATAAAACTCGTTAGCCAAGGAATTAAATTCATCACAATAATTTGCTGGACTCATCCATTTAAATCCTTTTTTCCCGTGCCTGACTGCTCCTTTAAAAATTCCATTGGTTCTCGCTAACGAATAAATAGAGGATTTAATTTTATCCTCAGGAAATTTATCGCTTAGCTGTTGGATAATTTCAGTTGGAAACAGCCCCCCGGCAGGAGCTGCATCCAATAATTTAACCACTTCGACCGAAACGTTTGTTTTTTGTGCTGGCATGCCTAAAAAGGTACATCGTCGTTAAAATCGTCGTCGTTGTTATCAGTTTTTTGGGCTTTTTCTAATGGCACTTTAACGCGAATACATGCCACCATATTCCCATTAAAAGGTGTTCTGTCTGGATAAACTTCTAAAGCTTTGCCTTCCCAGTCGTCTGTTTCTTCGCCATATTTAAAGGTGATAGCAGAAGTATTTGTCCGATTTAAAACAATACCTTTCTGTTTTCCTTCAAAATAAAGGACGGGCTTGCTTTCTTCTTCGACATTATTTCCACCCACGTCCTCCATCTTGACTTCGCGGATTGTTAAGTCGTGGGATTTGCCGTTTAAATCAGCGGCTTTTAGATATTTACTTGGGAATGCGTTTGATATATTCATAGTATTTATTTGATAGTGAGTCGTGTTCCTTCCATCAAAGCAGCACCCGGCACAGATTCGCCGGTTTTTATGGCCTTTTTAATGTCAGTCTTATTGATTCGAGTTTCTGTTATGGTGTGTTTGAATTTCTTGGGTATTTCCTCCTCGTTAATGATTGATACGGATGGTGGATTTTTAGCAATAGCTATCTCAAACAAAGGGCAGTCAATATGGGTTATGCCTGTACTTTCCATATTTTCTTTAAGATAACTTTCGAAAAACTTCACTTTGGACTCAAGTGCTTTACGCCTTTTAGCCATTGATTCTTCGGCTTGTTTAATGGCCTTAATGGTGGCTTCCAGGTTGCGGGAATACTTCACAACATTAATGCTTTTTTCTTCGAATTCGCCCTCTATCGATGCCAGCGTGTCTTGTGCCACTTCTGCCGAGAAATCTTCATCAGGATCAGTCAGAAGGTTAAACGCCTCCATGTACTTATCGTGAATTTGATACAGAGCTAGATTGTCATAAACGGGCGCAGTCATGCCGATGTCCTCCTGTAAACTCGTTTAATTCGATCACTAACTCCATGCATAGGCGGCTCCCGCTTATTTAATATCTCAATAGCCTTGTCTAAATGGTTTCGACACAAATCAAGCTGCGCCTTAAACTCATCACCGTATTCGCCATCAAACGATTTAATCATGACGATATTGGCAATCGATAAAGCCAGCTTTGTACGTGCGTAAGTCATGGGCAGGTGTACGGGGTGGATTGTACGAAGTACCAACTCACAAGCGATATAGTTAACAAGGCGCTAACCGCAAAACACAGGGTTGCGCCCACTGCATAGGTGGTGAGTTTCTGGATTTTACTGTTGGATTTTTTAAGCCAGTAGGTGTTTGTATTCGGTGTCATGATTAACTCCTTCGATTAAAATGTTCGTCGGTGGCTTTTTGTGCGGCATCTTCAACGGCTTCAATCAGTAACCCTTGCAAAAACTCTGCTTTGCCTGTTTTCAATATCTCAAATAAACCTTTGTCCAATTGAGAATCCATATCATTTGTTTCATAGGCCATTAAGATATGCTGTAAAAAACAGTCGTAAGGGATGGACTCGACTTTTTTAGAGTAATATTGTTGCCGGTCCCAATCCTCGTCTAATGCCGGATCGTCTAAGGGGGGTTCGTAGGTGCTTGGGTTTAGCATATCTACGTTCTCTTTAACTCAGCTGTTACGCCGCGCAGCATTTTGTCGCTAAATGTACTCGGACAAATATCCGGCTTTTGCATAACCAACCCGTCTTCGTCTCTTTCAATGACAAGGCCTTGATCGGTGGCGAATTGGATAATGGCGCTAACGGGTACGGCAGGGGGTATTTTTAAGGTGATCGATCTCATGTTTAATGCCTCGTAATCATTTGCTTTGAGCAGATAAAGGTATCAGTGTCGTTTTCGACTAAAAACAATTCTCTGCCGTTAACCGTCCATTTTTCTTTTATTTTCCCGGGTGCATGGTTTTTGGCTATGACAGAATCACCAATACAAAGTGGGTAAGTGTTGCTGTAAGGTAATGTGTTATTCATCATTCTCTCCTCCTAACCACTGAAACAAACGGCACAAAAACAAGGTTGTTATGATGGATATACCGATAAAAATTAAAGTGACTTTTGTAAACATGGCTGCACCTTTGTAGTAAGTTATTCACACTTCATTTATCAGGTTTAAACCTCAATCAGTGCCCCTTTATGGGATGATTGAGAACCCGAATGGCCGCCCTAGCGGCTGGGTACGAGGTTGTAGTGTTGGTGGTAATATTAGCCTAGGTAATATTTAAAGTCAATACCCACGGTAATATTTTTATTCGAAGAAATTCACAACCCTTAATTAACAAATTACCATGGGTATTGACTTATTTATTAGCCATGGTAATATGTCTCCATGAATCTTAAATCATTTTTAGACTCTGGCTCAAAAAGCCAAGATGATCTTGCATCAATATTAGGTGTTTCCCAAGGGATGATTTCTCATTGGGTTACAGGCAGAAACAGGTTAACCGCAGAACGTGCCATCCAGATCGAACAAGCTACAGATGGACAGGTTTCTAGGTACGCATTACGCCCTGACATCTTTGGCCAACCCAATGAGTCCCAGCAATAATTTATCATCCCGCAGTATGACGAGCTGCGGTTCCTCCCAGTGGGCATCGTGCCCACATTTTGGCCGGTTCGTATTTAACTCTTATTTACGAGCCGGTTTTTTTTCTTCTTAGCCAAAGATACCCCTTTAATCACCTAACCATGAGGTTGTCATGTCAAACCAAAACGAAATCACTGTCTCCTTAGACTCTCAGCAAATCAAATATTTAGGGACTATTAAAGGCGAATTCGAAAGTTTAGAGGATGCCCTAGCGAGATTGGTTAAAGATTCGCTTGAGAGGATGCAGGATCGTGATTTTCAGAGTTTGGGTTGAGGGTAGGTTATGGAGTTAGTTACCGATAACGTGATGCAAATACCTATTACAGATGTTGTTTTCAGAAAGGATTTATATCCGAGAATCGAGCACGATCAAAATAAAGCACAGGAATATGCTGAAAATATTGATCAGTTGCCACCTATTGAAGTTAATCAACACAAGGAGCTGATCGATGGATTCCACCGGTTGACTGCGCACAGGATAAAAGAAAAGCCAACAATCTGCTGTTTTATTACTGAAACCAAAAACGAGTCCGAGTTTTTTTCATTCGCTATACAGAGGAACTCAACACATGGTGTTCAGTTTAGCGATAGAGACAGAAAGAAATGCGCGATACGACTTTATAACGGTGGTGAAGGTTTAGATAAAAAGGAAATAGCGGTAGTTCTATCCGTGTCACTAAGAATGGTGAACAACTACCTTGAAAAGATTGATACTGATTTACGCGAAGAGCGCAAGGAAACCATCGAGCGTATGTATTTGGAGTGTTATACCGCACAGGAAATTGCCGAGGTTGTTGGATTAAGTAAGCAAAAAATTGATGAAAAAATTGGAGTTTGGAACGAAATGGAAGTGGGTTCCAAAATGTTCCAAAGTGCCAATTTCACCGACGATTTTGAAGTACCTATTTATAACCGATGGACATTCAATAAAGCCACCAATAAAACCGATCATTTCGGCAAAACTGAGCAACGAATAGTTGAGAATCTACTTTATCTGTACACCAATCCTTTCGACATTGTTGTCGATCCATTCGCCGGTGGCGGATCGACCTTAGATATTTGCAAAAAACGATTTAGGAGGTGTTGGGTCAGCGATAGAAAGCCAAAGCCTGGTCTTGAAGACAAAATACGAAAACTTGATGTCATTGAATTATTGCCGCCTTTAAACAAGCGGTGGTCCGATGTTTCTCTAACCTATCTTGATCCACCGTATTGGCGGCAAGCCGAGGGCAAATACTCGGATGATACGGAAGATTTGGCGAATTATCAGAATTCAGATGATTTTCATGATGCCATGGCTGGCTTGGTCAAAAAGATTGCTTCTAAGCAAAGCCAAGGTGTTATTGCGTTAATTATCCAGCCTACCCAATGGTGTTCTCCTGATCGCGCATTTATCGACCATGTTGTAGAGATTATTAAGCGCGTTGGAAATAAGAAATTGACGATCGAAAACCGCGTGTCTTGCCCGTATCAAACAGAACAATACAACGCTCAACAAGTTAACTATGCCAAAGACAATAAACTGCTTTTAGTGTTAACGCGTGAGCTTATTGTCTGGAGAATCGCACGTTGAATATTAATGATTATTTAAACAGTAATACCGTCAAAGGTGTCAAGCCTAGATTTGATAACGGCGGGAGTGAATTTGGCTTAATGCATCGAGATTTACCACAAAATAATGGAATGTTTGATATCGATAGGATGCAAGCCGTTGCAACGGTAAATCTTGAGCTTACAAAACAAGATGTTGCATTTATCGAATATAGAACAAACTGGGAGACAGGCGAAATAACGTGGAAGGCACTTTTTGAAATAAAACATAAGGATAGCGCCTATGTACAACAAGCGATGACAGCGAGAACCGGAACGTCAACATGGGCTCAGATTATGTTGGCTAATACGTTGCGCGCACGATTTATATTTGTGATTGCAAATAATGGGAAACAACCTTTTAGATTTTTCGAATGGTCTGGCAATGAAAAGGTATTTAAGCATATCGGAACACTTAAATATGATGATTGTAATCGAAAAATTAGAGTTAATGAGTTTTGGCGAGAAATAGCACTTATTTGATAATTTGAGTTTATTTAATAGATAGCGATAAACCCACCATGAAACCCAACCCTAAAAACCACTCAAGCGATAGATTAGTCCTATGGATTTAACAATTTTTGAACATCAAACGACAATTACAATTGACATAATACGACAATTGTAATATTATTCTCCTGGGTTTAAATATTTTCATTAAAAATGAATTACGAAGCTTTACATAAAGCCATTCAAGTTGCAGGCGGGACTCAAACAGCCCTTGCTAAAAAAATGAGTGAACATGGTAAAAAAGTTTATCAATGTCATATATGGAATTTACTCAATCGCGATAAAAATATTAAAGGTGAACTGGCAGTCCAAATAGAACACGCCACTAACGGCCAAGTCACCCGCCAAGACTTACGCCCTGACATCTTTGGCCAACCCAATGAGTCCGCATGAAAAAAGAAATTGCAGTTGCAACATTCGGCAGCGTTACAAAGTTAGCGCGTGCATTAGGTGTAACGCCACAAGCTATTTCCCAATGGCCTGAGCGTTTAGATACAGGCAAAGCAGATCGAGTCATAGGCGCATCAATAAGATTGGGCGTTAAATTGAATCATGCTGAATCTTCTCAAATCAGCTAATAGTTTCACATGGTGCAGCTTGACGAGCTGCATATCCTCCCCAGTGGGCATCGTGCCCACAATTTGGCCTGGTTATGTTCTTATCAAGCATAACCAGGCTTTTTTTGTAAATATTAAATCAAAACATGGTTATATAACCTTTAGCTTGTGAGGTGAAAAGATGAAGGACAAAAAAACTAATGATTTTATAGTATTTTTATATATCGTTATTGCCGCATGCTTTATGGCTTTTCCAGGCTTAATGATGATCATAAACCACGGTGGATATTGATGTAGTGTTTTAAGGATATTTCGGTTAAATCGTATGAAAGACAAATGGGCTAAATATCTCCTGTGGTTTTACGGCTTTATCCAGCCGATTATTGAGACAGTTGGGGCCATTATTGGGATGGTTATTTTGGTTCGTTGGTTAATTAATTAAGGTATTTAAAGATGAATAAACACACTACTAAGGGTTTTAGTATGGAAAAAAGATACAGGAAAAGACGAGAAAAGATAAAAGTAAGACGTGGTTATTTAAAACCTAAGTTGTGGTATTTAACCATGATGGACTGGATAATGGAACGTCCAGGAGTGGAGTGGCTAAGGAAATATAAACACGAACGTCCAAGGAGTATTCGATTCAATAATCGAAGAGCAGAATTAATGATGACAGATAAGTTATAAAAGGAGTCAAAAATGAGAATTATAGATAAAATAAAGATAGTTGAATCCTATTTTAAAATTATAGAATCATTACTTTTTTTTATGACTATAGGATACTTATTATCTACGATTTACTATGCGTTAAATCCTGATTATCAGATCGAAACATCTTTATATATGCTGGGAGTATCTGGTTTGTCTTTTATATTGTATAAATGGACTAAATCAGTATTAACTGAAGAGAAAGCACATGAGGCAGTGATGGAGTATGAGAAAAAGACAAACCTTAGTAATAATGGGGGTAATGAATGAGTATTAATCAAAGCTGGATAAACTGGCGAAAAGTCATTATTGATGATCGTCGTTTATCATTCGGTGCTAAAGCAATGGCGTTGTATTTGAATACTTACATGAATGATTCTCATGACATGGCTTGGCCGTCTATTTCAACAATCTGCGGTGAGCTGGGTATTGGTTCATACACAACAGCGATAAAATATCTGTCTGAATTAGAAAAATTCGGTTACATCCAGAAGGAAAAACGGTTTGGCAATAACACCCACTATCACGCCATTTTGCCAAAAACACTGATGGAATCGCTAAGTCAGAAAAACGCTCTACAGGCCAATGAAATCAACAGTATTACAGAATCTGTAGTACTACAGAATATGGAACCACAGTATTACAGAAACTGTAATCACAGTATTACAGAATCTGTAATACATAATAAACAAGGTAATAAACAAAACCTAAAAGAAAAAGAAAAAGAAAAAGAAAAACCATTGTCAACTTCGTTGACCGTTAACGAAATTTTCCAGCATTGGCAAAACGTGATGAATCACCCAAAAGCAATTCTGGATAACAAACGAAAACGGATTATCCAAAATGCATTGAAATCTGGATTTTCAGTGGAAGATTTAAAAACCGCAGTTGATGGATGTTCAGTTACACCTCACAACATGGGTGAGAATGACAGGCATGAGAAATATGACGGTTTGCATGTGATTCTCGATAATGCTGATCAAATCGAGCGATTTATGGGCAATACCAAAAACCGGTTAACCCAAACCAGCAGTAACCAGGGTGATGTTGAAGGAGGTTGTTTGTGATACTCGATACGTTGTCAGAGATTCGACGTAAGGGAGAAGTACCGAAAGGGTTAATCATCATTTCTCTAGTCAACGCTCTTGATCTTGAAAATTGCACCGTTTTTTTGCGGCCAGATGACGATGACTTTCGTGTGTTCTTAGGTCTGGATGTCGAGATTGTGCATAACGGGGCAATGATTGGATTTATTCTCGACTTGGCGGATAAGCTTATCCAAGCTGGTGTTGAAACCTTATCGCTAACCAATATCGAAACTCAGCAACGTGTACTAGCCGTGTGGTGTGGCGAAAAAGATATTGCAGATATATCACACTGGCCTGTGACAGATTTGGAGAAAATTAAGCAATGAAATTTATCCCTGACACGATTGATTTTTCTGAATATGCCAAAAATCCTGTGGATGCAGATAGGATTTTAAGCCCAAGAGAATTTTTAGATGGTGTTAAAGAATCGTTTCAAAACAAAGGGTTAACAGGTGAAAAGTTGCCTTGGTCCAAAACACATAATCATGTCAGATTACGGGAAAACGAGTTGTCGATATGGGCTGGAACCAACGGGTCTGGTAAGTCGATGTTGCTGTCGATGGTGGTGATTGACTTGGTGCGACAAGGCAAGACGTGTTGTATCGCTAGTATGGAAATGCCCCCTATTTCGACGTTACACCGTTTGACGATTCAGGCGGTTGGTTTATCTAACCCAACACCGGAATTTGTCGAAAAAGCGATTAACTGGTCCGGAGAAAGCCTGTGGATATACAACCAACCCGATACGGTGCAGGTTGAACGCATGAAAGGCGTTATCCGGTATTGCCGCGAAGAATTAGGTGTTGAACATTTTGTTCTGGATTCGTTGATGAAATGCGGCATATCTCCAGACGATTACGGCAGCCAAAAAATATTTGTCGATTGGTTGGCTACATATGCCAGGAGTTCTGGCCTGCATATCCACCTCGTATGCCATAGCCGAAAGTTACAAAACGAAAATCAGCTTATCGACAAGTTCGATATCAAGGGTGCGTCAGAAATAACCGATCTTGCAGACAATGTGTTTACGATTTGGCGAAACAAACCCAAAGAACATGCATTAAGCCAAGGGTTGCCGTGGGAGACAGGGAGTTTGCACAAGGGGCAGTTTTATTGCGATGTCTTGCTGAAATGCGACAAGGCAAGACATGGGGTATGGGAAGGTGGCATTAAATTATTTTTCGACAAGAAGTCGTTGCAGTATCGCGGCGGCGAGAATGAACCAGCCAGGAATTATGTGTGATGAAAAACGTAAACAATGGGAAACGATCCAAGATAAAGCTCCACTTATTGGCAATTTTATTCAAGATTTTTCTGTCGTCTTTGAGGGACTCGAAGCGGTCCAAGTGGAAATTGCAGGCAACGTGGTCGTGGATACTTTTCGTGGAGGATTTCAGGATGGATCGTTTGTCCCGGATATGTTAACCCACAAAAAAGCTAAAACGGGAGTGTTGAGTTGTTATTGGGGAGATGGCGAAAACGAACGGTAGGTACACGATAATTTTACAAGACATGGATTTATGCGAAAAAATCGTTTTCGTGGCGTCAGCGCAACGAGAGGCTGTTTAAATGGCATTTTTCAAAGATATTGTAACCACAGAAACAGGTATGAATGAAAATTACACCGCCGATAATATAAAAATCTTAGACGATCCCTTGCGATTTGATTACAACCTTGTTGAGCATCTTGCAAGTAAATACCCAGTGTCGATTGAAGGCATTAGGAGAGGTGTTGAAGCCTGTCGGTTAGCGGGTGTAGATCCTACAGCTTATTTTGTCCCGAGATATTTGGAGGGAGACAAAACAATACCTGAAAATCATGATGTTACAGATATCCATAGGGAATTACAGCGAATGAGTGAAAAATGAACGAAATAGGTTTAGACGAATTGAAGATTTTATCTGACACCTTAAAAGAAAATGATTTTTATAATCGATTATTAGACTTTGCAGTTGAGAGTAATAAAATCGAGAATATCCATGACAAAGAATCCCACGAAGAGCATTATTCAAAACTGATTAAGTTTTTAAAATTAAAAGAATTAACTTTGGATAATGTTTGTGAGTTTAATACTTGGGGTGAATTAAGAGATAAGCAGGGGATGGATGTTATGGTGGGTGATTCTGTCCCTCCTAAAGGTGGTTATCGAATACCTAAGGATCTAGTAATAATAACTTCATGGGCGAATAGTAACGAAAATCCTTTTACGATACATCGTGAGTTTGAAAATCTACACCCATTTACGGACGGTAATGGCCGAACAGGTAGAGTGATCTGGTTATGGCAAATGCTTAATCAACACAAATACGATTTAAGGTATTTATTTTTACAAAAGTATTATTTTCAGAGTTTGCAGTGAGTATGAATATGAGTAATAACGATTGGGAGTTGTGGAGTGAGTAATGAAACTAAAAAACATAGTTTTTAAAACAGAGTCAGGTAAGAAAATTACTTTAACGATTGACGAGGCAAAGGATTTATATCAAGAGTTGGGTGAGTTATTGGGTACAGATATTAATTCTGATAGATTACCGGGTATTAACCCCGTGCCTGCTTATCCATGGAACCCGTGGAGTCCTGTTGATTATTTGACCTCCACATATCCAAAACCTACATATTCTTATATCTAAATATTTGGTGCTAATGAAATACAAATCCGGCTATAAGTACCAGCTTTATGATGATTACGAGGTATGTATACCCGAGTTGTCTGGAGAATACCTTAGCACTAACTATATCGGTATACACCTGGATGGGAGGTTTGTTGTTGCGAAAGGATATGCCTGGGATGGTCCTAGCGGTATTGCCATAGATACTAAAAATTTTATGCGTGGATCGTTAGTCCATGATGCTTTATATCAGTTGATCCGTGAGGGAGGTTTGCCGCAAACAGAAGCCATGCGCGAGTTAGCCGATAAAATATTACGGCATATCTGCCTTGAGGATGGGATGAGTAGGATTAGAGCTTGGTGGATATATCGAGCCGTTAGGATGTTTGGCAGTTGGTCTGCAAGTCCGCGTAATCGTAAAAAGGTGCTGGTTGCTCCGTAAATTTAAATTATGCCTAAACGCAACAACGAGAAGAGAACAGAACTGGAGTCGCTATTTGCTTTTCAGGTTAAAGCATTGTCGTTACCTGAGCCAGTTAGAGAATATAGGTTTCATGATACGCGTAAATTTAGATTTGATTTTGCATGGCCTGACTTTAAGTTTGCGTTTGAGGCGGATGGGGGTGAATGGATAAATGGTGCTCACAACAGAGGGAAAGGTATGGCAAATGATTATGAAAAAATGAGTGAGGCTTTACTGCTTGGATGGGATGTATATAGGGCCACAGGGACAATGATCAAAAAAGGGCATGCCATTAATTTTGTAGAGAGATATTTTAAATTGAAGGGCTTTATATGAATAATCAAAAAAATTTGATGGGCGAGAAGT
>Ga0209992_10003939_pt1 | contig 12072 bp, 5 predicted proteins | sample 2SBtaG_2_FD_182564 | JGI IMG/M metagenome (GOLD analysis project Ga0209992, IMG submission 182564) | Deep subsurface microbial communities from Kolumbo volcano to uncover new lineages of life (NeLLi) - 2SBTROV12_ACTIVE470 metaG (SPAdes)... | ecosystem: Environmental > Aquatic > Marine > Volcanic... | reverse complement strand
ATCCTATTTCATTTAAGAAATTGACAGGTGCTGATGATCCTATTATTGATGCTGCTGGTAGTTTAGATAATGTTAGTCGAGAGATACCAGGTAGAAGAATTAATTTCTTTGATCTTGATACTTCTGGAGGTGCTACATCAGGTCCAGATTCTTTTGGAGATACTAGAGCACATTTTACTGCTACCACTGTAAAACAATTATCTACACCTGAGGTTGAGACTTTTGAATCTTTTAGTGTTGCTAAGACTCAGTTGCGTCAGCTAGATGGTAAACCTAATATTACAAAAGAAGTAGAGATTGGAAGAGAATATATTGTTGAGATTAAAAATGCAGGACAAGGATTGATGGGCAATTTTCCTGCTCCACTTGCTGCTTTAAAAACAGATGGTGGTGTATTGATGGCAGAGGATATTCCTGGTTTTGATGAAGGAGCTAAAGGTGGTATTACTCATGATGATTTGGTATGTACGGCATCTCATGGTAGATTCTATGATATTAATAAAAATATGTGTAAGTATAAAGTAGAAAGAAAATCTCCTATTGCTAGTGGTACAGTAACAGGAGGCACTGTTAAAGATGGTGTTACGTATGAAGGACCACGACTTGCTACTTATGCTAAGAGTAGTGAGTTAGGATCATTTCTTTCTCCATATCACACTACTCCTGAGGAGATCCAAGGGAAGACATGGATTATGAAGTGGAATGATGTAAATTTCCCAGAGACAGGACAGTATAACTTAAAGATGCAAGCAGATGATGAATTAAAGATGAGAATAGATGGAAAGGAAGTTGCTATAGTAAAAGTAAGAGAAGGATTAAGGAATTTTAATTTTAATATTGCAACAAAGGGACCGAAGACTTTAGAATTAGAGTTGATGAATATAAGCATTCCAAATACTACATTTAAACAGAATCCCACAGTTGCTGCTGCTCTTATTACTAAGAAGATGAGTGTCTCAGTTAAAGTGGATGGTAAGATAAAAACTAAATCTTGGAAAGAAAATCCTGTAGGGGTATCAGGTATACTTATCCCTCCACCTTGTCCTAATGTAGTAGGAGGAACAGGTGTGGTTGATGATGTGCGTCCTATAGTTCCTGGTAATGGATTTACCCCACCAACTGGTCCTGGATATCCTGTAGGATTAAAGTTAAAGAGAATAGACATAGATACGCCTGGTATCAATTATAATATTGATGATCCAGTAGAGATTGATGGTCCAGGAAAAGCACATATATGTGAAATGGATTCTTATGGTAGAATTAAAAAAATATGTCTAGGTGATAAAGGTGATGATACTAGTAAACCACCTGTTACTCCTACCACATCAACCACACCTGTTGGAATTACAGATTATCCTCGTATAAGTATAAATTCTCCAACAGGATCTGGTTTTAGAGGAACTCCTATCATTGAGGTAGTTCCTGACCCTGTAGATCCTGGTATTGATCGTGATAAATTATTACAAGTTACCGATCTTGTAGGTATTAAACAGACTGGATATTATGATGGTCGTGCATATTATGGTGCTATCTTCTATAAAGATGGTATTAAATATGCTGGATATTATGAAACTACTGGTCAATTAGTGCAGATTTATGATACACTACAAGAAAGCATCGATGCTCAAGTCACTACACCTGCTTCTGCAATACTCAGACAGGGTACTGATATAAGTAGTGATAATCCACGACTAGACATTCCTGGTACTCCTGATAATCTAACATAATATGAAAGGATCTAAAACAAATAAAAGTCCTAATACTAGAGGGCAACCAAAAGGAGAGGGTAGTGGACCACCAACTGCTACTGCTGAGAAAAATTATACTTCTCAATCTATTGGACAGAATGAGAAGGGAGGTGTTTTTCTTGGTGGTATATCAAAGGATGGTGCTACTACATTTGCAGTTAAATTAGAAAACAAACAAGATGGAGAGCATCAATTAACATTAGATATTGGTCCTGATGAATTAAGGTCTTCCACCACTTGTACTAGTCCTGGTAGATTAACATTAACATGCGGAAGGTATCCTTGGATTGATGATCGTGAAGAAAAGGAAGCACTGGATAGTTGCATGATTCGTGCAGAACATGGTAATATTGATATTGTTGCAGAAAATGGTAAGATTAGATTGCAAGCAACTGACATTGAATTAGTTACCAAAGGTGAAGGTGAGACCAAAGGACATCTTAAATTAGATATTGAAGAGACAATCAATGTTGAGTGTAAAAAATTAGTTACGAGTTCAAAAGTGCTTACTAAATTGTGTAGTTCAGGTGATTTTGAAGAAGCTGCTAGTGGAGTTTACTCAACTTTTGCTTCATTAATTAATAATGTTACTGATGCTGTTCAATGTAAACCGTCTAAGTTTGGTGGGCAGAGAGAACGTCAAAAGAATAGTTTGCCTAATTAAGGAGTAAATAAATGGATTTTAAAGACACAGTAAATTGCGGAAAAGCACTTAGAGTGGGAGTTGGTATTGTTCCTGCTATTAAAGAAGGTTGTGAAGAAATTAATGGTGCTTTGTTTGCTGAAGGACCAGTAGTTTTTGGTGAACCTTCAGAGTTTAGTCATACTGGTGCTACGATGATGGTAGGATCTTTAACTAATGATGATCCTGATTGTGAGATGCCTAAGAAGTCTCTTGGTACTTCTGGATCTATTCCAACTGCACAATGGATTCGTGGAGGAGTATATGTTGATGGAGATATATTTGTTACAGGATCTGTTGATTGTGTTTCTACTGGAAGATTGGAGGCAAGACATTCCGTAGCAGACGGTCTTCCTAAGAAGTTTGATATACCTCATCCATCAAGAGAAGGATATCGTCTTGCTCATGCTTGTATTGAAGGTGCAGAGGTTGGTGTTTATCATCGAGGGAGATTGAGAAGTGGAAAAGAAATTTTCTTACCTTCTTATTGGAAAGATTTAGTTCATCTAGATAGTATTTCAGTTCAACTTCAACCTATTGGTGCTCATCAAGACATTATTATAAAGAGATGGGATGATGAGAAGATCTATCTCCAATCAAAAGGTGGAATGCCTATTGATTGTTTTTATCATGTGTATGCTGAGAGAAAGGACATCAATCCACTAGTGGCAGAGTATGAGGGTGAAACATGGGAGGATTATCCTGATCCTAAAGCAAATGATCCTTCTTATTCTGGTCAGAACACTTGGACTCGTTGACAATATTCATAGATAGTGGTATAGTAAATGAGTATGGTGAGTGCTTGGATGGACGAAGAATTTCTAATGAAGTGTGTAGTAGATACACAAGCAAGAACTTTTTACCTCTATTCTAATGAAGGAGATAAGAAAGAAGTAGTGTGTGATAACGTAGAGCAGTTTATGAATGTCTTGGAGTTGGTACGTGCTACTTGTCCAGAGGATCGATTAGTTTATACTGAACCTCTCTCAGGGAAAATCGAACTTTAATTCCAAAAAAGAGGGAAAAAAATCCCCCCAATTTTTTCCTCATGTTAGGTTTGGCAAGAAAATTAATGGATGCCTTATTTGGATGCTAAATAATCCATAACAAGAACTATAATGCAAGCAAGATGGGTCTCTCTAGATTAGACAATTTTCTGAAGTCAGTTCGTGGAAATATTCTCTATGTCAATCCTAATGATCTAGATGCAACTGATAGTATTGAAAATCAGGGTAATTCACTTACTCGTCCTTTTAAAACTATTCAACGTGCATTAATAGAATCATCGAGATTTTCATATCAGAAAGGACTGAACAATGATAGATTTGGTAAAACTACAATCTTATTATATCCAGGCGAACATACGGTAGATAATCGACCAGGTTATATTCCTTTTGGTGCAAATCAATATTATTTAAGAAATGGTGCTACAACAAATGATCTTCCACCATATGATTTAAATTCTAATTTTGATTTAGATTCTCCTAATAATGAACTTTATAAGTTAAACAGTGTTTTTGGTGGGGTTATAGTTCCTCGTGGTACTTCACTTGTTGGTTTAGATTTAAGAAAGACGAAGATAAGACCGAAATATGTTCCAAGTCCAACAAATGATAATATAGAAAGAACAGCATTATTTCGTGTAACTGGTGGTTGCTATTTTTGGCAATTCTCTATGTTTGATGCCAATCCTAACGGAAAGTGCTATCTTGACTATACTACTAATGAGTTCGTTCCTAATTTCTCTCATCATAAACTAACTTGTTTTGAATATGCTGATGGTGTTAATGATGTCAGCATCAATGATGATTTTCTAGTATATGATGCAGGTCGTACTGATCTGGAAATGTATTATGAAAAAGTTGGTCTTGTTTATGGTCAATCTTCTGGTCGTGCTATTGAACCAGACTATCCATCTGCAGGAATTGATATTCAACCTAAGATCGATGAGTATAGAATTGTTGGATCAACTGGTAAGTCTGTTGGAATTTCTAGTATTAAGTCTGGTGATGGGGTAACAGCAACTACAACTATTACAGTTACCACCACAACTGCTGTAGATGGTCTCCAAGTAGATACTCCTTTCCGTATTGAAGGTATTAGTGCTGCTGGATATGATGGGCAGTTTGTTATCTCTGAAAAACCAAGCGATACTGAAGCAAAATATATTGTTCAGAATGCTCCATTAACTCCACTTCCAAGTGTTGCTGGAGCTACTTTAGCATTAAGTTCTGACACTGTTACTTCTGCTTCTCCATATATGTTCAACATATCGTTGAGATCAGTATATGGTATGTGTGGTATGTTTGCTGATGGTGATAAAGCAACTGGATTCCGTTCAATGGTTGTTGCTCAGTTCACTGGTATTGGATTGCAGAAAGATAATAATGCATTTGTTCTTTATAATAATGATACTCCACAAACAGGAACATATGATGATTCAACTGTAATATCAAATCTTCATACAAATTCAAGAGCAGTTTATAAACCTTCTTATAAGAACTATCATATAAAATGTTCAAATGACGCTGTTTTACAGATTGTTTCTGTGTTCGCTATTGGTTATGCAGAGCATTTCCTAGCAGAGAGTGGTGGAGATCAATCTCTTACAAACTCCAACTCTAACTTTGGAGCAAAATCTCTTGTATCTAAAGGATTTAAGAAAAACGCATTTACTCAGGACAATACGGGATATATTACTCACATTATTCCTCCTAAAGAGATATCTCTTACTGAAAGTGCTGTTGAATTTGAATCAATTGACGTATTAAAAACTCTTCCTTCTGGATATTCTGCTGTTGGTGTTGGATCGACTGCTAATCTTTATCTTTATGGTAAAACTAATCAAGAAGCACCTCCTGAAAATGTTCTTGAAGGATATCGAGTTGGTGCAAGAGTAAATGATAGTTTAAAAGTTCTTGTTTCTTCTGCTGGAACTGTTACTGAATATAGTTCTCGTATTGTGATGCCTGGTTCTCAGGATAGTTCTGAGAAGTCATTTACTGTTAATCAAAGTGCTACAGGTATTAATAGTATTGGTAATCGTAGTGATGGTGGAAATTCCAATACTATTACTTTTGATAGAGCACATACTCTTATCAATGGTGAATCAGTTAGAGTTATAAGTGATAATGGACATTTACCTGATGGTTTAGATCCAAATACAGTTTATTTTGCTATTACTGAGAGTAATACTAATGCCACAGGAGTTACTACCAATCTTAATATTCAGGTTGCTAAAACCTTTAATGACTCAGTAGATGGAGAACCAATCTCTATTAACAATAAAGGTGGTCTTTTAAAAGTTGTAAGTAGAGTATCAGATAAGAACTCTGGTGATATTGGACATCCAATTCAGTGGGATGGTGATCAGACTCAGTGGTATGTTAAAGTTGCTGCTGCTTCTACTGAAAATGCAATATTTGATATTATTACTGGAATCGGATCTACTGGACTAGGTGATGCTACTTCTAGATCTTATATTAAGAGGAGAAGTGATACTAGAAACTCTGTAGATACTCTTTATAGAGCAAGATATGTTCTTCCTAAAGACGGTGGTGCTGCTAGAGCTCCTAGTGATGGATTTATTATACAAGAATCAAATACTGCTATTGGATCTACAAATACAGAAATTGAGACATATTTTGGTAGTGGATCTCTTGCTAATGACACTCAACAAAGAAACTTTAGTTTTATTGCTGATGCAACATGGGATGGAAGTAGTGTCAGTGTAGCAACTGAACTTCCACATAATCTTTCTGTTGGTTCGGAAGTAGAAATAGTTAATGTTACAAGTAGTGAGAATACAGCAGCTACAGCAAAAGCAGGGTATAATAGAACCTTTACAGTTACGGGTATTAGTAGTTCCAAGCAATTTAGTGTTGGTCTAACAACTAATCCTGGTACATTTACGAATGATACTTCTGCAAGAAATACTTCTCTACCATACTTTAAGAGAAAAAGATATGATAATACTTACTATGTTTACAGTAGTGAAGAATCTCAGAAGTGGGTTTCTGGTGAACAAGACGGTGTTTACTACTTAACATTATTAAACGCTTCTAATGAACCAACTGTTTCACCTTTTGTTGGAGAGAATTTCTCACAACCAGTAAAAGAATTATATCCACAAACGGATAGAGATACTCCTAATTCTGATCCTGCACCATCTGAGTGTTTTGTAGAGTCTGATTTGATTGGAGATGTTGTTATTAATGATGTTAAGAAGAGTATTACGAAAGAAACATTAAACAAGTATAACCGAGATCAGGTTATTGGTGTTGGTATTACTAATATTACTTCTGTTGCTGGAACTGCTCATACCATTACCACTAATATCGATCATGGATTAAATCGTCTTACTAAATTAACCATTACTGCTGCTGGTGCTGGATATGGTGGTGGAAGTGCAGGAGATCTTTATAATGCTAAGTTAGTATCTTTCGGATCTTCTACAACAGGATCAAATGCTACTGCTAAATTGACCGTTGATGCTAGTGGTACTATTACTGCTGTTAAAGTTATGGATGGTGGTAGTGCATATGGTATAGGAAATACACTTGGTATAGATGTTGGTATAGGAACGACTAGTGGATATACTGCTGCAACTCTTACAGTTGATAAGATTTATGATAATACTGGTGATACTATGAGGGTTCTTGGAATAGGATCTGAATCTTATTCTGGATATAATGGTCTTTATAGAATTACTGATGTTCCTATTGGAGCAGCAACTAGTATTAATGTAGCAACTGCAACAACTGTTAGTGGATTCACTACTACCACAGGTATTGGAGGTACAGATGCTACTGATTCTTATTTCTACTTAACTGGTGAAGCAATTAGAATTGATACTTTAACTTACAATGAAAATGCAGGAATTGCTACTGTTACAACTATTAATCCTCATGGATTGAGAGTTGATCATAGAGTTGAGTTCACTGGATTTACAACAACCTCCACCATGTATAATGGAAATTGGGTGGTAACTGAAAATATCAATCTTAATTCTTTTGCAGTTAATGTTGGAGTTGCTACACAATCTCCTACTGCTTATGGCACAGCATTTGCATTCCGTGAGGGATTTGCTGCGAATGATGGTGTTATTACGGAGGGAGCAGAGAGTTTAAATGGAAGAATGGTTCCAACTTATGCTGGAATTACAACTACACTATCTGCAACTGTTGCAACTGAGACCACTGGATCTATTTCGATCACTAATTTGACGAATTTAGATATTAATATTGGTGATTACTTAGTTGTTGATGATGAAATAGTTAGAGTTAAGACTACTGTTTCTTCTGGTGCTGCTGCTGTTACTGCATTCCGTGGTGTACTTGGAAGTAAAGCAGGTATTCATACTACTGGATCTGTAATTAGAAAGGTTTCTATGAAACCAGTTGAATTACGTAGACACTCAATTATTCGTGCTTCTGGTCACACATTTGAGTATGTTGGGTTTGGTCCAGGTAACTATTCAACTGCATTCCCAGATAAGCAAGATAGACAGTTATCTTTTGAAGAAGAACTCCTAGCACAATCAACACGCAGAGATGGTGGTGCAGTATTCTATACTGGAATGAATGATAAGGGTGTCTCCTACAATGGTAATAAGAGATTAAGTTCTGCTACTGGTAAGGAAGAAATATTTAATACACCTGTTGCTACTGTAACTGGTGAGGACATTGGTGAACTAGCAGGATTAAATGTTGGTGATAACACTGAAGTTAATGTACATCGTTCGATAACTGTTGAAGGTGGAGCAGACAATAAGGTTGCTTCTAAATTTAATGGTCCTATTATTGTTACTAATAAACTAACTTCTAACTCTCCTAAGGGTATTGAGGCACAGTCTTATTATGTACAAGGAGATCAAACAGTTTCTAGAAAGCATACACTTTCTGGTTCCAAACCTTCTCTTTCAGGTAATCCTGGTGATATAAGCAACTTCTCTGACCCTGCTGATGGTGGATATGTTGGTTGGATTTATACATCTAACAATGAATGGCGTAAGTTTGGATCAATTAGTCTTTCTAGTGACTCTGAAATAGCAGTATTTGATCAAGTAGGAATTGCTACTACCACACCTGGTATTAATGCACTCCAAGTTGGTGGAGGAACTTCTCTTGTTGCTATCGATAGTGATGGTGTTGGTATCGGTACTACAGCAAATAGTTACGGATTAAGATCTAATAAAGATGTAAGATTTGATAAGAAATTGCATGGTAGTGATGGAAATGCTGGATCAGCAGGTGATGTTCTTAAATCAACAGGTGTTGGTGTTACTTGGGCAACACTAGGTTCAATTGCTCAGTGGAGTAGAACTAGTGATGATGATGGAATTTATAACACTGATCAAGATTTAGTGGGTATTGGAACTTCATCTCCTAGATATGTCGCTGAGATTGGTGCTGTTGGTGCATCTGGAACTTCATTACATGTGAATGGAGATTCTAGATTTGTTGGATTAGTTACTGCAGCAGACGTTACTGTCGGTGGTGCATTAACTGCAGTTGGAACTTATGAAATATCTAATATTACATCAGGTACGATTCATGCTACATCTGTGGGTGTTGCTACTGATGATCCTTTACAATCTGTTCAGGTTGGAAGTGCTGGTACGAATGTAGTTGTAGTAACGAGTGGAGGTAAAGTTGGTGTAGGAACTACAAATCCAACGATTGATGGATTAGATGTTCAGGCACATACAAGACTTCAAAGTTACTCAGAAAATGTTGGTATTCTTACTATTGCATCTAATGTAGTAAGTATTGATCTGTCATCTGCACAGACATTTACCTTAACTCTTTATGATTCAGTAACCAGCTTTACTCTGACAAATCCTCCAAGTGAATCTACTTCCTTTACTGTTAAATTAGCACAGAATGGCACTGGCAATTTCAATGTTGGAATTGATACCTTTAAAGATACTGGAGGTAATTCTCTTGATGTATATTGGCCTTCTGGTGTGGTTCCAATAGTTACCACTACTGCTGATAAGACTGATATATATTCCTTCAAGACTTTTGATGGTGGTGGTAGTTTGTATGGTATAGTCGGCGGTCAGAACTTCTCCTAATGTCAATATTCGACGATAAGCAGATAGACTTGGATCTTAATGGTCCAATTCTATCTTTTACTACTAATCCAACAGGGGTTGGATCTACTGGTGTAGGAATTAATTCTACAGGTGGAGGAACAGTTTCTCTCATAGGTATTGCGACGGCAACATTTCCTACTTCCGCAAATAATGCTGGATATGTTACGTATCGTTGGCATGAGGAGGGAGTCGGTGCTTTATCAGATAGCACTTATGTTACAGGAACTGCAACCACTACTCTTACTCTTTCTAATTTAATAACTCCTACAGATGATGGGAGAAAGTTTTTTCTTGAAGCAGATTATGTTCCTTCTTATTATGTCACAGGAAATGCAACAAATGAACCTTTTAATTCTGGTATAGGAACAGTTACTGTTGATCCATTAATTGAGATTATTGCTCAACCCACTAGTGCTACAACTATTGCTGATCAAAGTGTTTTATTTACATTAGATGCCTCATTAACGAATAATGGGACTGATTTAGCATATCAATGGCAGTTAGATGGAGAAGATGTTACTGATGGCACAGTTACTCAAAGTACAGTAGCAGAGATTGTAGGAACAACAGATAATAGAATTACACAATCAGGTACAGGACCGTTTACCATACCTGCAAATGTAACTGATATTAGATTTGATTGTGCTGCGGGTGCTGGTGGTAAGGGTGGTGGTAATGGTGGATATAGGGAAGGAGGTTCTGGTGGATCTGCAATAAGTCAATGGTTTATTCTCCCCACAAGTACTAGTGCTAGAACTGTAAGATTTGTGATTGGAGGAAAAGGACAGGATGGTGCAACAGGTGGACATGGACATGCTCATGGGGCAGTTGGTGTAGCCAATGGTGGAACTTCAGGTAATGGTAGTTCAGGTCAAGGTTGTGGTGGTGGTGCTGGTGGTGGAGCAACAGGTGTTTATGTTGATGGTGTGTTAGCTGCTGTTCTTGGCGGCGGCGGTGGTGGTGGTGGCGGTGGATTAATTTCCTCTGGTTCCGATGCTGGTGATGGTGAGGGATATGTAGGTGGTGGTGAAGGTATGACTGCGACAACAAGTGATATTAGTCTGCAGGTTGGTAAGAGAGGTATAAGTGGTAATCAAAGTGGCGGCGGCGGTGGCGGCGGTGGTGGAGTTAGTGGCGGCAGTGGCGGCGATAGAGGTGATATTGGACCATCTGGTAGTGGTGGAGGAGGTGGTCGAGGTACTAGTGCATATAGATCTGATATATTAAGTTTATTGGGTGGATCACGCAATCCTAATAGTAGTGGATATGCAGGATTGTATTATACTCAAGGACAAACTGTTACTACTACTGTTGGTAATGTAACTAGAACGACTACAGTTTCTGGATCTACATCTAAGACTTTAACTTTAAGTACTAATGGACCAGGAATTGGATATACTGTATGTGCTAGTGTTTCTTCTGCAACAGCATCTAATTCCCCTATCAAATCAGATTATGCTGATTATAGAGTTCTTGATTCTCAAGATCAATCGATAATAGTTATTGAAGCAATTGGAGTTGATACTACAGCAACTGTTTCGGAACTTGATCTTAATGCTGATGAGGATGGTGATGTTGAAATAAGTCCTGCATCTCCAAATGTTGATAATAATATCTTTACTCAATTCTATAGTATCTTTGCAAAAGATAGAGATCTTGATGTAGAAATGGATCTTTTTGGAGGTGGTAGTAGTGATGGTACTAGTGGTGAAGGTGGATATTCACGAATTAGATTTACAATGAAACAAAATGAAGAATATGTAATTGCAGGATTAATTAATTCTATCAATACTCCTTTTGTTTATAGAAAAGGTGCATTAATGGCATGTGTTGGTGAAGGAGGTAAAACTCAGGTAGTACAAAACACAACTTTTGGTGGAACCGAACTCAGAGGAAGGGGTGGTGCTGGTGGTGGAATAGGTATTGCAGGTGTTAGTGGTACTCGTCAGGGTGCTGGTGTTGGTGGTATTTTAATTGCTGATGGTTCCTTAACTCTTAATGGAGTGTTTGGATCTGCTTTTGATTTACCTTTATTATATCCTGGAGATCAAAGGAGCAGCGTAAACTTTACTGGACAGTTTCGGACTGGAAGTAATGGTGGAAGAACAATAAGATGTACCAAGGGAGTTTATTGGGCTCAACAAGGTGTTGCTCCATGTGATGATATCAGTGGAAGCACTCAATTTAGATTATCGGATGGCACAGTAGTAACTAATACTTCTTCTATTACTAGAGGATTTAAAGCAGGATATAATATTATGCAGACGGCAGGATTAGATCTTGGATCTGGAGCACGAGGAGGAAATGGTGCAACAGGTGGAAGTGGTGGTTTAAATGCTTCTGGTGGTGGAGGTAGTGGATATACTGATGGATCAGTTACTGTTGTAGATACTAGACTTGGTGGAAGCAATGAACATGCTAAAATTCTCCTTAGAATGCAAAGTTGATAAATAACTAAGACTAAACATGCGGGGGAGAGTGATCCCGACTTATGGCTGTAAATAAGAATTTTGTAGTCAAACATGGGCTGGAGGTCAACTCTG
>Ga0209992_10003938_pt1 | contig 12075 bp, 9 predicted proteins | sample 2SBtaG_2_FD_182564 | JGI IMG/M metagenome (GOLD analysis project Ga0209992, IMG submission 182564) | Deep subsurface microbial communities from Kolumbo volcano to uncover new lineages of life (NeLLi) - 2SBTROV12_ACTIVE470 metaG (SPAdes)... | ecosystem: Environmental > Aquatic > Marine > Volcanic... | reverse complement strand
ATAGGTCGCGGCACTGACTTTCCCTTCCAACTTATTGGCCACCCGTTTGTTGAATTTGGTAAAACCGAGATACCGGTAAATGCAAATAGCGCAGCGCCCCACCCTAAACATGAAAATACTCTGCTAAGTGCACATGTCTTTTCTTATGCTGCTCCTACGATCTTGGAAGGCTCCGACTCTAAGCAAACAACTCACAAGCGCTCACCAATTAGTGGCTTAGATATCGCTACATTGATAGATGCCTATTCTCGTTTTTCTGAATATAACAAGATGATCAGCGCCAGTGATGCCTCTGAAGAAACCTTCTTTACTCGCCCAGATTTCTTCGACAAATTAGCGGGTACCGATGCGCTACGATATCAAATTCAAGCCGGTAAAACGCCTGCAGAAATTCGCCAGAGTTGGCAGAAAGATTTAAATAAATTTAGAGAAAAACGAAAAGCATACCTGCTTTACGAAGACACGGACTGATGTACAGATAAACGCCTTTAGCCTTGAGGATTTGAGGTATCTTTTCAAGGTAAATGTGGAGGAAGTGTTAGCGATACTAAACTTAACACAAAACATGTAAGTAAACACTCACACCCACATAAACACGGGTTTATTGGAAGCCAAAAAAGTTAGTAAAAACTAACCTTCTTCATTTTTTGTTTTTACCAAAGCTGCGAGCTGAGCTTCAGCGGTGGCTTTTTGATGTTTAAGCTCATCTCTGCTTTCACCGTCACTCTCAGCGATTTTTGCATCAATATCGGCGATCGTCTGCATCAGCGTTTCTTTACTTTTTTCTTTTTGCTCGGCCTCTTCAGCCTTGTCAAAAATAACGTCTTCAGGAGATGCTTCTTCTCGCTTAGTGTGACCAGGCGATTTAGCTATCATTTTCAAACCGTCAGGCTGGGGGCGTTGGTTCATAAAGCTAGGAGAAACAATTTCAATATCGGCATTATGCAAAGCGTCGAGTACGGCTTTGTGAAGCCTTGAGCGCGCGCTCAGCAAACTCTTCACTTCAGTTAGTAGACCTGAAATGCGATAACTTACTGAAAAGTCGCCTAGCCCAACTACTTGTACAAATGGCTCTGACAGCTGGGCATTTTCAGCTGCCACAAGTAAGTGCTTTTCAATAATGCTGTGATGAATATCGTAGCCTAAGCTGATATCCACACTAACAATTGCGCCAGACGCTCTGGTCACAGAAACGGGCGAATTCACCATCAGTGTATTGGCAAAGGCAATAAGCTCTCTGCTCTCAGTCTGAATTTCCACATCGAGCAAGCCCATTTCGGTAACGCGACCGCTGTAGCCTTCTACCTTGATAAAGTCACCCACTTTAAACGGACGATTTACACGAAGTACGATCCCCGCCATCAAATTCCCAACCATAGTGGTAGAAGAAAAGGCAATCACACCTGATATAAGTACGCCGATAAGTGCAATAACCTGATTTCTAGTACTCTCACTTACAGGGAGCGTCATCGCAATTACGACAGCGCCAATGATAGTAAGTACCAACATTCCAACTTGGCGAGGTAACTTTTGCTCACTAGTAAGATGGCTTTGCTTGGCTAGCAGAAGGTAGTGCAGTGCGATGAGCGCACTTATTACCAATACAATAGCGACAAAGAGCGGAACAAAAGGGAACAACGCACTTAATACCGTATCGACTAATGAAGTTTGCGTAGCGCCTGATGTATTTGTTGTATTCACGATAACTCCTTTTAAAATGGCTTTTGAAATGGCTTTTGAAATGGCTTTTGAAATGGCTTTTGAAATGACTTTTGGCTTGGCTCTTTGTTCGCACTTAAATGGGCAATATCTTTGGTTTTGGTCTCTGCTTTCGCGTGGCCACCTATTTCAACGAAACAGGTGAACGTCCCTCAGCGAGCGCGCTACCCAGTAATACATCAACCAAAGCATTAAGACTATAGCTCGTAACGTGCTGATTTTCTTTGTCACTTTGCTGTGTAATGTTCACCGCATAACTAAATGTAGCAATAGCAACATCGGCTAGCTCTTTCACGTCATGCGCTTTATATGGCATGCGCAGTGGCGCAAAGACCACGGTTTTATTCTGTGCTTTCGCAGCAACCATTATTTTTTTGCTAAATGCCATCACCTCAGTCTCGCTTGCGCGTCGTTTCACATACTCAGGTAAATCGACTCCTCCTAATTCATAGTTAGCATGTAGCGGGCTAATATTACCAACCACCAGCACGTCAGCTTGTTTTAGTAGATTCATTGCTAATTGGGTTTTAGGTAACGCAGTTAACGGCAAACACGCAAACTCCAGAGTCTTATTGTTGAAGTTGGAACGTGCGCGCGTAAGCGCGGCTTCAAATGCTAAACATCTTGCTGCGTCTGGCATAAGCGCCAACCAGCGATTTGAAGTTATTGGCAACTCATCCTTCCCGAAGAGTACAGATACCGACGATTTAGAAAGCGCTTTCTCAATTTGAATTCCTCTGTTTTTCAAACTGTTAGGGTTATTCATTGAAGCATTTTCTTTCGCTTCATTGTGCCACCATGACATGGGCTTGGAAATAAAACTTTGCAAAGCAAAGCGCTGTTTTGCCTTAATAATACGATTATGAGACGCTCTCAAGAAAGCGCTTTCCGACATTCGATTTGCTGCATTATCCAAAAGTAACGCGAACTTTTTTATGTCGTCTTGGTTTCTTATGGTGAACGGCATAAGCGCAATGTCAGCACCTGCGCTGAATGCACTGACTAATGCTTCTTCATGGGAGAAAAACTGAGTAATACCTGCCATGTCTAACGCGTCAGTAACGATAAGGCCTTGATATCCTAATTGGTTGCGAAGCAAATTGCTTAGTATCTTCTTCGACAAAGTAGCAGGAACTATTTGTGACTTACCATGCTTATCAATAATTGTCGTATCGTCTAAAGACGGGTACTGAATGTGTGCACTCATAACCATTGCAGGAGGCGTTGCACTATTAATGATATTCGCAAAAGGAAGGATGTCACCCGCCATAGCTTGCGCTTTGCTATGCGTTACTTGCGGCAAGCCACTGTGGCTATCTACATGGGTATCACCATGGCCTGGAAAATGTTTGATAGCACTCATTACACCTGTACTTTGCATAGCACTGACAAATGTCTGCCCGAGTGCGGCAACCTGCTCTGGATTTTCCGAAAAGCTGCGTACGTTAATAACGGGGTTCTTCGGCTCGCTATTTACATCAACCGACGGCGCAAAATTGGTGTTTATTCCCAGCGGTAAAAGCGTTTGCCCAATATGCGATGCCACACTTTGCGCAAATGCGCTGCCTCGCTGATGAAAAGTGGCGCCAATGGCCATGTTACCCGCAAACGGCGAGAGCATGTCTGAAGGCAACCTTGCTACTCTGCCCCCTTCTTGATCGACAGCAATAAACAACGGCTGACGACCTGCTTTTACCATATGCTGCTGCATGGTGTAATTGAGCGTAATTAACTGCTCGGTATTTTGAATGTTCTCTGAAAACAAAATAACACCGCCGATGTTGTGCGTACTAAGCACATTTAAAAGTGACGGTGGAATTACGGTCATGGGCGTACGGCAGCGTGATGACGGCGTATTGTCTTCACAGAAATAGCGAAAATCCAAAATGATTTTTTGCCCGAGCATGTTTTTTACAGCGCGAATTGTTTCGTCATCAGCGCTGGGCTTAGGATTATTCGAAGCGTTAGCACTTTCAGATTGAGCGGTTGCGCTAGCAGTAAACAGTGAAGCACTTAATAAAATGAGTATGCCTGACAAGATAGCGCTAAGGCCCATCAATGAAGCACGTTTTTTACAATTAACTTGCTGGAATAACAATGTTTATCTAATCCTTGGTAACACGAAGCACAATACGGTACGCTAGCATAAATGAGAGAAGCATGTTCGCCAACTTTGAACTGCAATCACACATTCTCTTACGCAAATAGACATACCTATAGGGCAAGTAGAGCGTAGTAACTTACCAAAGCTCGACAAGTCCTAGGCACACATAAATTTAAGTTTGGAAAGAAGTATGGATTGGATGTCAGTCATCCCCCCTCTTGTGGCTATTGCCGTCGTCTTTTGGAAAAAAGAAGTCATACTCGCATTAGCGCTGGCGGTTTTGTGCGCGGAAGCGTTAATTTTGGTAAATGCTGATATCGCTAGCAGCTATATGGCGCCCATTAATGCCATAGAGCGCGTGGTTGATACCGCCGCGAGTCCTGGCAATACACGGGTGCTTATTTTCTCTGTACTAGTGGGCGCGTTGCTCGCATTTATACGTGACTCTGGCGGAGTAACGGCAACGGTCAACTTTCTAGTAAACAAAGGGGTAGCAAAGAGTCGCAAACAAGTTGGCGGCTTGACCATGTTCACTGGCATCGCTGTATTCATAGAATCAAACTTAAGTGTGCTCACTGCCGGCATATTCGCCCGAGGTCTGTTTGACCGTTTCGGCATGAGCCGCGCGCGCTTAGCCTACATCATCGACTCCACCAGCGCGCCTGTTTGTATTTTGATTTTATTGAACGGCTGGGGGGCATTTATACTCAGCCTGCTCGATGCATACGAGCTACCAGCTTCGTCAGCCTCAATTTTATGGGGCAGCGTATTTTTTAACTTTTACGCTATCTTCACCTTACTTATTGTGGCCTACACTATTTCCGCTGACAAAGTGCACGGCCCCATGGCTGAGGAAGAAAAAGCACTCACGCATGTAGAGGTTAACCAAACTACGGAACCTGCCACCAAGGCTCGTTTCATGTTGGTACCGCTTTTAATAATGGTATTAAGCATGGTTGGCTTCATGTTCTGGACAGGTAATGGCGTATTGTCTGAAGGCAGCGGGAGCAAATCTGTACTTTACGCTACTGCTTTAGCCACTGCCATTGCCTATGGCCTGCTCTTAATCCACAAACGTTTTACCCACAAGGAAGCGGTAGAAATTGGTTTTAAAGGGATGGGTGAACTACTTCCTCTAGTAACCATAGTGTTACTGTCGTTAACCTTAGGCAATAGCCTTAAGGTGCTTGGAACGGGCGTGTTTGTCGCGGGCATAGTGGGAGAGTATCTTCCTTTAGTGCTTATTGTTCCCATGCTATTTATTGCCGGAGCGATCATGTCGTTTACCACAGGCACGTCATGGGGCACATTCGCCATCCTAATTCCTATTGGTGTGCCGTTGATTCAAAGTTTAGGGTTACCCCCTTCACTGGTCATTGGCGCTATTTTGGGGGGCGGCATATTTGGTGATCACTGTTCACCTATTTCCGACACTACTGCCGTATCTTCGCTAGCAGCAGGTACTGACGTATTAACGCACGTTAAAACTCAGTTTCCCTACGCACTATTTGCGGGCGCACTTACGCTTATTGCCTATTTTGTAGCAAGCTTGATCATGCTTGGTTAATGCCGTTGATTAAAGCTTGCTGGAAGTCAGTTGCTAATCGCAAAGGTTTAGCAATGTCTGTAACAAGGAGTTTGTAATGAAAAAGCGGATAGCTAACGTCGGGTTTATCTCGGTAATAGTGGCATTTATTTCAGTAGTGGCAGCATGTTCCCATGCGCCAAATCCCCCTGTTGATAGTGCTAGCAACAATACAGTAGGGCTTAGCCAACAGGCCGTTGCCATGCCTGACAGCTACAGTGCCGATGCTGCAATGCAGGTACTCCAAGAAGGTGGTAACGCAATTGACGCTGCTATTACGGCACAGTTTGTCTTGGCTGTTACTCTACCTGAGGCGGGCAACGTAGGCGGTGGCGGCTTTATGACAATAAAGTTTGAAGATAACACCGACTTTTTAGATTACCGTGAAATGGCACCTGAAAATGCGCATCGCGATATGTATCTTGACGAGCAAGGTGACGTAAAACCGTACGAGTCTTTGTTTGGGGCTAAAGCGTCTGGCATTCCTGGTACCGTTGCTGGTATGTGGGCCGCGCATAAAAAATACGGCACATTGGATTGGGAGCGTCTACTCGCACCAGCCGTTGATTTGGCCGAGCAAGGTTTTGTGGTTCACGAGAAGCTGGCCAATAACATTGATCACTATATTGAGCGTACCAAAGAAGCAGCTATCAATAACAACTTTAGCGAGTATTTTGCACACGCTAAAGCAGGCACTACCTTCAAACAGCCAGAGCTAGCGAAAACGCTTAAAGCTATTCAGCAACAGGGAAAGGATGGCTTTTATAAAGGCGATGTAGCAAAGCATATTGTTGATTTTATGCAGCAAAACGACGGACTTATTACCTATGAAGACTTACTGGCTTACAAAGCAGTGTGGCGCAAACCTCTTCACCTAAACTGGCAAGGTTATGAGCTGGTGACCGCACCTCCTCCAAGCTCTGGTGGTGTTGCCGTTGCCCAGTGGATTGGCATGCTAGAAGCCTATGACGCAACGCACGATTTGCCAGCGCAAAACAGTACTGAATACATTCACGTTATGTCAGAAATTGGTAAGCGCGTGTTTGCCGATCGCGCTGAATACATGGGCGATCCTGATTTTGTTAGTGTTCCGGTAAAAGCGCTCACTGACGCTAACTATATTACTCAACGCGCAGCAGATATTCAGCCTACCAGTATTTCTGATACCCCAAGCGTTAAGCCTGGTTTAAAAGAAAGCGAAGATACAACACACTTCTCTATTATGGACAGATGGGGTAACGCTGTTGCTAATACAACGACCATCAACCTTACTTTTGGTAGCGGTGTTGTTGTAACTGGTGCTGGCTTTTTGTTGAATGATGAAATGGACGATTTTAGTGCTAAGCCTGGCGTGCCTAACTTCTTCGGCGCAGTGGGTGGTGAGGCGAATGCTATTGAACCTTACAAGCGCATGCTGTCGTCTATGACGCCAACGCTGGTCACTAAAGACGACCAAGTGGTTCTGGTAACAGGCTCTCCTGGCGGCACTACCATTATTTCGTCAGTAACTCAGTCGCTATTGAATGCCCTGCTTTACGATATGAGCGCTGAAGAAGCCGTGAACTCACCACGTTTTCATCACCAGCTATTGCCCAAAGACACCATTCGTATGCACGACGGGTTTACAGAGGCAACGGTAAATGAGCTTAAAGCAATGGGCTATACCATAGATAACCGTCGCTTTGGTGATGTACATTTAATTAAGCGTACTAAAGAGGGTGTAGAAGCCGCATCTGAAAAAAGCGGACGAGGTAAGAGCCTAGTACAACCATATTAGTACAGCCTTATCAGCACAGGGCTGTTAGCTGAGCCACATTAGTGGAGCTTTGGGGGCTCAGCGTTATTAGTTCAGCCTTGAACAAAGTACAAGCTGAAAACTACAACAACAGCGTGGCGTCGATAGGCACGTACTTAGACGCCACTTTTTGAATACTTTCAGCCGTTAATGCAGGAACACCGTACACCGTTACGGTTTTCCCTTTTGCTTTAAGGGCGTTTACAAGAATATCGAAATCGCCGTCGCCCGACACCAAAATGATCTCATCAACATCGTCGGCGTGTTCAAGTGCATCTACTGTTATACCTACATCCCAGTCACCTTTCGCCGAGCCGTCAGCACGTTGAATGAAAGGCTTTAACTTTACTTCAAATCCAATAGCACGAAGAATGTTTTGAAATTCACGCTGCTTGCTGTCACCCCTGTCTATGGCGTATGCGAAAGCATGGGCTATATCCAAGTTGTAGGTAAGTTCACGCCAAAACTGGTTGTAATTAAAGTTGCGTTTGTACGCCTGACGGCAGGTGTAATACACATTTTGTACGTCTACCAGCACTAATGCTTTATTCAAAACCACCCTCTTCTTCGGTTTACTCGGTTATTGTTTTCTGATGTTATAGCCTTTTGATAATAAAACCAAAAAACCTGATGATGAAATTTATGCGCAAAGCGCACAACTACCTGGGCTTAATACTGTTCATTCAAATTGGTCTATGGTTCTTAAGTGGTCTGGTTATGGCGTGGTTACCTATCGATGAAGTAAGAGGCAACCACTTAAAACACGCCGTCACTACGTCGTGGCACAACGTTACGGTTACCCCTTCAGACATTTTGCGCCACCACAGTAGCGCTGCCGTACTTTCACTTACTCACCGTATAAATGAAGTAGACCATGCTGACCCAAACACGCTTGATGCTATTCCTGTTTATCATGTCGTGGATGACAACATTGCCTATCGCTACAGCGCATTAACAGGTGAAGCTTTGCAAACCATGCAAGAAAGCGCTATTCGTAAAGCAGCAAAAGGGCAATACGCAGGTACTGGCGATATTGGTGAGACCCGGCTATTAAGCGTGTTGCCTCAAGAAGTGCAAAACCTGTCTGCGCCATTATGGCAGGTAAACTTCGATGACGACCTTAATTCGCGGTTTTATATCGACCCAAACACAGGCAGTGTTCTGCGCGTACGTACCGACACATGGCGGCTGTTTGATTTTATGTGGATGCTGCACATAATGGATTATAAGGACAGAAGTAACTTTAACACGCCGTGGTTAATTGCTTTTTCGGGCAGCGCCTTTTTGTTCACCCTTACAGGTGTTGCGCTTTTATATAAGCGCTTCAAACCAAAAAAGAAGAAGCGCTAGCCTAGTATCAGGCAGCTCTTTGATGTACGGCAAAGAGCAACTGCCCCCTTTATTATGAAGCGAAAAGCTGAGAAATATCGGCGAACGCTTTGAACTCTAAGGCGTTGCCGAAAGGGTCTTTGAAAAACATAGTGGCTTGTTCGCCCGGCTTTCCTTTAAAACGAATATAAGGTGCGATAACAAACTCGGTATCGGCAGCCTCTAATTTACTTGCCAGTGCTTGCCAATCGTCCATGGTTAGCACAACGCCAAAGTGCGGCACCGGCACAGCATGATCGTCTACCCCGTTATGTGAAGGTGGCGACGGCATAGCCTCTACACAGTGGGTCACTAATTGATGCCCAAAGAAGTTCCAATCTATCCACTGGGTGTCACTGCGGCCCTTTTCACAACCCAACAACTCACCGTAGAACGCTTCTGCGTCGGTTAAATTAGTGACCGGAATGGCAAGATGAAAAGGTTGAACCATGAAAACTCCTGTTATAAAAACTTCTTAAGCAACGACAGCTTAAACTTAGAAAACGGTGCATAACGAAAGAACACGTCGAGGGCGAATGAACGTTTCATTACCGTTTTAATATGGCTGAATGTATCAAAACCTGCTTGGCCATGATAGCTACCCATGCCGCTATTTCCTACGCCACCAAACGGCAACTCAGGGTTAGTCATAAACAGCATAGTGTCGTTAGTACACACACTGCCTGAACTGGTTTTGCTGATAATATTATCAAGCACATCGTCCTTATCACTAAATGCATAAAGTGCGAGTGGCTTAGGCCTGCTGTTCACAAACTTAATGCCCGCCTCCATGTTGTCGACAGTGATAATAGGTAGAATAGGGCCGAAGATCTCTTCTTTCATTAATGGGCTATCTAGCGATGGCTCCAGTACAAGGGTAGGCGCCATTGCTGGACGAGATTCATCTAGCTCGCCGCCATACACCACATTGACGTTTTCAAGGTAATTTTCAAGACGCTTTAAGTGACGATGATTAACGATATTGCCGTAATCTCGTGACGATAAAGGTGCTTTGCCGTATTGCTTTTTCAGCTCTTTTTTAACCGCATCGATAAGCTTTTGCTCAAAGCCCTTTTCAACAATGACATAGTCAGGCGCAATACAAGTTTGGCCCGCATTCATCCATTTACCCCACACTAAACGGCGCGCGGTGACAGCAAGGTTTGTGTTTTTATCAACAAAGCAGGGACTTTTACCGCCAAGCTCAAGGGTTACTGGCGTTAAATGTTTGGCCGCGGCGCTCATGACAATTTTGCCCACCACTTCACCACCGGTGTAAAAAATATGGTCCCATTTGCAGGCAAGTAGCGCCGTCGCTTCATCTTTACCGCCTTCTATTACGGCAACGCATGAATTATCCATATATTGGGGGATAAGCTTAGCCACCAGCGACGAGGTTTCTTCAGCCAATTCAGAGGGTTTCAATACCGCACAGTTGCCCGCTGCAATAGCGGCGATATAAGGGGCAAGCAATAACTGAAGCGGATAATTCCACGCTCCGATAATAAGCACAGTGCCAAGCGGCTCAGGCTTGCGAAAGCTCTTACCTGGCCATGCCACCATGGGCGTTGATACTTTGCGTGGCTTTGCCCATTTATCCAAATGCTTAAGCGTATGCTTGATATCAGAAAGCAGAAACCCTTGTTCCGCTACCATGGCTTCGGTCTTACATTTGCCCAGGTCATTTTTAAGGGCCTGCAAAATGTCGTGCTGGTTGTCTTTCAGTAAAGTTTCTAATGCTTTTAACTGGCTTTTACGCCACTCCAAGGACTGGGTTTTCCCTGTATCGAAACTGTCGTTAAGCTTGTGAACAACGTCAACGAAACACACGCCAGTTTCCACTGCGTGAAGAGAAGGTCTATTTGGCATAAGAAGGCTCCGATAGCATAACACCCACTGCAACAATTCTATGGCTCATCTTAAGATTGTTGTCGGGCAAAGCAGCGCAATAATTAACTGATACTATCTTATATTAATAGGGATGTTCGAAGACAACGCAACTAAATTGTTAATTAATGTTTAATGAGCTCGTATTTTAGGTGCAAGTGGCTGACGTAACACTTAAGAAGTATAAACAGTTAACGTTGAAGCAATAACAAGATTATATAAAAGTAAAAGGTCGAAAAATTACAAACAAAAAAGCCCAGTGAACACTGGGCTTTTAAACATATTTAATGTGAAACTATTACGCGTCGTATGGGCTGCGTAAAACGATAGTTTCGTTTCTGTCTGGACCTGTTGAAACGATATCAACCGGCACACCTGTTAGCTCTTCAAGACGCTTAATGTAGTTTTTCGCAGCTTGTGGAAGCGCTTCAAACTCAGTTACACCAAAAGTGTTGTCTGTCCAACCCGGCATTTCTTCATAAACTGGTGTCACTTTTTCGTAACCGTCAGCCGCCATAGGTGGAACGTCTTTCACGTTACCGTCTGCATCTTTGTAGCCTACACAAATTTGAAGGCTTTCAAGACCGTCTAGTACGTCAAGCTTAGTTAAGCAGAAACCTGTAATAGAGTTGATTTGTACTGCGCGTTTCATTGCAACTGCATCGAACCAACCTGTACGGCGCTTACGACCGGTGGTTGCGCCAAACTCGTGACCTTTAACACCTAAGTGTTGGCCTACTTCACATTCTAGTTCAGTAGGGAAAGGACCTGAGCCTACACGCGTAGTGTATGCTTTAACAATACCCAGTACGTAATCTAGCTTAAGTGGGCCAAAGCCAGCACCCGTTGCTACACCACCAACGGTAGTGTTTGAAGACGTAACATAAGGATAAGTACCGTGATCGATGTCTAGAAGTGTACCTTGTGCACCTTCAAACATAATAGGCAAGCCAGCATTGTGTGCTTTGTCTAGTTCGTCAGTTACATCAACAACCATTGCTTTAAGAATGTCAGCAACTTCCATTGCACCTTTTAAGGTTTCATCAAAGTCTACTGCTTCTTCGCCATAGTACTGAGTAAGCGTGAAGTTATGCACGTCTAGCACTTCTTTCAGCTTTGCTGCGAAGTCTTCTGCATTAAACAAGTCGCCAACGCGTAATCCACGACGGGCTACTTTATCTTCATACGCTGGACCGATACCACGACCCGTTGTACCAATTGCTTTTGCGCCGCGGGCTTTTTCGCGCGCTACGTCTAGTGCAATGTGATAAGGAAGAATAAGCGGACAAGCTTCACTAATCTTTAATCGCTCGCGCACTGGAACGCCACGCTCTTCAAGCATAGTCATTTCTTTCATTAGTGCGTCAGGGCTTAGCACAACACCGTTACCAATAATACAGGTAACATTATCGCGTAGGATGCCTGATGGGATTAAGTGAAGTACGGTTTTTTCACCGTCGATTACTAGAGTGTGACCTGCATTGTGTCCGCCTTGGTAACGAACAACATATTTTGCGCGATCAGTGAGTAGGTCTACGACCTTGCCTTTACCCTCGTCACCCCATTGAGTGCCGAGTACCACAACGTTCTTTGCCATGAATCATATGTGTAAGAAAA
>Ga0209992_10003937_pt1 | contig 12077 bp, 11 predicted proteins | sample 2SBtaG_2_FD_182564 | JGI IMG/M metagenome (GOLD analysis project Ga0209992, IMG submission 182564) | Deep subsurface microbial communities from Kolumbo volcano to uncover new lineages of life (NeLLi) - 2SBTROV12_ACTIVE470 metaG (SPAdes)... | ecosystem: Environmental > Aquatic > Marine >... | reverse complement strand
TTCTTGTTAAGCGCTGCAGTTTGTTTTAAGGATAACTCACCAGATAAATTGATCGGGCTAGACTTACATAATTTCACAATATTATGAACCTTGGTTAGCTCAGCTTTTTCAGGAGCGGCAGTAAGTACAACTTTAGTGTTCAAATCTATCTCGCAAAAATCAATGATTTTTGCCATTATTTGATCTGCAATACATTTAAATAACCAGCGTGATACTGGATGGATATGTATAAATGTACTAATGTTGGTTATTTTGTTATTTGTAATGATATTGTCATTGTCACTCCAGAATATTTCAACTTTTTTATCTACTATGGGAATATTGATAGATCTTAACGGATCTAAATTAGTTTCAAGTGTGTGCCTTAATCCCTGCTTTGGCATTTGATGAGTAAATGCTTTTTTCAAAATAGCGCTCTCATGGGGATAGCCAATACGAACTGGAGCCTTAGTCAACCAAGCAATCTGTGCACCTCTATCACCTTCGGTAAGATTAATAACAATATCATAATCCTTTCTTCGAAAATTGTAAGAGAATTGAAACTCTTCCCAAATTCTATTAAGCGCTGATAATGATTTAATTCTATCTCTATCATAAATTACAATCTCATTAACATTATGATTCAAAGATATCATTTCTTCAGTACCCTTATTAAGGGCCACGTCTATTTTTGAATCTGGATAATAGTTCTTTAGATTGCTCAACAAAGGCGTAATCAATAATACATCACCAATATTTCTAAATTTAAGAATTAGGATTTTCACAATGACAACATACTAGTAATATTTTTTTTGATGGTACTAAAATCTAATCGCATTAAGCACTTGCTAACAAGCGTATCATTACAACCATGATTGTTGCAGGGTAGGCAATTTACAATGTCAGAAAAAACGCGATGCTTACCATTTTTTTGTAAACCTCCTTTTCTATTATAAGTATTTTTTTCCATTTCATTGTCCCACGGCCCCCAAACATCTGGTGAAGTTGGACCAAAAAAAGCTAATACGGGGATATCATTGGCGGCACTAATATGCATGATTGCAGTATCAACACCAATAAACAGATCAGCCTTCTTGTTAAGCGCTGCAGTTTGTTTTAAGGATAACTCACCAGATAAATTGATCGGGCTAGACTTACATAATTTCACAATATTATGAACCTTGGTTAGCTCAGCTTTTTCAGGAGCGGCAGTAAGTATAACTTTAGTGTTCAAATCTATCTCGCAAAAATCAATGATTTTTGCAATCAGCTCCAATTTGATTTCCTTGTGCTCGCCTCTAGAAAACGGGTGAATATGTATTAATTTTTTAGCATTAAAAGATGAATGATTTTCTGATAAATAATTATTGATAACTTTTTCATCTTTTTCACTCCAGTAAACGCTTACGTTTTTATTAATTATTGGAATATTAAGAGATTTTAATGGATCCAGACACACTTCTACAATGTGTCTTTTTTCTCTATTTGGCAAAAAATGTGTATATGTTCTTTTAATTATTTTACTTTTTATTGTATCGCTGCCAATTTGAACTTTGGCGCCACTAAATCTTGCGATAATAGCGCCTCTGTCACCTTGGTCTAAATCAATAACTATGTCATATTTTTTATCATATATCTTCTTAAGGAATTGATATTCTTTATATGCTTTCTTAAAAAATGATAAACTTCCGTTATTAGAGCGACTGTAAACTAGAACTGTGTGTATATTTGGATTAAAAGTTAATACATCTTCGGTGCCAATATTGACAGCTACATCAATTACTGAGTCTGGATATTGAAATTTTAGATTTTGCACTAAAGGGGTAACTAACAACACATCTCCAATAGTTTTAAATTTAAGGATTAAAATTCTCACTTAAAATACTTCCAAAAAGCATATTGGGCATATACTTTTGAAATTACAAACCCTCGCCAGCCCTCCAAAAAACCCAACCTTAAAAAATACATTTTTACAAAAGTCCATAAAGGTGAAATAAACGCCTTCAATATATTTTTGTTTTTATTACTCAGTGAGGCGTATTTTTTTTGCTTTTTAACAAACTCATTAACTGTTTCATAAGCCAAATGAAGCATGTGATTTTTTAACTTACTAACCTTGCCGTCAATTTTCACACTTTCATGCACTGTAGCGTCGTTTAACCTACCCTTCTGTCTGTTAAAAAGACGAATACTGTAATCTGGATACAATCCACAACGTCTAACATATTTTCCAAAGAAATTATTAAGCCTAGCAACATGATAGCCATCTGCAGTAGGATTTTTAAGCGTGATTAAAATTTCTGATTGCAATTCAAGAGTAATTCTCTCATCAGAATCTAGAATAAATACCCAATCATTATTTGCTAATCCTACTGCCTTATTTTTTTGCATGCCAAAGCCAAGCCAATCTTGATGCATTACTTTGGCGCCTAATTCTTTTGCAATAGAGCAAGTGGCATCTGTAGATCCGCTATCTAAAACCAAAACTTCATCAGCAAATAATGATGATTTAATCGCATCTGAAATAAATTTTTCTTCATTTTTAGTGATAATCACAACACTTAATCTATTCATTCTTCGATTATATCTAAACATGCGTGTAAAGAGTCGAGCCAAAATGGCACTATTACCTTAAACTGTCTTTGAATCTTATGATTATCTAACACGCTATATTTAGGTCTTTGCGCCTTAGCACCCCATTCTATCCCTTTTACTGGAATAGCCTTGCAATTTATTTTTTTATACTCAAATATACCTTTTGCAAAATCATACCAACTACATAACCCCCTAGCAGAATAATGATAAATTTCCGAATCAAAATTCGTTTTAATTTTTTTACTTAAAACAATATGTAATAACACTTTAGCTACATCCACAGTATATGTGGGAGACCCAATCTGATCACTTATCACCCTGACACTGTCTCTTTCTTTACCAATTTTAAGCATCGTGTTAACAAAGTTGTTACCATACTCAGAATAGAGCCAACTAACTCTTATAATTATTGCATTTATCGGCATAATTTCTTTTATAGCTTGTTCTCCAGCTAGTTTAGTATTACCATAAGTATTGATAGGGCTGGGGGTGTCTGTTTCTATATAAGGCTTTTTGCTTGTTCCATTAAATACATAATCAGTTGACAAATGAATTAGTTTAATTTGTTTTTCCCGTGCAATTGTCGCCAACTTTTTAACAGCCCAATAATTAACTTGGCTTGTTAAATCTAAATCTTCTTCAGCTTTATCTACTTGGGTATAAGCAGCGCAATTAATAATAACATCAAAATTATTATTATTAAAATACTTACCAATACTATCGTTATCACTTAAATCTAACTCTTGTCTACCAATAAAAACAAACTCATGCTCTTGCTGAGTACAATCAACAACTTTATTAATAGACTTGCCTAATTGCCCATTTTTTCCAGTAATAAGTATTCTCATGACTCTAAGCTACTCAAATAGATCTTTAGCATTCGCTAAAGTTGGGTGGATTTTATCCTTATCTGAGAGTTGCAGCATCTCTAGTGGCAGTTGCCAATCAATGGCTAAATCATTATCATCAAATGCAATACCTCGATCATGCTGGGGTGCATAATAATTATCTACTTTATAAGCAAAGGTGGCACTATCACTAAGCACAACAAAACCATGAGCAAAGCCATGTGGCACAAACAGTTGATGTTTATTATCTGCTGTTAGCTCCACTACCACATGTTGGCCAAAAGTAGGGCTAGATTTTCGGATATCAACAGCCACATCCAGAACACTACCCTCTATTACCCTAACTAGCTTTGCCTGAGTGTAAGGTGGCAGTTGATAATGTAGTCCACGTAATACGCCCTTGGTTGATTTTGACTCATTGTCTTGAATAAAATTAACTTGATAACCAACAGTCTCTTCAAACAGATCTTGCCTAAAGGTTTCTATAAAATAACCACGGTTATCGCCATGTACAGTTGGTTCAATAAGTATTACTTCGGGTATTGACTGAGGTGTAAACTTCAAATCACTTCCTCTGCACGTCGAAGTAAGTATTGTCCATATTGGTTTTTGGCCAAAGGTTGTGCCAGCTCTATGAGCTGCTCTTTATTAATGTAGCCTTGTTCAAAAGCAATCTCTTCAATGCAGGCGACTTTCAAGCCTTGCCTTCTCTCTATAGTTTCAATAAAGGTCGAGGCTTCAAGCAAACTTTCATGTGTTCCTGTATCAAGCCAAGCAAAGCCTCTACCCATAAGTTCAACAGTTAAGCGCTCTTCACCTAAATACATTTGATTAACTGTAGTAATCTCTAACTCGCCTCTGTCAGAAGGAACGACTTCAGCAGCTTTTTTAACCACATCATTTGGATAGAAATACAAGCCTGTTACTGCATAATTGCTTTTAGGGTTTGTTGGTTTTTCTTCAATACTAAGTGCTTTGCCAGTCTGATCAAAATCAACCACGCCATAACGTTCAGGATCATGTACGTGGTAGCCAAATACTGTTGCCATGTTTTTATCTTGAGCATTTGATACAGCATTAGACAGCATATCGGTGGTGCCGTGACCATAGTAAATATTATCACCTAAGATTAAGCAAACGTCATCATCACCAATAAAATCTTTACCTAGGATGAATGCCTGGGCTAGGCCGTCGGGAGAAGGTTGCACAATGTATTCAAACTTCATGCCAATATCAGAGCCATCACCCAATAATTGCTCAAACCTTGGTAGGTCTTCATGGGTAGAAATAATAAGCACTTCTTGAATACCAGCAAGCATCAGTACGGACAAAGGATAATAAATCATCGGCTTATCGTAAATTGGCATAAGCTGTTTTGATACGCATTTAGTAAGAGGGTATAGTCGCGTTCCTGAGCCACCTGCTAGAATAATTCCTTTCATGATTTAACCACTCCTAATCTTTCACCTTGATAGCTGCCATCCTTAACCCGGTCGCACCAAACAGTGTTTTCTAAATACCATTCAACGGTCTTTTTAATGCCTGTTGCAAAAGTTTCATCTGGTGTCCAGTTCAACTCTTTATCGATCTTAGTGGCATCAATTGCATATTTAACGTCATGCCCTGCTCTATCACCTACATAGGTAATAAGCTGTTCATACATATCGATTCCATCAAGTTCACTTGGTACTAACTCATCCAGGATACTACAAACAGTTTTAACAACCTCAATGTTTTGCAATTCATTATGCCCACCAATATTGTAAGTTTCACTAATCTCACCAGTAAGCGCTACATGGAGTAGTGCTCTTGCGTGGTCATCAACATACAACCAATCGCGTATTTGTTTGCCATTGCCGTAGATTGGTAAATCCTTACCTTCTAATGCGTTAAGGATAATGAGTGGAATAAGCTTCTCAGGGAATTGGTAAGGGCCGTAATTATTTGAGCAATTTGTAATCAATGTTGGGAATTTGAAAGTACGCTGCCATGCACGCACCAAGTGATCAGAACTTGCCTTTGCCGCTGAGTAAGGCGAGCTAGGTGCATAGGGTGTTTCTTCAGTAAAAAGATCATTCGTACCTTCTAAATCACCATACACCTCATCAGTAGATACGTGATGGAATCTAAAGCAATCTTTTTTATCATCCTCTAAGTTAGACCAGTAATTTCTAGCCTCTTCTAGCAACACATAAGTGCCGACAATATTAGTCTGAATAAACTCTCCAGGGCCGTCAATTGACCTATCCACATGTGACTCAGCTGCCAGGTGCATTACAATATCAGGTTGATGCTTGTGAAATATACGTTTAATCTCAACAGCATCACAAATATCAACTTGTTCAAATGCATATCTTGTATTATTTTCAACCGAAACTAAGGATTCTAGATTGCCTGCATAGGTCAATTTATCAACATTAACAATACTATGATGTGTACTGTTAACAATATGGCGAATAACAGCAGAACCAATAAAACCCGCACCACCGGTGATTAATAGCTTCATCTTTCTAGATTCTCCACATACCAGTCTATTGCTTCATCCATACCCTCGGATATCATGTATTTTGGTTGATAATCTAACAATGTTTTCGCCTTATCTATATTGGCTTGAGAGTGTCTTACATCTCCCGCTCTGAAATCTCTATAAATTGGCTCTTTCTTTTTTAAACCTTCTGTTCTTTGAATTAGCCTTTCTTCAATCATTTGATAAAGTTTGTTTAAATTTGTTCTATCATTAAGAGCAACGTTATAGACTTGGTCAGTAGCTTTATCATTGTTAGTAGTGGCTGCTAGAAGATTCATCTGCACTGTATTGTCAATATAACAAAAGTCTCTACTAGTTTCACCATCGCCATTAATAAACACATCTTCTTTATTTAGAATGGCTGCTACCCATTTTGGTATAACTGCCGCGTACGCGCCATTAGGGTCTTGTCTTTTTCCAAAGATGTTGAAGTATCTTAATCCTATGACTTTGAAACTATAAGTTTTTGCAAAAACATTAGCATAAAGCTCATTAACAACTTTAGTCACTGCATAGGGACTTAGAGGATTGCCAATCTTGTCTTCTACTTTTGGTAGATCTGGATGATCTCCATAGGTAGAGCTTGATGCGGCATAGACAAATCTTTTTACATTTGCGTCTTTACTAGCAACTAGCATATTTAAAAAGCCATCAATATTGGCTCTATTAGTATTAATAGGATCTTCGATTGATCTAGGAACTGAGCCTAATGCCGCTTGGTGCAATACATAATCTACACCGCTACACGCCTGTTTGCAATCCTCTATCTCTCTTATATCACCATTGATAAAGGTAAAATTATCGCTTAAGTCCTTACCAATAGCGTTGTTGGCATCTTGGATCGCCTGATCAATATTATGCTGATGACCGGTATCAAAGTTATCCAGACCTACCACCTTTTGGTTAAGGATTAGCAGCCTCTCTAGTAAATTAGAGCCAATAAAACCAGCAACTCCTGTCACTAGCCAAATGCTTTGATTGTCTTTTAAATGTTCTTGTAGCTCTTCATATTTACTCATTTACAGTCTTCCATCCACTTTGTTAGCATCTAGCAAATATTTAATATCATAAAGCACATGATTATCCTTGGCAAAGGATTTTATCTGTTCTAATGATAACGCTTTAAATTCATCATGTGCAACTGCTAATAATATTACATCATATTTACCTTTTATTGGTTGATCGATTGGCCTAATATCATATTCATGTACCGACTCATCTTTATCAACCCACGGATCAAATACATCAATATTGCAATTAAATCCTTCGAACTCTTCAACCAGATCCACCACACGAGTATTACGAAGATCAGGACAATTCTCTTTGAACGTTAGCCCCATAATTAGTATGTTTGCATCCACTATGTGGATACGCTTTTTAGTCATCAACTTTGATACTTGATCTGCAACGTATGATCCCATATTGTCATTTAATCTACGACCTGCAAGAATCATCTCTGGATTGTAGCCCACTTCTATAGCCTTATGGGTAAGATAGTATGGATCAACGCCAATACAGTGCCCTCCAACTAAGCCCGGTCTAAATGGCAAAAAGTTCCATTTAGTGCCTGCAGCTTCTAATACGGATTCTGTATCAATATCTAGCTTATTAAAGATAAGTGCCAGCTCATTAATAAGAGCAATGTTCACATCTCTTTGAGTGTTTTCAATAACCTTGGCAGCTTCAGCTACTTTGATATTGCTTGCTTTATGTGTGCCAGCAATGATAATTTCTTGGTATAGCTCGTCAACTTCAGTGGCAATCTCGGGTGTTGATCCTGCCGTTACTTTTTTAATAGTAGTTACTCGATGCTCTTTATCTCCTGGATTAATGCGCTCAGGTGAATAGCCACAGTAAAAATCTTTGTTGAATATCAAGCCTGATTGCTTTTCAAGAATTGGCACACAAACCTCTTCAGTAGCACCTGGATAAACGGTTGATTCATAGATAACAATATCACCTTTTTTAAGAATGGAGCCTGCCGCCTCACTAGATTTTTCTAAAGGGGTTAAATCAGGTCTTTTATGCTTGTCAATTGGCGTTGGAACGGTGATGATAAAAATCTCACAATCTTTTACATCATCAAGATTACTTGTATAGCTCAAATAAACTGCATCTCTTAATTCTTCTGAGGTTGTTTCAAGGGTTGAATCAACGCCATTTTTTAGATCATCAATTCTAGGCTGGTTAATATCAAAGCCAACAACAGTTCGCTTTTTACCGAACTCTACTGCAAGGGGAAGGCCTACATAGCCAAGGCCGATTAGGGCTATTTTTTTGTTGTTCATACTTATCAAAATTCTTAAATATTATTATATTCTTTATACCACACCGCAAAATTCTCAACACCCTGCTTCACACTCGTACTTGGCTTGTAGCCAAATTGCTCTACCAAGTCATCTACATCTGCGTAAGTATCCGGCACATCCCCAGGCTGGAGTGGCAGTAGTTCTTTTTCTGCAGTTTTGCCAAGTGTAGTTTCTAACGCATCAATATAATCCATAAGCTCTACTGGATTGTTATTGCCAATATTATAAACTCTGTATGGTGCACTACTCGTTGCAGGATCTGGATTGTTACTATCCCAATCTGGATTAGGTGGCGCTGGTCTATCTAATATTCTAATAACACCTTCAACAATATCATCAATGTAGGTAAAGTCTCTACGGTGTTTACCGTAGTTAAACACCGTGATAGGTTCATCATTCATAATTGCTCTGGTGAACTTTTGTAATGCCATGTCTGGTCTATCGTATGGACCGTACACGGTGAAAAACCTTAAACCCGTTGTTGGTACATTGTATAAGTGAGAGTATGTGTGTGCCATTAGCTCATTAGCCTTCTTTGTAGCTGCATACAGGCTTACTGGATGATTAACCGCTTCATGGGTTGAGAATGGCTGTTTGGTATTAAGTCCATAAGTGGAGCTTGATGAAGCGTAAACCAGATGCCTCACTTTGTTATGTCTGCAGCCTTCTAAAATATGTGCAAAGCCTACCAAGTTAGTATCGATATAAGCCAGTGGGTTTTCAATAGAATATCTAACGCCTGCTTGTGCTGCAAGATTAACCACAGCATCAAACTGCTCATCTTCAAATAGCTTAGCCATCGCCTCACGATCTTCAAGATTCATTCTAATATGCGTGTAGTTAGGATGATCGGCGTGGCGAGCTAGGCGAGCTTCTTTGAGTTTTGGGTCGTAGTAATCATTATGATTATCAATGCCGATGACCTCATCACCCCTATCAAGCAATCTGATTGAGAGTGCTGATCCGATAAAGCCTGCTGAGCCTGTTACTAATATTTTCATTTGATATTCTTTTCTTAAGTTTGTTTATTAATTATTATTACTATTTATTTTGTTGTTTGTTTAGCTAGTCTGAGTTAAACAGATCTCTGGTATAGACTTTGTCCTTAACGTCACTAAGTTCATCCACCATTCTATTAGCGACAATCACATCACTGATTTGCTTAAACTCTTCTAGATTATCAATAATCTTTGAGTGGAAGAACTCACTCTCACCCTGTTCAGTTAGTACTGGCTCATAGATTATCACTTCAATGCCTTTAGCTTTAATACGTTTCATAATACCTTGAATGGATGATGCTCTAAAGTTATCAGAACCAGACTTCATAATTAATCTATGTACGCCAACAACCTTTGGCTGTTTGGCAATGATAGAATCCGCAATAAAGTCTTTTCTGGTTGAGTTGGCATCAACAATGGCACTAATCAGCGCATTAGGCACATCTTGATAATTGGCTTTAAGTTGCTTGGTGTCTTTAGGTAGGCAATAACCGCCATAGCCAAAGCTAGGGTTGTTGTAGTGTGATCCAATTCTTGGATCAAGGCCCACACCTTCAATAATTTGTTTTGAATCTAGATTATGCGCCTCTGCGTAAGAATCCAGTTCGTTAAAATAAGATACACGCATAGCCAAATAAGTATTACTAAAAAGCTTTACTGCCTCTGCTTCAGTAGAGTGGGTAAATAAAACATCTATATCTTCTTTTATAGCGCCTTCTTGTAGAAGATCTGCAAACACCTTAGCTCTGTCTGATATTTCACCGACGATAATGCGTGATGGATATAAGTTGTCATGAAGCGCTAAACCCTCTCTTAAAAACTCTGGTGAGAAGATGATATTATCAATATTAAACTTCTCTTTAATGCTTTGAGTGTATCCAACTGGTACCGTTGATTTAATAATCATCACCGCATCGGGGTTAATATCAACAACATCTTGAATAACCGCTTCTACCGAAGCGGTATTAAAGTAATTATTAGTGATGTCGTAATCAGTTGGCGTGGCAATAATGACAAAGTCTGCGTCTTTATAAGCGAGCTCTTTATCTAAAGTAGCCGTAAAGTTAAGATCTTTATTGGCTAGGAAATCTGTAATCTCAGCGTCTACTATTGGAGAGATTTTGTTGTTAAGCTGTTCAATCTTTGAGGCAATGATATCAAGGGCAATTACTTCATGATTTTGAGACAAAAGCATGGCATTGGAAAGGCCGACATATCCGGTGCCTGCTATGGTGATTTTCATAATTCCTCTTCGTGTAATAATTCTTTTGTCATTTTAACAATATCATTCACTTTGATCGCTTTAATTGACAAATCGTTCTTATCAATCTTATAAGGATCGACTTTTGAGCCTGATTCAATGACTCGATTAACATCTGTTGTGTATGTATTACGATACCCGGGGGTCGAACCAAATAGGGTGATAGATGGGATGTTAAGCGCCCAAGCCATATGTGTTGGGCCTGTATCTCCACCAATAACCAAATCCATTTGCGCAATGATTGACTTTAATTCATCCAATGTTAATTGACTAGAAACACTTATATTTTTCGAGCCAGATTGTATTTGCTCTGCCATGGACTTTTCTTCTGCATTACCCCATAAAATAATAACATTTGCATCTAACTCATTAGCCAGTTGAGTGTATTTTTCTACGGGATAAATTTTGGATTTAAATGAAGCGCCTGGAATAAGCGCAACATATGGCTTTCGATTTTTAGCAGTTTTAGATATATCTTTGGAATTAGAGAAAAGAAACGGCTTTTTATTTAAAATATTAGCATCTGAAATGGTAAAATCTAAAGCATTTGAAACAACAAATGCATTGCGCTTAATAATATTTTCAGAATAATCAATTTTACAAGTATCAGAGTAAAACTTAGCGGCAAAAGACTCGCGCAAGGAGTTTCTATCAAATCCAAAAGTTTTGTCGGACGGAATAACACGTGACACAATAGCTGACTTAATTAACCCTTGGGCATCAATAACAACATCATATTTTGGTAATTTTCTGAGTTTTTTAAATTCTTGAAAAAGCAACTTTAAAGATTTATTTTTTTTGGCTTTTTTAATATTAACCGTATGAATAGTGTCAATATCTGGATTATTGGCAAGAATGCCCTTGAAAGCTTCTTCTACAACCCAATCAATTTGGCAATTAGGATGTTCGTTCTTGATAAATTGCAACGCAACCATGGCGTGAATAATATCACCAAGTGCTGAGAGTTTTACAATTGCAATTTTCATAAAATGAATTTTACTACGTGTAGTGCTCAATATATTAGTATGAGGGTTTAATGATATAATTTGCGCATTATTTTTCAAAAACCCACTATGAGTGACAACGCCCCAGTAGAGACTACTAATTTTATTCGTAATCAAATCAATAATGATTTAGATTCTGGCTTGCATCCAACCATTCAAACGCGCTTTCCACCTGAGCCAAATGGCTATTTACATATTGGCCATGCCAAATCAATTTGTTTGAATTTTGGCCTAGCTAAAGACTATAACGGCAAGTGTAATTTGCGCTTTGATGACACCAACCCTGCCAAAGAAGATATGGAATTTGTTGATTCCATAAAGGCCGATGTTAAATGGTTAGGTTTTGACTGGGACGGTGAGATTCAATATAGCTCGAATTATTTCCCAAAATTTTATGAATATGCGATTGAACTAATCAGAAAAGGCTTGGCCTATGTGTGTTTTTTAAATGCTGATCAAACACGTGAATATCGTGGCACCTTAAAAGAAGCTGGCAAGGCTAGTCCGTATCGAGACACTTCTGTTGAAGAAAATTTAGAACTGCTTGCCAAGATGA
>Ga0209992_10003936_pt1 | contig 12079 bp, 7 predicted proteins | sample 2SBtaG_2_FD_182564 | JGI IMG/M metagenome (GOLD analysis project Ga0209992, IMG submission 182564) | Deep subsurface microbial communities from Kolumbo volcano to uncover new lineages of life (NeLLi) - 2SBTROV12_ACTIVE470 metaG (SPAdes)... | ecosystem: Environmental > Aquatic > Marine > Volcanic... | reverse complement strand
ACAAAAATATTTTTAATAGTAATGGTAATAGGATCGCCATTAATAAACACTCTTGATGCCCATTGGTTTGCTTTTATTAATTGCAGGTAGTTGTGTTTTTCAGTAGGCATAAATTTTATGTATTACACTCACTATCAACACTATGAATGGAATAGTTTTCTATATTGTCCACATTTGGAAACACTACTGCAGAAAGTTTATTGCCGTAAACACAGCCTGTATCAATCCCTAAAGAATACTTGTCTATCTTCACCTCTTTAAACGTCTGGTGTCCATAAACAATAAAACCTTGCTTCCCATCATAAGCTTCAGACCAAAAAACTGATTCACTATTCTCTTCACCAAATGGAATAAATTTATGATTCTTAGTAAGATATCTTAATCTCAAAATTTTTGATTTTTCTTCTTTTGAGAGATTGCCTAAGTTAAAACTATTCTGCAAACCTGCATGTAATACCGTAATCTTTCCAAGCTTCATAAAGAGCGGCATATTGTTCATGAAATCAACATCACCAACACTTAACTCACTTACAATCTTATTTTCATCTTGATCTAACTCAATAGGGTTATTTACAATAGATTTTTCGTGTTTAAGATAGCGGATGATTTTATTTTCATGATTTCCGACAACAGACCTAATATTATTTTTCTGAATATATCTAAGTGTTTTAATTGAGTCTTTTCCTCGAGTTATGGTGTCTCCAACACAAATCTCTACATCATATTTTTGAATACTTATCAAGCTCCTAAGCTGTAAAAATTCTTTATAACAACCATGTATATCTCCATATATAATAAGTCTGCTCATTTTTAATTCACTTGCTTAATTGATTCATAGATATACCTTAAGAGCTCCCGCTCTGCATTGTTAATACTCACTGACTTTTGTTTTGAGCCTTCATGTGCAATTAGATTTCTAAGTGGGATGATTTTATTGATCCACGCTCTATCCCATTTTTTTACACGACTATTTTCCGACCAGATGGACTCTTCTGGATAATTACCAAAGTCCTTCCCTTCTTCCCAATCATGTTCTGTTACCCCTTTGACTATAACTGTATACTTATTTGAACTATCTTCTTTAATTTTAACGTCGCCTTTATGACCACCAAGGTCTACGGTAAAAATATCTTGGAATGTTTTGTACTCAATAGTATCGTCTGAAGGGGTTGCAGTCCAGTTAGCATCTAATATTGAACTATATTCAGTTATCATGAAAAAATCAGTCCAATCATATTCCTTTGGTTCAGATCCGCTATCATATTCTGCTTGTATTGTCTGATCCATCCGGGTAAGGCATGTTGCTCTTTGTTTGCCAATTTTCATTTCCCAAGTAGTTAGTCCGCTAGCTTTATGGACTACTTCTTCACCATACAAAGTCTTTAAGTTACTAAGGATTGTATCTTTCATATAAGACTCTATATTAGTCATCAATTGCTTGCCTTCCTTTTGAATCTCAATATCTTGCCTCTCTCTCCAATCAATTAGTTCTGGAGGCAGGTATTCAGGTATTCTTTTACTGATAAAATCTTGAAAAGTATGGAACCACAATGGACGAGCCTTGGCCCCCTCTTGGTTAAATAGTTTTTTTTCAATGTCGTTATCAATATTTTCAAGCTCATCGAACAATACCATTAAATACTTTTCAATCTTAGATATTCTTTCTTTATTCGAGCTTTTTAGAGAAACTTCATTTTTATTTATTGTAAGAAAGTCATTTAAACTGCCAATTATCATAATAAAAGCATAAGTCCCCTTATTACTAACAATAAAGTTTTCTTTACTAGCCTTGTTGTACAAATTCGGATATTTTGTTGCAAAGATTTCGTAGCAGCTATTAATAAATGATGCAACTTTTTTTCTCGCATTTTCCATTTCTTTAAGCCCAGCTTTCATATCTTGAATCGATACATCGTACAAACATGAGTGGGCTGTCTCTAATTTAAAGGCTTTTTTCTTTGCTTTAGGAATCAGCCCGCAATTTTCAAGTGAATCTCTAAATGGTATTCTCTTTAATTGGGCTGTATCCCCTCCTTGCGTTATTAATCCATTCAATACATACCCCTGCTCCTCAGCTAAAGTTCTTATTATTGATGATTTTAGCGCCTTCATTCTAGAGTCTATAAACTCACTATCCCAATTTAAATTTTCTTGGAGTGTGTCGATTAAATCTGGGGAGATAGGTTTTTGATTTTGGTTTACATCTATAAACATCTCTAGTTGCCGATCAGTAGTCATATTCACAAAAGCAACAACAGGAATAGTATCCTTTTCAAAAAACTCACTTTGGGAATAGCCATAAATTCTGTGTTGCCCATCAATGATATTTGCTATAGCAAAAGCCATTGGAATTTTTACCATGCCATACTGGGACTTTGATGTAGTTTCTCGGGATGGGTGGCCGGGTTCAAATAAAATTTTTACAGTCTTAGATTCCTTAAAATTAATAATTACAGAGTTGGGAAAGAAATGCTCTGGCTCATTCAAAAACTCGCCTATCTTCTTTAGTCTAGACTTTACCAGCATTCTTTGATAAGTAGGATCTTCTTCTTCATTTGCTCGAACTCTATGAAGCACATAGCCAATTTTTAAAAGGTAACTAGGCTCCAAGGAAAACATGTAATATTCAAGCCCTCCCATCTTTCCTTTTAATGCCGGAATACTAAGCTTCTCATCACTTATTGTTGTACCTTTAAATATAAGCCCTAAAAATTGAAATTTTGCCGTGGTACTATAGTTCTTTATAATGTTTTTTATGTATTCAAATTTACTATCAACTAAATGATAAATTCCAGCATTTTCAAGCCTTTTAGAATCTTCATCTTCAGTAGTAATTCTGTAATTTTTAGTCGCAAAAATTAGTTTAACCTTATATGTATCATCAAAAATCTGATGAATAGATTTGGTAAAGCCATCTTTCATTGCTGCCATTGATTCAATTTCGGTTTTAAAGGATTTTTTAGACTTTTTTTGACTAGCCTTGCACTCAACCAAAAAAACAATCTTATTTTCTGTATCAACAGCAAATACATCAATTTGTTTCTTTTCGTTAGGGTTCTTTCCAAATGGTAATTCTAGTTTATTATCATGATTTAAATACCTAATCCCTAAATTGTAAAACATGCACCAAACTTCATTTTCAAAGCAAACTGAGGATGGTTTTTCCATAATTAAACTGGCTCTTTTTCCTTTGTGTGTCTCTTTTTCAACATGCCATCCTTTTTTAACATGCTCATCAACAAGCTCAATTTGGACACTCTTTTTATGCATTGGATTTCTATTTAAATTAAAAAGCTTTTTAATTTGCTGAGCCTCCTCCGTGCCATCTTGGTTGCCATCATATATTTTTAACTTGATATTGTTTATTTGTGTTTTTTCTAGCCAAGGCATCTTCACACTCCGTTTGTCATTATTAATTCGGCATATTTTCCACGTTTAGAACCGATTCCACCAATGGTACTAGATCTGTTTACTTCAAAAATAGGATCGTCTTTTTGGAAAATATTTATCACTTCTGGATGAGCGGCATTTGTCAGAATGTAATACGCTCCAATACTCTTAATTCTGTCTATCATCTCGGACAATCTATATTGTTCTGATAATGAAAAAATTTTCTGATTATATTGAATAAATCCATTGCCATTATGAGTAACTGTATAAGGCGGATCTAGAAATACCAGATCCCCTTTCTTTATATTTTGCAGTATGTTTGAAAAATCACCAGAAGAAAAATGAACATTTTTTAAATTTAAAGATACTTTTCTTAAATTATTGTAGTCAAATTGAAGCTTATGTCTTTTGCCGTATGGAACATTATATTCCCCATTTAGATTAACCCTGTAGATGCCATTAAATGAAGTTTGATTAAGATATATAAATCTTGCGGCCTCTTGAAAAAAATCATCAAATTTAACAGATCTTATTTGGTAATAGTCCTCTTCTGTATTCTTAAAGTCTTTCAAAAAACCTATAACAAGTTCAACATCTTTTTGTACAGCTGTATAAGCATCTATCAACTCTTTGTTAAGATCTGAAATAAACGCCTTCTCTGGTTGAAGATGGAAAAATATAGATCCACCGCCAATAAATGGCTCATGATATTGATTAAACCCATTAACAGGCAAATAATTATGTAGTTGTTTTAATAGCCACCTTTTACCGCCTGCCCATCTCAAGAAAGGTGTGCATTTTTTATTATCAGCAAAAATTTCTGCTAGATTTTTTTCTAAGGGTTTGATAGATGGAGCTGATATAGTGTTTTGCAAAATATAATTAATTATTAACTGTTTGGTGTGATTTTAACAAACTTGTTAAATCAAACATCAACTTAACTTAGGAATATTTATCAATTTTAAGGGTTAATGATATATTGCGAAACATATTATTTGTAATAGGTTATAGAAGTTAAACAACGCCCTTTTAAAACTCAGAATTAAAAAATAAAGGGGGCGGCTTAGATTCAAAATCCAAGTGCAACACTGTTAATATTCTCAGTTAATTTATTACTCATTGCTTAATTACCTCTAGTGTGGAAGTGATATATCAATATTATCACCAACAAAATCAATCTGTTCGCTTACTAGTTTGATTACCTCCTTATCGGTTAAATTGTAAAGCTTTTCACTGGCCTCTTCACGATCTTTACCCTTAACTGAGATTACCATTTTTAGTGTAATTGGAATGTCATAATATTCATCTGTCACACCTAACTCCTTTTGTTGTTAATATATATTTAAACACGTATCTGTTGACAGTCTTCATGAGTTCCCACCAAATATAAAAGTGATTTTGCGCGACTCAAACCAACATACAGTAATTCATTATTACCAAAACTATTTTCCAACCCCCATAAAAATATAATTTGGGACTCTAGCCCTTTAAAACGGTGCACAGTTTCTAGTAGTACATTGTTATGATCCTTAATATCTTCCTCGAGCCAAGTGGCAGCTCCAGGAAGTGGAAGGCTGTCCAATAAATCAAAGTATGCTCTTTTATTCCTATTATCAAGAATAAGCACAGTAATGTCTCCTGGTGATACACACTCACTTGCAATCAAATTGACGATCTTCCCATGAATTTTTTTTGCTTGTTGTTGGATGGTTGGCGTTGCTATAACTTTAACATCATCTCCTATATTATTTGGAGGTAAGACCCCTTCTCCTTGATAATACTGATAAGAGATATCATGTATTTGTTGTGTATTTCTGCAGTTTGTAACCAATGAAACGGGAGGCGCCTGAATAGGGAATGTACTCGCCTTAGAATACAAATTTTGATTATCATCAAAGAAAACATACAGGGGGCTGTTGTCATAGTCACTTAAAAGCATTTCAATTGGTAGCCAGTACTCTTCTTTAAAATCTTGTCCCTCATCACAAACTATTGCATCATATTGATACTGTTGCAACACATCGATAGAATAAGATAAGGCTACAGGATAATGAATATCCATCTTATTAGCACCTGGATAGGTTGATTCGGCTTCCTCTAATAAATCTCTTCCTTCAGTTTTCTGAACATATTGAATACGATAGTAACAGAGCTGATGAAAACTCATGACTTCTAAATTTTCAATACCTTGGCATATAATAGCAAGACTGTCTGATAACTGCCTGTTATAACAAGTAAGCAGAGTCTTAAAACCTTCACTTGCTAACCTTTTGGCCTTTTCAACAGCTAATACCGTCTTGCCAGTTCCTGCACCTCCACTAATTGCGACACGTCTAGATTTTCGCAACATATCCAATACCTGTATCTGATTCTCGGTGAGTTGTAGTCGATTCTTTTCTTGCTCTAATAATTTTTCAGCAACTAATGGCTTAACTTCAAACGATCGTGCAAAAACTTTCTTAAATTTTTCAACTCCACTTCTGTCTAATCTGCCTCTACCATTAGACTCATCAATCCAGTACTCTAAAGCCCCTTCAGTCCATGACTTAATGTCTGCTAGATCTTTTGAAGATCCGATTAAAACTGTCGGTAAATCAGACCTAGCTATACCTTTAACATCGCTAATATCTGGAAAAAATACTGAGTGCCCATTTGATATGTACGGTATTGAGGTAGACTCTTTTATTTTTGATAAAAGGGAGTATTTAGCGTCTTTCGCTTGGTTGACAGGATTCTTAATAAAATGTTTATTATTGTGCCTATCAATTGAATGCCATTGCCCTTTTAAAGAATCGCAACCTATGCCTCCGCCTTTAACTTCAACGCAAAGATAGCCATAATCAGGATGACAAATAACAAAGTCAGTCTCTCCATCTCTAGCCTGCTTGTCTTGTTTCTTTAAAATCCAACACACTTCGAAGAAAACAACGAAATCATTAGGCAGGCATTCTTTAAAAGCTTTATACAACTTAACCTCAGCTTTAGATTTAACTGAATTCAACTGCTCTTCATTTAAAGCAGGTATCATCTGAGCCATAATTAAGTGTCCTGTGAATCAACAATAAACATAGTTGAGGTATTTAAAGCTACTAACATTTCTGTATTCGATGAATAAAACAAAACCTTTAATTGCGTTGTGAATCCTCGATCTATAACTTCTTTAATAATCCCTTTTCCATTGTTTTTATGATCAATAACTACGCCAACTTTAAATTGATTTACTGAATCTTTAGATTTGTCATCAATATCAAGACTTGAGCTGCCGTTTATTTTCTCAAGTCTGTAAAAATACTTTCCTTTCCAACCTGGAGTGTTTGCACCTTTTGTGTAATATTTTATTTGATCCCCATCATCTAATTGCTCTACTATTGAGAGCGCCTTTAAACACTTATCTCTGTGTCCAGAAGTACATACGATTGGTGCGAGTTGACTATGAATATAAACAGACAAATCTTTTCCATCATCTGTGTATGACTTAAAAATCGCTTCAGTTGCTTCAATAATGTGCCAATCAACCCTTGATGCCATACTATTTAATCACCCCTCATATTGTGATTGATTTTATTCATCTTCATCATATAAAATACGCATCACTCTTGTATTTAAAGGGAACATTTTCTTATCGCTATCGTCAAAATCAATAGTTAGCTGTATTACACTCCCTCTTTCAACAACTTTTTCTATTTCTCCATTTCCAAAAGTTTCATGATTAATACGAGTGCCAACTCGATATTTGGAATTTATATCTTCAACCTCTTCTTCAGCTTCAGTCTTCCAAGCACCATCAAACATAAATTTATTAATTTTCATTGCTGGATTTTGTATAGCATACACTTTAGCATGCTTTTCATATACGTTTTCTACAACGTATAACCAAAAACTACTGCCAAGCTCTTGCGCCTGACTGTGTTGCATACGACTAATACCAACCCCCCTGTCTCCCCATGAACTAGTAGAGCCTTTAATTTCAATAAATCTTTCAATCTCTCCAGTGCCTTTGTTAACACTTTCAATATCATATCCTGGATGTGTTTGTGGCATATCCCTTGGCTCCCTGCCCCGATCTATTTCATACTTATGTACCCATTCTCTTGACTTTACTTCTATGGCAAGATTTTTCTCATTATCAGTTTTTTCTTCATTAGGCTGATTGGAATTTGAATTGACATAACTTATAAGTCTTTTTTGGTTTTTATTTTTAGCTTTTTTAACTTGTTTAGAATTTGGCTTTGGATTGTTAGGTGTTAATAACGAATTATCATTATTTTTCTGGGGTTTTTTCTCATTAGACTGCTTCTCATCTAATCCTAATGTTGTTTTGTTATTTTCATCAGTATTTTTTCTCTGGCTACTTGTACTTAATGAACTATTTCGTCCTCCTGATAAGACTCCACTCTCTCCAGAACCCAAATCATCCAAAATTGGTGAGGAAATATCAATATCATCATCGTCAGAAGTGACTTGATCAGAGTTCGGATAGCCTAAGCGATCTAAACGATTAACTCCTTCTTCTAAAGAGGCATTAGATAGATGGCTGAATGAATCGCAAATTGGAAGAATTTCGGAGTCACTATAAGATGGCAACAGTGTATGTAACAATGGCTTAAAAATATCAATATTATCGTCTGCAATTGGTCTGATAATATAGAGTTCATTTTCTTGCTGATCAAAAAATGAACTGACTGTCTGAGGCTCTGATGCAATAGACAAGTCATCGCTATTGATTATTGCCCTAACCATTAGTGCATCAACGCTTATAATATTCAATTCTTCAATATGCTTTCTGAAATCGAGTAAAAAATCTAAAGATTGTTCATGAAGGACTCTAGAATATAAATCAGACCTTTCTTTAACAGCATTCAATATTTCGATTTCATGGATTTCTTCCCCTTCCTTATAATCCAATTCCAAAATTGTAACTTCTGAAAGTTTTTTCGTTCCTAAACTCAGAAAAAGTTTCTGAGTTTTTTCATTCGTTTTTGTCAACCAATCAAACTCATCTTCGTTGAAGTAATTTTTATACCACTCGCTATCATCGATAAATAGGTCATCTGGAAAACAAAGGCGATTATTTACATTCAATATAGATTGAAATTCTGTTAGTTTAACGATGATATGTTGGTCTTCTGGCGTATTCTCATATAAATTGTTGATCTGTCTTATGCACTCCTTGTATATTTTTATATCTTCTGCTGACTCTAAAATCAATGCTGGAAAATATTTTTCTTTTATATCCTCCACAATATCAACATAATCCTTAATATCTGGAATATCTTTGACGCCAATTAAATCTAAAAAACTTTTAAATTGGTTAAGCGTACCGGGAATGTTATATGCATATTTGCCTAATTTTTGTTTTGTATAAAAAACTTGATTTGGTCGCACATATCCAATTTCTTCAGATATGTATATACATTTTTTATCTTTCAACCTATCAAAGTGATATTGATTAGCCTGATTCTTAGCTCTCTTATTAAGTTCTTGATATATAGCCTTATGAGCTGATTTATTATTTGCTATACAGTATAGCAAATGTCCAATAATGTCATCTATTCTAGGATCAATAGTAATATATAAATCTTCTAAAAGAACACTACTAAGTTTTTTAATGTCTAAAAATGACAACACATTGGCTTGTGACTCAAACGCCTGATAGTTATATGGCGCATATATGTCTTCAGGTTTATACCACTTATCATTGTCACCAATAATCGGCAAGCTTTCTGAATTAATTAGCTTGCTTAACATTTTAGTAATGCCAAATCGTTTATCTCCATACTCATCATATATTTCACATAATTTATAAAAGGCATTTTCACTTATTTTTTTTACCTCCTCTGTTGGATTGTAATTGTCCGATAAGGTATAAATTCTATCAATGATGTGTTCTGGTCTCGGACTTTCTGAAACGCCTATTGACTTAATAAATATATGGACAGAGTTCTCATTTGGTAGAGTTTTTTCATTTATCCACAATTCTGGCGAATTACCAAGAAGATTTGACAAGTATTTAGTTTTAAAATAAACATCTCTCGGAGCGCACCAACCGTTTTGCATATTTGGAATTAAACGCGTATCTTTTAATAAACTAACTATTTCATCATCATCTATCAAACTATTGTGATCAGCAAAAATTTTGATTAGATTTCGATAGGTTTCAATATTATTTGGCCCTTCTTCATCAAATACTTTTGGCAATACAACACGAACATACTCTTTAATTGTCTGGCGCTTAACCTTAAGTTTTTCTATAAGAAATTCTTCAGTAGTAGGAGATAAATATAATCGATTTAATAATTTTGCCTCACCTGTTGGATCATCAAAATCACCAGGCAATAAGGATTCGTTAAGCGTAGAAAAACCTCTGTCAGTTTTCCATATTGAAAAACTTTTCAATTTCTCGTATGTTTCGTCATTATCTTCAGCCGTATTACTGTCTAATTTTGAAATTAAAGAGTACATACTCTTTAAATCACCTTGCTCAGTAGGTAAAAAATCTTTAGGCTCTTTATCAAGGTATTCAATTTGGCGCTGTATTTCGTCAACAATACTATCCAATTCAAAACAATTTAATAATTTAGAAACAAACTTAAAATCATGTAAATCATCGTGGGCAAATCCTAAAAAGACAAATGCTTTTGCTAATTCAATATTAGTAATAGACTGTGTTGATATATATAACTGTTTAATTGTCCTAGTTTTAAAATCTGTGTCAACAATGAAATGTATGTCTTTTAATTTTTCAATAGCCTCTTCACTTTCATGATCTAAAAATCCAACGTCTAACAAGGAGTTACTTATTGACCAAATAGGCTTATAAAAAGAATTTAGCTTATTACTATCTATCAAACTATCCTTAACAGACAATGAATTAGTGTTTTCTAGAATAGATACAAGGTCTTTAATTTTTAAATCTTTAACTCCTAAAGCAAGAAGGGTGTTTCGATACGGCGCTAAGTCCTTATGAATCAACTTGCCGCCAATCTGATGAAATGCCGTTATCTCTTTATTGGCCCATGTTGTCTTACCATAAAAAATATCCTGAGTTTTTTCATACTTACCTTCAGATGAGTAACATATCTTAGCACCACTCATTACTTTTTCATTGATACAATCCCAAAATAAACTAAAACATTGAGGGAAATCTAAACCTTTGCCACTATTTTTACTAACTTTAAATGCACTATCCAAAAGATTCCACAGTTGAATGTGACCAACTTTGTCTATTAATAATTTTAAATTTTCCGAGACGGCGTTTGCAGCAGTTTCAATCAATAACTCGTTCCAATACTGTTTTTCTTGCCCTCCTTCAAAAACTAATGATTTTCTGCTGCTTTCCGGAAAGAAATCACCATTAATATGTAAAGGAAGTCCTGTAGGCTTTTGAGTTGGTAAAAAAGCATACAGTAAACCATTTTTAAAAGTTAGGTCATCCTCCACTCTTATTGCAATAGAAATATTGTCTTTCCTATTTGCACGCTCTAACTCAGAGTATTTATCAAATGCTATTTTCTTTTTATCTGTTGCTATAGCAGAATTCAAAATAAGCCACTGCTCGGCATTATTTTCTGGCTTAAATGAGACTATTAAGTCCCTATGATCTCTATCTAATTCTACAAGGAGTTCGAGTTCGCCATTACGCCTAACCTCGGCTTGTTGTATATTTTTTAAAAATAACAAGCTTTGTCTTAATACTGTCTGACAATCTTTAAATACTTGTTCAATATGTTCGTCTGTTACTGGAGAGGAGTGTATAGCCTCTCTAAGATTAGACTCTGAATTCGCCCAAGGAAAAAAGAACTCTGTCCCATCTATATTATCAACATTAACTACTTTGGCCTTTCCTTTTTCAGGTCTTAATTTAACTTTAAGATTGTTTGAAATAACAATCGGAGAGTCAGTGATTTGATAAGTTGATACAAATCCTATTCCAAATCTACCTATATTTTCTGAGCTCACTTGTTTACTGCCCGATGCAAATTCAATCAAGCTATGAAAATTACAACGTCCTTCATCAAAGGAGCATTCATCATTATTTAAATCTCCACAGTAATTGAATACCCCACTATTCCAAACTCTTAGCCCATCATCCTGTATGTCAAAAATAATATTTTCTGCTCTAGCATCATCAGCATTCTGAAGTAGTTCAAGCGCCATCGTGTCGTAACCTTGTAAACTTTGCAAATGGGCGCTAATATTTCCAAGTAAACTTGAGGTGTAATTAACTTCAAATATTCGTTGATTTTTTTTCATTTTTAATTATAACTTCCTTGAAAAACCTCACGAATGTGCCATTCAGCAAACTTAACATCTGGCATATAAATATCTTTTCTTGGGGCGCTTAACTCTTTATCTTCAAAATCCATTAACCATTCTTGAAAACCTGTATGGCCATTTGCCTTATCCGAAACAACAACCTTAAATTCATTCGACAACCCAAATGCGCCACGATCTAATAATTTATGATGTAGCGAACAAAGAGCGAGGCCGTTGTTTTCTGTATCTGGGCCGCCTGCTTGATGCCATTTTATATGTGCCGCCTCTAAAGCTATGGGAGTATTCCCAATCCTAACATCAAACCCACAAACAGCACATCGATAATTATATGCTTCTAAAATTTTCCCCCTAAAGGCTGGGTCTCTTTTGCGTTTTTTCTGTTGTGCGACTTGCTCTTGATAAGTTACATCAA
>Ga0209992_10003935_pt1 | contig 12079 bp, 23 predicted proteins | sample 2SBtaG_2_FD_182564 | JGI IMG/M metagenome (GOLD analysis project Ga0209992, IMG submission 182564) | Deep subsurface microbial communities from Kolumbo volcano to uncover new lineages of life (NeLLi) - 2SBTROV12_ACTIVE470 metaG (SPAdes)... | ecosystem: Environmental > Aquatic > Marine >... | reverse complement strand
TATATTTTTAAAAGAACCAATACCAACATCAGATTTAATAGAGGCTTTAAAAGCTTTTCTGTTGCCCCTAGGTTTAAAACCTACTACAGAAATTTTTCCAAAGCAGAAAGAATTAAAGGAAGATGACAAAGGCAACATAAAACCAGGTAACTTTATTAACTTACCATATTATAATAATGGGGAGACACAACGATACGCTGTAGATAAGAATAATTCTAAACTATCATTAGAACAATTTGTACAATTAGCTAATGAATCTAAAATAGATAAAGACAAACTAGATTCTTTGGTAGACGAAACACATAAAAATATTTTAGTTGGAACTAATCCAGAGTTTAATGATGGACCACCGTGTCTTGCATTGTGTTCTAGAGTTAAACTAGATGATGGTAGAGACAGGTTTATGTATAATTACATGGTCTTTGCTAAGAAAAAATATAAAGATAAATGGCCCGACTTTGTATCAAAAGCAAACTACGAATACTTAGAGTCACCTTGGGATAAATCTAAATTAGATCAAAAAATAAAAGCATGGGACAAGGAAACAGCAGGACATACTTGTTATGAAGATCCAATACAAGACAAATGTATGCGTAGCCTATGTTATTCAAGAACGTATGGTGTTAAATCAGATAGTATAAATGTTTTTCCAGATATTACAGATTTTCAAATTATAAAATACGAACAGCCAGAATATAGATTTAATGTTGTAATGCCTAATGATGATAAAATAGAAGTTATTATACCTAACTTAAAATTAATGACTACACAAAAAGAAGTGTTAAACTTAATATGGGAACAAACAGGAATATATTTTGAACCTATAAAACCAAAAGATTGGCGAGCTAAGTTAAATGATTGGAGAAAAAGTTGTCAGAATATTAAACCACCTGAAGGTACAAGCACAGATGATATTTTAGGTAATGAGCTTTATCAATATTGTATAAATGGACCACAAGCACAACAAAGAATACAAATTAGATTAGGTTCTTGTCTTACTGAAGAAGGTTTTCATTTTTTTAAATATCAATCTTTTCTTAATCATTTGGGTAGTGATTGGAAAATATCAAAAGAAAAAATAGGACAGAAGTTAAAAGAAAGATTTAAAGTAGAATTTAATTACTCACTTAAAGTAGAAGGCAAAGTTGAAAAAGTATGTAAAGTTCAACAATTACACATAGATAAAATAGAATATAAACCTGTACAAAGAAAAGGAGATAATTATTAATGCATATATTAAAACAGATTGATAAAGTTGCAATAGAATACAAAAGAACACGTAATATTAAATATAAAAATGAATGGTATAGATTAATTAAAAGATTTTTTGAAATGATTGGAAATAAGCATTAATGAGATATAAAGTTGTAGGACCACCAGGCACAGGAAAAACTAAAACATTATTAGATAAAGTTAAATTATATTTAGATACAGATATATCATTAGATAGAATAGGATACTTTGCATTTACAAGAAAAGCATCTGAAGAGGCAAGAGATAGATTTTTAAAACAAAAACCAAATCTTAGTAAAAAAGATATAAAATATTTTAAAACTCTACATTCGTTAGCGTTTAACAATTTAGGTTTGAAAGAAGAAAATGTAATGAATGAGTTACACTACAAAGCCATAGGTGAAACATGTGGTATACAAATTCAATATGCATCTTATGAAAAAGATTCATGGAACGGCATTTTTTCATCAAGCAGTGAGTATTTAAATTTAATAAATTTGGCAAGAGTAAGACAAATAAAAACATTAGAACAACTAGATCTTAACGAACACCTTGGAAAAATAGAAAGAAATAAACTAGAGGCAATAGATATTGAAATACAAAACTATAAAAAAACTTATGGTCTTATTGACTTTACAGACATGTTAGAAAAGTTTTTAGAACAAGGAAGTATACAGAATAAACTTGATGTAATTTTTATAGATGAAGCTCAAGATTTATCTAAAATACAATGGGCTATGATTGAGAAAATAGAAAAAGACAATGGTTGTGATGTATGGATAGCAGGAGATGATGACCAAGCAATATTTGGTTGGGCTGGTGCTGACGTAGATTCTTTTATTGATTGGGACGCAACAGAAATGCCATTAAAACAATCAGAAAGAGTTCCAAGTCAAATACAACAAAAAGCATTATCTATAATAACTAGAGTAAAAGATAATAGATTAGAAAAAGATTATTTACCAAAAAAAGAAAAAGGTCAAACATTTGAAGTATATAAATTTATTGACATAGATATGTCTAAAGGATCTTGGTTAATACTTGCAAGAACAAATCCTTTGTTAAAACCAATACCGGCAATATTAAAACAAAGAGGTTTATTTTTTAAAACAGCAGATGGCAACAGTATAGCTAAAAATTTATACGAAGATATAGAACATTGGAATAAATTACGAAAAGGAGAAAGTATACCAGAAATACAAAAACAAAGACTATTAGAAAAAATAAAAGGTAAACCTAATTACAGTTTGGAATGGTATGATGCATTTGATAATGTAGCATCATCAAAAATAAATTATTTAAGAGCCATGTTATTGAATGGTGAAAAAATAAATAAAGATCCAAGAATAACAGTATCAACTATTCATGGAGCGAAAGGAGGAGAAGCAACAAATGTTGTTTTGTTTTTAAATCAAACAATCAACACAATGAAAGCAGCAAGCAAGTCAGTAACAAAACAAGATGAAGAGTATCGTGTCTGGTACGTAGGTGTAACAAGAACGATACAAAATTTATATCTAGTAAAATGTAACAACAAACGAAAGGAGTTTATTATATGAGTGCGTACAAAAAACAAATTGGAGGATCACATTATAAATCGATGGTCGTGCAGCCCAGTGAGTTTATAAACAAGAACAGGTTGCCTTTTGCAGAAGGATCAGCTATAAAATATATATGCAGACATGCAGCGAAAGGAAAAGAACAAGATATTGACAAGGCCATACATTATTTAGAAATGATTAAAGAGAGAGATTATTCAGAAAATAAAAAAGAATCTTGGGCTGAGGGTTATAAAGAATGGAAAAAACAAAATGATATTTAAAGCACAAACAGAATGGGTTAAGCCTACAGAATTTCCTGACTTACGTCATGCAGAAGAAATAGCAATTGATTTAGAAACTTATGATCCTGATTTAAAAAAATTAGGAACAGGTTCAGTTATTGGTAGAGGTAAAGTTGTAGGTATAGCTGTAGCCACAGATGGCTACTCAGGATATTTTCCTTTTGATCATGAGGGTGGTGGTAATCTTGATAAAGATTTAGTTATGAAATGGTTTAAAGATATTTGTGAATCTACATCTGATAAAATATTTCATAATGCAATGTACGATGTTTGTTGGATTAGATCTATGGGTTTTAAAATAAATGGTAGGATTTATGACACTATGATTGCAGCATCATTAGTAAATGAGAATAGATATAGATATGATTTAAATAGTTTAGGTTGGGATTTTGTTGGCCAAGGTAAAAATGAAACAGAACTAAACAATGCAGCACAAGAATGGGGTGTAGATCCTAAAGCAGATATGTGGAAATTACCCGCATTATACGTAGGTAATTACGCAGAAAGGGATGCAGAGCTTACCTATGCGTTATGGAGAGTAATGCAAAAAGAAATAAGCAGCCAAGATCTAGGTTCTATATTTAATTTAGAAACAGATTTGTTCCCATGTTTAGTTGATATGAGATTTAAAGGGGTTCGTGTCGATACCGAATCCGCTCATAGATTGAAACAACAGTTAAGTAAACAAGAAAAGCAATTATTATTAGAAGTAACAAAAGAGACAGGAGAAGAATGTCAAATATGGGCAGCAAGATCGATTGCCAAAGTTTTTGACAAATTGAAACTACCTTATGAAAGAACTGAGAAAACACAGGCACCATCATTTACTAAAAACTTTCTGTCTAATCATGAACATCCTTTAGTTAAGAAGATAGCAAAAGCTAGAGAAATAAACAAGGCACATACAACATTTATAGACACTATTATAAGATATGAACATAAAGGTAGAATACACGCGGATATTAACCAAATAAGATCTGACCAAGGTGGTACAGTCACTGGTAGATTTTCATATTCTAATCCTAATTTACAACAGATTCCTGCTCGTAATAAAGACCTCGGTCCACTGATTCGATCCCTTTTTATACCAGAGTCAGGTTGCGAGTGGGGATGTTTTGACTACAGTCAACAAGAACCAAGACTTGTAGTTCACTATGCATCCCTAGATCAAGACACAAGTGTGTTTGGTGTTAAAGAAGCTTACGATGATGGAGATGCAGACTTCCATACTATTGTTGCAAAGATGGCAGACATACCAAGAACGGCTGCAAAAACAATTAATCTTGGATTATTCTATGGCATGGGTAAAGCAAAGCTACAAGCAGAGCTCGGTGTTAGTAAAAATAAAGCTGAAGAATTATTTAATATTTATCACAGTAGAGTTCCATTTGTTAAATCTTTAATGAACTCTGTATCTAACAGAGCACAGCAACGAGGACAGATAAGAACTTTACTTGGAAGACTATGTAGGTTTCATTTATGGGAACCAAATAGTTTTGGTATGCACAAAGCATTACCGTTTGAACAAGCTGTCCAGGAACATGGACCAGGCATCAAGCGTGCTTACACATACAAAGCATTAAATAAATTGATACAAGGTTCTGCTGCTGACATGACAAAAAAATCTATGTTAGATTTATACAAAGAAGGCATTGTAGCGCACATACAAATTCATGACGAGTTAGATATTTCTGTAGAATCTTCAGAGCAAGCAAAAAAAATTGTTGAGATTATGGAGAATGCTGTTAAGTTGGAAATCCCTAACAAAGTTGATTATGAATCTGGTAAGAATTGGGGAACAATAAATGATTAAATATGGCTTATTTAAATGCAAACATTCCTGTAGAGTATGCACAAATTAAAAGAGAATATCTTTATGACCTTAAAAAACATCATGGTGAAGTTGAAGACTGTATTATCTTTGGGTTGTCATCTATTACAGGCAAGTCGATCTTATTTCATGCGATTATGGAAAATGGTGCAATCTTCTACCGTCTACCAATCACTGCTTTCATTCAAAGAGGATTTAAGCCAGAAGAAGTTCCTAGACGTAGACTTGATGAGCTACAGCTTTGGAATTGTTTCAGTTATTATCCTTCTGTACATTCTTGGGATATTTTAGACGGACAAGCTGGTAAATACATTGGTAAAGATAAAAAATGGCATCCAGGCAAGTATTTATTTACAGTTGACTTTGCACATCCAGAGAGTAATATATTAGACACCGATCATTCGGAAATACCGCACGAACATAAGTGCGCTCATATCATAGCCCTAGACGATGGGAACTATGCAGCACAACCTAACAACAGATGTATTTGGGACATACCGTCATTCACAGTGAAAGATGAAATTCCTAAATGGAAAGTACAAACATCTGAATGGAATGTTGAAAACACTAGTAAATGGAAAACAGAAGATACGGATAACTTTTTCTATGAAATTGAGGAGAAAAAAAATGATTAAAAAAATTTGGAACAAAATTAAAGATCTGTGGAAAAAATACACAGAATGGTTGTTTAAAAAACATGAATAAAACTTGTAATAATTGTTATCACAAATGTCATTGTGATGAAAATTTACATACAGATGAGTATGGCGTTTGTACTTGCGACAACTGTGAGTGCTAATGAACAAAGTAATTTTACTTTTAATTTCTGCAATTATTTTTCTTGGTATAACAGGTGGAGCAGAAGCTGCTAACAGTCAATCAAACGTAAGCGGAAGTAATACATCTATTGAAGGTGGATACACAGGTGGTGCAACAACGTACGAATCTGGGTCTTCTTCTAGTACAACTACAAATAGCACTAGTAATAGTAATATAAGATCAGCACCCCCAACATCTAGTGCGCCGTCATTTAATTCTATGACACAAGATGTCTGTGCTGTGGGTGCATCAGCAGGTGTACAAACGTTTGGTGTGGGTATATCTGGTGGTAAACATTTTATAGATAAAAATTGTGAAAGATTAAAGTTATCAAGAATACTAAATGATTTTGGTATGAAAGTTGCAGCTGTAGCTATTTTATGTCAAGATGAAAGAGTGTTTGAATCTATGATACAAGCAGGAACACCATGTCCTATCGACGGTAAGATAGGTAAAGATGCATTAGCATTGTGGAGTAAATACGATCACGAAAGACCAGACTATAAAACATACGTCAAACGTATGAAGAAAAGAGAAAAAGTAGATAAAGAAAACGAAATTAAAATTGAGAAGTTAAAACCGATCAATGTTAACAAAAATTAAAAATTTTTTTATAATATTCCTTTTAGTATGGTTTATGGCTTCTTGTGTTATAATAAAAACAAGAGCAGAAAACGATACTGCAACTTCAACAAACATATTACCTAACGCAGGCACAACGTCATCTAGTATGGATAACTTTAATCTAGATGGTGTTAACTCAGGGACAGGTAATCTTAATCATAACTCTACACATAATGGGTTTACCATAACGTGTGGTACACAAATAAGTGGTGCCTGTGGTAGAGCATTTAACGGTGAGCTAGAATCAAGCAGAGATATGAAAGTAGCAGCTGATGGTACATTAGTTGATGTAACAGGTGTTGAGGGTGGTGTAACTTATACTGCAACACAAAATAAATTAGATGCCGGAATACAGCTAAACTCATACTTTTCAGTGCAAAACTGTGAGGATGGATCAAGCTCTTTTAGTTGTGGTACATCACAAGGTGCAAACGATAGTTATAATTTACATGTAAAAATAAAAGATTCAGCAGGTAATACGTTAGCTGAGATGACGACAACAAGATTAAATGATGCAGGTTATTATGGTAATAGCGCAAAATTTCATGACAATTTAGTATGGAATGGTACAGGAGCATCACATTACGAATGGTATTGGGAAGGTCTTGATGGTTCATTAAGCACATCAGAACTTAGAGGACCTAATTTATTAGGTGCAGAATTACTATTAGATTTTCCAATAGATGATCACGAACCATTAACATTGCAAGAAAGAACAGTTATTAACGAAGCATTAAATACTACAGAACTTACAGAAAATGAAATCTATGACATTATATCTGGATTAGAATCTATGATTGAAGAGGAGTTTTTTGCATCAGGTAGTTTAGAAGAAGGTTCTAGATTAGAACTAAGTATTGAAGAAACAGGTTTAACATTTGAAATAGCATCTCAAGAAACAGGAGCTATTATAATGGAAGCACCCATGGCATCACAGATGTTTGCTCCCGTTATGGAAGAAATGCCTATTGAAACATTAAAAGAAGAGATGGTTGCAATGGTGCAAGAAGAAATGCCTTTTATGGCGATGATGGAAGAATTGGCACCCCCTCCACCACCCATGGAAATGATGGAAGAGATGGAAGAAGAAGAGCCACCAATGATGACTATGCGACCGGGACCTATGATGGAAGAATCTCCACCAAAAAAAATGTCATCATTACCACCAGGTCCTGCACAAAAAGAAGAAGGCCCTATGTTACAAGAAGAAATGGAAGAGGCTCCACCTATGGAAACAGCACCAGCAAAAGAGGAGGTAGCAAATGAACCTAAAGAAGAACCAAAAGAGAGACAAGCGATTACAGAAAAGCCTAAAGAAACGATTACAAAGAAAGAACCTAAGAAAACTGCTCCAAAAGAAACGGCTAAAACAGAGAAGAAACCCAGTAGCCAAAGCACTATTAAATCTACCAGAACTAAGACAGCGAGTAATAAAGAACAAAAAGCTATACAAGAGGGTAAAGCTAAAGTTGCAAACATTGCTAGAATAATGGATAAAGTGGACCAGAATGTTAAAGATAAATCAAAAAATTTGCAACTAAAAATTTAATTAAATTAGATGCAATGACTAGTGACCAAGTGTCATTAAACCTATATAATGTTCCGTTTTATAAACCAAAAGATATATACCTAGATCAACTAAATATGCAGGATAACAGGCAAATATACGTCAATGTAAATCTTGCAACATATGTTGAAAATGATAAGATCACTGTCAACAAGAAAAAACTTAATGAGATTCAACTTAAAAAAAGAGAAATCTTATTAGAATTGGAGAGGTTACGTAATGGATAAATTAAAAAACAATCTAGCTTCTATTGCTGCTCTTATTGCAGCTGTGGTTGCAATTGGTGGTGGCTTTGCAAAATTTGGTGAAATGCAAACTAAATTAGATGCATTAGCTAATGTTAATCCTGAAAGAAGCATTGAAATTGAAGAAAATTCTGATGCTATTATTGATAATGAACAAGCAATTAAAATTTTACAAACTGAAATGAAATTGTTTAGAACAATATTAAATGAGATTAAACTAGAGTCTGGCAATCCACTATCTCAATAATGCCTAAACCATTAAAAATTTCTGAAGAAGCAGCTGTACAGATGCCAATGAAAACGGTTGCTAGTTTGATTACGATGGTAGCAATTGGCACGTGGGCTTATTTTGGTTTACATGAAACTCTTAACCAACACTCAACGACATTAGAATTAATGGAAAAAGATTTAACAGAAAACACAGAGTTTAGAATTAAATATCCTAGAGGACAATTAGGTAAATCATCTGGTGAAGCAGAGCTCTACATGTTAGTAGAGGATCTTTATAAATCTGTAGATCGTTTGAATAAAGCTATTGAAGATGGTATGCATAATAAAGTTAATATTGAATTTTTACAAAAACAAGTAGAAAAAGCTACTAATGATATTGAAAAATTAAAAGATAGACAAAGAGAGTTTGCAAATGGAAACGGTAAGGAGAAATATTAATGGTTGAAACTGTAGTCGCACTTCTTATGTTTATTAACGGGGAAATTAAGGAGCATAGAATTCAAGAGAATATGGCAGCCTGCTTACGTGGTAAGAGAATTGCCGAAAGAGATTATAACCCTAGCGTAAGCTATAAATGTCTTAAATCAAAAGCAGAAGTAGAGATATACATGGGTGCTAAACATATAACTAAAATAATATTGGAGTAATTATGAAATTAACAGCTAACTTTACATTAGATGAACTTACAAAAAGCCAAACCGCTGAACGTAAAGGCATCAATAATAACCCATCACCAGAACAAATAGAAAATTTAAAAGCATTAGCAGTAAATATATTGCAACCTGTACGAGCACACTTTGACAAACCATTGATTATATCTAGTGGTTTTAGATGTGCACAACTGTGCATAGAAATAGGTAGCAGTGTTAATAGTCAGCACTGCGCTGATAACGAAGCAGCTGCAGCGGACTTTGAGATCTGGGGTACAGACAACGAGGTTCTGGCGACATGGATTAAATCAGAGCTAGAATTTGATCAATTAATCCTCGAGTTCTACAAAAAAGGCGAACCTAATTCAGGTTGGGTCCACTGTTCATACTCAAGAAATCAAAATAGACAACAATGTTTGATTGCTTATAGAGAAGATGGTAAGGTAATATACAAACCATGGTAATGAAGAAAGACGAAACAGGAATGTTCCAGACTGAAATTGTAACTGGAGATTGTCCAGAGTGTAAATGTAAAAGTATGTTAGTTAAAATCTATGATAATATATATAGATGTGTTAACTGTGGTGAAGATACAGAACAAAAAGTAAATGGTGTTATTAAATATATGAAAGTAGATAGTGAAACTAAAATGGCTATAAGAGAATTTATAGATGGCTAAAAGGAAAGCTCTGTTTGGAGTATCTAATTATCATAAGCGTACACCAAAAAAAAGACCAGGAAGGATAAGAAAGAAACATGGACCAAGAGCAACAAAGCGTAAGAAATATCGTGGCCAGGGGCGGTAATGCTTTGGAACATAATTATATTCTTCTTTTTTGTTGATATAGCTTTATTTTTAATTATTCTTATTGCTTCGATAATAACAATATTATGAAACCTATAATGATTACATTAATGTATCTTACATTTGGTGGAGACATCAAGTTAGATACGTTTGAAATACATCAAGAATGTAGTGGCTGGTTTAATTCTAATATTACTATTACTGAAAAGAAAAAGAAAACTTTTATGAGAAATCATTATTACCACACATACAAAGGTAAAAAAGTTATAGGATATATTTGTGGAGGACACGAACCTCAATAAACTTCAGGTTGTATTTACTTCACGACAAGTAAAAGTTACAAATAGTTTGTTTGTGTTGATATAATCATCACCTAAAAGATCAATAGTATACATAGTGTTAATAGTGCCTTGTCTAGAACACTCAGCCCAAGTGCTATGATGGTCCATAGTTTGTTCTGGCATACAATTACCATACAAACCTGAGCATATTTTCATAACTAATAAATATTTAATCATTGACAATCCTATTAAATTGTCCTATATAATGACTCAAAACAACAAAAGGAAAGAATGACTGATATATCAAAATATAGGAATGTGTCTTTACCACATCAAGTTTATAACAATTTGATTAAGATATCAAAAGTTAAAGTTGATGGAGCGACATTGTCGATCAGTAAGACTATAGAGATCCTTACTAATGTAGAGATAAAGAAACTAAACGGAAAAATGAAGGGAAGTAAATAATGTATAAAGTACCAGATGAGGATAGAAAAGAGTTTCTAAACTATTTAGCAAAGAAACCCTACATAGAAGTTGCTGGATTGGTAGCAAGAATTGCAGCATGGCAAAAAGCAGAAGAACCTAAGCAAAACAAAGATGACAAGATTAAAAAAAATCTGTCCTAGATGTTTTGGTAATGGGTATATAAGAATACCAAATGAATCTGTGGAAATACGAAAACAAGTTGTTGCACAGTGTACGATGTGTGATAGTCAAGGAGAAACTTATTATGAAGAGCCTAACTTTGATTATAGTAGGATTAATACTGACAAGTTGTAGCGAGTTAATGATTGTTGGTGGGCTAAGTGGTGCAGCAGTATCACAAAGTCCTGCTGTAAGAGCTTACAATGGTGTTGATGTATTGACTATTGGTAAAACAGATAAAAGTATAAAACAACATGCACTTGAAAAAATAAAAAATGAAACACAAAAGTTTAAGCCAAATGAATAAAGAAAGAAAAACAAAACTAAAACCTATGACACTGCAAGAAGAGTATAGAAATGCAGATGTGCCTATGCCTAACGATTTATTAAACACCTCAAATACTGAAGAGTTTAAATATGAAAAAAGTGTTTTTAAAGATGACACTGTTGGCAATGATTACAAAAGTGGTGGTGCGTATAAAGCCATGATGAAATTGTTTGCTGATAATTTAGATGATGAGAAGTTTGTTGAACATTGTAAAAAATTTTTTAAAGGAAAAAATAATGATGACAAATAAAGACTGTAAGGATCTTGAAGAAACTGTAAGAAAAATAAACCCTAAAGGTCCTAACGATCTTGAAGAACAAATCCGTATTTTACAATTTAGAAACGAAAAACTACATTTACATAATCAAAAAATAGAACAAGAAATTATAGAGTTAAGAGCAGACAACAAACGTTTAGCTGAACAAGTAGACGATCAAATAAAACAGTTTAGAAACAAAGGAGTAATGTGATCACCATACCTGACGCTATTGATAAGTTTAGAATGATTTTAAAAAGAATTATTGATGTGTTTATATCTTGGGTAGAGACAATCGGTAGTAAGATGAACGTTTGGGCCTGGAACAAACGTTGGAAAAACAGGGAGCAAGGGACAGGGTACAGGGATGAAAGATAGCGAGATAGCTTATCTCGCTGGTTTGTTTGATGGAGAAGGATCTGTTATGTATAAACAATATCTAGAAAAAAGAAAGAATCGTCCCAATCCTATGTTCTGTTGGCGTATAAGATTAGATGTAGCTATGACAGATAAAAATACAATAAAACATATTTACGACACATTGATGGTTGGTTGGTGGGGACCCAGAACGGTTAGACCCGGACGTAAACCCCAGTGGCGTTGGTCAACATCATTTCGTGGGGCAAATGAAGTGGCTAAATTATTTTTGCCTTATGCTATAACTAAGAAAGAAGTATTACAAAAAATTGTAGATCATTATGGATCCAAATAAATTATT
>Ga0209992_10003934_pt1 | contig 12081 bp, 14 predicted proteins | sample 2SBtaG_2_FD_182564 | JGI IMG/M metagenome (GOLD analysis project Ga0209992, IMG submission 182564) | Deep subsurface microbial communities from Kolumbo volcano to uncover new lineages of life (NeLLi) - 2SBTROV12_ACTIVE470 metaG (SPAdes)... | ecosystem: Environmental > Aquatic > Marine >... | reverse complement strand
GATTTTATATCATCAATGTCAGGTGTAGAGTTATTCAAATCTACTGCAAACTCTACAGGAATTCCACCATGTAATCTAACATAGGATGCATAAGGAGGATAATAAGGTCCAGGTAAAAGTACTTCATCGCCATCTTCTACAATTGATGAGATTACCATATCAAGGCCTTCTGAAACCCCATTTGTAACTAGAATTTCTTCAGATGAAGTTGACAATCCTTTTGCATTTTCTTTTTTTGCAATTTCTTGTCTTAATTCTAAAAGACCTTCAGATGATGAATAGAAATTTTCTCCTTTGTTAATTGCATCAATCAAAGCTTGTCGCACATTATCAGGGGGCTGAAAACCAAACTGAACAGGATCACCAATATTTAGATAATCTACTTGCATTCCTTTTTGTTGCACTTTTCTTGCAGATTCTACAATATCTCTAATTGCATATTCAACACCTGCCACTTTTTTTGATACTTTCAAAGTACCTAGACAGATATTTAGGCCCGTTAAATTCTTACTTGTTTGGACTCGTTGCACAGTCTGGATAGTGCGAGCGGCTTCGAACCGCTAGGTCGAGGGATCGAAGCCCTCCGAGCCCTTTAGATTATTTTATTAAACAAAAAATTACAAAGTCATCATATTGAAAATATCTCTATTCAAAATTGGAATTATTCTAAGTATCATAGGCATGATTTGGATTTCTCTAGTATTTGTGGAAGGAGAAAAAATCACAGAACAATTCCTTTTAGAACCATCAAATTCTCATGATGTAAATTTAGATTTTCAAGGTGATGGGATTGGATATTATAAAATTTTCATGCCTGAATATCTAGGATGTGAGATTTTTGTACAAGTTTTAGATAATAATAAAAATATAATTTCAGAGCAAACTGTTCACACAAAAATGTCCGTAGGTTATTTTGAATTTGAGAAAAATGGAAAATATACAATAAATATTTCAAATATTTCTAAAGAACAAATCAATATACAAGTAGAATTTGGTGAAACAAACTCAGGAAATATGATTCCATCAGGAATTATGATTCTAGTTGGAGTACTTTTGATAATAAGTATTTCATATATTAAATTAAAAAACTACAAGATAGAACATCCAGATGAAAATATTTCATAAACTGGAATGCATTGAATCGTATGTCCAAAAATCAATACAAGGTTAAAGACAAGCCAAGTGGTAAAGAAAATAAATGAAATGATTGAAAATGGGATTAGAATTTTTAGTTTTGTGTGTTCTCTATTTTTTAAAATTAGTAATCCACCTAAAGATGCTAAGACCAAACCTAATTCTAGTGGTTGATGTGACCAAGAAATTAATCCATCAATTCCGTAAAGATCATGAGATAAAGAATCAGCAAAGCCTGAAACTAGTTGAACTATAGCTCCAACAATTACAAGAATAGTTCCTGTTTTTAGAGAATTTGAAACAGAATTTTTAATTAAAAGAATAATTCCCACAAATGCGGCTACAGAAACTAGAGATACTCCTGAATAAACTGTGATATGTTGAATGGTCCAAAAGAATTCAGGTTCTTGAAGTAAATGTGATATTGCATCCCAAAATCCACCTGAAACTGTAATTACAGGACCCAATACTGCAAGAATTGAAACAAATGAAACTAAATTAGTAGTTTGAGAAACTACAGAATTTGAAAGTCTAGATATCAATCTCATTAAATCGTCTTTTTTAGAGTAGTATTTGAAATCTTGTAAATTTACCAATTTGAAAAATTGGACTTTGTGAGTAATTTTTTTAATTAACTATATTAGAACACAAAATGTACCAAAATTATGAGTCCTGGAATCGGATTAATGAAAAGAAGATTGGAAAAGGAAAAAGATGCAATTGCCTTAGCAATTTCAGGTATTGCAAAAAAATATGATGTAAAACCAGATACTATCAAAACTCTAGAGACGAAATATCATAGTGATGCTGGAGATTGGTATGTTGCATTAGGATGGGATGAAAAAAAGGCAATTATTCAGATGGATTCAGTATTAGGAACAATTACTGAGATTAAAGAAATTTAACTATAGAAATTATTTCAAGAGTAATGACTAATGCAATTATTTTAGGTGGTTCTAGAGGAATTGGCAAAGCAATTTCAGATTCATTATTATCAATTGGTATAGATGTTTTAGCAGCTTCCAAAAAAGATATTGATACTTCTAACTTAGAAAATGTAAATGAATTTCTGGAAAAAAATAATCAAACAGATATTCTAGTATTAAATACTGGAGGTCCACCTCCAAAACAATTTTCAGATGTAAAAGATGATGATTGGGAATTATATCATAATCAATTGTTTTTGAGTTTTTGTAAAATCTTACAAAAAATAAAAATTAATGATGGAGGATATATTTTCTTAATAAGTTCAAGTGTCATTAAAGAACCAAATCCAGATTTAATAATTTCATGTGCTTATAGATCTGCATTCAATGAAGTTTTTAAAATTTTAAGTAAAAATTTCGCTAAAAAAAATATCAGTTGTATCAATATTGCACCAGGTCCATTCAATACAGATAGAATGAAAGAATTATTGAAAGATGGAGTTAAAGAATTTGAGACAAAATTACCTATGAAAAGAATGGGTGAACCTAAAGAAATTGGAAACTTTGTCAAGGCAATAATTGAAAATAAAATTAAATATCTTTCAGGAGTTACAATTAACTTTGATGGTGCAAACTCAAACTATATTTTTTAAAATTATTTTTTAAATTCTACATTTGGTGTATCAGGTTGTCCTGCAATTGCAATCAAACCACCATCACGAAGTTGTTGTAATAATTGCATAACTTCTTTTTCTACTTGTTTTCTTTGTAATCCTGTCTGCTGAGCAAAAACTTCTACAAGATCTGTTACTTTTCGCTGTCCATTACATGATTTCCAAAAGTCAACAATTGCTTGATTTACCATAAATCCTTGTTCATGTTCATTTGCCAATACCATAGATCCATCTTCTTGTTGGACTAGTTTTCCAACACCTTGAGGTAATGCAGTTTCATAGTTAATTGGTGCAGGAGTATTCATTGCTGCACCCATATTTTTTATTTTTAATTTTCCTTCTTCAGTCATTTTATCCATAGACCATGCAGGTTCCCATACAATGTCTATTTTGACATTATTTACTCCAGGAACTTTTTTAGCAAACCTGGTTGCATCCTCAATCAAAGTTTCATGAAGAGGACATCCTTGGGTAGTCATCGTCATTTTAATATTCACATCATTATTTTCTGCAACATCAATTCCATAAATTAATCCCATTTCTACAATGTTTAGAGGTACTTCTGGATCCATACATTGTTTTAGTGATTCCTCGATTGCCTGAGGAGAAACTGTACTCATATTGATATGAAGAATTTGAAAAACAATAAAAACTTTCTATTAATTAGCTTCAAATAATTTTTGAATTGATACTTCATATGGTGCAACAGCCACGCCTTTTTCAGTAATAATTCCTGAAATTAATTCAGGTGGAGTCATATCAAATGCTGGATTAATTACACCAATATCATCGGGCGCAGTTTTTTTATCCCCAATTCCAGTTACTTCACTTCCTTTTCGCATTTCAATTATGACATCATCAGCCTTTGTTTCCAAATCAATTGTAGATAATGGAGCTGCAACATAAAATGGAATTCCATGTTGTTTAGCCATAGTTGCTACTTGATAAGTTCCAATTTTGTTAAAAACATGACCAGTTTTTACAATTCTATCAGCACCAACTACTACTTTGTTTACTAGACCATTTGCCATAGAATATCCAACTGCAGTATCTGGAACTAAACTAACATCAAATCCATCATGTTTTAACTCAAATGCAGTTAATCTAGAACCTTGTTGAATTGGTCTTGTCTCAGTTGCTATAACTTTAACATTTTTTCCACTATCTCTAGTTGCTCTGATAACACCTAAAGCGGTTCCATATGCAACAGTTGCTAATGCTCCTGCATTACAGTGAGTCATTATAGTATCATTATCATCAAATAAAATAGAACCATTTTTTCCCATGGTTTTATTAATTTCAATATCTTCATCTGCCATTTTTTTAGCTGTAGAAATAATCAATTCTTTTATTTGTTCAACTGAATCTCCAGTTTTTGCAACAGTCATAATTTTTTCTAGGCCCCATCCCAAATTCACTGCAGTAGGTCTGGTAGCAAAAAGAATTTTTTTAGCGGTTTCTAAATCAGATAATAATACTTCTTTTGATGTTGCTTTACTTTGTAATACTGCTAATGCTAATCCAAATGCACCAGATACACCAATTGCAGGTGCTCCTCTAACAATTAATGTACTAATTGCATCAGCAACTTGATGGAAGTCATCATACTCTACAAAAATAAGATCATTTGGAAGTTTAGTTTGATCAATCATTATTACTTTATTATTTTTCCATTCAACTGTTCGTAATGATGAATTAACTTCTAATTTATTGCCCACGAATTTTTAAAATCAAAGCCCTATTTTAACGACATAGTTATTTTGATTTTTATCATAAATTTTGAAATCTACTTTAAACATTATATTGTATCCAAATACAGAGATAAGATGATTAAGAAATCAGATATTGAAAAAATTGATACTCAAAAAATATTCAAAATTTATGACAAATGGCCGGAGATTGCAAAAAAATCTTATTATTCAAAATTAAAACCTATAGATTTTGAAAATGTAAATCACATAATTTTTGTAGGCATGGGAGGTTCTGGAAGTTTGGGTGATTTTTTTTCAGCTATTTTATCTAAAACAGATTTACATGTAAATGTAGTAAAAGGGTACCTACTTCCAAAAACAGTAAACAAAAAAACATTAGTTGTGGTTACTAGTGTATCTGGAGATACAACAGAAACACTATCAGTATTGCATTCAGCTAAACAAACTGGATGTAAAATTATTGCATTTGCATCAGGAGGAAAAATGGAAAAATATTGTATTAAAAATGATATTAAATTTAGAAAAATAGAGAAATATCATTCACCAAGATCCTCATTTGTAAGTTTTTTGTATTCAATGTTACAAATTTTAGAACCAATAATTCCAATAAAAAAAATAGAGATTGAAAATTCAATTAAAGAATTAGAAAAAACTAGAGACAATATTTCTTCAAATAATTTAGAGTTATCAAATGAATCACTTAATTTAGCAATGGCAATAAATCAAATTCCTTTAATTTATTATCCATGGGGATTACAAGCTGCGGCAATTAGATTTAAAAGTTCATTACAAGAAAATGCAAAAACTCATGCATTTATCGAAGATGTGATAGAAGCAAGTCACAACGGAATTGTTTCATGGGAAATAAAATCAAAGATAGTACCTATTTTACTACAGGGAAAAGACGATTTTATAAAAACTAAAGAAAGATGGAATATTTTCGAGGATTATTTTAATGAAAAAAATATTAATTTTAAAAAAATTATCTCAAGGGAAGGAGGGATTATTTCTAAATTAGTTAATCTAATCTACGTCTTAGATTATACAACAATTTACTTGGCAATAAAAAACAATATAGATCCAACACCTGTTGACTCAATTAATTATATTAAGAAAAGACTATAGTTTTTAAAAATATTTTTGAAAAGATTTTAGATGTTAATTGATGATAATAATTTAACAATATCATCGTTCGATACACTTTTTGGATTATGATCTAAATGTTTTCTATCAAGCTGAATTAATTTTGCTGCTTGATTCAAATCTTGTTTTAATTGTATAGGTTCAAAATCAAATTTTTCAACTAGAAATTTAAATCGATCATAAAATTTTGAATTATTAAATTTATGAGCAACTGTAGTAGTAAATGCTAATGCATGTCCATGAGAAATACCCTCATTAGAAAAAACATAGGATAATGCATGTCCAAGTGTTGTGGATGAATTTCCAAATCCTAAACCAGAAATCATTGCGCCATAAGCTAAATCTTCAAACTTTTCATCAATTATTGCTTTTTCTAATATTTCAAAAGCTTTCATACAAAATAACCTAGTGTAATCATTTGCAAGATTACTATCATATGCTTCAGTGCATTGTGCACATGCATCAATTGCAGAATTTTTAATTATTTCTATAGGTGTACCTTTAATAAAATAAGGATCGATGATTGATACATCTGCCAATAGATCATCACTGTGAAAACTAGTTTTTTTACCATCTACTTTTAAAACAGAAATTCGAGTTACTTCACTACCACTACCAAATGTAGTAGGAATCAAAATTTTTGTTTTTTTTAATTTACTGGCTACAAATTTTGCTACATCTAATGAGCTCCCACCACCTAAACCTATTACAGATGAAAAATCATGATTAAATTCAGAAAGGATTGTATCAATTGTTTCCATTGAAGGATTTGGTTCAACTTTATCAAATAATTTAAAATTTTTAAGTTTTAGATAATCAAGCCATCCTCTAGAAATGGTTCCAGCAGAAGTGATTAAAAGAGAATTTTTAGGAAAATTAAAATTTTGACATGAATTATGTCCAAAAATTATTTCTGTAGGTTGCCTAATTGTATACAAGTGATTTAGATACATTCGAATATTCTTTATAAGTACAGCAATAATGAATTCTGATTATAGTATGATAAATAGTGAAAAATTAAAAAAAATATTAGAATCTAAATCAATAATAAAAATTGGTGGTGCATATGATGCATTATCTGCAAAACTAGTAGAAACATCTGGTTTTGATGCTATTTGGGCAGGAAGTTTTGCTATTTCTGCAACTCATGCACTTCCTGACGCGAGTATTTTAACAATGACAGATTTTCTAAGAGTTGCAGAAAATATGGCAGATGCATGTGAAATCCCAGTGATTGCTGATTGTGATACAGGTTATGGAGGACCAGCAAATGTTAGTCATGCAGTAAAAAAATATGAAAAAGCAGGAATTGCAGGGATCAGTATTGAAGATAAAATTTTTCCAAAACAAAATAGTCTTTTAGAAAATTCAAAACAAGAATTACTATCAGAAAAAGATTTTGTTGCAAAAATCCTTGCAGCAAAAGAATCAAAAATAGAGGAAAATTTTATGATAATTGCACGTACTGAAGCATTAATTGCAGAAAAAGGAATGGATGAAGCAATAAAAAGAGCAAGGGCATATGAGCAAGCTGGAGCAGATGCAATTTTAATTCATTCTAAAAAAAATAATCCTGATGAAATTTTTGAATTTTCAGATAACTGGAATGGAAAAATTCCTTTAGTTGTAGTTCCCACATCGTATCCATCTGTAAAATTAAATGAATTAATTTCACATAAAATAAAAATGGTAATTTATGCAAATCAATCATTACGTGCAGCACATAACATTATGTCAAAATTATTAAAAGAAATTACTGAAAAAGATAGCATTGATGAAATAAAAACAGAAATGTCAAGTATGAATGATATTTTCAAGCTTCAAGAAATGTATAAAATTAATGATCAACAAAAAATAATTGAAAAAGATTTAAAGAAAATGGGTTATATCAATTGAAAGAAACATCTCAAAGAAAATTTTTTAATTTATTAGAAAAAAAAGGTATAAAAAATTTTGTGGGAGTTCCAGATTCAACTATGAAATATTTCATTGATGAAGGATTAAAGAAGAAGAAAATTTTAATCACAACAAGAGAAGAAGAGGCAATTGGAATTGCAACAGGTACAACTTTGGCAGGGGAAAAATCATTAGTATTTATGCAAAATGCTGGATTTGCAAATTCACTTAGTACAATAACATCTCTGATTCAACTATATCAAATTCCAATGATATTAGTAATTGGATGGAGGGGTTTTTTAAAAAATGACGCACCAGAACATAAGAAAATAGGTAAAATTCAACCAGAGTTAATCAAAACTATAGGATTAGAATCAAAAATAATTGATGAAAATAATTTGAAAAATGTATGTGATTGGGCAGTAATGAAATTAAAAAAAGGAAAACAAGTTGGATTAATAATTAAGAGGGAATTTCTTGATTAGAAAAGAAGCTGTAAAAATAATTGCCAAAGAAATTGGGAATCATCCCATAATTTCAGCTAATGGATTTATGAGCAGAGATCTTTATGAAACAAATGAAAAAGAGAATAATTTTTACATGATTGGTTCAATGGGATTAGCCTCATCAATAGGATTAGGAGTAGCACTCAAAAACCCTAAAAAAAAAATTTATGTTTTTGATGGAGACGGTAACATATTGATGAACTTAGGTTCATTAATAACAATTGGTTCATTAAAACCAAAAAATTTTGTTCATATTATTTTTGATAATAATTCTCATGAATCAACAGGAGGTCAACCAACTAATTCAAATAAAATAGATTTAGAAAAAATTGCACATACTGCAAAATTCAAAACTTTTAAAATTTCTTCAAAAAGTCATATCAAAAAAATTATTTCTAAAATTAAGAACGAATCTGGACCTATTCTTGTTCTCATAAAAATTGAAAAAGGTGGAGGAAAAAGTATAAGAGTTGATATTACTCCACCAAATATTAAAAGTAGATTCATGAAATCATTTAAACAGAAATGAAAGCAATCATTATAGCTGCAGGTTCAGGAAAGAGAATTAGTAATCAGGTAAAAAATACTCCAAAATCATTAGTAAAAATTAACGGAACTCCAATCATTGAATATCAGTTATCAGTATTAAAAAAAGCTGGAATTAATGACATTTTGATTATTACCGGACCAAATAATGAAAAATTTCATTTAAAAGATGTAGAATATCTTAAAGATCAAAATTATGAGAATCATGATATTTTAGGTAGTTTGATGGAAGCAAAAAATAAAATAAAAAATGATGTAATAGTTTTGTATTCCGATATTATTTTTGAATTAAAAATTATTAATCAAATTCTAAATTCAAAAAAAGATATTACAATTGCGGTGGATATGAATTGGGAAAAAATGTATGAAGGACGTACAGAACATCCAAAATCAGAAGCTGAAAATGTTCAATTAGATAATGCTGAAAAAATAATTAAAATACAAAAAAATATACAAAATCAGGGTAAAGATATTGGTGAATTTTTAGGTATCATAAAATTTTCAGATAACGGTTCTAAACTTTTTATTAAAAAATATAATGAATTAATAAAAACACATACTGGAGTTTTTCATCAAGCACCTTCTATATTAAAAGCATATGTAACAGATATGATTCAAGAATTGGTTGATTCAAAAATTGATGTAGAACCAATTTTAATTTCAGGAAAATGGTGTGAAATAGATACTATGCAAGATTTAAAAAATGCTGAAAAAATTTTTAATTTTAATCATGTTTTTTAATCAAATTTTGTAATTCAATCCATAAAATCTCTTCCATTTTTTCTTCAGTACCTATCAAATTATTATTTTCATTAGGATCTAATTTGAGATTGTAAAGTTCCTTACTATTATCATGTTCATTTAAAATTAATTTCCAAGTTGAAGTTCTAATAGATTTAACATTAGGTTCTTTTGGAGGAGCTTTATCATTGAGTGGGTTTCCAGTTTCAGAAAAAGCATAATTTTCAGGAATAGATTTTTCTTCCATTAGAGGTAATAAAGAAACACCATCAAAACTATTGTAATTTTCATCTTTAGGAATATTTAGTAATTCTAAAATTGTAGGTAAGAAATCAACTGTCCTAATTTGTTGTGTTATTTCCATAGATTTCATACCTGGAATTAAAAAATATGTGAATGTTCTAAGAGTATAATCGTAGCAAAAAGCTCCATATGCTCTTTCGCCAATTTTTTCACCTATACTAATTCCATGATCAGACATAACTAAAATTATAGAATTTTTGTCTAGATTTAATTGATAAATTTTTTCTAAAATTTTATCCAAATACTTTTCAGAATTTTTAAATAATTTGGAATAACGTAATTCATTTTTTTCTTTATTAGAAAAAAAATCTTTGCTAAAATTATCATATACTTTAAGAACTTCATTCATAATACCAGTATGGATTTTACTATAATGTAAATAAAGAAAAAAGTTTTTATTTTCTAAATTATGTTGATGCATTTGTTCTAACAGAAGTTTATGACGTTGAAATAAATCATCATTTAATTCATCATGAACAACATAATTATCAAATCCTTGTTTTGGAACTACAAGTTGGTTAATTACATCAGCATGAGTATGAAAATTATTTTCTTTTAAATATTCAGTAAGAGTTTTGAATATTTCTTTTTTAAATTTAAAAGTTGACCAATAACTATTTGTTCCTGTACGTGAACCATAACTTCCACTAAAAACAGCATGCATGGCAGCAATCGTATGAGGTCCATATGTGATTGAATGAGAAAAAAATATAGATTTTGATTTTAGATTATTAAAAGTAGGAGAATTTTGAGCGTAATCAAGTCTTCCACCATCCATCATTATGATTATTACATTTTTTTTGGTCATACTGAAAAAATATTTTTGATATTCTAATTTTTGCCTTTGGGATCAAACCATTGAATTGTTTCTGAAATTGCTCTTTGTGCATTTTTTTTTCCAACTATAGATAATTCTCTTTGGGAGTCACCAGCTATTTTTCCCCCAATTCTTAAAATCAAGAGTTTACCATTACCTCTAAAATTATGTTTAATGAAGGGTTTAAGATATAATGAATCATTGGGATTAATTATTTCAGAATATTCAATATTATCAAAATTCCAGTTTAGTGAAATAGGTGTATTACCTAGATTATACACATATTGATGTAATCCGGATTCTAAATCTAATTTAGCATTCTCAGAATTAAGTACATGAACTTCAAAAGCTTTAGAAAAAGGTAATGCTGTAGTAGAGGCTAATTCACAGAATTCATATGTTTTTGTATTTTCAGGATAAAACCATTTTTGATTATCATCATGATATGATAAAATTACTTTATCTTCAATTTTATCATTTGACAACAAATCTCTAATGTTTATTGTTAATGCCTGCGCTAGTTTTTCTAATTGAATAAAAGATGGAATTTTTGAACCATTTTCAAAAGAATACAATTCATCAATTTTGATATATGTTCTTCTTGATAATTCTTCAATTGAAAGATTAGCAATATCTCTATGATATTTTATCAACGATGCACTAGCAACTTCTTTAGATGAAAAATCTAATGCAAAATTAGAACCAAGTTCAACAGATAATCCAGATAATTCTTGCTGAATGTCTCCAGTAAGTTTTCCACCATAAGTTAATGCCAAAATCAATCCATTGTTTTTGGCTCCTTTTCTAGTGGTAAACGTATGTGGGGTAAATGGTGTGATATACATTGAATCACCAGTATTCATAACTGCAACTTTTTTGTCTCCATGTGAATCTTTATAGTAAAAATTTACTTCCCCAATAAAATATGTAAATTGATGCATAAAGTGTCCATTATTCCATTGAACATTTGAGTTGGAAGGATCATTATCATCAACATAACATAGTTCAAGAATCCATTCAGGTCTAAATGGTGCAACTGCACTCATTGCCGTATCACGATATTCATAATATGGTTTTCCAGCTCTATCCATAATTCTACTAGATTTTTTAGATTCTTCAAATTTCATGATTTTTACACCAGATGGACAATCATCTTGGATGATGTAAAAATCTCTTGCATTAACTGGCCAAATTTGAGTTGCTTTGTTTACAAGTTCTGAACTAAGTACTCGTTTTCCTTCAATAATTTCATTAATTTCTTCTAAAGGAACATGTAATTCTTTTGCTGCATCTTCAGGCCTTCTTTTAATATCATTTAAAATACCTAGGAAATTTTTTCCAGATTTTATCATTTGAGAATTTAATGTTGTTTCTTCTACTTGCATAAATTAAATGTGAATCAGAAATAAATATGTCTTTTCTTATTTATTATTCATAAAAATATCTGCTCTCAATGAATCAACTACAATCAAAAGCACGTTAGGTTTCATGCTAAATGTAACCCATTTTTTTCAGTTCTTCTTTTATTTTTGAAACTTCATCCTCATCATATTCATTTGGAGAATTCTTTTCATTTTTTCTATGTTTGATTAGTAAATTTTCCATTTGTTGGACAATTTCTGGATTTTTAGTTGCAATGTTAATTTTTTCTTCAGGATCATTTTCTAAATCAAAAAGGAAAAT
>Ga0209992_10003933_pt1 | contig 12083 bp, 11 predicted proteins | sample 2SBtaG_2_FD_182564 | JGI IMG/M metagenome (GOLD analysis project Ga0209992, IMG submission 182564) | Deep subsurface microbial communities from Kolumbo volcano to uncover new lineages of life (NeLLi) - 2SBTROV12_ACTIVE470 metaG (SPAdes)... | ecosystem: Environmental > Aquatic > Marine >... | reverse complement strand
TGGTACAATCGCAGCAATGATTCTAGCAGTAGCAATTGTTTCAATAATTGCAGTATCTGCAAAATCAAGACTTAGCATTATGCCAAGATACTAAAATTTTATCTTTTTTTCATTTTTTAATAGTAAACGGGTGAAGCATTTTCACTTTTACTTCTTAATGCATGTAAGATAGTACAATATTGTAATGTCGTATCTTCAAAGTAAAATTACAATCAAAGAATTTCTAAACAACATTACAAAAAAATCAAAACAAAAACATCTCAAAACTATTCTCAATACATTTGATATTTTTTGTAATCAGAAATATGACAAATCAAGTCAGCAAGTATTAGATGATCTCTTTGAGGAGATTAGCAAATCACACTCAAATGACAAAATCTACGTATTATTTAGTCACTTTAAGGAGTGGTTACTCGTAGATCATCCAGAAATCGTGTATTATCTGGGCAGAGATAAGAAACAGAAAAGAACCATCAAGGCCAGACACGCAAATACAGTCAGATTATACCTTATCACAATTAGGTCGATTTTTGAGGAAATAGGGAATCTTGAGATTAACAGTAGGCTATTCAACAAGAGAGTAAAGATTCCAAAAGCAGAAGAGGAAGATCCAGAACCATTTACATCACAGCAAATGAGATTATTTTTAGACAGATGTTCAAATCAAAGTAAGCTAAAGTACATGGTTCTAAAAGATACGGGATGTAGAATTGGGGAACTAGTTCAACTACGAAAAAGTGATTTTGATATTGAGAAACATCCAGTAGAAATTAAGATTCAAGCTAGATATACAAAGACAAAGAAAGCAAGAGTGGCTTACATCACTAGAGAAACATCACCAATGGTAAAGAGGTTGTTAAGTAAAATGAATAATGATGATTTAGTTTTTGGAACCAATGAAGATGTGGATGTAGCAAAATCAGCTGAAAAGACATTATTTGCCTACTATCGAAATCAGCTTGCAGTAGACTATCCAGAGTTTGGAGAAATTTATCAAAGCAATAGCAGACACAAAAAAACAATTCATTCAATCAGGTCATTTACTGCAACTCAATGTGCAAATGCTATCGATGAAACGTGGGGTCACGGATATGTTGGACACAAAAAGTATCTTGGTCAATATATCAGAAATCAAGAAAAACATGCAGAAATGTTTCTTAGATCAGAGAATCATTTGATGGTGTACGAACATGTAGAAGTTGTGGATTCAGATGAACGAGTAAATGAAATGCAAAAAGATGTTGAAAAATTACAAAAGATGATTTTATTGCTTCAGAGCACCAGACCAGCATAAAGTCGGTTACAAATTGATTCGTAACGGTTTGATTTGAAAATTACTTCCTAAATCAGCTAAACTAGTTAGTATAACATGTACAAGACAATAAATCTAAAAAAAGAGACAGTAGAGAATCTCAGAAAAAGGGGAAAATTTGGCGAATCTTTCGATGTCCTGATTTCCCGTATTATGGAGGAAGGCAAAAATGAATAGGATTTGTGCCTGTAAAGGACCAAAAATCCACAATTTGACCTTCGATGGTGGGAGTGTTGGGAAATACACCATATCAGTCTGCAAAGCATGTCATTCAGATATTGACAAAAAGTTCCTAATCAAAGAGGAGAAAAAAGATGCATTTTTGTAAATTCTGTGGAGAGGTAATCCATTGGAATTATCAAAGAGAACAATGGTTGCCATTTGATGATATGTGTCACTTGAATCTTCATGAATGTGAAAAAAGAAATGTGTGAATTAAAAATCACTAATTTTTATGATCATTTTTTGATCAGAATTAATAACAATTCCGTTATATTGTAATAAAAAGAGAGAGAGTATGACCAAAAAAATAGATTTTAAATCAAAATGGTTTGAATTAGTAGAAATTGTTGTTTCATGGGATATAATTCCCGATGTTACATTAATGGAATTGATGGAATTTTCTCCAACTAGCTGGAAAATATGGAAATCCAAATTTAATGAGAAGTCAAAAATACATATTGAAAAATACAATGATGGTAGTGGAGAGAGAATGATTGAGATAAAATACATTAAAAAAGAAAAGAAATGGACATGGAAAGAAAAATGTCACAAACAAATAAACAAAAAACACACAAATTATCCCGATTACTTTTTGAATTTTTCATGAAACCAAAAATTGTTAATTAAAAAAGAGAGAGAGTGTGTGTAAGTTAGATTTTGGAATATGAATTGTATACGTATAGTTTTAGATAGTAGATAGAATTGTTTGTAGTTTTATGATTTGTTTAGCATTGTAGTTAGTAGTATAGTATGTAGTATAGTATGCGTATAGTATAGTATTAGCTATAAGGTATATCATAACACACTCTCTTTTTTTCAATTAGTTCTTCTACTTGATTTGAATTAAGAGAGTCTTTATTTTTCATCTAAACAAATTCCAAATTTGTGCCTAATTTCACTAAAATTGTGACCTATCAGGCTCAGATTAATTAATGATAAGATATGATGTTCATTATGGGAAAAACTTGTTTAGATTGTGGTACGAGTGTAAAAACATGGACTGGGGGACATGTTCCTTCAGAAAAAATTAAACCGATGTTTTTGCTCATGAATGTTTCCGATTCCATTATTGATAAAATGCAAGATGGAGATGTACTTTGTAAAAAATGTGGAAACAAATCATTTTGTAGACATGCTGTATCTGTTTATAATTATAATAAATCACAACTTATGCCTGAAGAATTTGAAGCATGGTTGAAATCAGGAGAAGATTGTATTCCAATTGCTCAAGCTGAATTAGAAAATTCCCAACATACACAAGTACAAGAAACTCCAACAAAAAATATGGCTATGCCTTCAACTCCATCTGTATCAACTCCATCTTCTGGAAATATCACAGATAGAATAACAACTCGTGAAGAATTAAACAGACTAACAAAATCACGCCATGATCAAACTAAAGCCCAATGGGGGAAAAATGAAGTTGTACAATACAAAGATGAAGGTCTTGCAATATTACAAAGGATGTGGGGTTCCCAAGTTCAATTTATTGTCGCATGTTCTCAAGTTACAAAAGAAGGATATCGATTAATGGCAATTGATGAAGGTAAAGAAGGATCATCAGGAGGGTTTTCAGGTGGTGTTAATGCATATTTTTACTTTCAAAAAATGGATTTTGTTAGATAACATCACATTTTATCGATAAGTTCATTTTTCATTTTTGTGAATTCTTCTTCAGATATTGCACCATCAGATTTCAATTTAGATAACTTGGCAATCTCATCGGCCACGGAATTTGCACTGTCCGAAGTATTATCTGAGCGAACACTCTCATCTGCGGATGCTAAAATTTCTTCATCACTAATATCCAGTTTACTAATCTCAATTGGAAGGTTGTTTGAAATTAATTTACTCAGTTTTTTATAAAATGGTTCAATGAGAGGCCCCTTATCAGGACCAGTTAATCCAATTCCATTATAGTAAATATCAATTACACTTGAATTTCCTTCAGGTTTTGATAGTATACGAAAATCTTCTCCAAACTTGTTTCTCAAAAGACTCATTTTGGTTTTTCCGTGAATGAATCGTTTTTCTTTAATCAATTCTTTTGGCTTTAGTTTTAGACCATCTAAAACATCTTGAATCAATTCAAATGCTTCATTTGGATCTTTGTCAATTCTAATTCTTGCAAAAGAACGTTCATTTCCCAATAATGGCATAATGATATCATCATATGATCATCATTAATTAGTATGTGTCTCATATGGCATATAAAATGACAATCAAAAATTTCTGGTCATTAAATGTAGATGAAGCTATTGTAGCTGACAAGTTACGAACTGAATTTGGAAAAGATTACGAAGTGTTCTTTCCTGTAAATTCTCAACTCAAAGATATTGATCTAATTGTGTATAATCTAAAAACCCAAAAATCAATCTCAATTCAAGTTAAAGGATCAAAGACTCACAAACGAAATAAAGGTATGAAGAAATTTGGGAAACCAAATTCATGGAGTGTTCTAAAAACATCATCAATATTCAAAACAACAAACAAAATTGATTTTATAATATTTGTAATCTATGATGAAAATATCACTAGTAAAAATAGAGAAATTTCTCAATCGTTTCTAATTATTCCAATGAAAGATTTTCAAAAAATCACTAAAAAAGAAAAGAAAGAGCGAAAAACAGGATTTTATCATTACTCATTTATCATTAATCGGGGAAAAGTGCTGGAAATTAACAATACTAAAGACAAAACAATTGATTTTAGTAAATATCTCAATAATTGGAAATTGATTAAATGAGACAAAAACCTCATGTCTTGAATTTGATTGGGCCTATAATGGGAATTATATCGTTTGGTCTTGCATGTGGATATTATTTATGGTATGATTCCCTTAAGAACAAAACTATTGTGGCAGATGGACTTGCTAATTGGATAATATTGGTAATTTCAATAGCTGCCAGTCTAGTAATTGCAGTTATTGTAAATCACAGAAGTAAATTATCAGAATATGAAGTGAATACTACCCTTGACAAAATTACTGAAATGATAAAATCAGATTATGATTTGAGAATTGAGAGAAAAAATAATGTTGCTGAATACCTTGAACGAACTCTTCAAGTTTTAGAAAAACATGTGAAGATAACTATTCGTCAAATGGAAGAATGGAACAAGGTATCAGAACGTAAAGAAAAAGAGATAGTTGAGGAAAATTGTCAAGAGCAATGGAAAGGCCAAGCTCAATTAAGTAAAAAAAATTTAGAAAAAATTATTGACACATCAATAGATGTCATCAATACGAAGATTTCTAATCATTTGGAATTACTAATACATTGTATTGATTCAAGGTTAGATTTTGATTATGAGAAAGATGATTATTACTTGGATGGTTTAGAAACAGCAAAATCTCTCATAAAGGATCTATTTGAAGAAGTTTATCAAATCCATAAAGATAATCCTGAAAGTTTTTTCAATAATTTTGCATGTGAGGATAAAACTGTAAAGATGGAAGATGGATCATTTCAAACTATTCATACTGTAGAAGCAATTCCTGAAAAACAAATCCCAATTAAAAAATCTAGAAAAGAATTGTTACAAGATTATGAAGAAGATTATCTTAAACGTGTTTTTGGGTCATTTGATTGATAAATTGAGGTGTCAATTTTGCTTTTTGGTGTGGATGAGTAATTTCTATAAAAAAACCCAATCCGCCCTAGAAGATGTCACGTATTAGAAAATAGTGTTTTTTAAAACCAAAAACATTTTCTGAAATTAAATCTCAAAGTTTTCTTGCTTCAATAAAGGTAAACTTGTACTCATCATAACACCCTTCTGGATGTAATTCAAATCCATTTTCTTTAATGACTTGACGTATGTTTCCAAGATTTCTATTATTTTCTTTAATTTTTTGTGTTGCTTCTGCAATTAGCAATATTCCATTCTTTGGTAAACAACGTGCAGCTTCTTTGATATATTCTGGCCATGACTTTTCAGTTCCCATCAAAGATTGACAAAAAACAACAATTCCTAACTTTCCATCATCTACAGGAACTTTAGCAATATTACATGAAGTAACACGGGAATCATGAGCAACTGCATCAAAACTTTGAACTCTATTTGGGAATTTATCTGCCAACAAAGCTTCACCACAACCAAAATCTCCAATAGGTAACCATTCAGGCATTTTTTGTATGGATTCAATAATTCTATTCAGAGGATCAATACGCCACGTTTTTTTAATGTCTCTAAGACGACGATGATATTCTTCCCACATCTCCCCATTATGGGCATTCATTTTTTTGAAAATTGTATCAGAATTTGATGAATTAATTTGTTGATTGATTGTTGTAAAATCTGAACCATATTTTTTCAATCTTTTTTTGATTACTACTGGTGCAAGTCGTGTATCTAGCCGCCTTTTTGTGACAACGGAGAACTCACCATTATCTAGGCGCTTCAACCAATTTACTGCTGCCTTTGTAGCAGTTTCAGGAGACACCAAATATTTTCTAGGAATAACTCCATCTACTGCACATTCTGCAATTGTTTTTTTAACAAGAATTCGTGCCCATTTGAATTGTTCATCATATCGCCAACCATTCAAACTAGCCCGAATGATAAACACATCAACTTTATCCTTTTTTTGTCCATATCGAATCAATCTACCAATTAGTTGTTGATAATTTGCATTAGTCCAAGGCAGTGTATTGATGATTAAACGATTTGTTCTCCATTGTAAACCGTTTACTCCAACTGCAATTGGTCTTGATGCAATTAAGACATCTCGCATTCCTTTAATGAAAAGATCTTTTCCAGTATGTTCTTCGCCAGTGTATATTGCAACTGTATGTCCTGCATCTTCAACTGCATCCTTTAGAATATCAATAATTTTTCTAGTTCGTTTATCATCAGAGGATCCAACATATTCGGTATAAATGATCGTAGGTCCATCAATTAATTCAAGGATTTTTGGAATTCTGATTTGTGTAAGAATTTCTTCAGCTTGTAATGGATTTGCAATTAACTCTCTACTCTCATATCCTGGAGGCCAATCTCCATCGACATCTATGAATTGTCGATTTTCAAAAATTCCATATTCAGGTTTTTCTCGAACTGAAATATTTGCAAATTTTTCATGTAACGCAACTGCATTTCCAACATTTGGATTAACTTTGAGATTTGTATCATCATACTCCCAACCAGTAACTAAATTGAGTAATGAACGTCCTTCACTCAATTCATTGATTACTGGAGTTGCAGAAAGACCTACCACCTTTACTTTAGGATTTCTTGTTTGAATTTCATCTAGTAAGGCCTTGAGATTATCTCTTCTTTTGCTAGAAACTTTTCCTCGAATTTTTACAAATTGAATTTCATCCATTACCACCATGTCAATTTTTGTTTTAGCTAATTTGCTCAATTTTTCTACCATGCTATCAATTTGGAATTTTTCCCAATTCAAAACCAAAAATTGGTGAGATTTTGAGCCTAATTTTGCTGTAAATACATCATTTTTGGTATAAACTATTGAATCTGGAAAAATATCTTTGATGTCCCCATTCTTTTCTTCTTCAAGATTTCCTCCCCATTGTTCAACTACATCATTTGGACAAATTACCAAAGTTACTTTACAATCAAGAATTCTAGAAGCTAAAACTGCAGATAGTGTTTTACCTGAACCAGTTCCGGATAGATTCAGATAATGTTTATTTTTTCGAATTTTATTTGTAAAGTATAACTGCATTAATCTAGGTAATGCAATTTTTTTTGTTTTAAAATCCTTGAACGAATAATTAGCTGGAATTAATTTTAAAATTTCCATTGTTCCATCATATTCATCTAGGAATCGTTTACAGTATGCTTGAGTAAATGCATTATTTGTATTTGCTTTTTTCTTGATGAATTTTACAATTTTAGTTGCATCACCAATTTTGAATGCTTCTTTCCAGTATTTTTTTACGGTACTATTTTCAAAAAATTTAATTTTTTCAGGATCATCTACAAATGATTCTAATTTTTCTCCATTAAGAAAAATATTACTTAGATTATTCTCAAGATTATATTTCCCATGAGTTACATCATCATAATCTAATGGATTTTCATTTTCTGAAGAATCATCAATCTCTCCTGAACCTCCAACTGATATTTCATCATCAGAGTTTTCGGAATCATCTTCTATTTTAGTATCAGAAAGAGGTACAGATGCATCATTTGGATTATTTGCCCATGTTTTTAATTCACTAAGTACTTTTTCAGTTCTTGGCATTTTTGGTAATTTATCAAACACTGTAGCATACTTGGAATTTTTATGAAGTAATCCAGCAGTTGCAAATAATTGCCATAATTCCATATCATCAAAATTTGCAATATATTCACCTTCAAGTAATCCTTTTAGTTTCTCTTTGACTTGTTTGATGCCAAATTCAGGATCTTCTTTTCCAAGTGTCTCAAACATGTCAGAATAGTAATGTTCTCCTTCAACCAGATCATCTTTAGATTTAATTGTCATTTTGCATTCTCCTCCAAACTTGTTCTTTAGTGTAGATTCTAGATGGTGTTGCAGGTAATCCTTTAGGTAATGTGTGCGTTTTTACGTATTTTTTCCAATCTTCAGAATTATTCAAGTTATTTTCCTGGCCAATTTTTCTATAAAGTAATTTAGCTTCAGGCCAAGATAACCAACTTTTTGAAATTATTTGAGTGGATATATTTCCAGTGCCAAGCCAATCATTCATACTAATCCATCCTTTGTTTTTGTAAACCACATCAGGATTTGATGGTATGTCATCAGGTTTGTTACCGGATTTACAATATGCCCTCCATTCAGAAACATTTTGTAATTCAAAACTTTGAATTATTTTTCTTGCCTTTTTGAAAACAATGAAAATTTTATTTTGTGATGCGATAGTTTCAGTGCCTAACCAATCTCCCATTCTTTTCCAACCTTTGTTTTTGTAAACATTTCTAGGATCAGTAGGAATGTCGTCAGGTTTGTTACCGGATTTGGCGTATTCTTTCCAATCATCAGTATTTTTTAGATTTAATTGACGTACAAATTTTCTTGCTTCATGGAATAACATATAATTTTTTGAATAATATTGAGAAGATTTATTTTCATTACCCAAAAAATTATCCCAACTCTTCCATTCTTTTTTGTATATACGTTCAGGATGAGATGGTATGTCATCAGGTTTGTTACCGGATTTACAATATGCCCTCCATTCGTTATTATTTTTAAAATGTAATATTATGACAAATTGGTGTACATCATCATAATTTCTCCAATTCATTTTAGTCACAGAAATATTTTTTGTACCTAACCAATCCATCCAGTCTAACCATTCTTTTTTGTAGTCTCTTTGAGGATTTGATGGTATGTCATCAGGTTTGTTACCTGATTTACAATATGCCCTCCATTCTTTAATATTTTTTAGATTTAATTGACGTACAAATTTTCTTGCAACTTTAAATGTTCTAAACTGTCTTTTCATTCTTGCATCTTTTTCCAAACTCTTTCTTTAGTGTAAACATCAAAAGGATTTGCAGGTAATCCTTCTGGAAGTTTATGCTTTTTACAATAATTAAGCCAATCTTTTAAATTATTCAAGTTATTTTCCTGGCCAATTTTTCTATAAAGTAATTTAGCTTCAGGCCAAGATAACCACTTTTTTGATTTTTCTATGGTGGAAATAATTCCAGTCCCAAGCCAATCGCCCCAACCTTTCCATTCTTTTGTGTAATATTGAGATGGATTTGCGGGTACATCTATTGGTTTTTGTTTTGTTTTTACAAATTTTGCCCATTCATTTTGAGATTTTATCCCAAAGGGCAAAATATTTTTTTTTGCTTCATCATAAGTTTTGAAATTAACGGAACGAGGATCAACATTACCATCTCCCAACCAATCATTCCAATTTACCCATCCTTTGTTTTTGTATGCTCCACTAGGATCAGATGGGATGTTGTATGGTTTAGTTCCCATTTCAATATATTCCATCCATCCTTTTTTTCCAACTATTTTCAAATTAATTGCAAATTTTCTTGCATCTTCAAAATCCAACAATTTCTTATTTCGTGGAGGCATATTTTTTCCAGTAAGCCAATGCTCTAAACTAATCCAATTTTTCGCATACATTCTTTGTGGATCTGTTGGGATATCATCAGGTCTTTTATCAGATTTACAATAGTTTTTCCATTCTTTTGTTGTCGTGAATTTTAATTTGATAACAAAATTGTGTGCATCTTTAAAATTTCTGAATTTTTTATATTTATAATGAATTCTTCCAGTACCTAACCAGTCTCCAAAACTTATCCAATCATTTGGATACGCCCTAGCAGGTAACGAAGGAATATCTTTGGGTCTTGTATCAGATTTGCTGAATTGTCTCCATTCTTTTTGATTTTTCAAATTTAGTGATTGTACAAATTTTCTTGCATCTTCAAAATTTTGAAACTCTCCTTTTGGTACATATTGTTTTTCATAGCCTAGAAAATCTTTCCAACCTTTCCAATTATTTTTGTATAATTTGGCAGGATCATGTGGAATATTATCGGGTAATTTATCATCTTTAGCCAAATTTTTCCATTCAGTTCCACTTCTAAGTTTTAATTTTTGAGCAAATTTCCTAGCATTAGAAAAAGATACGAATTCAAATGATGAATAATGCTTATTTTTTGTTCCAAGCCAATCACTCAATCCAATCCATCCATTATTTTTGTAAGTTCTTGCAGGAGTTGATGGAATATCATTTGGTTTGTTACCTGATTTGATGTATTGTCTCCATTCTTTTTGATTTTTCAAATTTAGTGATTGTACAAATTTTCTTGCATCTTCAAAACTTCTAAATTGATAATTTTTTGGATGAATAAATCCAGTACCTAACCAATCTCCCATAGAAATCCAATCTTTGTGATAAACTTTTTCTGGTGCAGAAGGAATATTCTTAGGTTTTTTGCCTGATTGGGTGTATTGTCTCCATTCTTTTTGATTTTTCAAATTTAGTGATTGTACAAATTTTCTTGCATCTTCAAAATTTTGAAACTCTTTTTTCATTTTTGTATCATCTTCCAAACTCGTTCTTTAGTGTAAAATTCAGGATAAGTCGGCAATCCTTTTGGAAGATTGTGGATTTTTACATATTTTCTCCAATCCTCTCTAGAATTAATTTTATTGTCCTTAGCAATTTTTCTATACAATAGTTTTGCTTCTTTCCATGAGAGATATTCAGTATATCTTATTTTAGTTGCTAGATTTCCAGTACCTAACCAATCTCCCCATCCAATCCATCCATTATTTTTGTATGTACGTTGTGGGGAGGATGGAATGTCTTTTGGTAATTTTTTTGATTTACGAAATTCATTCCACTGTCTTTGAGATTTAATATTAAAAGAATGAACTGATTTTTTTGCATCATCATACACTCTAAATTTAATTTTATGAGTAGCAATTTTTTTAGTACCCAACCAGTCTCCCCAACTAACCCATCCTTTGTTTTTGTAAATTATGTGTGGGTGGGATGGAATATCATCTGGTTTTTTTCCAGATGTACCATAATCTCTCCATTTGTTTGTGCTCTCCAATCCCAACAAATGAACAAATTTTCTAGCAGATTCAAATGAGCGATAAATTCTCTTTTGAGTTGCGGTATTTTTAGTACCTAGAAAATCTCTCCAATCTTTCCATTCTTTTTTGTAAATTATGTGTGGGTGAGATGGAATATCATCTGGTTTTTTACCTAATTTACAAAATTTTCTCCATTCAGTAGTACTCGATAGGTTTAATTTTCTTACAAATTTTTTTGCATCAATAAATTGTCTCCACTTTTTCTTCATACTTTCATAGTAATGATCAAAATCTAAAGTTTAAAGACATCGATGAAAACCACTCATTTCAATGCAAAGATAACTGTAAACAGCAAATGTTTGTCAATTTTTTAATAGTAAAGGAAATATACAAACATGCATGAATTATTTTTATGAGTTCTAAAATTTTTTACAGTATTATATTTTTACTAATAATTTCAGCAGGTTCAGCTTTTGCACAAGAATCTTTGGTTTCAGTTCAAACAGATGATAAAAATTATGATGAAGGAGATACAATTGTTGTTTCAGGACAAGTAACTACCGTAATTGGCAGTACCCCAATTACACTGCAGCTCTTTACCGAAGGAAATCTAGTAGACATAGCACAAATTACAGTAGCTCAAGATGGGACCTATTCACATACAATACTTGCAGAAGGTCCATTATGGAAAAAACAAGGCGAATACATAGTTAGAGCATCATATGGGGTAGGAAATATCGCAGAATCTGAATTTAATTATGTACCAGAATCTGAGGCAGTTATAAAAGTAGAAAGATTTGATGTGAACGCTGGAAGTAAAGGAACATTTGATGTAGAGTATTCCATCAAAGGAGGCACAGTTAATGATATTATAGTAAATTCAAATGATTTTTCACTTGAAGTACTAATCGAAACAACTGATGATGGTTCTATAACATTAGATATGCCAAGAGAATTTATTGGTGCTGAAAAACAAGACGGAAAAGATGAGATGTTTATTATTTTAATTGATGGAATAAATGTCGCATATGAAGAATCAGC
>Ga0209992_10003930_pt1 | contig 12087 bp, 7 predicted proteins | sample 2SBtaG_2_FD_182564 | JGI IMG/M metagenome (GOLD analysis project Ga0209992, IMG submission 182564) | Deep subsurface microbial communities from Kolumbo volcano to uncover new lineages of life (NeLLi) - 2SBTROV12_ACTIVE470 metaG (SPAdes)... | ecosystem: Environmental > Aquatic > Marine > Volcanic... | reverse complement strand
CGTCGCCTGGAGGAAGTGCATTAACTACCCAAGTACCACCTGGACCATTAGAAGCCGCAGGACTTGCCCTTGGATCAGGTTCGAAGCTGAAGTATCCAGTTGGATGCCACATTGCTCCTCCCCAGCCATTCCACCAATAGAAATCACACTCTGTACCATAAACACTGTTACCAGTCTGCCAACCACATGGAGTCATGTGTGTTACATCTTCACCTGGGCTAGTAAGACCAGAAAGTAGTGAAAGTGTGTAACCAGCAACTGCGTGACCAACGATTTGTTGCGCAGGGGATGAACCAGGTTCACCTAAAGCGAATCTGTGGTTCAATGCTGACATAGTGTCCATGAAAATTGGGTGATAATAGAAGTGTCCAGGCATCTGATTCTGCATATAAATGCTGAAATCAGAGTTGGTGTCTTCGTTTGCCCATGTACTTACCCATGGCCAATCACCACGCGTGTTAGAAACATCCATCATTAAGTTACCGCCAATACCCATCCAGCTAAAATAATTGCCGCATGTGTGGCCTTGACCATAACAAGACTGTTTTGAGAACTTCTTGAATGGGTTTTCTGGATACTGTGAAAGATATCCATTAACCATTAAAGCGTCCATACAAACAGGCAAATTGCCATAATCGTCACCAGCAGCTGGTAGCAAACTGTCAGTACAGTAACCTGGATCAGGTTGATTGTCCTGTACACCTGCTTGACCTGTGCTGTTTTGAATGTTGTCTGCAAACGCGCCTTCTACGTCCATGTAGGACCAGTAGAAGTTACCCGGTGCCATTCTTACTACATTGTAAGAAGAGTCACCACCACCAAGGAACCAAGGGTAAAGACCATTCCAGTCAGTACCATATCTTTCCAAAGCAACCTGAATTACACGTAATGCAGATTTTGCTTGGGCTTCCTTAGCCTTATCTTTTACCTTAATGAAATTAGGTAAAGCCATCGCTACGAGAATACCGATGATAACGATAACTACCAAAAGTTCGATTAATGTAAATCCACGATTTTTAATATTGTTCATCATATTACCTCCGTTACTCGTGCATACCCTGTAGATCAGCATTGTCCATAGGGACTCTTGCGTCTACACCACTTGAGATTACTGTAATAACTCCGTCAAACTGACCATCAGGACCATTATTAAGGTGTGATGCGTTTCTGTCTTTACAGTCAAGTCTCATATCTCCATCTGTGTCACCTGCGTATGGAGAGTCTCCTTCACAGAAATAAGTGTTCTCTCTGAAGTCTCCATAACCATCATAGACATCGTGTCCTTTGTTTCCAGGAGCTCCATATACTGAAACGTGGTAACCTAATGGGGCTTCACCCATCCACCACTGTCCGTACATTTTTTCTCCACCAAAGATTGGGTAATAATAAAAGTTACCCGCCATAAATGGTCGGTGATACATTTTTGCAGTCTGACAAAGTTGAATGCCGCAGTTTATACTGCCGTCATTTGCAGGTAATGGCGGAGGCGGAGGATGTCCGTTCCAACCACGAGATCGGCCAGGACCACCAGCTATACTTGGTGCTATACATCCATAACCTCCCTCTGTTACTTCCCACATTGCGTCCCCTGAAGGACCACCAACACGTCGACCACCTAAACTACCAGCATTGCCAGTAGCAGATCCGGTAGGACTGCTTGCACAGTCACCACCACCCCAAGCTGCGTCATCCCATTCAAAATACGGGCTAGTAGAGCCATCTGAGTAAGCCCAAGTCATACCTGGGATTGAGAAATTATGGCCACCACCGCCTGCAGCGAATGGGTTCTTGGGATAAATGGAAAGATATCCAAAAGTCAAAAGCGCATCGCCGTCACCACAGCGTTGAGCACTTTGACAATACTGGTTGAAATAAGGAGAGAGTGGCGAAGCATTTGGATCTGTCGCATCTCCTCCCATTAGCCAGTAAGGATATTTTCCGTCATGTTCAGTTGCATATCTTTCAAGAGCAACTTGGATAACTCTAAGATTACTCTTTACCTGGGATTCCATAGCTTTCTCTTTAACTTTAATAAAGTTAGGTAGAGCAATTGCTATAAGAATACCTATGATAACGATAACAACTAACAACTCGATTAGGGTAAAACCCTTGTTTCGATTCATAGAAATACCTCCTAAAAATTGTAATTTAATCCTGTCTGATGAAACAGCAGGAATAAGACATTTAGAACAATCCTCTTTCGAGGATAAAAAATTAAAAAATTTACTAATCATCATCAGAACAAATCCACAATACTAAATACAGGTAGGTAAAGAGCTACAACAATAACTCCAACAATAATCCCGATAACCATAATCATAATCGGTTCTATGAGACTTGCCAACTGTTCAACCGTTGCATCAATTTCTTCATCATAAAAATCAGCAACTTTATGAAGCATTGACTCGAGGTTTCCAGCCTCCTCTCCAACAGCAACCATGTTGTATACCATTGCTGGAAAAACATTTGTTCTTCTCATCGGTATGCTGATTGCCTCTCCCTCTCTAACTCTGTCCCTAATATAATCGACACTTTTTTCGATAACATGGTTATCTGCAGTTGTCTTTGTAACTTCCAAAGACTCCATTAATGTTACACCTGACTGTATCAGTGTCCCTAGGGTTCTAGTGAACCTAGAGACACCAACCATCCTAGAAAGTTTCCCAAATATAGGCATTCTCATAATTAGCCCATCTAACAAAAGATGTCCCCATTTGGTCTTTCTGAAAAGATAGAAAAGCCAAATAGCGATTAACGGCAATGGTATCAATAGAGGATTGGCTATTATCCAATCTGAAGCATCCATCATTGTTTGCGTTAATGCAGGTAATGGCGTCTGCCCCTCAGAAATCTCCTCAAAGAAAGAAGCGAATTGAGGAACTATAAATAATAAAATTCCCATCGTAATCAAGAAAGCAGCAACAATAACAAACAGGGGGTAAGACATAGCTGCTTTAATTTTGTGCCTAAGTTTTAGTTCTTTCTCAAAGAAAGTTGCCATCCTTTCCAAAACATCCTCAAGAACACCACCAATCTCGCCAGCCCTTACCATAGATCTAAAGAATGGGGAAAAAGCCCTTTTGTGCAAGCCCATTGAATGGTGCAAAGTTTCTCCAGCTTGAATCTTTTTTCTAAGGTCTGCAAGGATGTCGCTAAAATAAGGAAACTCTGCCTGTTCCTCGAGGGTAGACAAAGCTCTAGCCAAAGTTAAACCTGCAGAAACAAGCAATGCAAACTGTCTACTGAATATCGTTAAAACCTTTAAACTAACCGGCTGAACACCACGTAGTTTCTTTAAGAACTTGCTTTCCTTCTGTTCTTTTATTCTGATTACGGTCAAGCTTTCAGATTGAAGGGCATCAATTACGGTTTGAGCTGTATCTGCAGTTAATGATCTGGTAATCGTCTTTCCAGACGAATCGCGCGCAGTAAACAAAAATTTAGGCATAAACTAAATGCTAAGAATCTTGGCGCAAAAGAGACTGAGCCTTTTGATTATACTCAAAATAATCAAAAAAACAAACCCCCCTACGTAGTAGGGCTATTGCGGAATGAATTCTGTAGTTGGTTCATTGCCAGTCTCAGATTCTTCGCCAGTGGCTTCTTCTAATTCTGCTTCCTTTGCAGCTATTAGATTTCTCAATTCCTTTGGGCTGTGGCATCTTGACATTGCAGTTTCCAAAGTTATCAAATTAGCAAAATAATAATCCCTCAGACATTGGTCCATTGTTTGCATTCCTTCCTTCTTGTGGGTCATCATAGTTGATTGAATCTGATAGATCTTCCCCTCTCTTATGAGGTTTCTCACGGCAGGAATACCTACCATCATTTCGAAAGCTGCTAAACGACCATCTCTATCTGCCCTTTTCAAAAGGGTCTGAGACATGATGACCTGAAGACAGTTTGCAAGCTGAGCTCTAACCATCTCCTGCTGTTCCGCGGGGAAAACATCAATGATTCTGTCTATAGACATGGGAGCATTGATAGTGTGAATTGTAGCAAAAACCAAATGTCCAGTTTCAGCTGCCGTAATTGCTGCACCAATTGTTTCCAGATCCCTCATTTCCCCAACAAGAATAATGTCTGGATCTTGTCTTAAAACCCTTTTCATGGATTCCGCAAATGAAAAAGAATCTGTTCCAATCTCTCTCTGATTCACAATTGATTTTTTATGTTTATGAGAAAACTCAATAGGGTCTTCTAGAGTAACAATGTGCTTTGGGCTTACTTCATTGATGTGATTTAGCATAGCGGCTAAACTTGTTGTTTTTCCTGATCCTGTTGGACCCGTAACCAAAACAAGCCCCCTTGGTTCGAAGATTTTTTTCTTTATTATTTCTGGCAAAAGAATTTCTTCCATTGTTGGAATCCTCAAAGGAAGCGCCCTTATTGCAAAAGCAACTGATTCTCTTTGAAAGAAAAAATTGCACCTAAACCTCCCAAGCCCTTCTTGTTCGTATCCAAAATCTAACTCTTTTTCGTTTTCAAATTTTTTCCTTTGCTCCTCTCGAATCATTGAGTAAGCCAAAGTTCTAGTATCTTCACTTGTTAAGACAGGGAATTCTTCAAATTGCTTAACTTCTCCAAAAACCCTACAGGAAGGTTTCGCTCCTACTGACACATGTAAATCACTCCCATTTTCTTCATGAAGCCTAACCAAAAGCTCAAGAATTGTTTCTTTTATTGCCATAAAAACCTCCCATTAATCCTTAACAAATGGAGCAAGCATTTTTGGGGCTTCAGCAAGCTCTGGTACTTTCTTTTTAGTTGTTTCTGCACCTGCTCCCTCTTCAGACCCTTCGTACTCCCCACCAATTTCAATTGCAAGTTCTTCCGGAGGACAAACCCTAAAGAGTTCGTCTAAAGAAACCTGTCCGTCAAGAACTCTCATAAGTCCTGACTGGAACAATGTATCCATTCCATCACTAATTGCTTGTATCTTAACTTCCTTCTCACTGGCTCCCCTCAAACACATATTTCTTATATTGTTTGTCATTACCATCATCTCGAAAATCGCAGACCTTCCTTTAGAGCCTGAACCATTGCAAAATTTACACCCACTAGCATTGTGCACAAGCGGCGGATTGTCTTTTTCATACCCAACCTTCTTCAATATAGGACGAAGTCTATCAAATTCTTCTAATGACATCTCCTCATGTTCTTTACAATGGTCACAAAGTTTTCTAACCAACCTTTGAGCAACCGCTCCTGCTAAAGTTGCATTAACGAGGAAAGGCTCTATCCCCATATTTGTCAACCTCGTAATTGAAGATGCGGCATCATTAGTGTGTAACGTAGAAAACACCAAATGTCCAGTAAGAGAAGCCTGAATAGCCATTTCCCCAACCTCAAAATCACGAATCTCACCAACCATCATTACGTCTGGATCTTGCCTTAAGAAACTTCTCAAAGCAGACTGAAAAGTTAGTCCAACCTTGTTGTTTACCTGAACTTGGTTTATTTTGTTTATTTGATACTCAACAGGATCTTCAATTGTCGTAACATTTATGTCGTCACTTGCAATTCTTGACAAACTTGCATTCAGTGTTGTTGTTTTTCCAGATCCCGTTGGTCCTGTTAGCAAAATAATCCCATGTGGCTTCTTTAACAATTCAACCCATATACTCTGTTCTTTTTTGGTAAAACCCAAATCTTCAAGGGTCAACATTGATGCAGACCTGTCAAGAACACGGGCTACAACCTTTTCACCATTGACTGTAGGGATGGTAGATACACGAAAGTCAATTTTCTTCCCATTTATTTCTTTAGCTATCTTTCCATCCAAAGGCTTTCGCCTTTCTGAGGTATCCAAATTTGAAAGAATCTTGAAACGTGCAACAACTGCAGATAACGCTGTTCTTGGAATATCCATCATTTTTTGAAGTATTCCATCAACTCTGAACCTGACTTGAAGTTTTGTTTCTTTTGGCTCCAGGTGAATATCGCTCACCCTCATTTCTACAGCACTTGTAAGCAAGCTCTCGACAAGTTTAATTATCGGAGCATCATCGACATCCATTGCCTTGCTCATTTTTTCAAGTTCCTCGGAGAGCATTCCGTCAGCACGTCTTTGATCTTCGAATTCCTTTACAGCTTTTTCAGCTTCATGGGCCTTGCCAAAATACTCATCAAAGGCACTCTTGTAAGACTCTTCGCTCGTGATCAAGGGCTTAACAGCCTTCCCAGTTGAAATTCTTATGTCATCAATTGCGATTACATTTAATGGGTCCACCATAGCAACCAACAAAGTCCCGTCAACCTCTTTTATTGGAATTGCTTTGAACTGTTGAATTTTTTCAACAGAAAGCAATCGGGCAATTTTCAAATCTATCTCCTCTTCATAAAGATCAATCTTTTGAATTCCCATTTGCCTGGATAATGCATCTAATATTTCGTCTGGGGTCGAAATCCCCATGTCGATGATTGTTTGTCCAAGTCTTTTCCCTGTTTTTTGTTGGCTGCCCAAAGCTTCTTTAAGCTGGTCTGAAGTAACCAAACCCTCATCAACCAATATGTCACCAAGTCTTTTCATAAAATTCCTCCAACTGTAATAAGAATTATAAGTTTAAAAAAATGAACTTTTTCCATATAAAAGATACTCATAACTTTTCAAATCATCGATTATGGACATTTTTTTAGATTTTGAGTACCATCTAAGTGCAAATTCTCTCAAGGTTTCATTTTTAGATTTAACAATTCCATCCTTCCGTGCAGACAGTATCCAATTTTTAATTTTTCGAATTATTATTGATTTTCTTGAAAAAATATTTTTATTTTTTACAAAAACAAAAAACAAGTAAAGGCAAACAAGAACAAAAATCCCAATCAAATATTTTTTTGCGCTTGCCCAAAAAAAATCTAGCTGATTGCTCCAAGTTAAAAATTCAAGATTTTCAACCAAGCCATCCACTACTTTTTTAACCTGGCTAAAAGTGCCGAGTTCTTCATTCCCAATTTGGCTATTTTCGAAAAGTAAAGTACTTTCGGGGGTTGGGTCTATAGCCCTCCATCCATAATCAGGAGACCAAAACTCGACCCATGTATGTGCATCCTTGTCACGAATTAAATAACCTGCTTTCCCAGCTATCTTTTCTCCCTGCTGATAACCTCCAATAACTCTTGTTTTTATATTTAAAATTCTTCCCATTACTGCAAGCGAAGAAGCAAACATTTCACACCATCCTTCCTGAGATTCAAAAACAAACCAATCTGTAGATTCTTCCCCTTCGGGCAAAGGTGTTGTTTCTAACTTATATTCCATATTTTCTTTTAAATAAGTGGATATTTTTGTCATTTTTTGCCTTTCATCACCATCGCCAGAGATGGAAAAAACCAGCCCTTTAAGCCTTTCGGATAATTCTGGCAATGAAGAATAATCCATTTGATTGTTTTGGACATTCAACCTATCCCGATTAAAAGAAGGGGCAACAAGTCCACTTGAGTTCAATACAACACCATAATTTTGTTCTACTTCAAACCTTTCTTGGTTTTTCATCTTTAACTTTTCGCTTTCTATTAAAACATTTTCAACCTGGTAAGAAAAACCTTCCTGTGTTTCAAAGGGAGCTAAAACCGAACCAGTAGGAGATTGGTTTAAATGCACATTTGAAATTGTTAAAAAGTTATTAATCGGACCAAAAGAAATTCTCTTTGGGATCCAGGGGGTAAATAAAAAATTACCATGGCTTTTTAAAAAGGTTACAGACCTGCTAAGCTTAATCCACTGCTCATCTTCTTTTTCAAAATCAAAATACCTATATTCCTGTGGAGTTAATTCAAAGCCATTGATTGAAGGGTTTGAATGAATTGGTTTTGTAGACATTCTTGAAACCTCCCAGGAGCTTCCAGTATATTTATCAAAAACAATACCACGCCAATAAGTTGGAGGTCCTACGACTTCCATAGCAGGATCTTCACTCAGATGAACAGCCTGCTTTGCCTTTAGGCTCAAATAAGGGGAAAAACCAGAGTAAGAGCTTCGTGGAACAATGTCAGAAGAAAAATTTGTATATCTATATGGTGTTATATTCTCTATTCCAACTTGAACATTACCCCCAAGATTTCTAATTATTTTCGAAGGAGCAATTGCCTCTGAAAGTAGGGTAAGGCCAAAAACAACAAAAAATAAACGGAAAACATACCTCTTAAAAATAGAGGACCATTCTTTCTGGATGTTTTTATCATCCCCGATTCTTGAAAGCATGGGACATCCAGTGATAAGCCCGATAATAACCAAAGATAAAACTATTGCATTTAGAGAAAATAGAGAAGATGGAGAAACTCCTGCAACAAAAACAGCAACACTGAATGGTATGAGTGTAAAAAATTTAATATCTCTAGAATTAACAAGTTTAAATGTATACAAGATTAAAAACAAGGGCAATAAATCTGAGAGAAAGTCATAAATAGATATTGCACTTTTTATTCCCTGGGATATTTTCAAGTAAAACAAAATCGCAGCACATATCTCAACTAACCAACCAGCAAGTTTTGCCCATTTTGTTGTAGAGATAAATCTTGAAAACAACAAGCCCAAGATACAAGGTCCTAAAATTCTCGACAAAGACATCCCCAATCCATAAGATTGTGAAAAAATTATTGATGTAGTTAAAATTGAAAAAATTAGAAGGACCTCTAAAGAAAGCCTTCTGTTGCGAGCCTGAACAAAGAATCTATTCATTTTGTTTTTCAGGAATCCAATATTTTTCACTCTTTTTCCAAAGAAAAGAGGGAGATTCTTTTGGTATTTTCTCCTTCGGAACAAGTATCCCGAGCGAATTTGATGGAATCTTTGTTTTTGAGGGGAGTATGAATAAAGAATTTCCAATATTCTTTTTTATCTTTAAGCTTTTCTTTGAAAAGTCTTTTGGCAAAACTGCCAAGTTGTAAAAGATCTTTTCCAAAATAGCTTCACCTTGGGCTGGAGGGATTCTTAAAACATCCTCTCCTTCATAAAAAAACCCAATTGGGAATTTTTTTGAAGACCAAAATGAGGCCCATGATGCAGCGATTGCTATAGCATTTTCCCAATGAAGAGAAGATTGCCAGCCTCGATTGCTTAACCTTATATAAGCACCTACGCCTTCATGATGATGAAACTTTTTAACCATCAAATTTCCAGTTTTTTCTGAACTGGTTCTATCTATTTTTTTTAAAGAATCTCCAAAAACATACTTTCTAATTCCAAAAAAATCCTGACTTGTGCCTTCTCTATCTACAGCGCTTCCGTCCTCTCCGCTAAAAGGAAGACCAAATCCCACTGGTGTTCTTTTGTCTATATTTATTTTAATTTTTTGAGGATAAATTATTATTTTTTCTGGCTTTTGAAAAGATAGCTTCCTGCTCACGAGCCCAAAACAATCTTTCCACACTAAATCAATATCTAAACCCTTACAAATTCCTCTTTTTTCCCTGGTGAAGCTTCCAAGGACTCCTTCTTTTCTAACAGCCTGATCCCCTCCAGGTACAAAAGTTTTTATTTTTTTATTTTTTTTATTCCTGTAGTTAAGATTTAACCCAGACCAACTTGCACCACCAAGATCTTCTAGCAGGTAACGTACAGAAATTATCTCATTAACAAAAACCCTTTTTGGGAAAACGACCTTTAAACCTTCAGGATCATTTTTTGCTTTTAATTCTAAAAATCCTGAAACTAAAAGTGAAACCAGAATAAAAGAGAGCATCTCTAAACCCACAATCGCCAAAACATTATGACCAAACTGATACAAGATAAATGAAAGGAAGATTGTCGCTAAGCCCTGAGGAGTAAATCCAGGCTTAGATTTTTGCATCAGGCTATAGGTGCTGGAATTCGAGAAAGTATTTCTTTTATCTCATCCTCACTATGGTCAAAAGAACCTGATTCATCAATCATCCTATGAGCCAAAACAGGAATCGCTAAACTCTTTACATCATCCGGAAGAACGTAATCCCTGCCTTCGAGCCACGCTTTGGATCTAGCAACCCTTGACAATACTATAGCGCCTCTTGTGCTTACTCCAATAAATGTAGTTTTTTTTCTTGTTTCTCTTACTATTTCAACTATGTACTTTTGAACAACATCACTGATATGAATTCCTCTTGCCTCTTTTATACACTCTTTAACCTTCTCTGAATCAATCTCTGGCTTTAGTCCGTCTAGAGGATGGGTGGTATTTTGTGAATTTAAAATATCAACTTCTATATCTTTGCCAACATACCCCAAAGTCACACGAGCGGCAAACCTATCTAATTGAGCACATGGGAGCTGAAAAACACCCTCATGCTCAACAGGATTCTGAGTAGCTATAACCAAAAAAGGTTCTGGTAAGATTCTTGTTGTTCCATCAACGGTAATTTGCTTTTCCTCCATTGCCTCAAGCATTGCAGACAGTGTTTTTGGAGATGCTCTATTAATTTCATCTGCCAAAACCACACTTGAAAAAAGCGGGCCTTCCGAAAAATCAAAACCAGACCGATCAGCTTTCATCACTGTAGATCCTGTGAGATCACTTGGAAGCAAATCAGGAGTCATTTGTATTCTTTTGAAATCCAACCCCAAAACAGTCGAGACAGCTTTCGCTAAAACGGTTTTACCTGTCCCTGGAACATCTTCAATCAAAACATGCCCTTCCGCAAACAAAACAGTTGTAATAAGTTCTATTTCATTTTTTTTACCAAAAATAACTTTGTTTAATTTTGCTAATAGTGACTTTATTTTCTCTTGGTTTGACATAGGGGTCCAATTTTACCGTTTACACAGCTCCTTTTTTATTTAAAACTGCAGGAATTGTAAGAATTAAAATCCTGAAATCCTCCCAAGGGGACCAATTTTGGACATACCATGTATCTAGCCTTACTCTTGCATCGTAAGAAAGATTGCTACGTCCTGAAACTTGCCATAATCCAGTAACACCAGGCTTTGCAGACAAAAGAAGATCTTGCCAATCTCCATACCTCTGAAGTTCTTCATTAACAACTGGCCTTGGGCCAACAAGGCTCATATCTCCCAAAACAACATTTAAAAGTTGCGGAAGTTCGTCTATGCTGGTTTTTCTCAAAAATTTCCCCAAACTCGTTACACGTGGATCGTTTTCTATTTTGTGATTTTCTTGAAATTCTTTCTTTAATTCGGGATGTTTTTGCAAAACTTCTTCAATTGTGAAATTCTGCATTGTTCGAAATTTAAAAAGTCCAAATTTCCTTCCAGATCGACCAAGTCTTTGGTGCATGAAAAATGGATTTCCTCGATCTGTGATAAAAATCAGGAGAGCGACCAGAAACATAGGTGCTAAAAAGACCCCGAAAAGAACCAATCCAAAAACCAAATCAAAAAACCTTTTTGCAATTCTCGCAGGTAAACCAACAAGTGAAAAATGATCTCCCATAAGAGGTAATCCGGTTTCGTCAACAGAAACAAAACCGTACCCTTCTAGCCTTGGTAGGGTTTTTACCGGAATGCCCCAACGATATCCAGCATACTTGATCAACCTTAAGTCTTCCCAGTTGGTTGTTTCTTCAGCAATCACCAAATAAACAAGTTTTCCCTCTATCAAGCTTTCAATTTCTTTGACCTGTCCTAAATCAACTTTAATAACGTCAGTTTGAATATACCTGATATTAAAAATATTTTTTACAAGATCCCCCTCTTCTTTTTCCCCAAACCACCAAACTTGTGTTTTTATACCTCGTACCAAAAGGGCTTTCCTGTAAATAAAAGACAAGAAATCATGATTAAGCTGAAGGGCAACTATGCCAAAAGCCCACCAGGAAAAAAACCTTGCTGCAGGAGCAAGGGGGAGGAGGAATACCCCTTGAAGAAAATCCTCCGCTACATTATCAGGAAAAGAAAAAACAAAAAAACCCCTCAAGAAAAATAGCGTACATAAAGATATAGTTAAAGAAGAAACCCCTAAGCTCCAGGAAGAAAAAGGCCTTAGATGTTTTTTGAGTGGAGAGTAAGCCTTTTTATAGGATTTCCAAAAAACACAAACCAAAGGGATAAAAAAACCGCTTAATGGGACTTCTCCAAAATGCACATGAACTACACTTGCAAAAGGATTGAACTGCTTGATGACAAAAAGGTCCCATAGCCATACAAGCAAGAGG
>Ga0209992_10003929_pt1 | contig 12087 bp, 10 predicted proteins | sample 2SBtaG_2_FD_182564 | JGI IMG/M metagenome (GOLD analysis project Ga0209992, IMG submission 182564) | Deep subsurface microbial communities from Kolumbo volcano to uncover new lineages of life (NeLLi) - 2SBTROV12_ACTIVE470 metaG (SPAdes)... | ecosystem: Environmental > Aquatic > Marine >... | reverse complement strand
TAAAACTACTGAAGAAGCATTACAATGGGTTTCAGATAATCTTCATCCCAAAGTTGCAAAAGCATCTAGTTTTGGTGCTGAAGATGCAGTTGTAATGGATATTATGCTAAAAATTAATCCTAAATTTCGATTTTTTACTCTAGATACAGGACGATTGCCACAAGAGACCTATGACATTATAGATGTTGTAAGTAAAAAATACCATATTTCAATTGAAGTCCTGTTTCCTGATACAAGAGAAGTTGAAGAAATGGTTCGAGAGAAAGGAATGAACCTATTCTATGACAGTATTGAAAATAGAAAACAATGTTGTGATGTTCGCAAAGTTCACCCAATGAACAAAATGTTGAATACTTTGGATGGATGGATTACTGGTTTAAGACGTGATCAGACCAAAAATAGAGAAGATGTTACTATCTTTCAGCTAGATCACGGTCATGGTGGAATTCTAAAAATAAATCCAATTGTTGACTGGACTTGGGATCAAATTCAGGAATATATTAAAAAAAATAATTTACCCTACAACAGCCTTCTTGACAAAGGTTTTCCAAGTATTGGATGTGAACCATGCACTAGAGCAATAAAACCTGGTGAAGACATTCGTGCAGGAAGATGGTGGTGGGAACAAGAAGGCAACAAAGAGTGTGGCCTTCATATAGACCCTTGATAGAGGATTTAGCATGCCAGAAAACAATTCAATAAAACCACATGGTGGAGTACTCGTAAACAGAATTATCAAAACTGATCCTTCAGGATTATTCTCAATTACAATTAGTGAAGATGTTGCAAACGATGTTGAAAACATAGCAGATGGAATTTTTAGTCCTTTAGAGGGATTCCTAGGTAAAACAGACTTTGAAAGTGTTGTTTCCCGTGGAAGACTATCTAATGATTTAGCTTGGACCATTCCAATTGTGTTAGATGTTGATGAAGAAATTGCAAATAAAATGAAAGAGGCCAAAGATGTTCTATTAAAAAATCCAGACGGTATTGGTGTTGCAGTTTTACATGTTGATGAAACTTATTCGTTTGATAAAGAAAAAGCAGCTCAAGGAGTTTATGGTACTACTGATTCAGCACATCCAGGTGTTGCATATACAATGTCCATGAAAGATTTCTTAGTTGGTGGAAAAATTGATTATATCCAAAGACCAAATGATACTGAAATTAGAAAAAATAGATTAACTCCACTTCAAACACGTGAAGCTTTTGCAAAAGCCGGATGGAATACCATTTGCGCTTTCCAAACCAGAAATCCACCACATGTGGCACATGAAATGTTACAAAAAACATCAATTACAACCCGTGATGGTGTATTTGTAAATCCAGTAATTGGTAAGAAAAAATCTGGTGACTTTGTAGATGAAGTAATTGTAAAATGCTATGAAACAATGATAAAATCATATTATCCTGAAAATAGATGTCAACTTGGTACATTACATACACAAATGAAGTATGCTGGTCCAAAAGAAGCAATACACCATGCCATTATGAGACAAAATTATGGTTGTACCCATATCATCATTGGACGTGATCATGCAGGTGTCGGAAAATTCTATGATCCAATGGCAGCACAAAAAATCTTTGATGATTATCCAGAGTTAGATATTTCTCCGGTATTCTTCCCACCATTCTTCTATTGTAGAAAATGCCTTACATACACTACACCAAAAGCATGTCCGCATGATAATGATGTAAAAGAGCAAATTAGTGGAACTGCACTAAGAGAGATGATTCAAAATGGTCAGGCACCATCAGAATTCATTCTAAGACCAGAAGTCGCACAAGTAATTTTAGATCATCCAAAACCATTTGTTGATTAGATTTTTATTCAATCAAATTTGCTCTAGCTTGTGAAGTATCTCTTTACAATAATTTTACTTTTAGGAGTTTTTGTATCTCCAGCATTTGCTCAAGAAGAAAAGAATCCATCATTAATCATTGATACATTAGAAATTCCTTCAAATGAATTCAATACGGTACTACGTGAATCACCCATCAGAGTTCTAGATGATGTTCATGCAGTAAGTTGGCAAGTAACCATTGATAATAATCTGTTATATGCAAACCCCACTGGAAATGCAGTTTTAAGATTATACGATCAAGCAACACATGATGAATTTATTGAAGTTGGTATGGGACCAAAACCTGACAATAAGTTTTGGGTTGCAGTTCAAACTCCAAAAGAAGGTTACATTGTTGTTCACAGTGATTTAGATAGAGGCTGGTATCCGGAAGCAAAATCTATAATATCATATACTGATAGAGCAGGACTAACTGTGAATAATGGGGCTAGAATTGTAGTTACCAATTTAGATATTGGTGAATTTGCAGTTCATTCATACTCTGTTCATGGAATGGCAGGTTCTACTGATCCCCCTGCAGTAAGTTCTGGAAGTATGATAATAGAATTTCTATCGGGAGATCCTGCAAAGAACATATTTGCATTGTATCCATTTTACATGGCAGCAGCTGTTGGAGTTTTGGTTGGAGTTTTATTTATTACTAAAAAACGTTCTTAAAAATTAACATGAAATTAAAATTTCCTCTTATTATTATTTTATTTGTTGTAGGAATATTTTTCATAATTTATTCTATTAATGATTATGAAAACATTAAAAATAATTCTGAATCACAAATTAAAGAAATACCTGTTTCTGATTCCCTTTTCAAAGTTTTTGTCCCCGAAGATAAATTAATTGTGGATGTTGAATCTAAAACAATCACATATCAACAAGCAAATTTTGAATTAAATTCAGAATTTTCAGAATTCTATGAAGAAATAGGAAATTTTGAAAATAAACAAAATGCTGTTGTAATTTATCCCACTTTTACAGAATCTGCATATAGTAAAAATGGATTTTATGATTATTTTGAAAAAAAATGTAATTCATCATGTTTGTCTGTTTCAATTAAATCAAATTTTGAAGGAGAATATTCTTCAAGTAGAGCAGGTTATCAAACTCTAAAACTTCTCAATTATGAAACAATTACAGATATAGATGTTGACAAAAATCCAAACATCTTATCTACTTATGATAAAATCGTTTTATTACACAATGAGTATGTAACAAAAAAAATGTTTGATGCGATAATATCACATCAAAATGTAATCTATCTATATCCAAATGCATTATATGCTGAAATAAATGTAGATTATGAAAACAATACAATATCTCTAGTTCGCGGTCATAATTTTCCCGAATCAGGTATTGATAACGGATTTGACTGGAAATTTGATAATACACGTCCTTATGAATTTGATAATACTTGTAAAAATTGGGACTTTGTAGAAATTGATAATGGTTACATGTTAAATTGCTATCCTGAATATGTAATATTCAAAGACAAAAATATGATAAATTCTATAAAAATATTAAATAAATAATTTTTATAATTTTATTACAAAATAGATATCGGAGATGTAGATTTAGTATTAATTTTTATTTTCATTCCATTTACTAGAGAATCAAATTCATTATTTGATATAATTAAAACAGGGATATTTGCTAATGCACATCCAGTAGCAACAGTTAGATCAGCTTTTTTACAAATCATTGCAAGTGGTGCAGCATTATTTGATTTTATTGAATAAATAGTATATGCACCAACACTACTTCCTACACCTGATGGAAATACAAGAATTGAATTGGCAATTGATTTTCCAAACAAGTCGTGATTCTTATCACTAATTATACCTGTTTTTTTATCTACTGTTCCCAAAAAATTAATTGGGTTTTCAGATTTCAATACAACACCTTCAATATTTCCTTGAACAAGAATTTTATTCATTGTGTCTCTTCTTCCACAATTTCTGTTAATGATTTTAGATTTACACCTACTCCATTAGAGTTTTTTAAATAAAATGCACCTTTGATACTATTTGTAGTAACTGCATCAACATTATCTTTATTGATTAATGGTGTTAGACATGTACAACAATCTGAAAGAATTTCACATCCTGCACGTTCTAATTCATTAGTATAACCAATTTTTCTAGCTTGTTCTTTTATTGTTCTTGGAGTAAAAACCATGCATCTTTTTTTGAAAGAACGCCCCTTTAGTTTAGCAGCAAGATCTGAAATTTCATCTAATCCTAATTGAGGACTTCCAAGTGTGATAATGTCTCCTTTTTCAGCAGTGTTGAGTTCATCATGAACGTTTTTCATCTCCTTTTCATCAAAATCTATTTTTTCACAGTCTGAATCTCCATCTCCAAATAGGAATTTTGCACATGTTCCAGATGTACCCATTCCTCCACACATTGCCTTACATTGACGTTTATCCATCTCTTCCAATCCTGAAATGTTAACAGATGTATCACCAACTTTACCTGCAAAAAAACCTAACATTCCATATGTTAACTCAGTTGGATTACTAACTTTCATTCTAATTGATAAATTTGGAGAATCTTCTTTTCGTAATGATGAATATGGGCTTTTACCAGTTATTGCACTTGCAAGTGCACTAAATGCACTTTCTTTGTTTGTTTTTAGATTATCGTAAGAATTTGCATGAATTGCAGCATTACTTTCTGCAAATGCAACTTGAGTATTTTTTTTTGGAATATCAAATATTTCATAAGGTATACATGAAAATGATGGAGTAACACCAATTGCTTCATAAGAATTTTTAATAGAAAGTTGTTTTGAAATAAAATTTTCATCTAAATTATAATTTGAAACATTATCTATATCAAATCCCATAGGATTCAAAGTTGTTTTTACTTTAACTCTTGCATCTTTACTAATACTTAATAGAAATTCTTCACCTGCATCACCAATTGTATTATAATTTACTCCTGAGAGATGTGCCCATTCTATTGGAATTAGTTTCTCAGCATCAGTTGCTTCACCTGTTGCAACTAAAATCCTGTATGCCATCTCCATAATTTCACCTTGTTCACCTTTTAATGCAGATTCTTCTTCTCTAGTTAATTCCAATGAAGTGAGTAATCTACTACAGATATAATACTTGTACGTACATTATCAAGAATCATGGAAAAAATTCTCAAGGGAATGATAGATACAATGAATTCTGTAAAACCTCCCAGAATGACTGCATTACGTGAACTTCATGAGGTTGAAACAGGAGGTCCATTTAGTATACTGATAGGAACTATTCTATCAGCTCGTACTAAAGATGAGAGTACAACTAAAGTTTGCAAAGTATTATTTTCTAAATACAAAAATGCTAAATCACTAGGAAATGCTAAAGTAAAGGATATTGAAAAAATCATTAAATCCATTGGATTCTATCATGTTAAATCAAAGCGAATTATAGAGGTAGCCAAAATTATTGATTCAAAATATGAGGGAATTGTGCCTGATGACTTGGAAACTTTGGTAAAATTACCTGGAGTTGGAAGAAAAACTGCTAATTGTGTACTAGTATATGCTTTTGAAAAGCCTGCAATACCTGTTGATATTCATGTACATAGAATCTCAAACAGATTAGGATTAGTAGATACAAAAAATCCTGAAGATACAGAACAAGAATTAATGAAAAAAATTCCAAAAAAATTCTGGATTGACATTAATGATACGTTTGTAATGTATGGACAAAATATCTGCAAACCTATTTCTCCAATGTGTGATGTTTGTAAAATTAAAAAAAATTGTAAATATTACAAGCTTCAAAAATCTTAAGAAAATATAAAAAGAAAGAACAAGATTATGTTAAAAAAATAAATCTTATCCTACTGTGATTGTCCACTTAACAGATAGACTATCTCCGCCTGAGACGGCGATTCCTGTGTTACCATTAAGTAGTTGTCTTGAAAACATTTCCCAATCGGTACCTGCATCTTGTGCTACTGCATTATTACAGATATGGCCACCAGCTGGTAATGGAGTTTCGTAATCACCATTGAAAATGCCTGAATCAATTACACTTGTATCGTTTGAGTTATCAAACGTAAATGGAATTGTTGATGTATCAAGTACTACAACAGTACCGGTTCCTGCTTCTGCATTTACTGCATCTGTTGAAGTAATGACAGCTAATCTTCTAGCCATCTCACCTTGTTGAGCAGTATCTGCACAATCTGCAAGAGATCCATTTTCAGCATCATCTGCCAAAGTTTGGTTCAAGTTTCCTATGGTTCCACTAGATCCATTTCCAATTCCAATATATTGAAATGGACTATCACCAGCGCCACCAAAACCACATGTAGAACCAGTTGATGGTTCAAACACATAATCTGAAACACAATTCTTTCCTGCGTTTACAACTACGTTGTCATTTTGCATATATGCCTTCACTTGGCCAAATTCATCCAAAACTTTGTATTCAACATGACCTAACATGCCTACTGATTCTGGAACTTGTCCTACAGTCATTAAGGTTGAAGCAGAATTTCCACTTAGACCCAATGTACCTACTGTAACTGCAAAGATACTTGCAAATAACACAATAGATGTTGTTGTTCTATTCATTAATCATGTCTACAAATACTGTATTATAGGTAGCTTGGCAAAAAACCGTCAACAAATAGATCCGTTTTGGCCCTTTTAGGGCGTTTTCATCTTTAAAGACTCTGTAAATTCAACACTGAGATTTCTACCTTCGTTTTCACTTGGTTCCTCTACAATTACCTCTTCTACAATTGGTTCCTCTACAATTACCTCTTCTACAATTGGTTCCTCTACAATTACCTCTTCTACAATTGGTTCCTCTACAATTATCTTTTCTGATGAATCTTTATCTTCAACTGAGAAATCCATGGAGCTAATAGTTGTTACAACAAAAATTCCAATAATTATTACTATTATTGCTCCGACAATTGCAGCTTTCTTCACATGATTATTTTGTTATTCATATCTATAAACATGACTAATTTTAGAATGATTTTTTTATATTTGATCAAAATTAGTAAAAATATGGAACTAAAATTACTAATTCTAAGTTTTGTTATTTTAATAATTTTTGGGGCTTTTGAAAATGCTTCAGCAACTTCTGAACCAATTCTAATTACAATTTCACCAAGTATGGAAAATATAATCTTTGATGGAAAATGGACAAATGTTTTAGAATGGAAACAATCAAGTCATAATTTACTTACTTTCGATGATGGAGAAATTACTGTTCATCTAAGAACAGCTCATTTTGGAGATTACATTTACATTTTTGTTGATTCTGTAAGTGATTTAACATTAGATGAAAAAAAAGATGAAGCAACTATATGTTTAGATGGAAAAAATAATAAAAACAAAGTTCATGACAGTGATGATTTTTGTTTTTCTATACTGTTAGGAAACAATGAAGGTTCTATTTTTCAAGGAAACTCTATAGATGGATCTGTAGCATCAATGCAAAAAATTTCTAATCCTGATGATTTTATTGCAATTAGTACTGTATCAGATGAAAATGATCGTTATACTACTACCCCACATCCTAGTTATGAATTTAAAATTCCAATTGAATTGTTAAACCGTTCAGATAATTACGGATTTCATCTTTCTGTATTTGATGCTAGTTCAAACGAGTATTACTCTTGGCCTGAAAATTCTACAAGAATAAGTTCATCTGATTTTCCAAATCCATCTACATGGGGAGATATTATATCTCCAGACAAATCATTACCTGAACTAAATTTACCTATAATGATATTCACAATTTTGTTATTTACAATTATTCTACTACAGGTAAAGGGGAAAACTAGAATTTTACATCAATAATTCATTCAAAACATCGTGAATTACATATTTAAAAAAATATGACCTAGGCATAAAATTAATCATAAATTAATATTCATTTGTTAGTGGGTATGATTGAAGTTAAGTATGGTTCAAAAAAATCCGCAAGTATCAATAATTGTTCCTACTTATAATGAATCTCAAAATATTGTTGAAATTTTAAAATCCATCCATGAAAATATTCCAAAAGGAATCTATACTGAAACTATTGTTGTTGATGATAATTCTCCAGATGGTACTGGAAAAATTGTTGAAGACTATATTTCAAATATTTTAAAAATTGCTGAAAATACCATTAACATTATTCACAGAAAAGCAAAGGATGGTCTTTCTTCTGCAATACTTAATGGGATTCAAAATGCAAAAGGTGATACAATTATTGTAATGGACTCTGATTTTTCACATCCACCACAAATAATTCCAAAAATGATTGAAGCTTTCAAACAATACCAATGTGATCTTGTTGTTGCATCTAGATACATATCTGGTGGAAGTATTCAAGGCTGGACAACAAAGAGAAAACTTATGAGTAAAATTGCAACTATAATTGCAAAAAAAGGTTTGAATGTAAAAACCAAAGATCCAATGTCTGGATTTTTTGCATTTAAAAAAAATATTATAAAAGAATTACATTTTGATGCATTAGGATACAAATTTTTGTTAGAACTTCTTGTAAAGACTAAGGGAATTAATGTAAAAGAAATCCCATATACTTTTGAAAATAGAAAATTTGGTTCAAGTAAACTAGATAGTTCAACTATTATTGATTATTTTAAATCTGTGTGGAAATTATATAAAAATGGAAAAACAAAAACTACAACTGAGAAACGTAGTTCTGTACGCTTTCTTTCAAAAGCTGCAAGATTTTTCACGGTAGGTGCTTCTGGATTTGGTGTAAACTATATCATATCGATGCTTTTTACATCTGGATTAACTGATTTTTGGTATATTCATGCAAATATTTTTGGAATAATAGCGTCAATTTCAACGAACTTCATATTAAATAAAATCTGGACCTTTGAGGATAGAGACTTTTCACGTAAGAGAACATTGTCACAATATGGAAAATTCAGCCTTTTCAGTTCATTAGGTGCATTAGTTCAGCTTGGAATGGTATTTTGGTTAGTTGATTCTCATGATGTTTCATATCCTATTGCTTTGATACTAGCAATTTCTACTGCAGCATTTAGCAATTTCATTTTAAACAAAAAACTGACCTTTAAAGAAAAACTTTGGAGTTGAATTATTCCTAATAAATTAAATTTCCCAAAAATGGGAGATTCTACTTTTAGTATTTTTGGAAACTTACAATTGCAATATTTTATATGAAAATAAATTGAACAAAGAATATGGATAAACCTAGTATCTTTATTTTATTTTCTTTAACCTTACTTTTACTAATTCCATCTGTTGCATTAAACGATGTTTTTGGTGAAAAACTAGTTGTTAGTGCAGGTGATATTTACACTGCACAATTCTCAGCAATTGATCAAGTCACAGGACTAGAAAACCAAATTTTTGATCTTGGTGCAGATGGATTTCTTAGTGGGCTTACATTTACATCTGATGGTAAGTTAATTGCTACTGCATCTGAAGAAAGTTCTCAAGGTGATCCTGGTGTCAATTTAATATCATTTCTTGTTAATCAAGGAGAACCATATACAACTGTTAATGGATTTGGTTTTAATGATTTCTTTGACTGTGAAGATCTTACAAATGGAGTTCATGGATTACTTTGTACTGCTAAAAATCCAGTTCTAGATATTATTCAAATTATAAGAATTGATCTTGATACCCAACAAACAATTTCAATTATTGATACAACAATATCTGGAGATACTCAAGGAAATGGATTATCTGTTAGTTCAGACGGAACAATTTATTTCAGTAATCAGATAGGATTGTATACAATAGATCTTACAGGTTCTGAAACATTAGTTGGAACTTGGTCATTTCCTCCTGGATTAAATTTTTGTAAACCTGGTACTATGGCTCATAGTTCAAATGAAAAATTGTATGCTTCATTTTCATGTCAAGGTGTTGTTTATTTAGCTGAAATTGATGCTTCAAATGCAAATCTTAATTCATTTGTTCCAATTACAAGAAATACCAACCTATCAAATCTTCCATTAAACATGGCAACTGATGCAATTGTATTTTCTTCCTTTGATTTCGATTTCTTAACTGGTTCATCATATGGAACAATTGAAAGTGGATTTGATTCAGTATCCGTTTCTGGAGATCCTCAAACTGGATTAGAAATTACTTCTGATGGAAATTCTTTTGTTGTGGTTTGTGATAATACATCATTATCAACTGATATTAATGATAGAGTAAATGTAACATGTCAAGATACAACAATTAAAATTTTATCTGGAACAGTAGAAACTATTTTTGAAGCAGATGATGGTTCTATTTACACTACTTCACTCTCAATTGGTGATATTGTAATATTTGATTCAGAAACATCTACAATTACAAATAATGGTATTAATCCAATCTCAGTAATAGTTGACGGTGAAGTTGTAATAATTCTCCCAGGAGAATCAACATCACTTTTCACACCAACTGATCATTATCTTGGTTATTCTGCAAAAACTCTAACCAGACATAATGATAACGATGATAACGATGACGACAACGATAGATATTCAAAATATGAAAAATATATGAAATATTTCAAGGAACATCATCATGACAAATATTCTAAATTTGCAAAATATCTAAAACATTTCAAAGATGATGATTCTGATAAACATGATAAATATTTCAAGTACGCAAAATATTATTATGAAAAATACCGCCATGATGATTCTAACAATCAAAACAATATCTTAGCTCAAAAATGGACTTTAACTGATTCAGGTGAAATCAAATCAGATCTAAATGATTTCTGTCTTGATGTAAAAGGTGCAAATCCAAACAATGGAGCTAATGTAATCATGTGGCCATGTCACGGTGAAGATAATCAAAAATGGACTGTTACTGCATCAGGTGAAATCAAATCAGATCTAAATGATTTCTGTCTTGATGTAAAAGGTGCAAATCCAAACAATGGAGCTAATGTAATCATGTGGCCATGTCACGGTGAAGATAATCAAAAATGGACTTTGTTAGATTCTAATCAAATTTCTTCAGATCTAAATGATAAATGTCTCTCTATTGAAGATGCAAAGAAACACAAAAAAGCAAATGTGGAGATGCTAACTTGTAGTACTAATCCTACAGGTGGTAACACAGACAAATCAGAAGTTCTTTTGAATGATAGATTTGAAGGTGAATCAAAATATCAAGTTAAGAAAATACGTCAACTATACAATCCTGTAGATAAAAATAATGAGGGAATATCTGATGAGGAATCTCATCTAGTAGAATATCAAATCAAAAAGATCAAAGGTGAATCAAAATTCAAAGGAGTCAAAAATATTCCTATTACAAATCAATTTGGTGATGTTACTGTAGATATTAAGAAAGCTTACAATTTACTTGTACCATCTGCTAAATCCCATGACTCTGTACCATCTGAATTAGATGAAATTTCCATAAACCATTTCAAATGTTATAATGCTAAAGAATCTAAAGGCACTCCAAAGTTTGAAAAAAGAAATGTTGATCTCTCTGATCAGTTTGGCAGTCTAACTATGACTGTGTATAAACTAAAAACATTATGTTCACCTGTAGATAAGAACAATGAAGGTATAGTAAACGATGACAATTATCTAATGTGTTATGATCTAAAAAAGATCAAAGGTGAACCAAAATTTAAAAAAGTCAAAGTATTTACAAATAATCAATTTGGATCTGAAAAATTACAAGCTGATAAACCAAAACGATTGTGTGTACCATCTGAAATTATATCTGATGATCCAGTACCTGATACTATACCTGTACTTTCTCTACTAGGAACAAACCCACAATCAGTAATACAAAATGAACCGTATGTAGAGTCTGGTGCTACATGTTTAGATAGCCCCGATGGAAATATTTCAACTAATATAGTAACTACAGGTACAGTTGATGTTAGTACTATTGGTTCATACCAAATAACATATGATTGTACAGATTCTACTGGTAATGATGCAACACAAGTAACAAGAACAGTTAACGTTGTCGACGCATCAATGCCAATAATCACACTTAACGGTGATTCAATTGTATCTGTAAATCAAAATGATCCTTACAATGATGCAGGTGCAACATGTGAAGATCTTGTAGATGGTACAATACCAGTTGATGTTAACGGACTTCCAGTTGATACTGCAATTCTTGGTTCACACCTTGTAACTTATGATTGTCAAGACACTGCTGGTAATGATGCAACACAAGTAACAAGAACAGTTAACGTTGTCGACGCATCAATGCCAGTAATTACACTTAACGGTATTTCTCC
>Ga0209992_10003927_pt1 | contig 12090 bp, 12 predicted proteins | sample 2SBtaG_2_FD_182564 | JGI IMG/M metagenome (GOLD analysis project Ga0209992, IMG submission 182564) | Deep subsurface microbial communities from Kolumbo volcano to uncover new lineages of life (NeLLi) - 2SBTROV12_ACTIVE470 metaG (SPAdes)... | ecosystem: Environmental > Aquatic > Marine >... | reverse complement strand
TCTGCGTTAATTTCAAAAACCCTGGTGTGACTGGATAGTATGCAGTTATTTGCATTGTGATGATCTGCTATTTCATATATCCTCTTTCTTGCCTTAGGGGTACAGTGACAGATATCTATTAACATTTTAAGTTCTAACATCTTTTCAACCACTTCTTCACCTAAAGCTGTCAGACCCTTGGTCATATCCCAACCAGCCATCAATTGCTTCCAGTTGGATCTTTTAATTCCATATTCGGGATACGGAAAGACCGGGTAAGCACATCTGTTTGGATAGAAATGGGCTAGCGTTATGTATATCACCCCCCTTCTGGAGAATTCTTCTAGGTTATCAAGAATTTCTTTACGAACTTCTGCTTCGTTACCGCCTTCGACACCCTTACCACACACTTCTCCGTGTAAACTATGGGCGCCTTCAACGGAATGTATAAAAATCATAGGGTTTTCTGGGGAAGCTAGGGCGTGTTCTAGCTCAGAGAGGTCTCTGGCTACCACGGCGTGTCTTTGAGGCTCTCCCTTATTCCACTTTTCTATCTCCGATTCCATCTCATCCATCATATTTATTGTGGACTGGAAGTATGTCGGGTCAAAAACATGCTTTTTTGTCTTGGGGGCGAACTTCAGGACGAGTTTAACCAACCACTGGTCGTCTAACCACTCCTTTTCTGGCACATAATTCGTAGACAGGACAACATCCATGCCTCCATCAGACATACTTTGGAATGTAGACCTTGCTGAGAAAGGCCAAAAGGCCCTTTTGAACAGTTTTGACAGCCATTTTTCCTTTTTACCACCTAAACCACGAAACATAAGGCTCTGTTTGAGGGTCGCATGGTTATGTAAATCTACTAAATTAGACGCAAAATGCAGTTCTTCCCAATTCATCACTTCTCTCCATATATTTTATCTGCAAAACCGTACTCGATAGCCTCATTAGCCGTCATGTACCACTCTTGCTTATCTCTCATCTTTCTGTCAATAAACTTTTTTCTCCTTGATGGCGTAAAACCTTTGAATTTCTTACCAGAAGAGCACTTATCGACGTATATTTCTAGCATTTTTTTGTTTCCAAGCTCATTTTGGTCTACTGCCGACTTTACAGAGATAGAATTTCCTTCCACTCCTATAGAACCATAGTGAATCATGAACTCCGAGCTGGGCATTAGAAGCCTTTTTTGGGCTGCTTGCAATATTACCGTGCTCATAGAGGATACACTGGCGTATGCAATTACGGTTACGGGCGATTTACTCAGTATAATGCTGTCATAGATGGCCATTCCATCTATCCAAGAGCCGCCGTCGCAGTGCAAATGAACCGTAATGGGTTGATCTGATACATTATTGAGGTAGTGGATGTTCTTGATGAACCTAGATGCCACTATATAGTCAATTCCTGACTCCTCACACCCCTCGGTAACGTGAGAGTGGATGTAAATATCTCTGCTTTTTACATTTATACAGTAATCTTGTACACTATGGAGAGTCGAGTCATCGACCTTTTTAACAGCAGGCATGGCAACCCTCCAATAAACATAGACATGGTTCCTCTCTATATATTATACACCATCAGAAAACTCTTTTTTTATCCTACAGATGCCTCTTCCGGGCATTTTTGTAATACCCATCTTCTGACGCTGCTTTCTCCATGCGTGTATTGTCACTTTTCTACCTGTAATTCGGGAAAGTTGCGCTGAACCCTCCTTATCTGTGAGAACATGAGCATTTTCCTTAATAAATATCTTTTCTTGGTCCGTCCATACCTGATTCATTGACAAATTCTCCCTTTAGAGTGTATTATATATGTAGTAACTACTTTTTTGTATTGGGGACAATTCAATTATGAAAAAACATAATCCAATTACATCTAAATTATACACAACAGAAGCTGCAAAAAGCAAGGAAAAAGTTGTCAACGAGCTTGAAGTTCCAGACCCGGAGCTTTCAGAAGCCAAAAAGATACTCGATCCAGAGGAAGAGGATGAAGATGCAGATTCCGAAGGGAATGACTGAAAAAGATGTATTACAGGCAATTGAAAACGTTGTAAATTCTTTAGCCAGAAGTTTTAAGTTTGGCTATTTTGATGTTGATGACATGAAGCAACAGGGGAGAATGTACGCACTTGAGGGAATTAAGAACTATAAACCCGATATTGGACCTCTTGAGAACTTTCTTAGGTCACATGTTAGGAATCGCTATCTCAATTTAAAACGCAACAAGCTAACCAGACACCAGCCCCCGTGTATTGAATGTCCCTTTTATGATCCTAAATTATTAAAATCAAAAAACAAGTGTGCGGAATTCGCAGATAAAAGGGAATGCGATAAGTTTGCCGGATGGGAAGATAGAAACTTTGCCAAGAGGAACCTAGTAGAGCCCCTAGACATCTCTAACATCAAGGATGAACGGGAGCGGAACATGCGCCGCCACGAGGATGTCGGAAATGACATGGATCTTAGAGAACTCAAGAGTCTCATAGATGCCAAACTTCCTGTATGTTATCGTGCGGACTACAATCGTATGTGTAGTGGCGTTCACGTTCCCAAGCAACAGAGACTGAAGATCATAGACACAATTAGGTCGATAATATCGGAGAATTATAATGGCGAAGCGTGGGAGGATGTCTGAAGAGGAAAGAGATTTCCTTGATAGATACCTAGAATCACTTTCAGATGAAGAATTGGCAGAGCGGCTTGACCGCACCATTGAATTCGTATCTAACTATCGTAAGAAGCAGCCACATACAGTTGTAACGGAAGAAGAGGACGAGATCGTCGTTAGTCTTCACAATATGTATTTTTGGGCCGAGGTTAAAGAGCAGTTGTCTTCAGATGAGCTAAAAGGGTTTGAAGCAAGGTGGGTGGTGTTGAACCAACAGTTTCAGGATGTTCTTCCTACTGATCAAATGCAAATGAAGGACTTGATTACACTTGAAATCCTCATCAACAGGTTGCTTACTGAGAAACATAAGGTGTTGTCTACCATAGATCGCTTGGAAAGGCAGCTAGAACGCGAGGAGAAGCTCTCTGAGGAAGATAGGGATGTGAACCTCATGTTGAACCTTGAGACGCAACTGAACGCTGCTATGGCCTCTCAGAGCGCACGTACTAATGAACACATGAAGTTACAGGAAAAGAAGGACGCGAAGTTTAAGGATCTAAAAGCAACGAGAGATCAAAGGTTTAAGCAATTGGAGGATTCTAAGAAATCATTTTTTGACTTAATTAAAACTTTGGATGAGCGTAACGTCAGGGAGAAGGAGGGTCGTCACATGGAATTATTCAAGATGGCGGCTGATAAATCTAAGGAGAGCCTATCGGAATACACTGAGTTTGAGGATGGGACAGTTGATCAACCGTTTATTAACCACGAGACCATAATCGGGGAGGAACATGGCAGGACAGAAGATATCGAAGAGCGACCTACTCAATAGAACAAATAAGAATATTTACGGATACTCTAAACCCATTGAGGTTAAGCTGCCTAAAAAAATAAATATTATAGACAGCCATCGCTTTAATACTTGGGACTTCCATAGGAGCGGCTGGAAGTATGTTCTCTACGGTCTTTCTCATCTTAATAATCCTTCAGGTGTCTTGCTTGATGATTTCTTTGAGCAGTCTCATTCTGTTTTTTATGCAGACAATACCAAGAGCGGGAAGATTCCTTTTAGGCAACCTTGGGTCGCATTCTTTCATCAACCACCAAAAGCTCCCAAGTGGAACACATACTACAGCACACCTCAAGTGGTATTCAATCGAAAGATCGCAAAAGAAAGCATGAAGTCTTGCTTGGGGATTTTTGTGTTTACTGAGTATCTCAAAGAATGGTTTGATGACAACTTGGATGTTCCTTGCAATGTGGTTACTCACCCGACAGAAACTCCCGACGTAAAATTCAGCTACGATAAGTTTATGGACAATCCTAATAAAACCGTGGTTCAGCTTGGTCACCATCTTAGAAAACTTCTTTCAATTCAAAAATTACAAACAGACATGGCTAAGGTGTGGCCGATTCCCTGCGAGTGGTCTAGAACCCTTTACGCTATTGAGAGTCAACAGGAGGATCTGGCAGAGATTGAATTGAATAACGGGAATTACCGCGAGATAACTTGGATGTCTAATGAGGACTATGATGAGATACTCTCCAAGAATATAGCATTCTTAGATTTATATGATTCTAGTGTTAACAACGCTGTTATTGAGTGCATAGTCAGAAACACTCCGGTCCTTGTAAATAAGATACCGCCAATAGTGGAGCTTCTCGGTCCTAACTATCCCTTTTATTTTAATGATTTGAAGGATGCTTCTAAGAAGTTGGAGAGCTTTAGTCTGGTCAAAGAAACTAATGAATACATGAGATGTTTAGACAAATCTCCTTATAAGTTAGAAAATTTCTTAGTTCAGTTTTGTAATACGGAGATATATAAGTCATTATAACTAGGATAGCATCATATTATGAAAATTATACACATAAATGAGGAAAGATAAACAATGAAAACAGCAATTATATTTGGTATTACTGGACAAGACGGGTCTTACCTAGCAGATCTGTTAATAGAAAAAGGATATAAAAATATTGTTGGCGTTATTAGACGAAGCAGTGTTAGCAATACACATAGAATAGATCACCTGATTGATGACCCCTGTGTCACAATAGTTGAAGGCGATGTTACCGATTATGTTTCTATCTCTCAATTGGTTCAGCAATATCAACCAGACGAAATATACAATTTAGCAGCACAGAGTCATGTCAAAACATCTTTCGACCAACCTATCTACACATGGAAAACTAACGCAGAAGGCCCTCTGTTTATTTTGGAGGCTATCCGTCAGTATTCACCTCACACTAAGTTTTATCAAGCCTCTACTAGCGAGATGTTTGGAAAGAGCTATACTTTTGAACAAATTCCTTTTAAAATGGGTGCCTACAAAAGAAAAAGCGCAAAATTTCAGGACGAAAAGACGCCCTTTATTCCTCAATCACCTTACGCTATCGCTAAGCTTGCTGCTCATCATACCGTGCGACTTTATAGGCAATCTTATGATATATTTGCCTGTTCTGGCATTCTGTTCAATCATGAATCGGAGAGGCGAGGGGAGTTATTCGTAACAAGAAAGATTACTAAGTGGATTAGTCAGTTTGACTCGTGGCTTCAAAAAATGGGTATAAGTAGTGAACTTGTCACAAAAGATACCGAAGATTTTATATATGTTTCCGGACATCAAGAGTCCTTTCCCAAACTAAGATTGGGCAATTTGGATGCCAAAAGAGACTGGGGTCACGCCGAAGATTATGTTTATGGGATGTGGTTAATGTTACAGGAAGACAAGGCTGATGACTATGTATTAGCTACAGGGGAAACCCATACGGTCAGAGACTTTTTAGATGAAGCATTCTCTTGTATTGGAGTTTCTGATTGGGAAGATTTAGTTGTTATTGACCCTAAGTTTTATAGACCTTCTGAGGTAGACTACCTCTTAGGAGACCCTAGAAAGGCAAATCTTACTTTGAATTGGTCTCCTAAAGTTGATTTTCAGAATTTAGTTAGCAGAATGGTGGAGAACGATCTAAATGTATCGAAATTACTCAGACCCTCTTTATAAAAACTGGAGGAAGTGCGTATATAAGAGAGATTCCTTCAAATGTCAGCTATGTGGATCTAAAAAAAGGATAGAGGCTCACCATATTAAAACATGGGCTTCTTTCCCACAATTAAGGCTAGATGTTAACAACGGTGTAACATTATGTAGGGAGTGTCACAGGAAGGTAACAAAGAATGAACAACAATGGGAACCACTCTTTATCAAATTAGTTGCGAGGACCAATGCCAAAAAGAAAAAGTAACCCAGAGCCTCCAAGAGGCAAACGTAAAAGAGTAACAGCAAGAACCCCCAACCAAAAGAAAGTTCTTCAGTGTATTAAAAGTAGCGATATAACGCTATGCGAAGGTCCAGCGGGAAGTGGAAAAACCCACTTATCTGTTGGAGCAGCAGTAGAATATTTCCTCAGAGGAGATGTAGAAAAGATTGTAGTTACAAGACCTATAGTTCAAGCGGGCGAACGCATAGGCTTTTTACCCGGAACAGCTGAGCAAAAATTAGATCCTTACTTACAACCAGTATTCGATGAATTCTCCTACTTTCTTTCTCAGAGTGAAATAGCGGAACTTAAGAATTCTAGAAAACTTGAGGTTGTTCCTTTAGCTTTAATGAGAGGTAGAAACTTTCATAAAGCCTTTATTATTGGCGACGAAATGCAAAATGCAACCTATGATCAGATGAAAATGTTCATAACTAGAATGGGAATAAATTCCAAATTAGTTATTTCAGGCGACTCTAAGCAGTCTGATCTGGAGTTTAGAAACAGGGGCGCATTTAATTTTTGTTTACAGGAACTTGTCAATATTGATAGAATAAGTATATGTTATTTACAAGGAAAAGATATTATAAGGAATCCAATAATACCAATAGTATTAGAGAGACTAGATGAGGCAGAAGAAGTACAACGTAATAAAAGACACTCGTGAGCAAAAAGGGTGGGACTTTAGCGAGTCTGGCTCTTGCGCTGGCACAGTTGTCGGAAAGCTCGACACGGGTGACTACAGTCTAGAAGGATATGAAGACATACTTTCTATTGAAAGAAAGGGGTCTATATCTGAATTTGCTAGAAACATTACGGAAAAAAGATTTGAAAGAGAATTAGAAAGGATGGTGGACTACAAGTATCGCTATGTTATACTTGAGTTTAACCTTCGTGACATTATGGACTACCCTAACGGAAGCGGTATTCCATACAATAAGAGAAAATATATTAAAATACGAGGACCCTTTATCTTAAAAAGAACCTTAGAGATTGCCATGCAATACGATGTACATATTTTATTCTGTGGAGCCTACGGTAAAGAGGTGGTGTCTAGTATATTCAAAAGGGTCGTAGAGCTTGAATCACGATAAAATCACAGAGCGATTTTTAAACGAGGCATATCTCAATTTAGGGGACACCTCTCTTATAGAAGTGGATAATCCGTTATTGATCACATCGGAAATGGAAAATCCTGCTTTGGAATTTCTAGAGATAATGAGAAACCCAAATTACCTTGGGTGGACTATTAAGACAATTTTTAATATTGATCTTCTCCCTTTTCAAATAGCAATAATGAGGGAGTTATGGGTGAGAACCTTCCCTATGCTAGTTGCTAGTCGTGGTGGAGGTAAATCTTTTTTGCTTTCCCTTTATGCAATGGTAAGGGCTCTTTTGTGTCCCGGCTCCAAGGTGGTAATTGTCGGTGCAGCATTTAGACAGTCCAAGCTTTTATTTGAGTATATGGAAACATTTTGGAGGAATGCTCCTCTCCTGAGAAACATGGTTGGTAGCGGAAAGCATCAGGGGCCTAAAAGAGATGTTGACAGGTGTTCATTCTATATAGGCGATTCTGTTATTATGGCCATTCCTCTTGGTGATGGAACTAAGATTCGTGGTTTACGAGCCAATTATATTATTGCTGACGAATTTGCATCAATACCTACAGAGATATATGAAACGGTTGTTCAGGGTTTTGCTTCAGTTAGCTCTACTCCCGTCGAGGGTGTCAAAAGCGCAGCTAGGATTAGAAGCCTAAAGTCTCTAGGTTTATGGACACCAAAAGATGAAGAAGAGGAGTCGATGGAGTCTATAGGAAACCAGTCCATACTTTCTGGTACAGCTTATTATGCATTTAATCATTTTGCTGACTACTGGAAAAGATACAAGCAGATTGTCGAAAGTCATGGAGATGAGAAGAAGCTTCAGGAGATTTTTCAAGGTGAGGTGCCAAAGGAGTTTGACTGGAGAAAATATAGTATTATTCGCATCCCCTATCACAAGCTACCAGACGGCTTCATGGACGCTACCCAAGTCGCTAGAGCCAAGGCTACCATACATACGTCGATTTACCAAATGGAATATGGGGCATGTTTCTGCACGGATTCCGATGGGTTCTTTAAAAGGTCATTAATAGAGTCGTGTGTTACCAATGACCCCCTTCCCCTACCCAGCGGGGATGTTCACTTCAAAGCGTCAACACATGGAGATCCCAATGCTGAATATGCTTTTGGTGTCGATCCAGCTTCTGAAAGAGACAATTTCTCAATAGTTATATTAGAGGTTCATGGAGATCATCGCAGAATTGTTTACACTTGGACAACCACAAGACAACAACATAAAGAAAAATTAAGTAGGCAGTTAGTTGCCGATCATGACTTTTATGGGTATTGTGCTAGAAAAATTAGAAGCCTCATGAGAGTATTTCCCTCCAATCACATAGGTATAGATTCTCAGGGCGGAGGTATCGCAATTATGGAGGCTTTACAAGACCCAGATAAAATTGGAGAAGGTGAGTTTAGGATGTGGCCTTATCTAAAACGGGGAAATTCTGACCCATTTTGGTGGGAAAAGGAAAACAAGCCTACAGACAACGAGCCCGGATTGCATGTACTACACATGGTCAATTTCGCTAAAGCTGATTGGATTAGTGAAGCCAATCACGGAATGAGAAAGGATTTTGAGGATAAGGTATTGCTATTCCCTCACTTTGATTCTTGGAGCCTTGGTGAAGCAGCCGTTGTTGATTCAGCCTCTGATAGAGTATATGACACCTTAGAAGATTGCGTTATGGAGATTGAAGAGTTAAAAGATGAGCTAGCAACAATCGAGCATAGTCAAACCGGAATATCAGGTAGAGATAAATGGGACACCCCTGAAATAAAGCTACCCGGAAACAAGAAGGGTCGCCTCCGAAAAGACCGCTATTCAGCCCTATTGATTGCGAATATGGTTGCTAGAACAATGTCCAAAACACCATCTACAAAGTTTTATGAACCTGTAGGTGGATTTGTTCTCTCAGATAGAGGAGATGGCTCAGAGGATAGTGGAAAACTCTACCGAGGCCCTAACCACTTAACAGATAAAATGTCTGGAATTTATGGTATGGGTGTACAAAAAAGGTAGTTGGTGTACTATAATAAGAATGGTAATTCGATTGCAATTAAAATGGAGCTTGTGAACAATGTCGGTGTCAAAGAATAATAACGGCGATGGTATAAAAAACCGCGATATTAAAACCGAAAAAGGCTTTATTAACGTGGGTAAAGAGGGAACCGACATAGAGAAGGTTAACAAGGCCTACGATGAATTTCGTATAATTACCCCACAATCTGCCCACGCTAACAAGAGACGCTACGAAAAGATTGATACGAATGTATCTGTACGTAACCAGTTCTCTCGGCAAGACTATGAGTACTTCCGCCCTGATGAGAAAATTCCCAGTGAACAGAAGGAAATAATTGCCTTTTGCATGGAGGCTTACAAGAAAGTAGGCCTTATCAGAAATGTTATTGATTTAATGGCCGACTTTGGCTGTCAAGGAATCCAGATAGTTCACCCCAACCCCAAGATACAGAAGTTCTTTAGGGGATGGTTTAAGAGAGTAAATGGCTCCGGGGTTTCAGAAAGATTTCTTAATCTCCTTTATAGAGCTGGCAATGTGGTCGTAAAAAGATCTACAATTAAAATTGGGGTAAAGGATGTATCTGAATTACAAAAGACAACCGGCGATGATGGCGATGGTATCCTTAGACCAGATATGGATAAAGAATTATCTCTCAAACCTCTAAAAAAGGTAATACCGGGAAAGTATAATTTTCTTAGTCCATTATCTATAGAGGTTATTGGTGGAGAGCTAGCTCAATTTGTCGGGAGGCCTGAATACGCAATAAAAATATCACAGAAGCTTCGTAGAGCAATCAATAACCCAAAGACAACAGAAGACAAAGCTCTGATTAAGGGGCTTTCTAGTGAGATCAAAAAAGCCGCAAAGTCTGGTCAGCAGTTTATTAAGTTAGATCCAGATAAAATATGTGTTCACCACTACAAGAAGGATGACTGGCAGGTTTGGGCAGATCCTATGATCAACTCGCTCTTAGACGACCTAATGCTCTTAGAGAAGATGAAATTGGCTGACCTAGCGGCTCTTGACGGAGCAATATCTCAGGTAAGACTATGGCGTCTTGGAAGCCTTGAACACGAAATCTTCCCCACAGATGCTGCCGTTTCTAAGCTAGCAGATATATTGATAAGCAATCCGGGTGGAGGGGCTTTTGATTTAATTTGGGGTCCAGAATTGGATTTTAAAGAGTCTGGCACTAACGTACATCAGTTCTTAGGTTCAGAAAAATACGAGCCTGTTTTGAACAACATTTACGCTGGACTTGGTATCCCCCCAACACTTACCGGGTCAGCTACTGCCAGCGGATTTACCAATAACTACATTTCACTAAAAACTTTGGTACAACGCTTGGAATATGGACGAGATAGGATTAGAAATTTTTGGGAAAAAGAGCTTGCCATAGTTCAAAAGGCTATGGGTTTTAGATTTCCAGCTCAAATCGTATTTGATAGAATGATACTCTCAGACGAGGCGTCGGAGAAGTCTTTATTGATACAGCTAGCAGACAGAGGAATAATTAGCCACGAAACACTACTGGAGAGATTTGGAGAAATGTCGGAATTGGAATCATTAAGATCAAAGAGAGAACATAAAGCTAGACAGAAAGATGGCTCACCGCAGAAAGCCAGTCCTTGGCACAATCCTGAGAAACAACATGACTTGGCGAAGATTGCTATCCAACGAGGCATAGTGACCCCCAGTGAGGTCGGTCTTGATCTTGAAGAGAGAAAGGATGGCGAAACCTCCCCACAAGACGACGCAAGGGAAGCGGTGAAAAAGAGCAAAGAGAAAGTGGAGACTAGACAACGTGGAGAACCTGAGCAGGGTAGACCCAGAAATTCTAGAGACCAACAGAAGAGAGAAACCAAACAGGTTAAACCACGAGTTTCGGCTTCCGACGCGGACTTTATTGATAAAATGACTTGGGCTAAATCCGCACAGGGTGAAATATCTTCATTGGTGACCCCAGCGATATTGGGTCATTATAATAAAAAGAACCTCAGAAGTCTGTCAGCCGAGGAGTTTGCAAATCTGGAAAGAGTGAAGTTCATTATCCTCTGTTCTCTAGATCCTTTTGTTGAGGTTAATTCTGAACTTGTTCTTCAAAAACTGAAGGATACTACCCTTACAATGCCATCCGTCATTGATAAAACCTACAACGAATTCCTCTTAAGCTTTTCAGCAACAAACGGAAAAGACCCTTCAATTGAGGATCTTCGGGCAATCCAAGTTTCCACATACGCTTTGGTAAAATAACGTAACCATCACTTTTTTTGCGTTGTGGTGTATATTTTTATGAACCATATGGGAGAATTATATGCGTATTTACCGACAAGAAAAACTTGATGGACTTGAGGCGGCTATTGCTAACAACAATAGTCTGGCTTTTCAATCCATAATTACTGAATCAGAAGATGTAGGTAAAGCAGAAGTATTAGCAAAGGCGTCGAAGGGCCTTGATTCTACTTTAGCTACTAACGAAGGACAATTAGACCTTCACTATGTAAATACAATTTTAGTCTCTACTGGCTGGAATAAAAACGATGATGTATTTTCTAATGAGGAGGTTTGGGCTGCGAGAAATACCCCGGAGGACAAGCCTTTTAACTTTGAACACGATCCATCTGACATTATAGGTCATATAACTGGAAATCAAGCGATTGATCATTCCGGATCTATTATTTCTGATGATAGTTCAATTCCAGAAAAATTTCATATTTTAACCAGTGGTGTAATATATAAACATATTGCTAGCCGAGATACTGAACTTTCTAGTCGTGTTTCGACTATAATAGAGGAAATCACTAGAGGCGAATGGTTCGTTTCTATGGAGGCTTTGTTTAAGAGTTTTGACTACGCAGTTCAGACACCAGATGGTGAAAGCCGTGTTGTGTCAAGGGATGAAAGTAGTGCATTTTTAACCAAGCACTTAAGATCTTACGGAGGAACCGGTTTTTATGAAGGATACAAGGTAGGTAGATTACTAAAGGATATTACATTTAGTGGGAAGGGTTTAGTAAGGAAACCGGCTAATCCAGAAAGTGTGTTTGTTTTTAATGATTTCGATCCTTTTAACCAAAACACTCCGGTGGCTAGTGAATTACAAA
>Ga0209992_10003925_pt1 | contig 12096 bp, 11 predicted proteins | sample 2SBtaG_2_FD_182564 | JGI IMG/M metagenome (GOLD analysis project Ga0209992, IMG submission 182564) | Deep subsurface microbial communities from Kolumbo volcano to uncover new lineages of life (NeLLi) - 2SBTROV12_ACTIVE470 metaG (SPAdes)... | ecosystem: Environmental > Aquatic > Marine >... | reverse complement strand
CAACTGGGGTGCAAAGCCTGCAAAAAATGATCCCAGCAGCGAAGATTTGGAGGCCATAAAGGCGCAACTGGCTGAGCTGCAGTCAAAACTGTCAAATCTGTAAGCGGTATGGTGGAATTTGGCACGCCATACTGGTGGGAAGATGGCGCTGATCTGCCCGATCTGCCGAATATTCCGCCAAAAACCAGCGAGCTTACCATCATTGGCGCCGGTTATACCGGGCTGAATGCGGCAATCACCGCACGGCGGGCGGGTGCGAATGTACTTGTGCTGGACGCGGGCGTGCCGGGGCAGGGCGCGTCAAGCCGCAACGGCGGAATGATTGGCGTTCATACCCGCATTTTGCAGCAGGAACTGACCCGCTCTTTTGGTGCGGATGCCGCCCGCGCGCTGTTGTCCGAAGCGCCTGCCGCATTTGCGTTTACCAAAGGCCTGATCGAACAGGAAAAAATAGATTGTGATCTGCAACTGACGGGCCGGATTGTGCTGTCCTGGACAAAGACCGGCCAAAACAAGCTGGAAACGGTGGCGGATCAGATGCTGCGCGAGACGGACACAGCTCTTCAGGTGGTGGACCGTACCGAGTTATGTGATCACATAAACACGGATCGTTATTTTGGCGGCATCGTTTATCAAGACCACGGCGGGTTGCAGCCGCGAAAATTCCACGACGGGCTGCTTGATATAGCGCTGCGTGAAGGCGTGAAAATCGTGCAAAACTGCGCTGTGACCGGGTTTAAGAACGACCTGAAGGGATTTGAAATTACAACCGCCAATGGCGTTATCCACACCACCAAAATGATCGTGGCAACCAATGGATACACCCGCAAACCATTTCGTTGGTTGACCAGAAGGTTCTTTCCCTTGCCCAGCTTTATCATTGCCACGGAACAGTTGAGCAAGGATGTGATCGCAAATATCGCACCCAAAAAACACATGATGGTCGAAACCCGGGCCAAACACTGTTATTTCCGTATTTCGCCTGACGGCACCCGCATTATTTTTGGTGGACGGGCCAGTATGGTTCCCGTTTCCCCTGAATTTGCGGCCAAACGGCTGCGAGCCACGATGGTCGACATCTGGCCACAGCTTAAAGACGTTAAGATCACCCATTCCTGGCGTGGTTACACAGGATTTGCCTTTGAACAGATGCCGTATGTGGGCCGGCGGGACGGGTATCATTTTGCAATGGGGTATTCCGGCAGTGGTGTGGCGCTTGCCCCCTATCTGGGCATGAAACTGGCCTATCAGGCGTTGGGGGACGACAGGGGAAAGACCGCTTATTCCCTGACCACGCCGCAAACGCGGTGGTTTCACCCCGGCGGCTGGCCTTATTTTCTGGCGGCAGGGGAATTGTGGTATAGACAGGTGGTCGACCGGCTGGAAAACCGGCAATCAGCGCGGGACCGCGAAAAGTAAATAAAAGCGTAAAGGCACAGATGGCAGACACACGCGGGCGCATGACCCTTTGGGGGATCGAGGTTTTTGTGGCGGTGGTCAAATCCGGCGCAATTTCGGCGGCGGCCAGGCAACTGGACACCTCTGCATCCACCGTCAGCCAGCAGATAACCAACCTGGAAACCGCCATTGGCGCCCATTTGATAGATCGCGCCGCCCGCCCCGTGGAAATGACCCCGGCAGGCGCCCTGTTTCACCGGCGTGCCCTCAGCATTCTGTCAGAGGCCGATCGCGCGCGATCAGAGCTTTCGATTTATGATTTGTCAAAGCTGATGCGCTTTCGCCTTGGTATTATTGAAGATTTTGACAGCGACGTTACGCCAAGACTTTTGTCGGATATGGCGGAACAGCTGAAATCCTGCCACTTTGTGCTGGAAACCGGGGCCAGCTATCATCTTGCCGGTATGCTGGAAGACCGGGCGTTGGATGTGATTGTGGCCGTTGATCTTGATATTGCGCCTGAATGGATGGAAATCTATCCGTTGCTGGCTGACCCGTTTATGATTGTGGCGCCCAAAAATCTGGTTGATCCAAATGCCGGAATTATGGACCAGCTGAACGATATCCCTTTTATCCGCTATTCGTCCCGCCAGATGATGGGCCGCCAGATCGAGGCGCATTTATCCGGCCTTGGCCTGAAACTGCCGCACCGGTTTGAGCTGGACAGCTACCACGCCATCATGTCGATGGTGGCGGCGGGGGCAGGTTGGACGATTACAACACCGCTGGGGTACAGCCACGCCAAACGTTTTATGAATGATGTTTCCGCAATGGCCCTGCCGTTTGCGCCAATGGCCCGCAACATTTCGTTGTTTGCCCGCAAAGACGCGCTGGACAGCCTGCCACAAGACATCGCCGCCCGTCTGCGGCCGTTGCTGCAAACGATGATCGTTGATCCCTGTGTGGCGGAAATGCCCTGGCTTAAGCCGCTATTGTTGGTTCGGAACTCGTAGATTTTACGGTGCGTACTGATTGCAATACGCCGTCCGCAACCGCGTCCAATTCTGATTTTCTTAACCGTGCTGGCAGGCGCATGTCACACGCCTTCATCAGCATGGCGCGGGTGCGCGGCAGATCGGGCGTATTTCCGATGAACTGCCAGTTCCAAAACGCCCGCGCGTTGTCTTTGTGCAGGCCGAATATCGAAATCGGTGTGCCGTTTGCCTCTGACGCCGCCATCAGCGCACGGGCCTCATCCTCGCTGAAATCCACCAGATTGAACTGAATAGAGTCCGGTGCCCGTTGTTCCTGGGGCAGGGCGTCCGGTACGTGCAGATGCGCACAGGCGTTCAGTTTTTCTGCCACATAATCGTAATTTTCACGCCCGGCGTTCACCCGCCGGTCGATCTCTGACAATTGCGCCCGGATCACCACCGCAGACAGGTTGTTCATGCGCAGATTAAACAGCGGCAGGGTATTCTGGTATGCGGCGAATTTTTCCGTTTCCAGCCGGTGCTTTGCCCAATTGTGTTCGTAGGCTCCGGACATGATCACGGCGCGCGCCACCAGATCGTCGTCGTCAGTCAGCATAATGCCGCCCTCACCCCCGTTCACCATTTTGTAGGACTGAAACGAAAAACAGCCAATTTTGCCAATCGTGCCGATCTTGTGGTTGTTCCACAGCGTGCCCAGCGAATGGGCGGCATCCTCGATAACCGGCACGCCTCGTGCATCACAAAGCGCCATGATCGCGTCCATGTCGGACGTGTGCCCGCGCATATGCGAGATGATAACCGCCTTGATCTGGCGGGTCAGCTTGGCCTTAAAATCGGCCATGTCGATGCGGTAATTGTCGCTCACTTCAACCAATACCGGCTGTGCGCCTGCGTGAACCACAGCGGACGGTACGGCGGCAAAAGTGAATGCCGGTATCAGCACCTTGTCATCACTGCGGATGCCAAGTGCCTTTAAGGAAAGAAAAATCGCGGACGAACAAGAATTGACGGCCAGGGCATATTTGCTGCCCATAAAAGCCGCAAAATCCTCTTCCAGCAAAGTGACCGGCGAGGGCGTGTCAAGGTCAGCTTTGTAGCGGAACAAATCGCCGGACGCGAGGATTGCTTGAATGTCTGCACGGGCGGATAGGGGGATAGGCTCGGTGTCAAAAACTGATGTCGGCAGCGCGCTCATGTTTCACCTTTTCCGAAATGTATCTTCGGAAAAACTGTAAAGCACTCGCGTGCCCTTGAAAACCAATTTCCAAAGGGTCCGGCGAAAATGAGCTTATACCGCAGTTAGTGTTACAAATATGGCCCTACAACGATCGACCCGCCCCGGTGTCTTAAACCCAAACAGCCAATTTCGCTGGCACCTTGGCACGCCCCCCTGAAGTGTCAGACATTAACCAGCAGATGCTCGCGCTCCCAGGGGCTGATAACCTGCAGAAACTCCTCCTGCTCTGCCTCTTTTACCGCCTTGTAAACACGGCAGAATTCCGGGCTTAGGATGTCCTGCATGGCTGCCGCCTCGTCAAGCATAACAAGTGACTCGCGCAGACTTCGCGGCATGCCCTGGGCGGTGACATAACCGCTGCCCTTTATTTCCGGACGCGGGTCTTTCTTTTCGCGCAGCCCCAAAAGGCCGCAGGCCAGTGACACCGCGATGCCAAGGTATGGGTTGCAGTCCATGCCCGCCAAACGGTTTTCAACCCTCCGCGCAGCCGGACCTGCCACCGGAATACGCAACCCCGTGGTGCGGTTGTCACGCCCCCATTCCAGATTAACCGGGGCGGAATGATCCGGCACATAACGCCGGTAGGAATTCACGTAAGGCGCAATCACCGCAATGACCGAGGGCAGGTGGTTCTGCAGCCCGGCAATGAAATGTGAGAACGCAGCACTTTCCGCACCGTTCTTGTTGGTAAAGATATTCTGTCCGTTTTCAGCCAGTACCGAATGGTGGATGTGCATGGCCGATCCGGGCTGGTCCTGCATCGGCTTGGCCATGAAGGTGGCATAGCAATTATGCGCCAGTGCCGCTTCGCGTATCAGACGTTTGAAAAAGAACACCTGATCGGCCAGTTCCACCGGATCGCCGTGTTGCAGGTTTATTTCGATCTGCCCGGCACCGCCTTCCTGAATGATGGTGTCAATTTCAAAGCCCTGTGCCTCGGCAAAATCATAGATATTGTCAATCACCGGGCCGTATTCGTCCACCGCACTCATGGAATAGGCCTGACTGGAGGCAACTATGCGCCCGGATCGTCCCAGCGGCGGTTCGATGGCTTTGGCCGGATCCAGATTGGGCGCCACCAGATAAAATTCCATTTCCGGTGCGACCACAGGCGTCCAGCCCTTATCGCGGTACAAGCCAACCACCCGCTTTAGCACGTTGCGCGGGGCAAAAGGCACCGGTGCGCCGTCTTGGTTGTTAACATCGTGGATGATTTGCAATGCGGCATCGGTGGACCACGGCACCGCAGTGGCGGTAGAAAAATCCGGCGTCAGAACCATGTCAGGATCGGTAAAATGATCCTCGCTGTCAAAATTCGCCCAACCTCCGGTGATGGTTTGAAAGAAAATTGAATCAGGCAGGAACATCCGACTGGATTTGGCGAATTTTCCGGCGGGCATGGCCTTGCCACGGGAAATTCCCGGAATATCGGCAACGATACACTCGACCTCTTCAATCCTGCGACCGTTCACAAAATCCAAAGCGCTTTGCGGCAGCTTGTCCTGCCATTTTGTGCCTTTGGTCATTGTCTCGCCCCATGTGCGCGCGGCTGTTTAAAAAACGCCGCCATCTGATCAGAAACCCAATCCCCAGATAGGGGTACACCTATTTTATCGGCAGCGGAATCCAGCAAATCTTGCGGTATCAGTCCACGCCCGCGTTTTTCCAACAGCGCAGCAAAAAAATCATCACTAAATTCCGGATGGGGTTGGATTGACAGTGCCTTGTTGCCATAGACCAGCACCGCGTTTTCGCAAAAGGGTGTCGAGCCGATAACTTTTGCGTCCTTGGGCGGTTTGACCACCTGATCCTGATGAAAAGCCATGACAGAAACCGGATTTTCGACGCCTTCAAGCCGGTAATCTGTGGGACCGACGGACCATCCACCGTCAAATTTCTCTACAACCCCGCCAAGCGCCTGCGCCAGTATCTGGTGGCCAAAACAAACACCAACAATGGGGATGGACCGAGCGTAAGCGTCACGGATTAACACCTCAAGCGGTTCAATCCAGTCGAGGTCTTCGTATGCCCCATATCTTGAACCGGTTATCAACCAGCCGTCCGCGCTGGTGGCAGACTGCGGGAATATTCCGTCTACAACCGAATAGGTTTCAAATTCAAAGCCGTACCCGGCCAAAAAACTGGCGAACATTTCAGGATAGCTGCCAAATTCCTCTGACAAGGCCGATAAAACATGCCCAGCTTCAAGGATGCCGATTTTCATTTTGATACACCAATTACCTTGTTTTGTGCTACCAGACCGCAGTGCTGGCTTTCAAGTGGCAGGCGACGCACAGACGTGGAATGTCTGACAGGTCCTAGCGAATAAACTGCGGGCGAAAACGCATTTTCTGGCGCAGGTTGCTGGGCAGATGGCTGTTCAAGCGGCGGTTGGCCCAGCCAAACAACATGATCAAAAGCAACGTCATCGCGATAAAATACCCGGCTACGATCGGGTAGGGAATAAACGGATTGAACGTTTTGTCGGCAAAATAACTTGCGTAATACAGCGCGTCGCCCTTTTGCCGCCACGCCGGAAAGCCCGAAAAATACACCAGCGTTGTTGCATGAAACATAAAAATCGCCTCGTTGGTATAAGACGGCCACGCCAGTCTTAGCATTGTCGGCCAGATTATCCGCCTGAACCGGGTAAGCCCTTGCATTCCATAGGCGTCAGAGGCCTCTATATCGCCTTTGGGAATGCTGCGCAGGGCACCATAGAAAATCTCACCGGTGTAGGCAGAGGTGTTCAGGAACAAAACGATCAATGCCCCAAGCCACGCTTTGGTCAGCCAACGCGTGGTTGCGGATATTTCAACAAAGCCAAGATCAAATGAAAATCCCATGCGGGGGATCAGAACAAACAGTTCATAGGCAAGGAAAAACTGGATAAACAGGGGCGAGCCGCGGAACACGAAAATGAACCACGTGGCGGGCAGACGGAACAGTCTATTTCCGCTGTTCTTTCCCAGCGCCAAAGCCGTTGCAAACCAGAACCCAAACGCCATTGCGATAACGCCAAAGTAGATGTTCCAGATCATGCCCGATCCGATCAGTACAAACTGATCGCAAAGGGTGAAATCGGATTTTGGCAGAAGCCTTTCACCATAGCCGATGGACCTAAAGGCGTAGGCTGAAAATGTTTCTGCGCAACTCATGCTGCCGCCTTACGCTGTGCTTCACCGGCCAAGGTCGCCTGACCGTGGCTCAGACGAACCATCAGCCGGGCAAATACCTTTTCAGATATCCACGTCAGGAACAGATAAAAGACAAGCAGCCCCAGGAAATACCACAGTCGCCAGTCAGGATGCGGATAGGCAAATACCGCGGTTTTTGTACCGCCCAACTCGCGCGCCCAATATACGATGTCCTGAATGCCCAGCAAAAACAAAAGCGGAGTCGCCTTGACGAAAATCATCCACAAATTTGACAGACCGGGCAGGGCATAAACCCACATCTGCGGCATCAATATACGGCGAAACACCTGATTGCGGGTCATGCCGTATGCCTCGGCGGTTTCAAGCTGCGCGTGCGGCACGGCATTCATTGCGCCAAATATTGTATTGGCGGCAAAGGCGCCAAAAACAATGGCGAAAGCAAAGACCGCCTGAAAGAAACTATAGGTTTTGTGAACCCATTCGGCAGAGGCACTAAGCGGCATTTTTGCCCGGGCGCAGACAACAAAATCATTGCCCTGCCGTATGGCGTCTGGCCAGTCGGGGCAGAAATACTGATGCCGCAGGTATTCGATCCCCTGATCGACCGCAATCAGTGCAAACAGAAAGAATATGATGTCAGGAACGCCGCGCACCATCGACGTATAGATCAGGCCCAGCCAGCGAACCGGAAAAAGCTGCGACCGCCGCGCCACAGCACCTGCAAAGCCCAACACCAACACCACGGGAACAGTGGTGAACAGCAGCAACATAACGGTGCCAAAGCTAAGGTAAAAACCGAAATGCTTGCCGTTGGTCAGATAGCACATCCACCACCGGCCAGCCTCAAGCGACGACGGATCTGCACAGAACTCGAACATGAACGGGCTTTCGGCTGCATAAAAGGGCCGCAGAAATTGCGGCCCCTTCGGATCTTATTGCGGCAGGATCAGTAGTTGACAACCCGGCCGTCGAACCATTTCGCAATCAGCCCACTCAGTGTGCCATCCGCCTTCATAGAGGCGATTGCCGCGTTCATTTTGTCTTTCAGCTCGCCGTCGCTCTCACGAACGCCCATACCAACGCCACCGCCGATGGATACGCGATCACCAACAAAACCCAGCTCGCCGCCGGAAGCTTCGACAAGCGGGTTAAGGTAGGCAAAGTCAGCCAAAACCGCATCTGCCTCGCCGGAACGAACGGCGGCTACAGTTTCTTCCGGGGTTGCAAATTCAACCACTGTTGCACCCGAAGACGCAACGTAAGCCGCCTGAATTGTTGCCGTCTGTGCAGCGATCACGCCACCCATTGTGTCAACCTCGGCACCGGCAAGACCCACATAGGCGGAAGGGTCTGGTGGGAAGTATTCAGACGTGAAATCAATGACTTGATCTCGCTCGTCGGTGATGGACATACCAGCAATGATGGTGTCATAGTTGCCCGACACAAGGTTCGGAATAATGCTGTCCCAATCGTTGGTTACCCAGGTACAGTCCAGCGCGGCGCGTTTGCACAATTCATCGCCGACTTCCCGTTCAAAGCCATCGACTTCGCCGTCATCATTGATAAAATTGTACGGGGGGTAGGCGCCCTCGGTTCCCATGCGAACGGTCTGAGCAACGCCAACCGTTGCGGATAAAGACGCGATAACCGCGCCAAGAAGTAGTTTTTTCATATGTTCTCTCCCTAAATTCAAGCGCTTGTTCAGGCTGCAACAGTCGCGCTTAGAAACTGTTGCAGACGATTGGATTTGGGACTGCCAAACAATTCCTTTGGCGTTCCCTCCTCTTCAATTTTTCCATTATGCAGGAATATTACGTGATCAGACACATCCGCCGCAAGTTTCATGTCGTGGGTGACGATAACCATTGTGCGGCCCTCGTCGGCCAGAGCGCGGATAACTTTCACAACCTCGGCTTCCAGTTCCGGGTCCAGCGCCGAAGTGGGCTCGTCAAACAACAGCGCCTTTGGTTCCATCGCCAAAGCCCGCGCGATGGCTGCCCGTTGCTGCTGGCCACCGGACAGCTGTGCCGGAAACATATCGCATTTGTCAGCGATACCAACCTTGGCCAGCAATTCGCGGCCACGGTTGTGCGCCTGATCGCGCCCCTGACCCAGAACGGTGATCGGTGCCTCGCAGACATTCTGCAAAACGGTCATATGGGCCCACAGGTTAAACTGTTGAAAAACCATAGAAAGATTTGTTCGAATGGCGGTAATCTGTTTTCGGTCGGCCGGATGCCTGTGCATGCCCTTGCCCTTCCAGACAATCGGAATTCCGTCAAACAGGATGTCGCCGTCGTGGCTGTCTTCCAACAGGTTGGCGCAGCGCAGCAAGGTGCTTTTGCCCGATCCGGAAGAGCCGATCAAAGACACAACCTGCCCGGCCATTGCGGAAATGCTGACACCCTTTAAAACTTCCAAAGCGCCAAAACTTTTGTGAATATCACGAAGTTCAATGACTGCGGCAGTTGGTGTGGCATCTGGCATTGGGTCTCGTCGCTGGTTGAACACTGACACCGCACTATGAGCGCTAAAAAGCCAAAGTAAAGGACAGAATGTCACCGGCGCGGGCCTGACGGCACGGTTTGAAGGGCTATTGCATACCGGAATCATAAAAACCCCGGCCGGAAGTCATCCGGTCGGGGTTTGAAAACGAAAAAGTCGTTCGTCTATTCGCCGCGATAATTTGGATCGCGCCCGTCAAACCAAGTACCAATCAATGTATCCAACTGGCCGCTGGATTTCAGCGTGGTCAGCGCGGCATCAAGCGAGGCTACAAGCGCTGTATCGGCACCGCGCACACCAAGACCAATGCCGCCGCCGATGATGACGCCTGAATTGACAATGCTGAACTGACCCGGGTTTGTTGCCATATAATCCGCCAGATAGGCTTCGTCGGCAACGATTGCCGTAACTTCGCCTGCGGCCATGCCGTAAATTGCCTCTTCAACACTGGCGTATGTTGCCAATGTCCAGCCGTTGTCGGAAACATAAGTGGCCTGCAGCGTGTCAACCATCGCGCCGACAACCGCGCCGGGGGCCGGTGCAGTGCCGCCCAGAATGGCCATGAACGCACTGGGATCCGCCGGGAAATATTCCTGGGTAAAATCAATTAGAATTTCACGTTCCGGCGTGATTTGCATACCGGTCATAATCACGTCAATGTCGTTTGACAGCAGGTTGGGGATCATTTCGTCCCAGGGCGCAAGCACCCATTCGCAGCTTATCGCCGCAGTGGTGCAAATCAGATTGGCCAGATCAGCCTCGAACCCTTCAACGATGCCCTCGTTGTTCAGGTAATTGTAAGGTGTGAAATCGGCAACCGAGCCAAAGCTGTAAACTTCAGCAGACGGCGCCCCAGCCAGTCCCAATGTTGTGGCAAATGCCAGCGATGCAAGTTTTTTGTTTATCATCATATTCTCCGGTTTTGGTGCAGGCGCGGGGCGATGCACAATAGATCGCATTTAAAACAGCGACTTAAGAAATCACTAACGCCGGAATATGGCGATAACTGGCCGCTGGTCTGTCGGAACTGTGAAATGAACAACTTAAATCATTCCCGTTTTTACCGGCTGCCATTGCATCCGGCAATTGCTTTTGGCACTCAGGTTATGTAGCAGACGGCAGATACTTCAAGCTTAAAGGAAATTGGCGTGAGTGACCGACCCACCGTAAACCCAAAAGACGCGCCCGGTCTGGGATCGTTTCAATGGGACGACCCGATGCTGCTGGAAGAGCAGTTGAAAGAGGACGAACGCATGATCCGCGATGCGGCGCGGGCTTATGCGCAGGAAAAACTGCAGCCACGGGTTATTGCGGCGTACCGTGACGAAAGCTTTGATCGCGGAATTTTCAATGAAATGGGCGAGATGGGCCTGTTGGGTGTCACGGTTCCCGAAGAATACGGCGGTATTGGCGAGGGTTACGTGGCCTACGGGTTGGTGGCGCGTGAAGTGGAACGGGTGGACAGCGGTTACCGGTCCATGATGTCCGTGCAAAGCTCGTTGGTGATGTACCCGATCTTTGCATATGGCAGCGAGGAACAGCGGCAAAAATACCTGCCAAAACTGGCAAGCGGTGAATGGATCGGGGCGTTCGGGCTGACAGAGCCTGACGCGGGGTCTGATCCTGGCGGTATGAATACAAAGGCAGAGAAAGTTCAGGGCGGCTATGTTTTGAACGGCACCAAAACCTGGATTTCCAACGCGCCGGTGGCCGATATGTTCATCGTCTGGGCCAAGTCAGGTGAACACGGCGGTAAAATTCGCGGCTTTGTGGTGGAAAAGGGTGTAAAGGGGCTGACTGCCCCGAAAATCGAAGGCAAGCTGTCCCTGCGGGCCTCGATAACCGGCGAGATTGTGCTGGACGGCGTTGAGTTGGGTGAAGACGCCCTGCTGCCGCATGTGGAGGGGCTGAAGGGCCCGTTTGGCTGTTTGAACCGGGCGCGGTATGGAATTTCCTGGGGCGCGATGGGGGCAGCCGAGTTTTGCTGGCATGCGGCGCGGCAATACGGGCTGGACCGCAAGCAATTCAAGCGCCCGCTGGCGCAAACGCAGTTGTTTCAGAAAAAACTGGCGGATATGCAGACCGAAATCACCCTTGGCCTGCAGGCGGCGCTGCGGGTGGGGCGCTTGATGGACAAAGCATCCGCGGCACCGGAAATGATTTCCATGATCAAGCGGAACAATTGCGGCAAAGCCTTGGAAATTGCGCGGATGAGCCGGGACATGCACGGGGGGAACGGGATATCCGAGGACTTTCAGATCATGCGCCACATGTGTAATCTGGAGACCGTGAACACCTACGAGGGCGCGCACGACGTGCACGCGCTGATTTTGGGGCGGGCGCAGACGGGACTGCAGGCGTTTTTCTAAAGCGCAATCCGAAAAGTGGGTACCGGTTTTCGGAATAAATTGCGCGCAAGATCAAAAGGATAGAGCCGCTCCGCTGATTCAGATAAAAAGGACGCGGCTCTAGGTAAGCGGAGCCCCTGCGGGGCATTACCCTGAGCGGCACCTTTCGGTGCTGCGGGATGCCTGCGGCGCGAGTATTTTTGCAAAGATGAAAGTCTTTTTAAGGGTTGGGGACCGACAGATAGGTGCTTGGCGGGAGTGTGGCCAGACCTTTGAGGTGCAGGTCTTGTTGGTCCTTGTCAGTCAGGTCGGCGATGGCTTTGGAAACTGCGGCGGCGACCGCCTGATGATCGGTGCTTGGGGCGCAGATATAGGGCAGGCCGGGGGTTGGCGGGGTTTGGCTTAAAGCCCGCAGTTCTTCAGCAAAATCGTCGTATTTTTGGATGTAGTGCCAA
>Ga0209992_10003923_pt1 | contig 12100 bp, 7 predicted proteins | sample 2SBtaG_2_FD_182564 | JGI IMG/M metagenome (GOLD analysis project Ga0209992, IMG submission 182564) | Deep subsurface microbial communities from Kolumbo volcano to uncover new lineages of life (NeLLi) - 2SBTROV12_ACTIVE470 metaG (SPAdes)... | ecosystem: Environmental > Aquatic > Marine > Volcanic... | reverse complement strand
CATCAGCCAACCCCCAGTAGTGAGAGCACCCGTGAAGGTGCAAGTGAAGTGAATCGTGCGTGGATGATCTCAACCCCCATCCCTTGGGTCTCCCTTTTGACCTGACCCAGCAGGGCCTTGTCCAGCTGTGAGCCCAAGGCAATCATGTTCTCCAGCCGAGAGTGAACCACCAGTCTCCTGACGGCGGCCTGTGAGGCGTCCCCTAAGGTCTCTTCAGGGTCCGTGAATTGGCGGTCCCATAGCAGGGGGTTGGTGATTCTGTAGGTGCATGCCACCCCGGCAGACACGGTCTTCCCGTCCAGGGTGACCAGGTGCTGCTCTTCAGTGGTTAGAGGTTGCTGGACCACATCACAGACCTCGATGTCCGTGAGAGGGGACCAGTACCAGTAGACCCCTGGCTTCAGCAGGGTTGGCTCTTTGCCCTTCCTGTAGCGGACCCCTGCTTGTGAACACAGGACCACGGACATGGACGGAAGCAGCCACTCCCTTAGGGCTCTAGCCACATCACCCACCCAGCCCAATGCTTGGTCAATCAAGGGCTTCTCCTGGGTGAATCTTTGGCTTGACCTTAGGTGTACCTAGGGCTGGGAATTAGGGGGGAGGATGGGGAACATGAGCTTAGGTCACACCAGAGGTCTCTTCAGGAGACCTTAGGTAACCTAAGGAGACCTATAGATAGATCACTACGTGATCCCTCCCCATTAGCCCCTAAGGGGGTGTATTTCAACGTACCTACAACTGCATGCTATCTTCCCCTCAACTTACCCAGCTCTAGAGGGCCGTAAAGCCACTTAGCCAGGTCTTCTCCTGGGACCGTTGGCCGGATGCTTCCAGGAACTCCTCGATGCTCTTGTCAAAGGCTTCCTCCTGCAGGCGGGCGTACTCTTGGTCCTGGTCCATGGCCAAGCTGGAGGCGAACCAGGAGGCCCCCAGGGCCAGGGCATCCAGGCGGTCGTCATGCTTCAGGGCGTCGGTGTCCCTGCAGATGTGGGTGGCCTGGTTGAACAGGTTGTAGGCCAGGGCGGCCCCAGGGTTGTCCCTGCGCTCCAGCTCGCGGATCTCGCTCAGGACCCGGCCCCGGTTCACGGCCAGCCTGTGCTGCTGCCAGAGGGGCTCCAGGATGTCGATGATGCGGTCCTCCTTGCGGCCAGTCACATGGATCTCCTCGAAGGAGCACGGATGGATGCGCGTCAGGTAGGGCATGAAGAGCTTGCCCCACATCCCGTTGCCATAGTTGCCCTCGGCCACCATCTGGTCCACCCGGTACCGCTGCCCAATCTGGGCCAGGGAGGTCAGGGTCTCTGGGGAGTACCCGTCCAGGAACCCACCCCAGTCCAGCAGGTAGATCATCCCGGCCAGGCGGGCGAGCACCACATAGGCGCACTCGTCGGCGCCCTTGCCTGAGGGGTCGATGAACAGACCCACGGACTCGTAGGGAATCCAGTTGCCCATCAGGTCCATGGGTCGCTGCCACCGGTCGGACCTGAAGCCCATGTTAGGGAGCTCCTTGTCGATGCGGTCCTCGCCGCTGGTGTAGATGACCCGCTCTGGGGCTGTGCGGTCGTCCAGGTCCATGGCGACCAGGTCCCTCAGCTTCAGGGGGTACCTCTCCTCATCGGACAGCGTGGTGTTCAGGAGGAACTGCATCTGGAACGCGGTGCGTCCCATGGCCGCCTCACGCTTCTGGAGCTCCTCCTCGGAGAAGCGGGTGTCGGTGGGCTGACCTACTAATCCTGGCTCGATTAGTAGCTCCTCAGCAATCGAGGGCGCCAGCAGGCCACGGTACAGGGAGACATCCTCGGGGAACCTGGCCGGCCACATCCGCATGGCGTAGCCAGACTCCATGAGGTGCCAATACAGGCTCTCCTGAGTGTGGGGTGTCCCCAGGTAGCAGATCCGGCCCCAGTCAGAGTTGGGCTTCAGGATGGCCTCGAACTCGGTCACCAGGTGGGCCAGCTTCTCCCGCATCGTCTGTGTCCAGGAGTTGGTGGGCACCTCGATGTCGTCGGGGATGATGACATCTGCTCGACCACCAGTGATCTGGCCGGTTATCCCCTGGGACCTCAGGGAGGGAGCATGGGAGGCAGGTGCCCCAGCCACATCGAAGGCCACGGTGCTGGACCGCTGGTTGGGTCCGGGCTTCAGGTGGGAGATGTGGTCCAGCTCCATGAGCCGGTGACAGAACTGCACAAAGTCATCAGCCCGCTGCTTGGACGCGGAGATGACCAGGATGTTCAGCCACGGGTCCATGGACAGGCACCACATGGAGAAGGCTGCCGCAATCCAGGACTTCCCCAGCCCGCGCAACGCACAGGTGATCTGCCGCTTGTCTCCATGCTGGAGCCAGTAGGCAATCTCGTACTGACGCTTGGTGGGCTCAGGGAGTCCTAGGGCCTTCCATGTGAGGTACAGGAAGTTGCGGAAGTCATGGAGCTCTTCAGGAAGCGTTGTCCGGGGGAAGGACAGGCCGCTTCGTTTCACCATGGATCAGCCAGTACGCTCCTCAAGGACGGGCCCGTCTTCCGGGTCGGTGAACGGCATGGACTCAGAAAGTCGGTGAAGAGGTGCGGCAATTCCGCCCTGCTCACTCAGCATTTGTAGCACCGTCACATCGTTATCTTTCAGGAACTGACGGATGGTATTTAGCTGCGCCGCGCTCGGATTTTTCTCCTCTAGGATGGCCCTAAATTTGGCCGTGAGAAGGGAGTGAATATCCGACAGGCTGTCGGGGACTTTTTGGCTCATACGGTGGACACAATAAGGGAGACAGAGACTTCCACTCCAGTGCCGGAAGCGAGGGCCGTACCGGTGATGGCGCCCTCAGAGGAGTCCGGGGGCGTGACGTTGCCGATCTCACCTTTCACATCGTGGGTCAGGGTGATGTCCCCATCGCCCCCGCCGTTGCTGGCGGTGATGCGGAAGCTGCCTGCTGTCTTGACTGTGCCCAAGACGCCCACGAGTGCAGTACGGGTGGCAGCGATGTCTGCTCCAGCGGTGGAGCCGGGGGTCCCGGTGAGGGGGCAGTAGTAGATATTGTCCCTGTCAACCTGGCTGGCATCGGCCACGCCTGCGTCACCTGCGGTTCGGTAGAAGGCAACCTTGACCGTCTCCAGGGTCAGACCATCCACGAGCTCCAGTGTCTCTCCGTGGGCGGGGACAGCTGACAGGACGAGGGCGGTGGCGTGGTTGGCAGCCACAGGGAAACCCACTCCGCTCGTGGGGGTCAGCGTTGCCTTGGCTCGCAGGGGGCGGTTGATGAACTTCTCATGGGAAACATCATCCGCAGCGATGCTGGACGGAAGGTCTGCATGGGTCTGCCAGGTACCGTTGGGGTCTAGGTACTGAACTTCCAGGTCGAGGACTCCAGGGGTGGCCCCGCTGCCTGCCACAAACTCTGTGTCGAAGGTGACGGCACTCGCCCCTTGGCTCGACGGGCGAGGAAGGGAGAAGGCTCGGGTGACGGTGGCGGACTCCTTGTGGAGGACCTTGATGGACTTGGTGTTGTCTTGGTAGGGAGCGGGCATGGGTCTAGTTTTGGAAGGGGTACTTGAAGAGGGCGAGGACTGCGGCCCAGGCTCCCCAGAGCCAGGAACGGTGGTGCTCCAGGGATCTCAGGCGTTTCTCCTGGTCCTTGGTGCGGCCAAGAAGGGTGTTTTGCTTGTCGTCTATGTTGTCGATCTTGCCCTCCATGCGGGCCAGTCGAACGTCGGTGGTCTCGGGCACGGGTCAGACTCCTGTGAGGGTCAGCAGGGGATCTGCCCCTTGGACTGAGGAGCCGGCGAACTGTGCGTACTCCTCCACAACTTGATAGGCAGTGGGGGCGACCACGAGCTGCGTGGGGTCCACCTCGAACTGGGCACCCCAGATGTACGCGCCCTTGTCTTGGTTGAGGCTCACATCCTGGGACGGGTGCCAGCAGGGCTGCACACGGAAGTCGGCCAGGTCCCCATCCTCAGAGGCGGGGGCATCGTAGATGAGCCAGATCCGGTACCACCCGGAGCCCTCATCGGTCACACCTGAATAGTCCACCAAGCTGGTCTCAGTGATGGCAGGAACACCTGCGGTCCACTGGAAGGCCACGCTGTGCGTCACGGCCAGGTCTTCATTGACCAGCATGATGCGGCTGTACGGGGCCTGAGAGAAGCCACCAGGGGCCCCGTCGTTCTTCATGTAGAAGGACAGGATGTTGTGACCGGTCTGAATCTTGGGGATGGCATGACCACCCACGAGCTCCACCTTCGTGCTCTTCCCACAGTACCCATAGGCAGTGGACCCACCATCGTTGTCGTGTGGGCTGGCCCATAGGATACTGGTGGACAGACCGTTGGGATCTGCCAAGGTCTCCAGGCTGTGTGCCAGGCTCAATTGGTTAGAGGGACCACCCGTGTCTCCACCGAACTCCCAGTCCGTGGGTACACCAAACAGATGTCCCACATCATCGTCGGTGGCGTTCTTGAAGTCGATCTGGCTTTCAGTCCCAGCCAAGACGCCGTGCTCTGGTGTGCCCATCTTGGAGAAGGTGAGCAGGTTCCTGAGGGTGTTGTCTGCAGGCACGTTGAGGGACATCGTGACCGTGCCGGCAGTTCCCAACAGTTGGACATCCAGCTGGGCTGAAGTCTTCCCTGCAGGAATCTCGAGCTGGTTCAGGGTGTCATTCCAATAGGCACCCGACAGTGTGTAGTGGGTGGTCTTGGTGAGGGTCCCGCCGAGGGTGACGGGGATGTCTGTCTGCTCACGGCTGGCAGCGTCCAGGGTGACCACGGAGGTGTACCCGCTGGACTTGTCTGTCTCTGCAGCGTCCGTCCCGAAGGTGGCCACCGGGGGCTCCCCGTTGCCATACAGGGTCCAGGTGCAGACTGAGTAGTCGCCCTTGGTTCCCCTATTCTTTCGCTTGCGGGCGACGAGCTCCATGTGGGCTGTCTTGCGGAACCCCGCGCTGGGCAGCATGGAGACCGTGACAGTCTTCCTGGTCTGCCCAGGTTCAAACACCACGACCCTGTCGGACACCGTGTAGTCAATGCCACGGCGCAGGAGCGAGCCCATGCGCGGCTCGATGTCTACGGTGATGGATGTGGACCAAGCATTGCTGAGGACCAGCGTGGCCGAGGCAGAGGCACCGGAGCTTTGCACGGCCACCTGGCTGGCGGTGGTGACTCGCTCCCAGGATATCTCTGGCATCCTCCAGAGAATCTTCAGGCCCACTAGCCGATCCTCCGCACGACACAGGAGCTGGCCTTGTCGAGCCAGGCCCAGTTGGTTGCTGCGTCGGACGGGGTCAGGAGCATGGCGACCTTGTCACCAATCTCCAGGTTCTCAACGATGTAGGTGCCTGACACCTGGCAGGAGGTCGTCCCGGCTACGCTGGACTGCGGCAGGTAGACACTGGCCTTGGAGGCCCAGGCATCACCAACTTTCCTGACGTAGAAGGTCATGGTGAGCTCGGCGTCAGCGCCGGCAGTGTGGTTCGCTGCAGCATCCACCTGGAACTCAAAGTCCCCGGCGGTCTTCATCTTCACACAGTTGCCGTTTCCAGAGGCGGGCGTGTCAGCATCCAGCTCCACGATGTTGTCCTGGTTCACTCGCTCGGTGTTCCAGTTCAGGGTGTCCGCTGCAGTCCATGCACCCACACCGTTGGCAGAGATGAGCTGGGCCACGGAGGCATTCAGGGCGTCATCCCAGGTGAGGTCGAAGTCTGTGCCTGATGCCTTGCGAAGGACAGCACCGGACAGGCCAGCGATGGGGAGGACATCCACGGCCCTGTCGTAGGCTTCATGTGCCCGGTACAGGCCCTGGAGGGTAGAGGTATCCAGGTCGGACTCCTTCAGGACACCTGGCTGGAAGTCCACCAGCGCACCAGAGGGAGTGTCCCTCCACACGCGCACCACATCATTGGTGGCGATGGTCACAGAGGAGCCAAGGATGACATCACCACCACTGACTGTGAAACCGTTGACCGCGTCACCCGCCGTCAGCTCGTCGCCATTGTGGCGGCACTTGATGTCGGCTGTGGTGAGGACAGGGAATGTCCAAGCATAGGTGTCATCGGTCGGGCTGGTGGCCTTCCGTTCGTTATAGCTGAGGGCCATGGGTCAGCCTCCAATGCGGGCTAGGGTTTGCAGTTGCTGGACGCGGGCGGACTCCGCAGCAACCTCGGGGAATTCTTCAAGCAGCTGGGCCCACGCGGCCCGGCGGTAGCGGCCAATCACACGGCGCAAGACAGCGATACGGGGAGACTCAACCTCAGAGGTCGATTCAAGAGGCATGGCCTGGTAGTCCCGGTGGCGGATGACCTTGAGCAGTGCCTGGCGCAGGTTATCCCGGCCAACACGGACAGTCCCGTGCAGCTGGCCCCAACGGTCATAGGCCGTCTGTCCCTTCTTGCTGCGGATGGTTGTCAGGTCCACCTTGCCCTTGATGGCCTTGGGCGGGCTGAAGCCGTGGCCCACAGCCCTGAGCTCGTTGGCCACCACATCATCCGACACGGCCCTGTAGGCGATGGGAAGGAAGGCGTCAGTGATACCCCCGGTCTCCGAGGCGAAGGCTGACTTCAGCTTTTTGACCGGCTCACCCAGGACGTTCCTTAGGGGCTCGATCTCATCCGACAGCCAGGGGGTCCGGGCCATGACGGCATCGAGCACGCCACGGACATCCTTCAGGTTCTCTTCGCCCGGCCCGATGATGGACTGGGGGACGTAGTTCGGGATGGCTGCACCAGCGTACTGCTGGATGAAACTGGACATCTTCTTGTCCGGCTGTGAGACCGCGTCCACGAAGGCCTTGACTCCGGTGAGGTATGACTTGTTTGTGAAGTTGTTGGCCAGGGCTACCACGGAGCCCATCAGGATGGTCTCCACATCTTCCTGCCTGTCCTCAGGTGCCCACTTGGAGAATTCCCAGGTGTCGGCAAACGTGCCGAGAAGAGTGGCGAAGGGGTCCAGCCTGGAGAACTGCACATAACCCTCATCCGTCTTGATCGAGTATGGGACCCAGCCAGTGGCCTGGAGAAGTCGGCGCTGCTCGGGGTCGGACGGGCCACGCCCGGTGATCCGGTTGGATGAGGCCAGGCCATAGGCGACCGTGAGGAACCCAGCCGCAGCTGTGGCTCTGCCCAACGCCTCAGCCTTGCGGACAGGATCACCACTGTGGATGTCCTTCGACAGGGACCAGCCTTGGGTCTTCAGCCTCTTGAAGGCGGGGAGATTCGCAAGGGCCGCCTGGCTTGCTTGGATGGGCGCGCTTAGACGCTGTATTGCGTGATACGCGATGTTCGTTGGTGTCCTGACGAAGGGAGTGATGAGCCGCAGCATGGGGTGAGCAATCACCATCCGCTGGTAGTGAGCCGGCAGGGACTGGGGGTCGAGCTTCTCTGTGAAGGTGCTTTCCCGTGCATGCTTCTGGCCGGGCTCTGCGAGGGTCTGCAGGGACGGGTCGAACTTGTCCTGGGCGAACTTCTTGGCGTGCTCTTTGGCCTGGGGACCGCTGAGGCCCTTCTTCTTTGCATCATCCAGGCCACGCTTGAACAGGCCTTGGATGTGGTACCCGTGCCCTTCCACGAAGAGCTCATTCATGGTGGAGGAGACAAACTCGTCCAGCTGTGGGCCACTGAGACCCTTCTCCATCCCAGCGATGGTGAGGTCTGCCCGCGTGCGTCCACGAGCAGCGATCTGCTTGATGAACTCATCGGTGCCCGACAGGATGGATGTGGGGATACGCACCACCTTCCCGATGCCATCCACCATGCGCCCAGCTGTGGAGTCAGGAGACAGCCCAGCGTTCTGTGAGGTGATGGCCCGGTGTTTGGTGAGGTCGTCAATGGGTGCGCTGGGGTCCAGGCGTCCCTGCCCTTCTTTGGCAGCCGTGTATGCCAGGCGTGCGGTGTCCCCGAAGTTGCCGGCGAGCTCCGTGACCTGGTGAACCATCGTCAGGTAAGCCCGGCGCATCTCTGTGGTGAACGCTGCCGTCTCACGACCGGTGGCCTTGTTGAGTGCCGCGCCGAACCCTGAGCCCAGAAGGTGCTCGAAGGGTCGGTACATCGCCACCACCGCACCACTGGTGTTGATGGTCATGGTCTTGAGGCCGCCCAGGATGTTGTTGATGAAGATTTCATTGAGCCATCCAAGGCCCTTCCGCATCATGCCCACCTGGGACAGACCGGCCACAGCAGAGGTTCCTCTGACGCCACCGTCGCCGTAGGCAATCCGCACCTTCTCGGCCATCTTGCGGAGACGCTCGCGGCCACCAGCTTCTTGGATGGCCTGGTCTGCGCCGTCACCGGCACCCTTGGTGGCACCGCCGGGCTGCACTGCGTCATCCCCTAGCTTGACTGCAGCGTCAATATCCAGGAGCTCAGTCGGAATCCTGTTGGCTCCCAGTCCACGGCCCTGCTCAGACAGCAGACCCTTGGTCCCAGAGACCAGCTGCCCCATGAACTCCATCTGCCGGGCGAACTCTAGGGCGTCAGCATCCGTGCCCTTGGTGGGGGACAGGACCTTACCGGCCATCTCGTTCACCTGCTTGGAGTAGGTGAGCATCAGGGACTTGTAGGCCCGCACGCGGGCGTTGAGACGCCTGAGTGTGTTCTGGTCATCCTCGATGCCACGCATCAGCTGGGCCTGAAGTGTCTGGGTGTTCTTTGCTTGGAGCATCCCCGACAGCTCCTCCAGGGTCTCCGTGCTCTGCTCATCGAAGGACACCGACCTCTGGAGGCCAGGCGTCTCGTCCTCCATCACAGCGCGGTAGACATCCTCGAACTCGCGGACCAGCTGCAGCGCACCTTCCGGTCCATCGTAGGAGGACAGGTTGAGGTCCGACCGCTCCAGCCGCAGGGACAGTAGGTCCTCCGTAGAGTAGACGAAGGAGCCGTCATCGTTCTTGGCTCTCGGGTTGATGTCCGAAGGTAGGCCCTGGGAGTCGCGCTCGCGCACGCCCCGCATGATGTCATCGGCCTGCGCCTGGTCCATCCCAAGGCGCGTCAGGAAGGTACTCTTCGGGGCGGGGCCGGCGGGGTCCATGAAGGCGATGCCCGGCCTGCTATCTAGTCCGTAATCTCCAATACGAGTTGTGACCTTGCCACGCATGAAGTCGTCGAGGGCCTTCTGAGTGCGGGCGAACCCGAACTTGGCTTTGACCGATGTGATGATCTCACTGAACACCAGGCGGGCGTGGGCGATGAGTGACCGGCTGGCCGCGTCATACTGATCCAGCTTCGTGAAGGACTTGTCGGTCATCACCTCAGCGAACCACTCGTCGATTGAGGAATAGCGGTACTGCTCGGTGGACAGCTGCTCACCATTTTCAATCTTACGGAGCAAGTCCGGGTCAGCCTGGACTGCCTTGGTCGTGTCCTTCAGGTAGTCAGCCTCGATGGCTTCACGCATGTCCGCCGGGACGTACCTGGCCAAGCTGTGCCACAGCTCATGGAGCATTGTCCTGTCCAGAGTCCCACCTTCAATAGTCCTGCGTGCGATGTGTACCAGACCATTGGCGTAGTTGAACTGGCCCTCACCCGGCATGTTCTTCTTGATGCTCAGGCCAACGTCATCAAACAGGCGCGGGCCAATCCGGTCGATGAAGTCTGAGACAGTCTTGATATCAGACTCCTGAACGCGGATCTCACCTGCGTCCGCTCGACCACTACTTGCGCGTGTTCTGGCGTCTTTGGCTTCTAGGTTGTTGTCCAGGCGCAGACGACGAATGATTGCGTCCGACCCCTTCTTGATTTCCCGTCCAGATATGAACCCTCGCCGTAGATCGCTCCCGCCCACAGGCACCAGGTTCTCGGTCGCCTGCAGGTCAGCCTGTTGGCGTAGGGGCTTGGCCGCCCTCTCAGGGTTGTAGAAGTACGCGAGCTCGCCCACCTCTCCAGTGCGGGTGGGCTGCAGGCGTTTGGTTGTGCCTGCCTGGAAGGCGTCCTCTGCGATCTCCTTGTCAGAGCGGTTGAACCCAAGGCGCGTGTGGTTGTCCCAAGCACGCTTGATCTGGTCCTGGGACATCCGGGGTAGCTTGTAGAGCCCGGGAAACATGACCTCGTGAGGCTCGTTGCGGCGGCGCATGCGGTCCCACACAGCCCACTGACTGTTGAACAGGCCCAGGCCATACTCACCGGCCAGCCTGTCGTTCTCAGCCAGTGCCTGGCGGTAGGCGTCCGTGAGCACCTGGATTTCGCCGTCCTTGAGTGGGGTCAGGAACTTCACGTCGTGGAGCTCCTGGGGGATGTTCTTGTTCGGCTTCCCTCGGCTGATCTTCTTCAGACCACTCTGCTTCGAGACGAACTCCTGGAGGGACTCACTGAAGAAGGTGTCGCCCTTAGGCTGCGCCACCAGACCATCCAGGTTACGGACCTTCTTGCCCTGGCCACTGGCGTTCCACTTCTTCACAAGGCCCTGCTCCCAGGACTTGCGGGCCTTCTTGGTCTTCCATGCCTTCTCGTCAATGAGAAGAGCCATGTGGCGGTCGATGGCAGAGATGGCAGCCTTGACCGGGTCTTGCCAGACACCAGCGAAGGAGGCAGCCTTGGCACTCACACCCTGGATCTGGGTCATGGTCCGCTGGACGTAGGTGTTCCAGCTCTCGTCGTCAGCCTTACGGAACCAGGTAGGGTCCTTCAACCATAGCTGGGCGAACTCAGCAACGGCAGACAGGTCAGCGGTGCCTTTGAGGCCTGACCCACCTGCCTCTGCAGCTTGCTGCTGGAAGAACTCACCGATGGACCGGCTGGCTGCCACGCGCTCGTCTTTGGTGACGGTTGCTGCGGTACGCACACCAGGACGAGGTGTAGCGACGATGACACCATTCTTGGACGATTCAACATCCAGCACCTCACTGACCTCATCCACATAGTCTTTCAGCTTCGCGTTTCGTTGGAAGCCCTGCTTGGTCTTGGAACCCTTACCGGTGCCCGCTCCCTCGTAGACGGAGATGTAGACCTTGCCTCCAGGCTTGACCGCATCGGCAGCCTGGGACAACACAGAGAGACGCGCCTCTTTCTCGTCGATGACATTCAGGACGTTGGACACAGTGGCTGTGTCAGCCTGGCCTCCAGCTACACTCTCGATGGCCTTCTTGTTGTGGGACGCGCTCCGGTTGAACGGGTCAATAATGTGGCTCTCCACGCCCTTGTTCTTCAGGAACTCTGTGGCGTTATCAAAGCGGCCACCACCAATGTCTGCGTTCACCGTGCCTGGCCCGAAGGCGTCAGCCATCTTGGAGAAGACCGCCGGCAGTTTGTTCTTGTTGATGCTGGTGCCGGCAGAAGTGATCTCCTGCTGAACATCGGAGATGTCCCAAACGTCACCAGTGAGCGGGCCCTGGTCAGCACGCCAAGGGATCATGTTGGCCAGCTCTTCCACCTCTTCCCGGGTACGGGCACGCATGGTGGCGTACTGAAGCTCATTCTTGGTCAGCGGCTGGTTGGGTGAGAGCATCCCGAACATCGTTCGGTTGAATATCTCGAGGTCGTCACCAGGCTTCGGTGCGGTGCTCCGCGCCATCTTCTGGTAGAGCTCCGACTGGAACTCCCTGGACATGCCACTGGGGTCTGCCGGGTTGGCCTTCAACCACAGCATGTCATAGTAGGTGAACTCGCCTTCGGTGCCGCCGGGGATGCTGTAGGTCTTGCCAGACCCAGCGTCCTTCATCTCCTTGACCTCAGTGAGCGGGCCGAGGTTCTCCACGCCGTGGCTTTGGCCAAACTCATCCCACTCCTGGGGCTCCCACTCGTGGGGCTCCTTCCCGTTGAACGTGACGGGCACACTACGGTCAGGATCGTAGTTGAGGGCAGACCGTACAGTCTTGGGCCGCGCGTTCAGCGCATCCTCTATTTCCCGTGGGCCCTTACCCTCGGCTCGCATTTTACGCACAGCCTTGTGAGCACTGAGGGCCTCCACCAGAGGGTCAATCATGGCACCAAGAGCCGCGCCCTCCAGCACGTTCTTCATCCGGCCTATGAGCTCAGGGTCGTCTTTGTCGGCAGCCAAGAACTCCGTGACGGGGTTTGCCAGGCCGGGGCTGGACTGGATCAGGTTGGCCAGGCGTTCCTCGTTCCCATCAAACACCGCGAAGTCTGTGATGGCCCCCGCGACAGCACCCTTGGCCACGTTCA
>Ga0209992_10003922_pt1 | contig 12108 bp, 22 predicted proteins | sample 2SBtaG_2_FD_182564 | JGI IMG/M metagenome (GOLD analysis project Ga0209992, IMG submission 182564) | Deep subsurface microbial communities from Kolumbo volcano to uncover new lineages of life (NeLLi) - 2SBTROV12_ACTIVE470 metaG (SPAdes)... | ecosystem: Environmental > Aquatic > Marine >... | reverse complement strand
GGAAGAGCAACTCCAAAAAATAATGTATTAACACATGTAGAATTGGTGGCACAGGAGATTTAGAAATGTCAGCAGTCAAAAATATAATTAAAGATAACTACAACACTATGCTTCTCAAAGATTATTTACGAGATGCAATTAAAGATGCAGGTTTTTCACATGCAGATATTTCAAAAACACCAACTGGAACTAGAGTTGCATTACATGTAACAAGACCAGGAATTGTTATTGGAAGAAAAGGTTCAGGTATTAGAGAATTAACAGAAAAACTTGCAACAGACTTTGGATTAAAGAACCCACAAATTTCAGTAAATGAAATTGAGAAACCAGAACTAGCTCCAAGTGTAATGTGTACCCGAATGGCATCACATCTTGAGCGTGGAACTGCATTTAGACGAGCAACAATGTGGACATTAAAACAAATTATGGAAGGTGGTGCAATGGGAGTTCAAATTACAATTTCAGGAAAACTTAGAGGTGACCGTTCAGCATTTGAAAAACATACTGTAGGAATATTACCAAGAGCAGGACATCATGCAGAAGTAATTGTTGATGAAGATATTGCACATGTTGGAACAGCAATGGGAAGAATTGGAATAAGAATCAGAATTGCTAAAAAAGAAAAACTAGTTCCAGAATTTGAAATGAAAAAGGAAAAAGTATCTAAAGATAAAAAATCTAAAAATGGAAAAACTGAAGAAACAAAGAAAATCAAAGTTGAAGAAGTTGTTGTTGAAGATATTAAAGTAGAAGTAATCAAAGTTGAAGGAAAAGAACCAGGAGCAAAGTCAGAAACAGAACAAATTGCAAATGATGAAGAAAAAATGAAAGAGATTGAAACAAATGAAGCAGAAGAGGAGACATTGAAATGACTAGAATCAGCATGAAGACAATTAATCAATTAAACGAAAAAGATCTTAAAAGTAAAATACAAGAATCAAAAAGTGAATTATCAAAATTAAAAGTTGATGCTGCTAAAGGTACATTAAGAAAAGAAAGTGGAAAACTAAAACCAATTCGTCATGACATTGCAAGAATGCTAACAAGGTTAACGGAGATGAAAAAAGAGAAATGATTACTCCAGATAACATTACAGCTCATGAATTCATAGGATTACACACTGAAATTATTGAATCAACTAACCCACAAGTAGTAGGATTAAATGGGATGATTATGGATGAAACAAAATCAATGTTTAGAATTAACACAGAAAATGGTATGAAATCAATTGCAAAATCATCAAATCAATGGAAATTTTCAATTGAAAATAAAGATGTAATTGTGAATGGTTCTAGAATTTCAAAAAGATCATTTGATAGAATAGGGGCAAAACTATGACTAAAAATATTGGAATTAAAGTAAATGAACCAAAAAGAGAGTGTTCTGATAAAAATTGTCCATTCCACGGTGAATTATCAATCAGAGGAAAACTCTTTGATGGTAAAGTAACAGGTAACAAAGCAAAACAAACTATCACATTACAAAAAGAAGAGGCAATTTACTTTAGTAAATTCAAAAGATATGCAAGAGGTAAAAGTACAATTCATGCACACGTACCAGGATGTATTGATATTGAATCAGGTGATCATGTATTGACTGCAGAATGCAGACCAATATCAAAATCTGTTTCCTATGTAGTAGTTGAGGTTAGATCATAATGGCAAAACAAGCAGGTAAAGGAGTAGAAGAATTCCGTCCATATGTTACAAGATCAATCCCAGTTGGCGCAAATATTGTATGTGCAGATAATTCAGGTGCAAAAATTTTAGAAATCATTAACGTTCCAAGACATAAAACTAGAGCATCAAGACTTCCAGCAGCAGCTGTTGGTGACTTTTGTAACGTTGTAGTAAAAAAAGGACCTGCAGAATTAAGAAAACAAGTGTATGGTGCAGTAATTGTTAGACAAAAATATGCAGTTCGTAGATTAAATGGTGTAAGAGTTTGTTTTGAAGATAACGCAGCAGTATTAATCACTCCAGAAGGAGAAACAAAAGGAACAGACATCAAAGGACCAGTTGCAGCAGAAGCTTCAGAAAAATGGCCAAGAGTAGCTAACTTGGCATCAATGGTGGTATGATAAAATGAAACCAACAAAAATGCGCAATAAACAAATTTTCCAGGCAACATTACAAAATAGAAGTAAGCAAATGGGAAGTGCATTATCAAAAGATCTACATAAAAAATATGGAAAAAGAAGTGTTCGAGTAATTGAAGGAGACCATGTTACAATTCTTAGAGGTGAATTCAAAGGAGTTGATGGAAAAATAACTCAAATTTCTACTGAAAAACTCAGTGTTGCAATTGATGGAGTAAAGAAAGAAAAAACAAAGGGAGATAAATTTGATGTCTATATTCATACATCAAACCTAGTAGTTACATCACTAAACTCAAGTGACAAATGGAGAATTGCAAAACTTGAAGGTAAAGATACTAAAAAACAACCAAAAGAAACTACAGTTAAAGAGACAAAAAAAGAAGCCCCTAAAGAAACAAAAGTAGCAAGTAAAACCGAAAAAAAGGAAGATGATAATTAATGGTAAGTATTGCAGGTAGTAAAAAACTCAAACGACAAATGGCTCCATTGTTTTGGGGAATTACAAGAAAAGATAAAAGATTTGTAGTTACTGTAAAACCAGGTCCACACAAAAAAGGTTATTCTATTCCAACTGCAGTATTTCTAAGAGATACATTAAAGATAGTTACAAGTCTTAGAGAAGCTAAAACTTCAATTTATTCAGGTAGAGTAAAAGTTGATGGAGTAGTTAGAAAATCACTTCATCACGCAATAGGATTAATGGATGTAGTAGAATTACAAGATGTTTCAGATATCTATCGTCTAGTTCCAACAGAAGGAAAAATTCTAAAACCAATTAAAATTAAAGAAGCAGAAAAAACAAAGAAAATGGTTAGAGTTTCAACTAAAACAACAATCAACAAAGGAAAAACACAGATTGGATTCCATGATGGACGTTCAATAATTTCAGATACTAAAGTAAATGTTGGCGATACTTGTTTAATTCAAACTCCAGATGTAAAAATTCTTGAAGTAATTAAATTAGAAACAGGCAATAATGGTTTAGTTACACGTGGAGTTAATTCTGGTCAAATTGGAAAAATTGAAGCAATTGAAGAGGGAACATTCATCCTACCAAAAAGAGTGATTCTTGCATTAGGTGATAGAAAAATTGAGATTCCAGCAGATATTATTATGCCAATTGGTAAAGGGGAGCCAGTAATTCAAATAAAGTGATCATATGTCTCAAACAACAGAATCCCCAATGAAGAAAATTACTCTAGATAAAGTAGTTCTTAACATGGGCGTAGGTAAATCAGGCGACATTATTCAAGTTGCAAAAAGAGCACTAGAACAAATTTCTGGTAAAAAACCATCAACTCGTAATGCAAGAGAAACACAAAGAGATTGGGGAGTAAGAAAAGGAGAACCAATTGGTGTTGCAGTAACAGTTCGTGGGGATGATGCAATAGTATTACTAAAAAGATTGTTAGAAGCTAAAGGTAATTCAATTAATGGTAAATCATTTGATAACTTTGGCAACTTTTCATTTGGAATTAATGAACACATAGATATTCCAGATGTAAAATATGAACCATCAATTGGAATTTTAGGATTAGGAATTTCAATTGCATTAACTAGACCAGGTTATGGAATTAGAAAAAGAAGTAAACATAAAGCAAGTGTTGGTAAATCACACGTAATTTCTAATCAAGAAGCAAAGGATTATCTAGTTAAAGAATTTGGAGTGACAATAGCATAATGGCAAAAGATAGATCCTACGAATTTACAGGAAGAAAAAAACACGACTTTGGTAGAGGTTCAAAATGGTGTAAAAGATGCGGAGATTATACAGCAGTTATTCAAAAATATGATTTAATGTTATGTAGACGATGCTTCAGAGAAGTAGCAACATCTTTAGGGTTTAGGAAAAATCGATGATATAGTATGCCTTCAACTAATGTTTTAGCAAATTTGTTTGTAACACTATACAATAACGAAGCAAGAAGAAATACTGCATGTACAATTCTTCCAACATCTAAACTAGGAGTTGAAGTTCTAAAAACACTTCAAAAAGATGGGTATGTTGGTGAATTTGAGCAAATTGATGATAAAAGAGGAGGAAAATTCAAAATCAAACTATTAGCAAAAATTACAAAATGTGGAGCAATTTCACCAAGATTCAAAGTTAAAACGGATGAATACAATAGTTGGGAACAACAATACTTGCCTGCATATGACAGAGGAATGTTAATTGTTACAACTAACCAAGGCGTAATGTCACATCATGAAGCAGTACAAAAAGGAATTGGAGGATTTTTAATCGGATATGTCTACTGAGCAATTAGAGAAATTTCAAGATCAAGTAGATATTCCAGAAGGAGTAAAAATTTCACAGAAAAAACACATGTTAACATTTGAAGGACCACTAGGTAAAACCTTCAAGAGTTTTAGAACCATACCAGTTACTATCGAACTTGCTGAAAACAAAGTTATGCTAAAAGCAATAGGATCTAAAAAAAGAGACTATGCAATATTACATACTGCAAGATCATTGATCAGAAATATTTGTGAAGGATTAATTGTAGGATACACAATAAAAATGAAAATTGTTTTTGCACACTTTCCAGTTACAGTAAAAGTAGAAGGTAAAGATATTATCATTGAGAACTTTCAAGGAGAAAGAGCACCAAGAAAGACACGAATTGTTGGAAATACCAAAGTAGTTCCTAAAGGTGAAGATGTTATTCTTACAGGTGAAGTTTGGACAGACATTACACAGACAGCAGCAAACATTGAATTAAAAACCAAAGTGAAAAACAAAGATCATAGAGTTTTTCTTGATGGTGTTTATGCGTATGAAAAGAAAAAAGGTTTAGATAAATAGAATTTTCAAATTTTTCTCATGACCCTTGATCCTGAATTTGTAAAACAGACTACTGATTTAATTGTAAATACTTTAGAATTATACCAAACAGCAGGAGTATCTCCAAGAATTGGAGAAACATGGGATTGTAAAAATATCGGAGATTTTTTGTGTGGATTCTTTGTTGGTGAAATGGTAGGTTCTGCACTCAGTGCTTTTCAAATTGTACATCAAAGAGAACCAACTGCAGATGAACATTTAGAGATAATTGAATTAGTTGAAAGTCATTCAAATGAAATCAAAGAATTTTTTGCAAAATTCAATTAGACTTTACCAATTATCACTTTACCCTCATAGTCGTAAAGATTAAATCACTTTTACCAAGGAACAAACTTGTGCCTCCCTAGCTCAGCGTGGTAGAGCATCCGGCTGTTAACCGGATGGTCACCAGTTCAAGTCTGGTGGGAGGCGCTTCTTATTTCTAAACTCGAGTTTTGAAACATTATTTTTTGATACATGTAACATAATTACAAGTCTGAATCAAGTATATTTCTAAATTCGAATATAGAAACATTGATCTGTTGAAAGTAATTGGTGTACTCTATTAGACAACATAGATCTAATAGATGATCGCATATCTAGTATAATGCAGGAGGTTTACATTGGTCAGAACTAGAAGGGCCAACAGATATTGTGTTGATTGTAGTGCAAGATTGGTGTATTATCCAAGATTATCAAATCCAAAAGCACCAAATGAACACAGAGTACTAGTTTATGCATGCCCTGATTGTACAGATGACTTTGAAAAACCAAAAATGTTTTCAATTAAACGCAATCAAGTAGAGGATCCACTAGAAACAGTAGAAATAGAAATTACACAGTTACAGAAAAAAGTGATTATCGCAAAATAATTGGAATTAAAATGTCAGAATCTGAAAAACCAAGAAGTAATGCATGGTATTTGTTGCCAATATTTTTTGGAATAATTGGCGGAGTAATTGCATTTTTTATCATACGGGGAGATGATCCAAGGAAAGCAAGAAACTGTCTTTATTTAGGAATAATTTTGATGTTTATTGGCATAATTTTCAACATTATTCTTTCATCATCAATTCCAGAGTTAGATTCAGGATTTAATGTCAATGTTTGACATATTGAATTGATTTTCAGGTAGTAATTTTAATTATTTCTAAACTCGAATTTAGAAATATATTAAATTTAGACCTGCAAGTATCGTAATTTAGAATCATATAGAACTAGTTTGAATTAATTTCATGAGTGCAGCTAGAATGCGAGACAATATGGAAAGATGGCTAATTCATGAAGGTCATAAATTTGAAGAGGTAAAAAATCCAGAAAATTCTTTTCAAATTCTAGTAAAACATGCAGGTCAATACGATATCCCTGTAGAAATATTTGAACCAAAAGCACAGCCAGGAATTATAGTAATAGGTGCCAAAGTAGTAATGAAAACTAAACAAATTTCAAGATACTTGGGTTTTACAGAAGCAGAGAAAAAGAGATTTGAAACTAGAGTTTTAGATTTTTGTAATTCTATTGAAGCAATTAGTAAAGTAATCACAGAAGATGGAAAACAAAAAATCGGAGTTTATGTTGTATTAGATGATAAAGAAAATATCAATCAACAAAGTGTCTTTAATGCAATAGATAGTGTATCAGAAATGCATGAAAAAACATCCAGATTTTTAATGAAAACATTCTAAAAAATAGACGATTTATCAGTTCTACGTGGGCCTTATATCGAAAATTCACCAGTATAGAGTATGAAAACAACAGTTTTTACAAAAAAACCCGTAGAAAAGCAGAGTTCAAAAGTAAATTTTTTACAAAACCAAATTTTGAAATTCAAGGCTTCAAAGAATAAAGTATTTGTTTTGACAGCAATTGCAACAGTGATGGTGTTTATAAAATGAATATTTTCAACATATTATTCAAACACACAGCAAAGAATTATGAGATCAATGTTAGCATCAATGTCAGCAAACTCAAACTAGAAAATACAACATCAAGATGGGAGATGATTCAAAATTGAATTTGCTCAAAATGATAGATGAAATTCTAGAAACATATGAAAAAACAGAAGGTCAACCACAATGAGCAATGTTTTCAAAGTAATGGGGGTTGTATTGGCAGTACATTTCATTGTGAAAACAGTTCAAAAAGAACTAAAACAATTTGAAGCGTAGATGGCAAACAACACCTCTTTTGGGGGGGATACCCCCCGGTTTTATTCAAATATTTAATGAGATTATATTAATTTCAAAAAAACGTTAATTTGATCAAATCTGCATAATCCTGCCTAGGCGTTAAACCCCCCCTCAAAAATAGGTGAGATAGGCATAATGTGATATTTTCAGAAATAGGCGTTTAGATGGGGGGTTGAACACTTGTGCCTAGCTGGAAAAGGCAACGGTAATTCCACCAAGGTCTCCCAGTAAAACATAGGTGATCTTTTGTACTCGTGCCTAAATGTTAAACCCCTCAAAAAAGACCAAAAATTGGTCAAAAATACACATTTTTTGGTGTAAAAAGTGCTGAAAACATCCCCCACAAAATTGTGCAAAAATGTGGTTTTTTGTGCAATTTTAGATCATATGAAATTGAGAAAAAATGCTAAAAATCGAGATTAAACTATATACCAAAAAAATAGCAAATTATTCATGGTAAGGTTTGGGGCAGTAATTGTAATTGGGATAATAATTGCAACAATGGTTGCTGGAATGTACACATATTCCCTATACCAAACAAACTACATCACAGCAAATGCTGGTGAAACCGTGATAGTCGGGCCAGTGCAATATGTGATATCTTTTGAAGGAACACATGAGGGCAATAAAGAAACAACACCAGAAAACACATTTGTAATGATTAGTATTTCTGCAGAAAATATCAGTGAAGAAAAAACAGTAATTTCAGGAGGACAATTCTTTATTGTTGATGAAAAAGAACAAAAACACAAGGCAGTTTACGGTCCATTTTCATCAAAAGAACTAGGTCTAGAAGGGTTAGACCCAGGAAAACCAATTGAGAGAACTACACAATTTGATATTCCATTTGATGAAGATAGTTTATACAAAATAATTATTCGACCACAAAAAGACCAATCAACATTAGATACAGCTGTAATTTGCATTACAAATTGTTGATCGGAGTTTTTAGAAAATAAAAAAAGTGTCAAATTATACTATTGTTAGCATAGTATTGTGTGACGTTTACCATATAACACATATGATTTTGGCAAAAAGCTATGGCAATATCTAAAGCCAAAAGAGCAGAAGCAGCTAAAAAAGCAGCAAGAACTCGAAAGAGAAATGCAGCTAAAAAAGCAGCTGAAGCAGTAAAAGCAGCAGCATCTCGTAAGAGAAAGGCAGCAGCAACTCGTAGGAAAAATGCAGGTAAAAGAGCAGCACCAAAACGTCGAGCAGCTCCAAAGAGAAAGGCAGCTCCTAAGAGAAAAGCAGCAGCTAAAAGAAAAGCAGCTCCAAAGAGAAAGGCAGCAGGAAAACGCAAAGCCGCTCCAAAGAGAAAGGCAGCTCCTAAGAGAAAAGCAGCAGCTAAAAGAAAAGCAGCTCCAAAGAGAAAGGCAGCAGGAAAACGCAAAGCCGCTCCAAAGAGAAAGGCAGCAGCAAGACGTCGTCGTTAAGCCCTGTCTATACATCCTTTTTTATAATTCACATACTTGATTTGTTATGTTTCTAAACTCGAATTTAGAAATATTCTAAACTATCACTCTTGCATCTTTAATTCAGGTAAGATGAAAACCTTGTCAGGTTTTATTTTTAAAATAATCCTTTTTTCATCATCACGCTTGAAGGGGTATTTTTCTCGACCCATGTATTGTTGGGTTAGTGTATCTGCATGAGAATAATCATAATCAGGAATTAATTCAACAACTGTTCCACGAATTGTTGTCATATCAAGAGGATTATCTTTTGATACAACTGAAACTGCAACACGAGGATCACGTAAAATATTTTTGTGTTTTATTCTGCCTTCTGCAGTATTTACCAAAATATAACCATCATCATAATTTGCCCAAACAGGAGAGACTTGTGGAGAACCATCCTTCATTACAGTTGCAATAAAGACTAAATTCTTTGCAGAAAATAATTGGATTACTTTATCATCCATTATTTTTTGCCGTTCTCAAATACATTAGTCATGGCACGATTCATAATCTCCATTACTAAATATTGAGAATATCCTTCAGATTTTTTGCCCTTTGATTTTGTAGTTTTTGGGGTTAATCCTTTGAGAATTTTTTCAATTTTATCAGATGTGTTATCAATGACTTTAGAATACGTGGAATCAAAATCATCAGGAGTTTGAAAATCCAACAGTTTTGTTGATGTACTGTAAAATTTTGTGATTGCGCCTCGGGATTCCTCAATTCGAGCAATTTCAATTAGACCCGATTCTTTTAGAATATCTAAATGATGTCGAATAGTAGTAAGTGCTTTTTTTATTCCAGATTTTTTTAGAGCAGTACAAATTTGGTCAGCTGATAATGCTTGACGGTACAATAGCTCTACAATTTTTGCACGTGCAGGGTCTTCAATTGCTCGTGCGTGTTCAATACTTGTCGTAACAATACGATTTACTTTGATTTGCTTTTCTAGTAAGGTTGACATGCTGATATTACCTTTAGAAACTGATCTAAAAGATCCTTGTATCACATTTTTTTGCCTAATCGCATCAATTTTTTCTGATTCTAAAAAATATGATACCGTTACTAAAATTATTGTATATGATTTGAAAATATATGTACCAATACTAAAATAATCATAATGCATCTAATAATTATCGGACCACTATGAGATACATAGTATTAGTAATGAAAATATTGTAACGGTTTTAAAAATATCGTAAAATATCAAAAAAACCAAATTCTGAAAAGATATGTCTGAAAATGACGAATCAAGGTATGATTTACATTATCATCAAAAAATTAATTCGAGTTGAAAGTTAGCTTCTAGTCAACACACAATGAAGATAGAGTGTTATGGTGAAGTTTCTGAAAGTTTTTCAAAAGCTGTAACATAACGTTGTGTCATTTTTGAAATAATTTCTTGCGGGATTTGAGGAGCTATAGGTTCTTCACCTTTTTCACGGGCATCATCGAATTGTTTTTGAAATCCATTAGCAGTTAACCAATCACGTAAGAGTTGTTTGTCATATGCTTCTTGAATTTTACCAACCTCAAAGGAATCTTTAGGCCATAAACGATATTCATCAGGACCAATGGAATCACCCAAAGTAATTTTTCCATTTAATAATCCAAATTCTAATTTTAAATCAGCCAGAATAAACCCAACACCATCAGCAATTTCTGCCATCTTTTTGTAAATAGAAATTGATGTTTTCTTTAACCAATCAAATTGTTCTTCAGTTACAAGATTCATTTCAAGTGCTTTACTTTTGTCTATAGGAATATCATGTTCTGACTTTGTTGTAGGATCAAAAATTGGTTCAGGTAATTTTGCAGCCATTGTAGTATCAGTACCATCAGGAACTGTAACTTCACCTTTTTTCCATCGATTAATCAAACTGCCATAAAAATAACCTCGAACTACACATTCTATTGGAAGCATTTTCATTTTTTTTACAACAATTTCATTATCGGATTCTCGCCGTACAAAATGATTTGGTACATCTAGTTTATCAAACCAAAATTCTGCAAATTTGCATAAAACTTTGCCCTTTTCAGGAATATCTTGATTAAATTTTACATCAAATGCTGAAACCCTATTTGAAAATTTGAATAAAATGGTATCATCATCTACATCATAGAGATCCTTTACTTTACCACTGGTTAGAAACTTCAATGATATAGGCACTAATTTATCGGATTTAACTGCTAGGGAAATTTATGGTCCAACCAGATTTACTAAAAAAGTAAAAGCGATCTTTTTTTCTAGAAACTATATTTCTTGAACTCATGAAATTTTCTAAAATTTTTATCATTTCAAAGAAATGGGTCAACATATGTATCGATCAAAGTAATCGACATTTACTCGGCACATATTTCTCAAATTAGGTTTTTAGAGAATTCATGAGAACAGTCAATGATGAGTTAGATAATTGGCTATCAAAGACTGAGGAGTATTTTGAATCATCCAAAAATGAGACAAAGTTGAAACATATTGCATTATATTTTGATGATAATCTTTTGAATTAATTTCAAATAATTATTTTATATCAACACCATTCCAAAATGCCACCATTCCTTTGATTTTTGAGGCAGCATCATTTGGTTCTGCATAATACCATGCACAATCTTTGTTTGTTTTTCCATTTATTGTAACTGAATAGTAATTTGCCATCCCTTTCCAGCCACAAAATGTAGTTAATTCAGTTTTGGAATAAAATTCTTCTTTAATTGAATCAAATGGAAAATAGTGATTTCCCTCAACTATTACAGTATCATCACTTTCTGCAATTACTACTCCATTCCAAATTGCTTGCATATCCTATTCTCCCTTCATCTCAGAACGAGTTTTAAATTCAGGTTTGATTCCCAGGGATTCATAATTACCAGATGAGCAGGTAAAACACATAGAATCAGTTGGAATTCCAACAGCTGCTGCCAAATTTTCAGCATCATTATACCCCAAAAAGTCAGCGCCAATACTTTTTCGCACCATCTCAGTAATTTCTTGTTGATTCAGTTCTTTACCATCAGAAAATGTTGCAAGTTCTTCTTGAGAAGGGAAATCAATTCCAGCATAACATGGGAATTTAATTGGAGGATACGTTATCACCATACTAATTTTTTTAGCACCTGCTCGTCTCAATGCTTTGATAATTGCCTTGGAACTAGTTCCTCTAACTAGACTATCATCAATTACTACAACATGTCTACCTTCGATAATTTCTTTAATTGGAATAATCCATCTGTTAATCTCTACTCTATCTGATTGATGTGGTTCAATGAAACTTCGTAATGGACCTTTCTTACTGTATCTATCTTTTAGTAATCCTTCATCAAAAGACACCCCGAGTTCTTGTGCATAACCTAATGCTGCAGGTCGTGCAGAGTCAGGAACAGGTATTACTAAATCAGCATCAGGTATTGGGAATTTCTTTGCTAAAAATTTACCAATGTTTTTTCTTGAAACATAGATGTTTTTACCCTCCATGTTACTTGATGGATGTGCAAAATATGTAAATTCAAAAGAGCAATGTGCACGTTTTGGTTCATCTG
>Ga0209992_10003921_pt1 | contig 12118 bp, 12 predicted proteins | sample 2SBtaG_2_FD_182564 | JGI IMG/M metagenome (GOLD analysis project Ga0209992, IMG submission 182564) | Deep subsurface microbial communities from Kolumbo volcano to uncover new lineages of life (NeLLi) - 2SBTROV12_ACTIVE470 metaG (SPAdes)... | ecosystem: Environmental > Aquatic > Marine >... | reverse complement strand
GGCCTGAAACTTTATGAGGGTTCTAGTGTCTTGGAGCTTGCGGCTTGTGGCTTGAAGCTTGAGGCCTGTAGCTTGGGGCTTGAGGCTTGCCGCCAAAAGTTATATTCGCTTGGCGCTTGAAGCTTGAGGCTTGGTGCTTGGGTCTACCGGGCCCTGGTTTATACTTTCTTTCAGGATAACCGTTTTCACGGCACCATGCATTATGTATGTTATGGATCTCTCTAGAATATTTTGATGGTTTAGTGTTGGCCATATGCTACATTCTTAACTTCAGGATTCCAGCATGCGCGGCAATCCTTGCATTCATTGTCTTGAGTCGGTGCCGGGCACGTTGCGCCAGCTGTTACGACTGTCGACGTGTTAGGCCATGATTCAGGCGCTGTTTGATTTACCATTGGAGCGGAGAATCTTATAACTAAATTTTGGGGACATTGTGGCAAAAAATGCTTGATCCATGCTTCACGTGTGGGCAGCCAGTGCCGGGTCTCCGGTGTTAGCTTGCACACGGCAAAGATCTTAATAAGATGTGCTTCATCTTGTACATCGCCGGAATCATGCCAGCGGAATACCTTCGACTTCTTGCTGTTGATCAGAAGAGCCATGGCCCCGGTCCAGAGTGGATGCTTGACGCTGGCCAGTCTCCTGTATTGTGCTTCCTGAACTACCTTGAACACGTAACAACCCTTGAGAGCGTAGCAGCCCTCGCAGGTGCTGCCCTTAACCTTCACCAGCTTGGAGCCTGTCTTGCATTCTTTAGCCGGTAGACCGTAGGCCCATCCTGGCATCTTAGAAGGCTTGCTCAGGCCTCCGACTAGTTTTAGAGCTTCACTTGTTTTCATATTATACCTTTCTATCTTTTGTTGTATCAAGTTTTAATGCTTCTGTAAATAAATTTGATCTAGTTACAGTCACGCCAGGAGCTTGCTGCTTGGCGCTTGCGGCTTGGCGCTTGTCGCTTATCTCTTTAAAAAATTTTCTACAGCTCTTCAGGTACGCGGCCGGCAGCTGGTCATGGTCCTCTGTGAACCATGGCAGCAAGTCGTTGTGTTTAATTCTTTTATTTTTTTTCACCAATGTGTTGAACAACTTCCCACTCCCAGTTCTCAGGCATATCCCACTTCACTCCTTTACGAGTAACTTTGTCCACAGTGCAATCACCCCAAACTTCGATTTTAATTGTTACTTTTTTCTTTTCTTCTTTAATTAATGGTGCTTGTAGTGTCATATTTTTCCTTTCTGTTTACCTGTAGCTGTATTACCAGATTGTGGCAAGCTTGTGGCCTGACGCTTGCGGCTTGAAGCTCTTCTATCTAATTCAAGAAAAAACTTTTGGCAAGATTCTAAGTATGCTTTTGGCAGCGTATCATGGTCCTGAATGAACCAGGGTATCAAATCGTTGTGATCAATTCTTTTCATTCCATCCTTTCTGTTGTATCCTATACTATCCTAGAATAGACCACTTGTCAAGCTTGCCGCTTGAAGCCTGAAGCTTTTTCTTTCTGCCATATTCCTTGGCAGTCATGTTTAACGCTTGACGCTTGTAGACTCTGTTACCGCTCTTAATTTTGTAGTGAATATACTGTTTCCATGGTTCTATGGACATAGCTACGTCTGCTAGAAGACTCTTCACTTGGCCTTCTGTTGCCCGGTCCACTTCTATTATTATTTTTGTCATAATTCTCCTTTATCATTGTATTGTGGCAAGCTTGTGGCTTGAAGCTTGGCCAAGAAGCCAGCCGCGTTATTTAACGGAGCCTGCTCCAGCTTACTTGACCCCAGGTCCAGCTTAACAGAATGCCCGAAGGACTTACAACGTGGTGCACACTGGACCAGGGCTCAAGGGCGTAGGTGTACGTAGGCGAGGTTTCAGTATGCATCCTGTTACCCAGACGGCACCGTCTCGCGACCTATGTTATAGGGTTTATTTCCCCACTCCAAACGCCTTGACCCCAGATCCATTGAGTGCTGGCCAGTAGCAACGATCGTTTCCGCATAAGCTACACCACTCGGTCAATGGATCAGGGCTCAAGCCCTCCGTACAAGTGCAATACTCCGTAAGGGATGAGACCGAAAGGACTACAGGTAAGTGTTATAACAATTACGCTGTAATACTTAATTTAATATAGTGCTTGACAATCCTTTTGTCAAGGGATAGTGTGGGATAATTATTAACAACAGAAAGGACATAATGTCTAAAATACGTATGAACACCGAATACAGAAACAAGTTATTCAATAGAATAAAAGATGTATTCGAGAAAGAAGAAACGCAAGAGCAACAAGCATTTCTACAAGCAAGAGAAGTATTTAATACTACTCAAAGAGATAGCTTTAATCTTGCAAGACAAGTAGTAGAGAGGTCTTATCCTAGTGATGATGTAGCCACACTACGAAAGTTTAAGAAAAAGTATGGCGATCCTTGTGATGTAGTAGCAAAAGATAAATGCTTTTACTTTGCACACAACGAAGATGTTGATGAGGACGGCGAGAAAACAGAAACGCAATCTCACTTTGACTTTGGATTGTTCGGCAATCTAAATGGCAACGAGAGTTATAGTAGTGGTGAGGATAGTATGCACTTTGCTCACGCATATTATAGAGAGGAACTTAAAGCAAAAGGTTTAAACCCAGATATAATTGCACAGCAAAATGGCAAAGATGATAACCCACACAAAACTAAACACATTGATGCAAACAATAAGTTTTTGGGTAAAGGCAATAATTATCATAATGATAATGATGATAATATTGGTATGACTAAAACTTTCAACGAACCATTTTATTGTGATGTCATTGGAACTTCTCATTGTAGATCAAGAGCAATCGCTTGTACTAAAGATGAATACAATATCTTTTTGGCTTGGCGAAGTGCGAAAGCAAAAGTTGTAAGCACACACCAAACTTGGATAGATAGTATCATAAAACAAACTGACCAATTAAAAATTGGTTTAAAAGCATACAGGTATTTATCTGAGGGAATAGAACTTGCAACAGAATTAGGAATACAAGTTGATGAGGCAGAATTAGTGAGAACTAACTCTACTGGTCTTACAATCTACAATCCTAGTAATCTAGCAAGTATGATTAAAGGTATGAAAAATAAAAATCAAACAAGAGAGGATAAGATTAAGGCAAGACTACAATACGAAAAACAAAGTGTAAATTAAAATTTGACATATAGGACTATCTGTAATAGGATAGTCCTATTAACAGAAAGGACAAAATGTTTTATATAACTTACTACGCAAAAAAACATAACAAGTTTATCACGCGAAAGGGTCAGTATGATAAACCAGACGGAACGAAAGGAAAATCTTTTGTATCTAAACAAGGAACACCATGTTTAGTGTACTGGGATTTAGATAATGACGGTTGGCGAATGGCAACTGGCGAGGCAAAGGTTAGAACATGATTGAAATTACTTTTATAATAACAATAATTGCACTTGTCTTAATAAGTTGGAGATCATTATGATTGAACTATTTAATTTAATATTTGTAGAAAGCCCTCTCGGGCTTTCTATTATTCTGATAGTAGGAATTATTGCTATTGGAATAGAGGGGTATAGATCATCATGACTTGGATTATAATAATGTTGTTAGCATTTATTTTTGGAATGTGGAGTGTGTACAATGGCTGATTATATTTGGTGTCATGGTCCGAAGTGTCATACTTACTCAACGCAAGACAGGGTTCGAGGTACCAAGGGCTTTAAAGTTCTGAGAACTAGAAAAATAAAACAAGACACAGATCGAGCGTGGTATGACCCAAAGCATGCAAGTAATTATTTTTGTAGCAATGGTTGTCAAGGTGAGTTCTGGGCAGAACATGTTCAGCAAATCATTAGAATTGCACCACGTAACGAGCCGCTCGAAACACCGATCGAAGACCCTACAAAAAATACTGACAACCATTATTATTCAAGTTGGAATATAACTAAACGAGGGGTTGACACAGATAGCAATGTAGGATAATATAGGAACATGGAAACAAACAAAGATAACAAAGACTACACAAGACGCAATAGATTTACAGGTGAATCTATTGAACTAACAAAAGAGGAGAGCGAGAAACATGACGCTATCTTCGTTAACGAGGCACTAGCCACAATAGAAGACAAGGAACTAGGTACAGGCGGGTCTAAGTATTGGGATATTGTACGTAAAAATTTAGACTGGTTTAGGCAGCACAATGCTAAAGCCTACATGGTCTTACTAGACTAACAATCACAGGTTGTGCGGCCCCTGCGGGGCCGCTCTTCCCATACACATTAATAGAGGTACCAGCACAGGTTGCATTTTTGTTATGTACATACTGTTTATTTACCCCTGTAAAAAAAGGGGTCCCTATATAAACCCTTTATTGCTTGATTTGGACAGTTTTAGCCTGTAAAAACTTAATTGGTTCCAAAATCAACCTTAAAAAATTTTGCAAAAAAATTTATGGAAATAGACTTAGAAAAGATAAAAAAACTACCCCCTGACGTACGTAAAGACTTTATGAAGATGTACTTAAGGTTTAGTGAAAAAAAGAAAATATCCCATGTACAAGCTGATTTTTTAAGTTTTGTTAAACACATGTGGCCAGAGTTTATTGAGGGCCCACATCATAAAATTATTGCAGATAAATTTAACAAATTATCAAAAGGCAAAATTAAAAGATTAATCGTGAACATGCCACCAAGACATACAAAGTCCGAGTTTGCCAGTTCCCTGTTGCCTGCATGGATGATCGGGAGAAATCCAAAACTAAAAATTATACAAACAACCCACACGGGAGAACTAGCAATACGATTCGGGCGTAAGGCAAAGACGCTCATGGACTCAACAGAGTATAAAGAAATATTTCCAACTCGACTTAGAGAAGATTCACAAGCCGCTGGTCGCTGGGAGACTGCACAAGGCGGCGAGTATTTTGCATCAGGGGTCGGGGGTGCTATTACAGGTCGAGGTGCAGATCTACTTATTATTGACGATCCACACTCAGAGCAAGACGCTATGAATCTTACAGCACTAGAGCGAGCATACGAGTGGTATACATCAGGACCACGACAACGTTTGCAGCCAGGTGGTGCAATTGTTTGTGTTATGACAAGATGGAACGTAAAGGATTTAACGGGTATGTTATTGCAATCACAAAAAGAAGCAAAAGCAGATAATTGGGAACTTATAGAGTTTCCTGCAATTATGCCGTCAGGCAAACCGGTTTGGCCAGAGTATTGGAAGCTAAAAGAGTTAGAAGGTGTTAAAGCATCTATCTCTGTTGGTAAATGGAATGCACAGTGGATGCAAAACCCTACATCTGAAGAAGGTGCCATTATAAAACGAGAGTGGTGGAAGGAATGGGAACATGATTTTATGCCAAAGCTACAACACGTTATACAATCTTATGATACAGCGTTTATGAAAAAAGAAACGGCCGACTATTCTGCAATTACCACATGGGGCGTGTTTCGAGAGTCAGAGGATAAACCACCAAGTTTGATATTAGTTGATGCCATCAAAGAACGATTAGAATTTCCAGAATTAAGACGTAAAGCATTAGAACAGTATAAGTATTGGCAACCAGAAACAGTGTTAATAGAGGCAAAAGCTAGTGGATTACCACTTACCTATGAACTTAGGAACATGGGTATACCGGTTGTAAACTTTAGTCCGTCAAAAGGTAATGATAAGCATACACGTGTAAATTCTGTTGCACCTTTGTTTGAATCTGGTATGATATGGGCTCCGACTCATAAGAATTTTGCGCAGGAAGTTATTGAAGAATGCGCAGCATTTCCTTATGGCGATCATGATGACTTAGTCGATTCTATGACTCAAGCTGTCATGCGATTTAGACAGGGCGGCCTAATCCCTCACCCAGAAGATTACAAAGACGAAAAAATTATAAAAACTAAAAAGGTTTATTATTAATGGCTGTCACAAGTGGAATAACACTAATACAAAAACTACAAAAGTTGTTTGGTGCAAGAGCTGTGTCCGATATGATGGGACGAACAACTAATGTGCAAACATTAGCTCAAGGCACTAACAATCCTTTTGCTCGTCAATTTAGTAAAAAATATCTTGCAAAAAATCCAGATGGTGTAGATGAAGCAGCACAATCTATATTAGAAAATATGCAGTTTGCTTTTGGTAACAAAAACATACAGCAGATGAAGAATTTTGAAAACAACGTTGATACCTTGTACAATCTAAAATTTCCACCTAAACCTGCAGAGGCTAAAGTTGTAGATATAGGCACCAAGAAACAAGTAACAGGAAAAGGTTTAGAGTCACTAAAAGACGATTTAGGTTTACCAGAAGATATCCCGCCAACCAGTCCTTTAGGTGAAAGTATTACAAAAGCAAAAAAAGCAGATAAATATACTGATCTTCAAGCAAAAGCATACAGTGCTAACATTGAATCTTTTAGAAGACCTATTGTTAGACAGATATTGTTAAATGATACCAAAATAAATTTACCAAAAGATGTCAGAGAATCTTTGCTAATGAAAACTGATTTACAAAGAGGGGCTGATCCTGAAATGGATCCTTTAAGATTATTAAATGAATATTATGATGTTGACCTTAAAAAATTAGAGGAGCTAGAAGACATTAGATTTACAGCAGGTGATGAATTTGAAGCAGCAGATATTTTTCTTAAAAAAGGTGGACTAAAACCTAAGAAAACTAAAACAGTTGAAGATTTTGCAGATGAAGGTGACTTTGATCCAGGTGGCATGGCACAAGGAGGAAGAGCAGGTTTTAGTGGTGGTGGTATAACTGGTATAGCAAAACTATTAAATTTTTTACAAGGTAAATTGGGAAAGAAAGCAATTACAACCGCAGATAAAATAGACCGTCCTGAGTCAGCATTGAATAGAGATATGTTTAAAGAGTTTAATGAAAGAGTGGCTAGAAAAACTTTAAATGTGCCTGAAACTCCATTAGGATTTAAACTAAGCAGAGAAAGATTGTTAAAAAATTATCCTGAAATAGATGAAGATTTTGCAAATCAAATTATGACCATGGATAGAGATATGCAAATAAGAATAATTGAAATGCTTAAAGATAGAAGAAAAAATCCTACAGCTTATGATAAATTGTTAATGGAAAAAGGAGACAGTTTAGATTTTCAAGGTGAATTTGATAGATCAGTTAGAAGAAGCAAAAATGCAGATGGCGGCGTCGTAGGACAACTGCACATGAATGATGGTGGTAGAGTCGGATTAAAAAAAGGCGGACCACCAAATCCAGGCAGAAGAAATTTTATGAAACTGATGGCGGGTCTAGCGTCTATACCTATTGTAGGTAAATTATTTAAAGGCGCTAAAGTTGCAAAAACAATTGTACCAATTAAAAACGCATCAACAACTATGCCTGCATGGTTTCCAAAATTTGTAGATAAATTTATAAACAAATCTGTTGGTACAAAAATAGATGCAGATATTACGGAATTTAAAAATTCTGATTTACCAAACGTTAAAATAACAAAAAGTGATGATGGTCGAATAATTGTTGACGGAAACAATGAATATAATGAAGGATATCAGATAGAATACCGACCACCAGGATATGAAGTTATAGACGAGACAACAGGTAAAGCTGTTAAAACACAGGGAGAGTTTGAAGCTGTAGAAGGAAGGCATGTTGCATTAAGTCCAGAAGATTATGACACTGAGGCTTTTTTTGTAGACGATTTAGATGAACTTACTACAATTGATGTAGCTGAAATGGAAAAATATACTACAGGCAAAGTAACAAAAACAGTTAAAGATGCTTTTGGTGCAGATACGAAAGTAAAAAAAGGCGTACGTGATTACGACATGGCTGTTGGTAGAGCAGAGAATGAAGCAGATGTATTAAGAGATGCTGATTTATTAGATGAAGATTTAGCCAAAGGCGGACTAGCCGGTCAATTAAATTTATAATGGATATTTTTGAATACATAGACAGAGTTAAAGCTAACTTTGATAAAAAACCTGAGCCTAGATACAATATGAAAAAGTATTTTATGGGTGGCTTGGCAACACCTAAACGTGGCTTGGTCGATGAACCAGGAAGTTATGCTGGTGAACTACCTAAGAGTCTCTCTGATCTAACAGAAGTTTTTGGTAATAGAATAAGATTAAAATCTATAGGTGAGAATGCTGGCAAGATTGCTCTTACTACTTCTGATGCAACTGCTGGTTATGGTACTAAATATTATGACAACAACGAAGCAGGAATAAAAAAACTTAGAAAGATAGCTGAAAATGCAATAGCGAGAAATAACCCACGTACTAGTGAAAAAGCGCTAAAAAATATTAAAGAGTTTGAAGAAAGAACTGGTCTTAAACACAAAGACTTTTCTGTAAGTTCACAAATTAAAATTGAAAAAGGCAAAAAAAATGTTGGAAAAAATATATTACTTAAACAATTTGAAGAATCTAAAGAAGGTCAAAAAATAATTAAAGATTTTGAAGAAAAAACAGGAAAAAAATATGAGGATCAAGTGGATTCTACTAGAAGAAAGATATTAAAAAAAACTTATACATTTAAAGCCAATATACCTTTTGATGATCCTACTAGATTTAAAGAAATAAAAGATTTTATTAATAACACTAAAAAAACATTTGGCTACCTTCCAACTAGAGCAGAGATCAATAATCATTTTGTAGAAACAAAAGGAACTAGATACGAAAACCAAATAGATTATTATGTCAATAAAACAAAAATAAAACTACCCAAAGGTCAAGGTGCGGGTGCTGTTATAAATTTAGAGAACAGAATAAAAAAACTTTTAAAAAATAAAACTATTACAAATATTTTAGATGAAGGAAGATTCCCTACAAATTCTGTAATTAAAAATATTTTAAAAGTTGATCCAACAACAGCAGGAGACACTGCTTTTGATTTAGCGAAAACTTTGTCTGGAGAGAGAGAAATTAGATTTTTTAAAGCTCCAACTAAATATAAAAAAATTGCTCAAAAATACGTTACAGAAAATGTAGGAAACGTTTATGACCCAAAAAGAAGATTTAGAAAAGAAAGAGGTTATTACGAAAGAGGTTTCTCAAAATTATTAAATTTACCAAAAAATATAGGTAGCATAAGACAAGATATAATTAATAAATTAAAAAAAATTATTCCTGAAATGAAAAATTTGTCTGTAGACGAAATAGGAAGCATAACAAGCTCAATGAGAACTGGATCTGGACCTTATGCTATATTTGGACAAGTTATAGACAAAGATTTTAACACTGCAAAAGGATCTCTTATAGATGCTAAAAAAGGAATATTAGAAAATAAATTAATTAACCTCGCTAAAAATAATCCCGAAAGATTAAGATTACAAAAAAATTACAACGAACGAGTAGATCAATTTGAATTTAACGCTAACAAAAATAATCCTATTAAAAAAGTAAAAGGATTAAAATTATCTTTTAAGCCTCCTTCAAAAACTGTAAAAAACAAAAAAGTTTATAATCAATATAAAGATTTATTTGATGCGCACTATGAAAAGTATGGTTATTCTTTTGAAGTTCCAGCAGATAGAGATTCTATTGTAGACATATCTAAAAAACTAGACAACAAAGCTTTTCAAAATACAGTAAAAAATAGATTTAAAACTTTGATTGGTAAAGGCGGAAAATTTGGAGCGCTGGTTGGTGCAGGAACTTTGGCTGGCACAGGATTTGCTTTGGCTGATCAACCTAATGTTCAAGAAGCAGCAGAAAGCTTTCCAACAAAAACTGCAGCAGGTGCTGGACTCGCAGCAGCGACAGTTGGAACAAAAACAGGTAGAAATATTTTAGGCAAAACATTTAAAGGATTAGACAAAGGTGTGTTAAGGCCTTTAACAGCATTGGAAGCTCCATCACTAGCAGTTCCTCAATCAGCATATTATGTTGGAGATTTAATTGGCGATGTTAAAAGAGGAGAACAAACTGATGTAAAAGGCATGGATATAACTCTTCCAACAAGTTTATCATATGCTGCTGCTAGTAAAAATCTTGGTTTAGATTTATTTGCAGATAACGCAGGTAAAATTAAAAAAGCTTTAAGATCAGTAGTTCCTTTTAATCCTACACTACAGAACATAGCTAGGTTATCTAAAGGATCTGTGTTTGCAACACCAATTATAGAAACAGCGATACAAATATACAACGCTAAAAAAAGACTTGAAGATTCAAAAAAGAAATCAAGCGTATTTGAAGAAAGAATACCTACTTTACTTGGAGACGCACCTAAAAGTTATTATGATGAAATTATGTCAGAGTTACCCGAGGTAGACAGAATGGGCGCATCATCCGGCGGCATCGCATCTGGGCCACCACCTGAAAAAGGGCCACAATCTCAGGGCTTGGCTTATTTAATGAAAAATGGTAAGAGATAACGGAGAAAATAAATGGCAGAGATAGATAAAGCATTACCTAACAGTATTAGCGATAAAATTAAATTTCCTAACGAAAAGGCACTTCAAGCTGAACAGCAACAACAAACAGTTGACGCAATGAAGGAGCCTGCTGATATTTTAGAAAACCCAGATGGCAGTGTTGACATTAATTTTGATCCTACTGCAATGCAACCTCTTCAATCTGGAGACCACTTTGCTAATTTAGCAGAATTATTATCTGATGATATTTTAGACCCACTAGGTAGTCAGTTAGTAACAGACTACATGGAATACAAAACTTCAAGAAAAGATTGGGAAAGAGCTTACACAACAGGATTAGATTTATTAGGATTTAAATACGACGATAGATCAGAACCTTTCAAAGGTGCATCAGGTGCAACACACCCTGTATTAGCAGAAGCAGTTACACAATTCCAATCATTAGCTTACAAAGAATTATTACCTGCAGGCGGACCTGTACGAACGCAGATTATTGGCAAAGTAGATTCAGTCAAACAACAACAAGCTGATAGAGTTAAAGATTTTATGAACTATCAGATTATGGACAAGATGCCAGAGTATGAAGCAGAGTTTGACCAAATGTTATTTTATTTACCTTTAGCAGGATCTTCGTTTAAAAAAATTTATTACGATGAAATTATGCAGAGAACAGTTTCTAAATTTGTACCTGCTGACGATTTAGTTGTACCTTACACAGCAACATCATTAGATGATTGCGAATCTATTATTCACATAGTTCGTATGTCAGAAAACGAATTAAGAAAACAACAAGTAGGTGGTTTTTATAGAGACATAGAATTAAACCCTGCTCACATAAACGAGTCAGAAGCAGATAAAAAAGAAAGAGCATTAGAAGGAATGACAAAAGGACGAGACGAACGTCTTTATACGATTTTAGAATGCCATGTTAATTTAGATTTAGAAGGCTTTGAAGACATGGGCAAAGACGGTCAGCCAACAGGAATTAAACTTCCTTACATTGTATCTATAGAAGAAGGCACAAGACAAATTTTATCTATTAGAAGAAACTTTGAAGTAAACGACCCTATGAAAAACAAAATTGATTATTTTGTTCATTTTAAATTTTTACCTGGTCTTGGTTTTTATGGTTTTGGATTAATACACATGATTGGTGGATTATCTAGAACAGCAACATCAGCACTAAGACAATTATTAGATGCAGGAACATTATCTAATTTACCTGCAGGATTTAAAATGCGTGGAATTAAACTAAGAGACGAGTCACAAGCTATCCAACCTGGAGAGTTTAGAGACGTAGATGCTCCTGGTGGAAATTTAAAAGACGCATTTATGATGCTTCCATTTAAGGAACCATCACCAACTTTATTACAACTTATGGGTGTCGTGGTATCAGCAGGACAACGATTCGCTTCTATAGCGGACCTGCAAGTAGGAGATGGGAATCAACAGGCGGCAGTGGGCACGACAGTAGCTTTGTTGGAAAGAGGAAGCAGAACAATGTCTGCTATCCACAAAAGATTATACGCCTCGATGAAAAAAGAATTTAATTTAATGGCAAGAGTTTTTAAACTTTATCTACCCCCTGTATATCCATACGATGTTGTTGGAGGACAGAGACAAATTAAGTCAACAGACTTTGATGACAGAGTAGATATCCTGCCAGTTGCAGATCCAAATATATTTTCTCAAACACAGCGAATATCCCTCGCACAAACGGAATTGCAATTGGCAGCTTCAAATCCTAAAATGCATAA
>Ga0209992_10003918_pt1 | contig 12120 bp, 21 predicted proteins | sample 2SBtaG_2_FD_182564 | JGI IMG/M metagenome (GOLD analysis project Ga0209992, IMG submission 182564) | Deep subsurface microbial communities from Kolumbo volcano to uncover new lineages of life (NeLLi) - 2SBTROV12_ACTIVE470 metaG (SPAdes)... | ecosystem: Environmental > Aquatic > Marine >... | reverse complement strand
AGAAAAACTAGAAAAAGCACGCAAAAAACTAGTAAAACAAGGCTATTTATCTAAAAATTACACAAATTTAAAGTTAGGTGAGTCATTTTGGCCAGAACCTGACGAGAAAAACGGATTTCATTGGTCAACTGAAGAAATAATTCGTACAAAAAACAACACACCGCCATTTAAGTTTGATGCATTGTATGGTCAGGCCCCATCTGCAGAAGAAGGTAACATAATAAAACTAGATTGGTGGCAGAACTGGGAAAATCCAGACCCACCAGAGTGTGAATACATAATACAATCTTGGGATACTGCATTTTCTACACGAACAACAGCTGATTACTCTGCAATAACTACGTGGGGTGTGTTTACTAAAGGATTAGACATGCCTAACTTAATATTATTGGGGGCAGAAAAAGGAAGATGGGATTATCCGACACTTAGAGAGAAGGCAGTTAAGAAATATAACCAACACAATCCAGATTCTATACTGATAGAAAAAAAAGCTTCAGGTCAATCTTTAATACAAGACTTACGTTTAACAGGTTTGCCTATATTTGAGTTTCAACCAGACAGAGATAAAGTTGCCAGAGCATATTCTATAACATCTTTGTTTCATAACAGACGAATATTTGCCCCTTTTAAAAAAGATTGGGCTATGGAAGTTATAGATGAGACTAGAGCTTTTCCAGCGGGACTTCATGATGATTATATGGATACAGTTACACAAGCATTGATATGGATGAGAAATGGCGGATATGTTTCACATGGAGCTGATACTTGGCTTGACAAACGAGAGCAAGAGATTTATAATAGGGAGAGTAGAAAGTTCTACTAAAGGGGATACATGGCTATAGAAAAAAGAATAGAATTAGAAGAAGACGCATTACCTGAAGATATTGCGGCTGCCGAAGATATAACTCAAACACCAGACGGTGGAGCAGAAGTAACTTTAACAGATCAACAACAAATAAACGAAGCAGAAGCCATGGGTCTTATGGATGAAGAACCCATGATGATGGGTGACTTTGACGCTAACTTAGTAGAAACAATGTCTGAAGCAGACATTCAAGAAGTTTCAAAAAATTTACAAGAAGGCTATGATAGAGATAAATCATCAAGAGAAGAGTATGATGAAATAGCTGAAGAAGGTATAGAATTATTAGGTTTGAAATATGATGAAGGTGCTGGTGCATTTCCAGGAGCAAGTGGTGTTACACACCCAGTTCTTGCACAAGCAGTTGTAAAGTTTCAAGCTAAAGCATATAAAGAATTATTTCCAACTGAAGGCCCAGTTAGAACTAGAATTATGGGCACACAAACTCAACCTAAATTAGAACAAGCTAATCGTGTAAGACAATTTTTAAATTGGCAAACACAAATACAAATGCCAGAGTATGGCCCTGAGTTAGACAAGATGTTATTTCATGTAGCGCTATATGGAACAGCGTTTAAGAAAACTTCTTTTAATCCTGCATTACAAAGACCAGTTACAGAATTTATCAAAGCACAAGATTTTTTTGTAGATTATTTTGCGTCTGATTTAGAAAGTGCAGAAAGATATACTCATAAATATTTAATATCTAAAAACGAAATTAAAAAAATGCAAATAGCAGGAATGTTTGTAGATGTAGATATTGATGCAGATTACGGAGTAGAACAAAGTTCTGCTGATGAAACTTCCGATGAAATTGTAGGTGTTTCTAAACCAGGAGAAAATGATGATTATGTAGAAATATTAGAAATGCATACTAATTTAGATTTACCTGGTTATGAAGATCAAGATGGTATTAAATTACCATACATTGTTCACATGACTGGAGATGGAACAGTTTTAGCAATTAGAAGAAATTATGATCAAGAAGATCCAATGCGTAAAAAGAAAATGTATTTTACACATTACACAATGATTCCAGGTTTAGGTTTTTATGGTTATGGTTATATACACTTAATTGGTGGATTAACCAAAACAGCTACTTCCTCTATGCGTCAATTAATTGATGCTGGAACCTTTGCGAACTTGCCAGGTGGTTTCAAGGCTCACGGTTTACGTGTCCTTGCACCTGACGAGCCTATTGCTCCAGGTGAATTTAGAGAAGTAAATGCACCCGCTGGTGATTTAGGAAAGTCTTTACAAATACTTCCGTTTAAAGAACCATCATCAACTTTATTTAATTTAATGGATTATGCGTCTAAACTCGCATCCCAATTTGCAGACTCTACTGATAACGTAGTAGAAAATGCAACAAACTATGGGCCAGTTGGCACAACTATGGCCCTGCTTGAGCAGTCTTCAAAGCTGTTCAATGCTGTGCATAAACGATTACATGCCGCACAGACTAAAGATCTTCGTATTCTAACTAGATTAGATTCGGAGTTTCTTCCTGATTTGTATCCCTACGAAGTGGCAGGTGGAGCACAGCAGATATTTAGGAACGATTTCAATCTAAAAAGTATTGATGTAATTCCTGTATCAGATCCTAATATGCCTACTGAGGCACACAGGATCGCAAAAATAAACGCCATCATGTCCATCGCTCAACAAAACCCAGCTGCTTACAACATGGAGCAAATAGGTATGGAATTGTTTTCAGCGATGGGCGTGGACGAACCACAAAGATATTTAAAACAACAACAACAACCTTTCACTGCTGATCCTATTTCAGAGAACATGGCTTCATTAAAGGGGGCACCTTTAAGACCGAGACCAGATCAAAACCATGATGCACATATTGTTACACATGGTATGTTTTTACAAAACCCTGCATACAAAACTAATCCAGCTATGCAACAAGTATTAGTATCACATATTCAAGATCACCTTGCATTAAAGTATCAACAAGAAATGGCACAGATGATTCAAGATCCACAAGCGCAACAAATGATTATGGCTGGCCAACAACTGCCACCTGAAATGGAAAATCAAGTTGCTATAATGGCGGCACAAGCTGCAGATAAAGTAAATCAGTTTGATGAAGAGAAACAAAAAATTATGGCTGGTGAAAATAAAACTCCAGCAGAAGAACAATTAGATATTCAAAGAAAAGATTTAGCTTTACGAGCACAAAAACTAGCAAATGATATGAAAGTGCATGAAGATAAAATGGACTTACAAGAAAGCAAGTTAATGATTGATGATGAAAACAAAGATGAAGATCGTAAGTTAAAAGAAGCGCAGATGGCTATGGACTCTGCAGCTGATATGACTTCTAATATAGAAGGCATAATTAATACAAGTGTAAGGAGAGTATAATGAAACCGTCAGCTAAAAGTAAAATTAGAAAAGTTTCTAAAATGTTAAACAAAGCTTCTAGAGCACATGCTGGTCAATCTAAAGTATTAAAAGGATTATTGAAAAATGCCAAAGGCAAAAGCAAAAAGTAAATCAAAAGTTAACCAAGCTGGTAATTATACCAAGCCTGGATTAAGGAAGCGAATCTTTAATCGTATTAAAGCACAAGCTTCACATGGAACGGCTGCGGGACAATGGAGTGCGCGTAAGGCGCAAGCAATGGCCAAGGCCTATAAAAAAGCTGGAGGAGGATATAAGTAATGCCAGGATATGCAATGAAAGTGCCTGCTGCTAAAAAGAATAAGCCTAAAGCGGCTAAAAAACTTAAAGGTAAGCAGAGCAAAATAGACGCAAACAAGGATGGTAAAATTTCTAAAAAAGATTTTATGATGCTTAAAATGAAAAAGAAAAAGAAATAGGAGTACTCATGGATAAGATAAAAAATGTTTGGGGTATGATTAAAGACAGTTCTAGAAAAGAAAAAATTCTAGGTATTGCTGTAATTGTATTAGCACTTGTAATTATATTATAAATGCACCAACAAGAAATACTCGAAGCTCTTAGCAAAAAGTATGAGGCTCAAATAGCTGAGGCAAAGGCTACTGTAAATATTTATTTGTCAAATCCTGTGGGTATTGGGGAACATCCCCAACACCTGGAGGAGATAGATAAACTATTAGAAAAGATAGCAGGAGCTGAAGATAAACTTGATGCAATTAGAAGACATTGGAATGGAACACTTATAGATGCCCTTAGCTAAATCACAAAAAAGTTTAAAAGATTGGGGTAAACAAAAATGGCGAACGAAGTCTGGGAAGAAGTCAAGCGTTACTGGAGAAAGATATCTACCAGAAAAAGCGATCAAAGCCCTGTCATCTGCGGAGTATGCGGCAACGACACAAGCAAAGCGAAAAGGAACAAAAAAGGGCAAACAGTTTGTGAAGCAACCGAAAGGGATTGCAAAGAAAGTAAAGAAGTATAGATAATGGCTAAAGATCCAAGATTAAAACGTGCAGGGGTAACAGGATTTAATAAACCAAAACGTACACCTAATCATCCTAAAAAATCACACATAGTAGTTGCTAAAGAAGGTAGCAAAATTAAAACAATTAGATATGGTCAACAAGGTGCAAAAACTGCTGGCAAACCTAAAGCTGGTGAGTCAGATAGAATGAGAAAGAAAAGAAAATCATTTAAAGCAAGACATGCAAAAAATATTGCAAAAGGTAAAATGTCTGCTGCGTATTGGGCAAATAGATCTAAGTGGTAAAAAGAAAAGATCCAAAAGTAGGCACTGGTAAAAAACCAAAAGGTTCTGATCGTAGATTATATACAGATGAGAATCCAAAAGATACAGTCAGTATTAAGTATGCAACACCTGCAGATGCTAGGGCTACTGTTGCTAAAGTAAAAAGAATTAATAAACCGTACGCACGTAAGATACAAATCTTAACTGTTGTAGAACAACGTGCTAAAGTTGCTGGTAAGCCACAACAAGCGGCAATAGCAAAGAGAGGTAAAGAAGCATTGAAAAAAGCTCATGGTAAAAAGTAATGTCATTTTTAGTTGCTAACGTACCACCTGTAAAAGTTTATGTTAAGAAACAATATTTATATGATCATCAAAAAGGACATGGAGAATTTGTAGAAGGTGTTTGGGCTACTGTTAAGTCAATCCAGGGTAGAGCGCTCTACTTTGAAACGTATCTGCCAGAGTATGCTGCTTTATATGATAAGCTCCCTATCAGTGCTTTTGTTAATTCCCCTGATGTTAAAGATGATCTTCCATTAGAAGAACTAGAACTTTGGGATGCTTTTAGTTATCACATAACAGTAATAGAAAAAACAACTGTACCACCTAGGGCTAAATATTTGTCACCAGCAAAACAATGGTACCAAGGAGAATATTTATTTACAATCGATAGTTGTCATGCAGATCACAATTTACCTAATATAAATTATTCACAAGTTCCTGCAGAACATAAATCTTTTAATATTATAGAATTAGATAACGGACATTTTGCAGCACAACCTAATAATAGAACTTTGTTTTATGATAAATCATTAACACCATCAGAACCAAAGCAACCAGATTTTAAAGTATCTACTATAGAATATAATGTAGAATCTGTAAGTAAATGGACTGCAGGTGATGATACAAATTATTTTTATAAATTCCTTGAACAAAAATAAATAACGTGTTATACTAACATCGATCGCCATAATGGGATCATAACATAACGCTTAACGGAGGTTATATGAATATTATAAATTGGGAACCTTACAGACCATTTACAGTTGGGTTCGATTCAATACTAGATAGACTCATGGATATAAAAACTGAGTCACCAAACTACCCACCATACAATATCAAAAAATTAGATGCTTTGCACTATGTAGTCGAAATGGCTGTAGCAGGGTTTGGCAAAGAAGATATTAATGTGGAGTATGCAGACAACACTATGACAGTTCAATCTGTTAAAACAGAAAAGACTGAAGATAAAAATGTAGTGCATCAGGGTATTTCACAAAGATCATTTATCAGATCATTTGCATTAGGAGATGATATGATAGTGACAGATGCAAATCTAAAAAATGGTTTACTCTGTATATACATTGAGAAGATTGTACCAAAGGAGAAAAAACCTAAAACAATAAATATTAAGTAAATGGATGGGGCATAAAACTGCCCCCTTCAACAGGAGACACATGAACGCTACTACATTAAAAGACAATTTATTAAAGGCTTTGGATGAAGCAATAGACGCCAACAAAGATCAACTATCTGGTGTTGGTGCCGATGATTTTGCTTCATACAAATATATGTTGGGTATAGGACATACCCTGCAAGATATGAAATCTAGAGTAAAAGATGAGTATCAAAAATTATACAAACAGGAGGCAAACAATGTCTAAACAATTATTGCTACCAAAACCTTCAGGTTTTAGAGTCTTACTAAAAGCTAGGCAAGTAGAAGAAAAAACAAAAGGGGGCATAATATTAACTGATGATTCAAGAGAAGCAGCTAAATTTTCTTGTGTTGTATCTGAAGTTATATCTATGGGATCTGATTGTTATCATGATAAGAACGAATCATGGTGTAAAATTGGTGATTGGGTTCTTACTGCTAAGTATGTTGGATTAAAATTCAAGTACGAAGGAGAAGAATACTCAATGATTAATGATGATGAAGTGCTAGCTGTAGTACCAGATCCGTCTAAAATAACACATAAATAGACTTGCATATATCACTTTTATAGTATATTATATTGTACAAGCGAAAAACGCGGATCGCAACCGAAGGAGGTCTAATGGTAGACGAAACTAATAAAGAAGAAATACAGGAAGAACAAGAGGAAATACTTGTTGATCTTCCAGAAGAATCTGAAGGAGAAGCGCAAGCTAAACCTGAAGAGCCAACTGAACAAGAGGCTCCAGTCGAATCAGAGGAGACTATGGAAGACGAATCAGAAGATGAGGAATCATCTGATGAAGATGAAGAAGTAGAAAAATCCGAAGAGGAAGAGGAATCTAAAGATAAAAAACAATTTGGCAAGAGGGCTGAAAAAAGAATCAAACGTCTTGTAAAAGAGAAAAAAGATTTAGAAGCTCAACTTAAAAATTTAAAAGAACAAGAGCAATCTTGGACTTCAGAAAGAAGTGAACTTCAAACTAAATCTAGAGATTCCGAGCTGCAAGCTATTAATTCGTACATAGAAAGATTAAAAGCTCAAGAGAAACAATCCTTATCTGCACTTAAAACAGCAAAAGAAGCAGGAGATATTGACTCAGAAATTAAAGCACAAGATGCTTTAGCTTCAGTCAAAGCAGAAACTTTGATTGCACAACAGTACAAAGTAAGGGCTGAATCTGATGTTAAAGAAGAAAAACCAAAAGAAACTAAAAAACAGCAAAGCACACAAGACTATGCTCCAGATCGTAAAGCTTTAAATTGGCAAAAACGAAATGAATGGTTTGGTGGTAATTCTACTAAAGATCGGATAATGACTCAAGCCGCTATGGTAATTCATAAAGAGTTAGTAGATGAAGGTATCATACCTTCAACAAACGCTGATGAATACTATAACGAACTTGATTCTCGAATCAGGGATGAATTTCCTGAAAGGTTTAAAAATAAAGCAGCTAAAAAAGTTCCAACAGTTTTGAGCGGAACGCGCTCTGCTATCGGGAAAAACCAAGTTAAGTTAACTAAATCAGAAGTTGATATGGCTAACAGACTGGGTGTTTCTCTACAAGAATATGCGCGACAAAAAGTGCGCCAACAGGCGGGAGGTTAGAAATGACACAAGCAACTAAAACGAGCCGTAAAAGTCGGGCTTCGGCAACTCGAAAAAAGGTTTGGGAACCACTAAAAAGATTAGAGATTCCTGAATCAAGAAAAGAAACGGACATGGAATACATATGGGTTAGACACGAATTGTTGAATAATCCAGATGACTCAAATGTCCACGAAAGATTACGCGAAGGCTACGTGCCTGTTAAACCTAATGAACTTGGGGGAGACTATCACGCTGACGTGTTATCTGCTGGCAAACACGAGGGCACTGTTCGTTCTGGCGATTTAATTCTGATGAAAAATTCAAAAGAATTAGTTGAACAGAAAGAAGAGTTTTACCGCGAACAAACTAGAAAAATGGATAGAGCATACAGTAGTGAATATATGCAAAATCAAAATCCATCAATGCCAGTTCGAGACGAGTCCAAAACTTCTGTCACTACAGGTGGTGGACAAAAACCAAGGTTCGAAGAGTAAATCATTAGATTGGCTCTGAGAATCGTATAACTTTTAACTTGCAATAAGGAGAAAATTATGGCAGGATACGGATTAGAACCAGTAAGACAAGCTACTGGTGGAACAATCAGAGCCAATAATTTCTGTGACGGTAACGGATATAGAATAGCAGCTACAGCACCTTCAGCTTTTTTTGAAGGCGACTTAGTTCAATATTCTTCTGGAAACATTGTAACTGACATGGGATCAGCATCCCCTGGCGCAGTAATAGGTGTTTTCTTCGGAGCTGAATACTCAGATAATTCTACTGGCGACGTTAAATTTGTACGTTCAATTCCAGCAAGCACAGTTGCTAAAGCTAAATTCAAAGCTTATGTGTATGACGACCCAAACACTTTGTTTAAGGTTCAAGCAGATCAAGCATCTAGCGCATTAACAGCAGCTAATGTTGGAAATAACTTACAGATTGTAGCATCACCAACAGGCTCAACAGTAACTTTCAAGAGTGGTCTCGTAGCAGACTCTAGCACTATAGCAACTACAAACACTTTCCCACTACAACTTTTAGGTAGTGCCGAAACTGATTTAGGTTTCTCAGCTGCTGGAACAACTATGGACATTCTCGTAAGAATCAACTCACATCAACACCGTTTGGGCGCTACAGGCGTTACAGGTATTGCGTAACATAAGGAGTAAATAACTATGGCTATATCAAGAGGTCAAATCCTTAAAGAACTAGTACCTGGCTTACACGCGATTTTCGGAACAGAGTATTCTAGATACGAAAACGAGCATGCGGTATTATTCGATGAGGAAACATCAAATAGAGCCTTCGAAGAAGAAGTTCTTTTCCCAGGTTTTGGAGAAGCTTCTGTAAAATTTGAAGGTCAAGCAGTGAACTATGCCGACTCTGGAGAAGGTTGGGTAGCAAGATACAATCATGAAACTGTCGCTATGGCATTCTCAATTACTGAGGAAGCTATGGAAGATAATCTTTATGATAAACTTTCTACTAGACTTACAAAAGCGTTAGCTAGATCAATGTCATCAGCTAAACAAACAAAAGCAGCAAGCATATTTAATAAAGCATTCGACTCTACTCAATTAGGTGGAGACGGTGTTGTATTAGCATCTACTGCGCACCCACTTCAAAGTGGTACAACTCAAGCGAACACTTTCACTACACAAGCGGAACTTTCAGAAACTTCTTTGGAAGATGCGTTAATTGGTATTGCAGGCTTTACTGACGATAGAGACATTCCAGTGGCTCTTCAAGGTAAAACTTTACACATTCCAAGACAGTTAGTATTCGTTGCGGAAAGACTATTAGCGTCTCCATACAGACCAGCAACTGCAGATAACGATGTGAATGCATTAGTATCTAAAGGTATGCTACCTGGTGGATACCACGTAAATCACAGATTTACTGGCAGCAAAAGATGGTTCATTAGAACAGATTCTCCACACGGAATGAAAATGTTCAACAGAGCTGGAATTGCTACTTCCATGGAAGGCGACTTTGAAACTGGAAACGTAAGATACAAAGCTAGAGAGAGATACTCTTTTGGGTTCTCTGACTGGCGTGGTATTTGGGCATCAAACCCAAGCTAAAAACCTAGGGGGGCATTTTAACGAGTGCCCCTCAAACTAACATGAATGGTGAGTTTATCTCACTGGCCTTAAAGGAGGGCTGTTCATATGCCGACTACACATTTTAGAAATGGAGTATCAAATCAGATTCCAGGGAATCCATTATTTGAGTACCCATACTTAGACCCGTTTAAATATTATTCATATACAAACGATTTTTTTACATATCATGCAGACGAGTGGACTATCACTACAACTGAAGCAGGTGGGGGAGACGCTACTGAAGCGCTTACTTCACAAGCTGGTGGTGCATTATTAATTACAAATGATGCCGCTGATAATGATTTAGATTTCTTACAACTAAAAGGCGAAGCGTTTAAATACGTAGCTGGTAAAAATTTATTTTTTAAAGCTAAATTTAAAGTAAGTGACGCAACACAATCAGATTTTGTAATGGGATTAGGTATCACAGATACTACTCCATTAGATACAACTGATGGTATTTTCTTTATCAAAGCAGATGGTGCAGCAACTATGGATCATTTAATTGAAAAGAACAACTCTGCGACTACGAACTCTTCAGTAGCAACTATCTCTGATGATACATTCGTAACCGTAGCGTTCCACTATGACCCAACAGGTAATGGCGGAGATGGTTCAGTAAGAATATTTATTGATGATGCATTGGTAGCAGAAGAAACTACATTAACAAATATACCTGATGACGAAGAACTAACAATTTCTTTTGGTATTCAGAATGGTGAAGCAGTAGCAAAAACAATGACTATTGACTACGTATTTGCAGCGGTAGAAAGATAATGTTATAATATGGGGAGGTGTAAAAACCTCCTCATAACAATTAAAAGGAGTTAACATGGTTGGAAAATCAGATGTAAGATCAAAGTTTATCTCTGATACTACCGCTTTAGATGCCGATGGTATTTCTAGTGCCGCTTCAGTAAGTGGGGCAGGAAACTTAACCATTGGTGGAGCTTTAGCAGATGGTGGATCAGTAACTTTATCTTCAGGAAGAATTGTCACTATTTTAAGTGCAGGTGATGACAGTGGTATAACATTCACTGTTACAGGCACAGACGTAAATGGAGACGCACAAACAGAGGTTATAACAGGGGCAGACACAGGTACTGCAACTGGTTCAAGTTATTTTAAAACAGTAACACAAATTGCTGCTAGTGGTGCAGCCGCAGGAAACGTTTCTGCAGGTATAAACAATAGCGCAGCAGACGTAATTTTTGCAGGACGTATTAGATTAAAAGGTGCATACATTGTAAATGATGCAGCAGCTGGTACTGTCGAATTTAACGACGCATCACCAACAGGAACTACTTTAATGAAAGTAGGAACTGTAGCTTCAGCAACTGTAACTAGAGATATCACAGTTCCAGATGAAGGAGTATTATTTCCAAACGGCGCTTATGCTAAATTTGAGGTGGGTAAGATGGAAAGTCTTACATCATTTATAGCATAACGTGTCAGAAGAAATACAAAATAAACTAGAGATTATCGAAATGAAGGGTGAGCTTAAATTGTTAAATCAAAAGATAGATACTATCAAGAGTAACGATTTATGGCACATGGAAAAAGCAATTAATAGTATACAGAAAATTATATGGACTGTTGGCGTTATGGTTTTTGCACAATTTGTTTGGTTAATTAAAACAGTATTCATGGGATAGGAGGACTACGTGGTCACTTCTGGCACTTATACTTTTAATCTAGACACAGCTGAAATCATACAAGAAGCGTATGAACGTTGTGGTGTAGAAACTAAAAGTGGTTATGATCTAAAAACAGCAAGGCGTTCACTCAACTTGCTTTTAACTAAATGGGTAAATGACGGAGTAAATTTATTTACTTTAGATTTAGAAACATTTAATATGACTAAAGATCAAGACTATATAGAGATGAATGCATCTATTCGTTTAGATGTATTAGACGGAGTAATTAGGGATATCTCCGATGCTAGTAGCCCACAAGACATTTCATTAGAAAGAATTAGTCTTGATGAATATTTACAAATACCAACAAAAAGTGATACAGGAAAACCAGTTCAATTTGCTGTAGAAAGAAATGCTCAATTCACATCAAGTGGTTCAGCAAATCACAAAGTTTATTTGTGGCCTGTACCAGATCAAACTTATTATCAGTTTTTAACTTGGAGCATTAAATATCCACAGGATGTATCGGCAACGTATACACAAAATCCACAAATACCAAGAAGATATTTACCAGCTTTAATCAGTGGTCTAGCTGTAGAGTTAGCTATGAAAAAAGCACCTGATAGAATGCAAATATTAAAACCTTTGTATGATGAGGACTGGTCTAAAGCAAAAGATGAGGATAGGGAGAGAGTAAGCTTTTACGTACAACCACAGGTTTACTAAATGGCTAAATACGCAAGAGGTAAACATGCGGTCTTCATAGACGATCGCACAGGATTTAAAAAACCTTACAAAAATGCACGTACCGAGTGGACAGG